>Ga0137409_10002207_pt1 | contig 20997 bp, 11 predicted proteins | sample CZODoug1_16funga_FD_122059 | JGI IMG/M metagenome (GOLD analysis project Ga0137409, IMG submission 122059) | Vadose zone soil fungal communities from Angelo Coast Range Reserve, California, USA - CZODoug1_16fungal (Hybrid Assembly) | ecosystem: Environmental > Terrestrial > Soil > Vadose zone... | reverse complement strand
TTCGTCGGCATGACCTTCAATCCGGAATCCTTCACGGACATGAAGGACAAGTACTTCCTGCTGAATGGCCGCAGCTACCCGGACACGGTGGCACCGGGAACGATGGTGACTCAGTCTACCGACGGCACGCTTCATGCTTCGCAGCCGTTGCCGAGCGTCATCAATATTCCGGTGAACGGTCGCGCACTGCTGCGCATCTCGGACCTGGACGTGACTGAGTACCAGACGCTGGCCTCACTCGGCATTCCGATGCGTGTCGTTGGCCTCAACGCGCGGCTGCTGCGCGATATGGCTGGCAATGACATGACGTACCTTACGAACTCGATCACGCTCGCCGGTGGCGAATCGCTCGACGTGATCCTGGACGCCACGGGCTACACGGCGGGCCAGAAGTTCTATCTGTACACGCCCAATCTCGATCATTTATCGAACGACGCAGAGAACTTTGGCGGTCTGATGACCGAGGTCAACATCTGCAATACGGTCAGTCCGACGACCAAAGCATGCCTGTAGTAGGAGAGCGGAGATGCGCGCCATGAAGACAAATACTTTGGTCCGGCAGCTCCTGCGGGGTGCCACGATCGCTGCGGTTTCGCTGCTGGCCAACGCCGCACAGGCGGCTGCTCCCGGCATCGTGGGCACGTCGTTCTCCCTGGATGCTGCGGCGGCCCATATCACGCAGCCTGACGGGTCAACCGTCTATTCCTGGGGTTATGGCTGCCAGACGGCACCCGCCGCCACTGCCTTCCGGCCGGTTGTCGCCATCGTTCCGGGAGCCAATTGTCAGCAGATGCAGCTTCCGGGCCCGACGCTGATTGTCACGCAGGGTGTTCCCGTGACGGTGACGTTGACCAACAACCTGCCGGCGCGCGCCGGCAATACCTCGATTCTTTTCCCGGGCTTCAATGTGACGGCTGCCGGCACCGGGCCCGTGGGCCTGCTCACGCGCGAGGCGCTACCCAGCGGCGGCACGGTCACCTATACCTTCACGCCCACGCAACCGGGTACACATTCCTACTACAGCGGTACGCAGAGCGATTTACAGATTGAGATGGGTTTGTACGGGGCGATCATCGTGCTGCCGAGTGCCGTACCGACCGTCTGCACGACGGGGAGAACCAACGACGCCGCCAGAGCTCAGAACTTTGGCAATGGAGTGGAAAGTGACTTCCGGCTTGCCGATGCGGCCTTTAACCATAACGACAGCTGCTACGACCGCGAGTACCTGTTCCAGTTTTCCGAGATCGATCCCAGGATCCATCGCGCCGCAGAGGAGATTGTGAACTGCACCGTCCGCTGCCCGACCAACATGGATACTGTGGCCACCGAGCCCTACTTGCCCGCCTATTACATGATCAATGGGCGTTCGATGCCCGATGACATGGATCCGAATTACTCGACGCAGTATCCCCACCAGCCCTACAACGGCAACCCGCACATGCATCCGGGCGAGCTCACGCTGCTGCGCATCATCGGGCAGGGGCGCTGGCAGCACCCCTTCCATGAGCACGGTAACCACGTGCGCGTGCTGGCCCGTGACGGCAACTTGCTGCTTGCGCCTGGCGCGGTCAGTCCGACGACACCGTTGGCGGGTCCACTGATGTTTACGACCACGACCACACCGGGCCAGACGATTGACGGCATCTTCCAGTGGACCGGCAAGGGCCTTAACTGGGACGTGTTCGGACACGGATCCAAGGACGGCGCCCCAGTGACCGGCGATGTATGCGTGCCGGACGCCAACGGCTATTACACGAGCGCTCCGACCGCACAGAATTACTACGAGTGGTGCGGCGATCACAACAAGGCACTCGAAAGCAAGCCCTTCGGCAGCGTCGGCAGCGGCGGTCCGGTGACACTCCCCGACCCGAGCATCGTGGCCAACGGCCCCTGGTACAGCGGCAGTCCGTATCTCGGTGGCGAGGCCACGACGCGCGCCGTCGGCAGCACGCCGATCCCGCCTTCCGGAACTGTGGCCAACAGCCCAACAGACGAAGCGGGTTTTGCTTACATGTGGCACTCGCATAACGAGCGCGAGATCACCACCAACAACATCTTCCCGGGCGGCATGTTGATGATGATGCTCGTAGACCCGCGCGCATACGTAATCGACGAATCGAAATAGTAATTGGGAGAACCGCGATGAGAGCCATCCATTCCAAGGCGAGTCTGATCCGATCAGGACTCGCGGCTACTGTTCTCCTGGTAGCGGCCACTGCGTCGTATGCGCAGACCACTGTCGGCCTGACCGCCGCACCGACGCAGGCCGTGCTGCCCGACGGGCAGTCGGTGCCGATGTGGGGCTATACCTGTGACGCTGCCAGCGTGACAGCCGGCACCTGCGTGGCAGCGAATCCGAATGCCGGTACCAACTGGTCGCCGGTCGTCATCACTGTTCCCTACACGGAAAGTGCGCCGGGTGTCAGCAATACGATCCTGACGATTAGCCTGACCAACAATCTCTCGTTCACGGCAGGGACCGGCACGAATACGGTGCCGACCTCGCTCGTGATCGTGGGCCAGCTGGGCGGCGGCCTGGGCGCTGCGCCGGTGACTACGCCGAGCCCGCCGCACGCCGCTCAAGGTCCGACTTGGCCCGCTTCGGGCGGTCCCGATCCGACTGCTGATTGCAGCACTGTCGCGGGCCGTGCTGGCGCGGGTGCCCTCGGTACCAATTGCCCGCCGCCTCAGCCGAACCGCGTCCAGTCGTTCGCCACTGAAGTGGTGTTCGGGACGCCCGCGAATCTTACCTGGAGCAATCTCAAACCTGGCACCTATCTGATCGAGTCCGGCACGCACCCCTCGATCCAGGGTCCCATGGGTCTGTACGGAGTGCTGGTGGTCACCTGCGCACCCGGCTCCGCGGCTGCCACTTGCGCCACTCCGGGCACCGCTTATCCCGCTGTGGGCACGATCGCGGCAGTGACCTACAACAGCGAAATTCCGCTGCTACTCAGTGAGATCGACCCGGTGCAGAACGCCGCGGTCAACGCCGCGGTCACCACCTCGGGATTCAACGAGACGAACGTATGGTCGGGGCTGCCTGGCGGTTGTGGGAACCCCTCCTCGGGAGCCGGGGTTTACCAGACATGCTACCCGCCAGCAGTCAACTATGACCCGCGCTACTTCCTGATCAATGGCGTGTCCTTTGACCAGAGCGCGAGCTGGAAGTCCCAGTTTGCGACCACGCCGGCTGGGGCCACCGGCTCGGTCCTCGTGCGCTTCGTGAACGCGGGCTTGCGCATGCACGTGCCTTCCATCGTGGGTGCGATCACGGGCGGCACCGCAGCGGTTCCGGGCGTCTCGCTCATCGCGGAAGACGGCAATGTTCTCCCCGGGGTTCCCAAGATCCAGTCCGAAGTGTTCCTGGCCGCGGGCAAGACGCAGGACGTGCTGGTTAATGACCCCGCTCCGGCGGCATCCACTCTGGCCGTATTCGATCGCCACCTGAGCTTGTCTACTAACAATCGTCGCGGCGGCGGCATGATGGCCAATATCGCCCGCTCGGCTGGGGGTTTTGTGGCGCCGGTGGCGGGGGCGGCGGCCTCCGAAACCTACTATTGCGTGGCGGGCACGACGCTCGCCATCACCGACCCGAGCAAGGGCGTTCTCGCCAACGATCCCGGCGCGAACGGCGCGAGCCTGGGCGTAGTAAGCCCGGCGAGCCTTTCCCTGACGTTCAATTCGGACGGCACATTTACCTATACGCAGTTGCCTGCCGCCACGACCTGCGGCGGCAGCTTCACGTACTTGGTCAACGGCCTCAATACGGCGACGGCCACGATCCAGCAGTGCGATAGCAGCACTGGCAGCGCGGGTGGTTGCACCGTGGGTGGCGCGCCGGTCGCCGGGCCTATCGAGTTTACAAGCAACGTAGCCACGCTTTACGCCTCTTCCCCTCCGGGTGTCCTCGCTGGCGTGACGAGCAATTCCAGCGGCCTCGCCTTGACGGCTGTCGGAACCGGCCTGAACGCGGACGGCTCGTTTGTCGCCACACCGAGCTCTGGTACAGCTGTTACTTGCCCGATAAAGACCCCCGCGCTGCCGCCGGCAACGGTTTGCCGCGACCTTCCCTATCAGGCGAAGAACGCCCAGGGAACCCTGTCAAATACTGGGGACGCGACCGTCATCTTCCTGCCGGCCTCGGCCCTCAATGTGGTGGTGCGCGACGCGAAGACCCCGCTGCCTGCGGGCGCAGGCACCGATCTCGGTCAGATCAACGACTACCGCTGGATCATCGAAGAGGATCGCACCTTCTACGTCGATCCGAAGTGCCAGATCAACTCGACCGACCCAGCGCTGCGGCCGGCCTCCTGCCCGCCGCTACCGGTGCAGAGCCTGGGCTATAACTTCCACACGTCTTACATGCCAGTCGTCGCCGCGGGCTGCGTCGGCGCGGTCTCGTGCGAGGCCGGACAAAGCTTCGCTGGCGGTACAACTCCCGTCGCCTGCGACGTCGGTAACGGCGCCTGCCGAGCAACCGCGGCGCAGAAAACCGAGCTCAATCCGAGCGACGTTTACCTCGATCCGGCCAAGCGCTATTACCTCTCCGTTCTGCCCGGTGACGGCGTCAATCCGACGCTGGCCGGTTCCGGCGGCCCGATTGAAACGTCGCCCGGAGTTTTCCGCCAGTTTAAGGTGCCCGACGATTGCACCAGCTTCGCGCCTGGCACTGGCGACTGCGGCCACGCCATGGGCGGCGCGCAGATCTCCGGAGCGCTGATCGCAGCGGGCCAGACCACGATCCGGGTCGCGCTGGAGCAAACACCGCTCCCGACCTCGAAGATTGCGGCGTTCGTGTTCGCCGACGACAACCCGCTGAACGGAGAGCATGACGCCGGTGGTCCCGCTGTTGGCGTGACGGGCCTTGCGGCGAATGAGCCGGGCCTCGGCGGCTTCAATCTCGAGCTGTTCGACCAGGCGGGCGGATTCGGCGATTCCACCGGCCAGATTACTTACGACATGTTCAACCAGCCGGTGAGCAATTCGCTGGCGGGGACCATCGACCCCTTTACCGGGCAGGATGCGTGCCCGATCACTGCGAGGGGCGATGGCATGGTGGGCATGATTCCGACCTGCCCACACTTCGAGGCGGATGGCGTGACCGAGTCGCCACTGGAAGGTCAGGCGATCATCGCCAACCTCTACCCCGGCTTGTACGAAGTGGTCGCGCGCCCGAGCGCGGACCGCATCGCGCGCGGGGAGGAATGGCTGCAGACCAATACCCTCGACGGCACCCCGGCCCATGAAGCCTTCATCAAGCCGGACGAACCGTCCTACTTCCAGGAGTTCGGCCCTGGCGGCTTCCACGTCGCGATCGGCTTTGCCAATGGCGCGATCATCAACGACCGCAAGCACAAGGCGGACGGCACGGGTCTGTGCGACCCGCCGAATGTTCAAGGCGGCGTTAACGTAGGTGGTGGCGGGCTGGACTGCAGCCATACGGTGTATGGCCGCGTCACCAGCGCGCGCATGAGCCGCACGCCCGATCAGCGCATCTACAGCAGCGGCGATTACAGCGCGTACGGCTTTACGCAGTGCTACGTGGGCATGAGTCCGCCGGACAGTGCCGATTTCGCCTTTGCCAAGTGCGACGCGGACGGCAATTTCCAGCTCGAGAACGTGCCGACCGGCGATTACAAGCTCACGGTCTTCGATCAGTGGAACGACCTCCTGGTCGACGGCCTGGTCTCGTCGATTCACGTCGGCAGCGGCGCCGGCACGAGCGCAACCAACCCCATCGTCTTCCCCGTCACGCAGTGGCGGACGAATCTGTACACGCGCACCTTCCTCGACACCGGTGATGGCACCACGGGCTCAGCGGGCGATGGCGTGTCGCAGCCCGCCGAGCCGGGCCTGCCGCTGGTCCCGACCAACATCCGCTATCGCGACGGCAGCTTCGCGTTCTTCAACAACACCGACCTGGACGGGTATGCGGGCTTCAACGAGGTCTTCCCGTTCTTGAACTGGCTGGTAGCCGAAACCGACACCACGCGCTTCAAGTCGACGGGCACGCACGTCATCTATGACGCCGGCGGTCCCGCCGACGCCTTCGGTGGTGCCGCTGCGAACGGCGTCACGGATGGCTTGGCGAACAGTATCGAACACAACTCTCTCCCGACCGCCCTGCGGGTACCGGGCGCGCGCTACTGCGCGGACGCCACCTGTCCGGTGGGGGGCAGTACTGCTGGCGGCTCCACGGGTCGTGTCGATCCGGCCGGCAACACCACGGAAGGCTGGCAGGGCCTGCTCGGCCAGAACAGCTTCATCGAGTTCGGCATGAAGCCCTTCGGCGAGGGAGAGAACGGCGGCATCAAGGGCCACGTGATCTACGCCTCGACGCGACCCTTCGACGACCCGCAATTGCTGCTGCAGCTCAGCTGGGCGCCGGGTGTGCCGCGCGTGAAGGTCAACCTGTATGAGGAGCTCCCGGCGCCCGATGGCGTCACGAGCACCCTCAACCTCGTGGATACCACGACGACCAGCAGCTGGGATGACTGGGCGCAGGGTTTTGGCGGCGGTGGCCGGGCTGCTGGCATTCCCAACATGAGCTGCCCGGGCCAGGATCCGACCAGCCCATTCTTCCAGACCTTGTCTGGCAGCAGGCAGTGGCTCAACCCCGGCGTGCCATTGCCGAACAACGCCCAGTTCAAGTGCTTTGACGGCTGGGCGATGTTGAACCAGGTGCAGCCGGCGCCCTACGACGGTAAGTACAAGTTCCCGAGCGTGGCCACGGTCAATTCGACTACCGGCCAGCCGGCCACGTCGAACTGCACGGCCTGCATCCCAAATCCAGTTGACGGCACGCCGATGCTGCGCCCGGGCAAGTATGTGGTCGAAGTCATCGTGCCGCCCGGCATGGAGCTGGTGAAGGAAGAGGACAAGAACATTCTGCTCGGCGACATCTATGTGGCGCCGGTCACCAGCCAGTTCGCCGGCTTCGGCAACATCTTCATCATGCCCGACCAGGCGGCGGTGGGCGCGGCCTACAACGCCAATAACCCGGGCGCGCTGAATCTGACCACCAACCTCGGGGCCGTGCCGCGTCACGAGGGTGACACCGGCAGCATCGAGACCTTCTGGCCCTGCGTCGGCGTCAAGCGCCAGGTGCCGGATTGGAATAGTCTCTACCCGACCGCGGGCCAGAACGCGCCGTTTGCGGGCGCCGTGCGCAACCTGTGCGATCGCAAGGAAGTGACGCTGGAAGACCAGCACGCGGCACTGGCGAAGTTCTACGTATTCTCCTCGACGCACGTTGCCGGCCATTTCACCGGCACGATGACCAATGACTTCGCGTCGGAATTCGACCCGTTCTCGCCGCAGTTTGGCGAGAAGTTCTCTCCCCCGAACCTACCGGTTGGCGTGCGCGACTTTGCGGGCAAGGAAATCGCCCGCGTGTATGCCGACCAGTGGGGCATCTTCAACGGTCTTAACTTCTCGACTTATGGCGTCAACCCTCCGAACCCGACCGGTTACGTGCCGCAGATGATGATCTCGTGCATGAACGATCCGGGCCCGATCGCGAGGACCGACCCATTAACCGGACGCTACGTGGACGCCACCGGTGCCACCGTGGCAACGGCCGATCTCGCCCAACAGATCACGGATCCCGCCTACAACCCGGCGTTTAGCAACTTCTGTTACGAGACGCCGTTCATGCCGGGCCAGACCCAGTACATGGATACGCCCGTGATTCCGACCCAGGCCTTCGCCGACGGCTATAACCTGCCCGACAGCGAGTACCCGGATCTCACGCCAGCCGTGTCCACCGTGACCGGCACCGCCAATGGTGGTGGCGCGGGACCCTGGGTTAGCGCTAGTGGTCAGACGCTGACCATCCGCTGCCTGGGCTACGACAATACGACGGACCCGTGCACCAAGGTCGTTCCGAACCCGGCCTTTTCCGGGCCGGGAGCCACGGCCGCACCTTTCAATCAGAAGAGCATTACCCGGCACTATGGGTTTGGCAGTGGAGGCACGGTCACGATCGGCGGTGTCACGGCAACGGGCTGCTCCTGGTCCAATGCGCAGATTACTTGCCCGGTGCCGGTCATTCCGGCGAACCTGAACACCACAACCGGTGTCGGTTCAACCTGCTACAACGGCACATCGAACACCATACCGGCCGGCCAAACCCCGCCGCAACGTGGGGCGAATGGTGCTGTTCTGGCCACCGGCCTGGCCGCCTATCGCTGCGGCCAGCTGGTCATCACCACCGCGAGCGGCAAGCGCTCGATCGACGCGATCACAGTCACCGTGGCCGGCAAGCCGCCGAGCAGCTACGTCAATGGCGAGAACGCGGCCGGCAATGCGCTGCAACTGGCGATCAACGCGGCCGCCCCGGGCGACCTGGTCATCGTCGGCCCCGGCACGTACCGCGAGAATGTGTTGATGTGGAAACCTGTGCGCCTGCAGGGCGTGGGTGCCGGCGCGACCACGATCAACGCCGATGCCCATCCTGCGGGCAAGCTGGACGCGTGGCGCCGGCAGGTGGTCTGTCTGTTCGGTCTCGCGCTCAATGGCGTGCCAATCAGCGGCATCAACACGGCCTTCGACCCAACGGGCACGTATAGCTGTCCGGCCTCGCAGTACCTGCGTGTCGATCGCATTCCCTTCGAAGCGATCGTCGGCTGGGATGCAACCGGCAACGGCAACCTGGCGGGGCAGCTGCAAGAGCCGACGCTGATGGGCGCCTACGAAGGTGCGGGCATCACGGTGCTTAGCCGCGGCATCCGCATTCCCGCTAACAGCACCGACTTCTGGGGTCTACAGGGCGGCGCGGTCGCCGGCGCGTTCCCGGACGGCAGCGTCTACCTGACCAACAGCACGGCGAATTGCACCGTCAATACCTCGACGGCGGCCGCTCAACGCGGGCGCGACTATGGCACCAGCAACTTCCTGTGCAACCCGTCGCGCATCGATGGCCTCTCGATCAGCAACAGCTCGCAGGGTGGTGGCGGCATCTTCCTGCATGGCTGGAACCACAACCTCGAGGTGGCCAACACCCGCGTCTTCGGCAACCACGGAACGCTGACGGGCGGCATCAATGTCGGCAACGGCGAGACACCGGACCTGTACGTGAATGACGGCACCCTCTGCGGCCCGGGCGTTCCGGCGCCGGCGCCACTATGCCCGCCATTTGCGGGAGTGCTGCCGAATGCGGCCATTCCGTTCCAAATCAACACCCGGGTGCACGTCCACCACAACGCCGTGTATAACAACGCCAGCCTCGGCGACGCGCTGTTCTCCGGCACGCCTTCGGGCGCGGGTGGTGTCACGATCAGCGCCGGTGCCGACAATTACCGGCTCGACCACAACTGGGTCGCCGGAAACTTAAGCACCGGCGACGGCGGCGGTGTCGCGCACAGCGGCCTGAGTTTCAACGGCACGATCGATCACAACTATATCCTGTTCAACCAAAGCACCGACGCGACGCTGCCGACCAACGGTGGCGGCTTGGGGATCATCGGTGCCAACGGCACGCGCATGCTCCCGAATGGCGACGAGTGCAATACCGCAGAAGTTGCCGACTGCCCGCCAGGACTCGGTGACGGCACGGGTGCGAATCTCATGATCGATTCCAACCTGATCATCGGCAACAGTGCCGAGAGCGGCAGTGGTGGTGGTCTGCGCCTGCAGCAGGTCAACGGCACCGACGTGATCACAACGCCGTACAACCTTCTCCCGAACACGTGGTACGGGGTCACCGTCCAGAACAACATCATCGCGAACAACGTCGCGGGTTGGGACGGCGCGGGCGTGTCGATGGAAGACGCCCTGCGGGTGACGATGGTCAATAACACTATCGTCTCGAACGATACGACGGCATCGGCCGGCGTGCTCTTCAAGACGCTCGGTGCGGTCGACGCCTCATCGCCGCCCCCGGGCTGCAACCCGACCACGGATTTGACCACCAATCCGCAGGATCCGAACTGCCTGGGCCACAACGCGGCGCATATTCCCCAGCCGGCCGGCTTGGTGACCATGAGGAACACGCCGAACCTGGTCGACGCGATGAATGGCCTGCCGCCTACCACCCTGCTTGGCGTCCCGATACGCTGGGTGTGCCCCAGCAGCCAGGGCTACTCAGGCATCCTCGGCATCAACGGCAATTGCGGGCTGCTGTCCTTACCGCGGGCATTCAATGACATGTTCTGGCAGAACCGCGCCTTCCACGTCGAGATCACCGGCGCGGGCACTGGACTGCAGTCGCAACAGAACCTGGTCAGCCTGCTGCCGATGTTGAATCAGGCGGCTACGGGCGATTGCGCCGCGGGCGCCAGCTACTGGGATGTCGGCGTGCGTAATGACACGAGCCCGACCAACCACAATGGCGGCGCGACGCTGTCGCTGAGCAATTCCATACTGACCAGCCTGGCTGGCGGGTATGCGGGCAATGGCAATCGGGCCCCAAGCTCATCGCCGGTCAACGCGCAGTACTGCAACGGCTCGCGTGTGCCACCTGAGAACGGCGGCCACGGATACCTCTCGCCTCCGGGCCGCTCGGAGACCACCGGTTTGAGCCCGCTGTTCGTGTTCAACAACATCACGCCGGCGGCGACGGTGGACGAAGGGAACAACTGGATCAACCTGAGCTACGGCCCTCTGGCGTTGTTCAACAACGCGGGGCAGTCGATGGTGGCCGCCGGGTCGAACGCAGTGATCGCCGGTGCGTACTCGATCGGCGCCGCTTCCAATGCGGTCAACGGGGGCACCAACAGCGGTGCACCGCCGTTGGATTTCTTCGGGAATCCCCGGCCGGCGGCACAAGGCAATGCCGCCGATATCGGCGCGGTGGAGTTCCAGCCCGGCAACGTCAACGGACAGGCCGTGGTCTCGGTGAGCCCCTCGCCGCTGGCTTTCGGCCAGGTGGCGGCAGGGACCACCGTGACGCGGGACCTGACCCTGGCCAACAATGGTGGCGCAGCTTTCACTGTCACCTCGATTGGGGTGACGCCAGCATCGGGGCCGTTCTCGCGGGTGACGACCGGCGTCACCGGCAATTGTGTAACAGCGCTGCCACCCGGTGCGGTGTGCACGATCAGGATTCAGTACGTGGCGCCGCCAACGGTTGGCACGACGTCGACCGGATCGGTGGCGATCACCGGCAGCGCTTCGGTTACCAACGCACCGGTTGCGCTATCGGGTACCTCGGTGGCGGTGGTCCGCAGCGTGAGCGCCGGTCCGAATCCGCTGGCCTTCGGCAGCTGGGCGTCCACTACCACGAGTCCGCCGCAGACCGTGACGGTGCTCAATACCGGCAACGTGGCAGTCACGGGCTTGACGTATGCCACCGCCGGTCCCGGGTTCTCCCCGGCGACTGGCGCGGGATCCGGGGGCACTTGCACGGCAACTTTGAATGCCGGCGACTCGTGCACCGTCAATCGGGTGTTCGCGCCCACGAGCGCGACGGCCTACAGCGGGACGCTCACCGTTGCCGGTACTGGCATCACCTCACAAGTGGTGCAGCTGCGGGGTACCGGTGTGACCGGCGTTCCGAGCATGTTACTCACGCCGAGTCCGCTGACCATCACGCTGCCCAGCGGGGTACCGACCGGTACCGGGACGGTCACGCTGAAGAACAACGCCCCGGCGGGCGGCGGACAGGTCGCGGTTACGGCTGTCACTGTGGCCAACACGGGTTTGGGTGGGGGCCTGCTGACCTGGTTCTTCAGTCCGGAATCTGATGGCTGCTCCGGTGTCATTCTGGCGCCCCAGCAGTCGTGCACCGCATCGGTCACCTTCACGAACGTGCTAGCCCAGCGTGGCCCCGTTCGGACGGGAACGATCACGTTCAGCGAAAATGGGGCGGGAGTGGGGACCACTTCGAAGGTCGGGCAGCTGCGTGGGATTGCCACGCCTTAAGGGACGCTTGATACTGGATCGAACCGCTCGCGGGAAATCCCGCGAGCGGTTCTGCCGGCAGACATATGGAGATGAAGTCCTTGGGTGGTCGGAAGATTCTCAGCGGCTTGCGGATGCCTCAGTGTCTGCGCCCCTGGCTCACTGCCGCAGCCTGCGCCTATGGGCTGGTAGTGCTGCCGAGTAATGCCGTAGCGGAGCCTGCCGCCGCTGGCTCGCAGCCTGGGCCAGTGCCCACACAGCACGCGTCCGCCGCCCTGGGGCAGCGCGTCGCGCTGCTAGCGGCGGAGCTGAGCCTCGACGGGCAGCAGCAGGCCCAGGTGCGCAGGATCCTCGAAGACCAGCGTGAGCAGGTGATGAAAGTCTGGAATGACACCTCGCTGGCCGCTGCCAATCGGGTGAGTGCCACGCGGATCATTAGCGACCGGACCGCGGATCGCATCAGAGCGATCCTCACAGAAGAGCAGAAGGCGAAATACAACAAGGCCCGCAAACCACGTGCGGCCGGGGAGAATTCCGCCTCGCCCAGCATCGAGGAGTGGATGAAGGCCACGGCAGAGAAGTAAGCCTGGCAGGCAATGCACAGGCCAGACCTAAGTATGGGCAATCGCAGGTGAGGCAATGAAGACCCGCATAATTTTCGGCATCGGCTTAGCTATCGCAATGTCCTGTTCCACGTGGGCCGAGGAGTCGCTCGACCCCGCGCAGGTCGGCAGTTTCGATGGCATGTTGAACGTCTGTCGCGAGATAAATCCAGCCGGCATATCGGTGTACAACACGCTGCGGGAGGCGATGCTCGGCCAGCAGCCCGATGGTGCCGTCGAAGCCCTGACCCAGACGCCAGAGTATCGCCAGGCGTACGAGGCCGCGCGACAAAAGTCCGCAGAGGAGCCGCATGAGAAGGTGCTCAAAGAATGCACCCAGCTTGCGGCCGCGCTGAGCCCGCGCCCGCGGCACGGTAACCGGCACAATTAGCCTGCGCCGACGATCGGCTGTGCCGGGTGACGCCGGTTGCTGCGCGCGCGATTCTGGAATCACTGGGTGGCAGGCGCGTACGTACGCGTACGCAAATTTCCGATGAAACTGAGAAGTTCGTTGCAGAACGAGGAACAAGAAGCGGTACCGGGCCCGTGGACTTGGCACCATTCGCGGGTAGGCTGTGCGGCACTTAACCGTGTAGCAGGAGCAGGTGGTGTCAATGAAAACCCTGGGTTTAATTGCCCTCAGCATCGGCCTCGGGGCGGCTTCCCTGGCACGGGCCGATGCGCCTGTCACTCCCATGACGCTGGGCAGCGTGGACGCGGTACTCGCCTTTTGTGGCCAGGTCAATCCCGCCGGCGCGTCAGCCTACAAGGCGTTGAAGGAATCGCTCCTTGGCAAGGACGACCATGCCCGGGAGGCGGCGACACAAACTCCGGCCTATCGCGATGGGTTTGCCCAGATCAGCAGGGTGCTCAAATCGGCACCGCGAGACTGGGCGGTTCGAGCCTGCAACGATCTCCTGCCGCGGCCCGGCGTCAAAGCCGAGCACGGTCATCGACCAAGTGTCCGCGATGACCGTCACGAGAAGAGCGGCGATGACCGTCACGAGAAGAGTTCGCCCAGATAGCTTTGGCTCGCGGACGCGATTGACCGGGCCGCGCAAACTAACGCATTGTGATCGCAGGTATCAGGTCTACGGCCCTGCGGGCACGGCACGCGCGCGCTCTGGCCGACACGGTGGTTATCAAATCCGGAATCACCACTCGCTGCTGACAGACAGCGCCGAATTTACTATTCGGGGTCGGAAGCGCCGCAGTGCAGGGCGCTGCGTCCGCCTCCCGCCGAGGATCAGATGAGCGCGCACCCGCTAGTTGGGCGACACGCCCATCGGTCGAGCAATACAGGAGTGATGTCCATTATGCGAGCGTCGGGAACCATGATCGTTGGGCTAGTCTTGATGGCCACAGCTCTAAATGCCGCCGCGGCACCCAAGCCCGCGGTCAAACCGGCGGCGGTGGCCACGCCGGCACCCGCGGTGGCGCGCGCGCCGACGCTGCCGCCATTGACCGCCGAGCAAATTGTCGAGCGCAATGTCACCGCGCGCGGCGGACTGGCCGCCTGGAAGGCCGTCCAGACCATGTCCTGGAAAGGGAAGATGGGCGCCGGTGGCACGACTTACATGACGGTCTCCGCTAAGGGCAGGCTGCAGCAAAAGGAACGGGAAGAAATGCAGCTGCCGTACCGACTCGAATTCAAGCGGCCGCTGAAGTCCCGATTGGAGCTCGATTTCAACGGCCAGACGGCCGTCCAGCTGTATGACGGTGTCAAGGGCTGGAAATGGCGGCCCTACCTCGGTCGGGACGAGTGGCAACCCTATAGCGCCGACGAGCTACGGCAAGCCGCCGCCGAACCCGGTATTGACGGCTATCTGATCGACCACGCGGGCAAGGGCGCCAAGGTGGAACTGGCCGGCACCGACAAGGTCGAGGGCCACGCCACCTATAAGCTCAAGGTGACGCGCAAGGACGGCCAGGTTCGGCAGGTGTGGGTAGACGGTCAGAGTTTTCTCGAGCTCAAAGTGGACGGCGCGCCGCGCAGGCTGGATGGCAAGCTGCACGGGGTCGCGGTGTACCTGCGTGACTACAAGCAGGATCAGGGCCTGATGGTCCCGCACCTGCAGGAAACGGTCGTGCAGGGTGTCCCGAAGAACGAGAAGGTCACGATCGAGAGTGTTACCTTGAACCCGCCGCTGGATGACGCCCGATTTACCAATGCCAAGTAAGAATCCAGTCGGCCTATGGTTGCGAGCGGGAGTGGTTGCGCTAGTGACGATCGGTACGAGCGCGGCCGGTGCCGAGGGCGTGACCGCGACCGGTGCCGCCAAAGCGACCGCGGGCGGCGCTGCGGGCGCTGAGCTCACGGTGCAGCAGATCTTGGAGCGCCATGCCGCGGCGCGCGGCGGGGCGGAGGTCTGGCACAAGATCCAGACCATGGCCTGGACCGGCCACATCGAGTCGGGGCCCGGCGGCATTTCCAAGCACCCATTTCTGCTGATGTTCCGGCGGCCGGCAGCGACACGCTTCGAAATCCTCGGCGAGGGCCAGCGCTCCGTGCGAGTCTTCGACGGTACCATGGGCTGGAAGCAGCGGCCGACCTCACAAGGCATGTTCGAAGTGAAGGAGTATGGCGCCGAGGAAATTGGCTTTGCGCGGGACGCCGGCGGACTCGACGGTCCCCTGCTCGACTCGAAGGCCAAAGGAATCAGCATCGCGCTCGAGGGTATCGATTCGGTGGAGGGACATCGCGCGTATCACCTCAAACTCACGCTCCCCTCCGGACAGGTGCGCGACGATTGGCTCGACGCGGAGAGTTTCCTGGAGCGGCGCTACGACCGCGTAACGCGCAACGCCGTCGGCGCGACTGGCATCGTCTCGGTGTATCTGCGTAATTACCAGACCGTCAACGGGCTCGTGATGCCGTTACTGATCGAGACCGGGCGACCGGCGAGCCGCGACACCGACAAGATGATCGTCGAGAAGATCGCGCTCAACCCGACTTTCGATAATGCCCAGTTCACAAGGCCGACCATCCCATCGGCACGCCGCCACGGCGTCACGGTCAATACGCAGTCGCCACCGGCCAACTCGCCCCCCGGCCACGGCCGAGAGCGGCGCTGAAGAACGGCGCGTTCGACTTTCTTGAGAAACCGATCGATGAAGTTGTCCTGATCGACGTGTTGCGCGATGCAATGCGCGCCGATCGCGAACGGCGTTCGGCCGCAACCTCGCGCTCCTCCGCAGAGGCGCGCTTCGAGCGCTTGACCGGGCACTCGCCGCGCCCGGTATTACGTCATTTCCCCGTCTGCGCCACGCGGGTGGTGCCGCCAAACAGGAATTTTCCGCGCATCACCGAGGAGTGCCCCGGAGAGGTGCAGAAGAACACGTAGCGCGCCCCCTGCACGAGCGCGGCGGTGCTGAATTTCACCGTGGTGCTCTCGCCGCCGCCCACCACCTTGGTGGCGGCGATGATCCGCTTGTCGTTCTCGGGCAGGAAGCCGTGCGCGAGGCCCGCCGCCAGGCCGGCATTGACGATGCCCGACACGTCCGAGTCTTTCGCCAGCACCCAGTCGTGCCCCATCACTTTCGCGGGCAGCTGACCGGCGTGCCTGAGAGTGACCTCGACGTCGGTGCAATTAGTCGGCACTGCCAGCTCGTGCACGCTGAACTGCATCATGTCGTTGCTGTCGATCGCGATCTTGCAGGGGTCCGCGTGCGCGACTGCGCCCGCCAGCAGCAGCAGCCCGGTGCCGATCAGTCGAAGGCATGTCATGGTGTTTTCCTCCCGGTTGTCATCTTCAGAACGCCATCCATGAGAACAGGAACAGCGAGTTGTTCTGGCTCGCCGATCGTCCGAAGCCGTCATAGTTGGACGTACCGCCGTTGAAGCGCAGGTACCCGGTGTACTGCACGCCGACGCGCAGGTTGACCCACGGCCGCCCCCAGGACGCCATCTTTCCGAACGGCACGTACTCGACCTGCGCCGTGTAGCCACGCGTGTCCGGGGAGCCGTTGTTGCTCCCGTCGAACGGGTTGGGTCCATGAAGCGTCGCATCTCGGCCGCCACTGATATCGAACACACCGAGGCCCGCGCTCCAGGTCTGGCGATAGGCGTAGGAGGCATCGATCTCCAGGGCATTGAGGTGATTGGTGGCGTTGTCTGAGCCGCCGGCATTGAACGTCGCGCCCAGTTGCTGCTTCTCGTGGATGAGCGATGCGTTGACGAGAATATTGCCGGGTCCCTCGGGCGTGTACTGATAGGTGGCGTCAAACGCGACATCCGTGTAGTGATCGGTCTCGGGCACCGACGCATCGGGCTGCATCTTGACATCCATGCCAAAGGTGCCCACTGAGAAGTAGTGCTCGCCCTTCGCGCCCCGGGTGAACTGATAGGCCGCGCGCCAATAGGGCGCAGCCCCGTTGACGTGCACGTTGTTATCCGGGTAGAGGCCCACATTGCCGAGCCAGCGGTCCGAGAGGCCCTTATAAGCGCCCGCCTCGAGATACACATGATCGTGGATCATGGTGTACGCGGTGGCCCCGGCAACCACGCCGCCGAGCCCGCTGATGACCGGAGCGGCGCCGACCCCGGGCACGAGCGGGGAACCGATATAGGGATAGGCCCAGGCAGGCGTGGAGTGCCACAGATCCTGTACCGTGGGATTGTTATTCACCGAGATCCCCACGACCGCGTCGGTGCCGAGCAGCTTCAGCGGCCGCGCGTACCGAATGTCGGTGTTGTCCCAGCTGAAATGCCGGTCTTCGCCACTGTAGGTGGACTGCGAAAATATGCCGATGTGCTCGGTGAGGCGCGTCGCCAGGAATACCGAGACCTGGTCGACCGAGAGGTTGTTGTTGTTGCTGAAATGCGCGGCCAGCGCATCCGGCGGTGCCGTGCTGATGCGGCTGTATCCGCCCTGCACCATGAACGCGAGCGGCATCGGGTGCTCGCCCTCGCCGAAGGTGTAGCCGTTCAGCTTGAACTGGCGGCCGTAGGGCGTGAGCGCCACCCCGAAGGCCAGCGTGTGACACTGCGAGCAGGGCATGCCGGTCTGACGTGCGAAACTCGGCACCGCGGAGGCGATCCGCGGTAAGGCCAGAACGATGAAAACCAGCAGCGCCAGGGCGCAGCCGCGAGAGCGGAGAAGGTGCATGGAGCACTCCTGTTATTGTTCGAAATCCCCGCCACACTAGTTATCGCATCCGCGGTCGATACGAAATACAGGAAAGCTCGCCAGCCCTTGGGTTGAAGGCCGGACGCGTGAGGGGGAAATTACTACGCGGGGGTTAACGGCCGGGCGCCGCAGCACCGGGTGTGCTGGTTCTAACCTATTGATATTACAGGGTCTTTCAGACTCGGACGGTCTCGTCTCACCGGGGCGGCGCGAGGGGGAATTGCACCACCACCGGGAACACTGGAAGCGCTCTAAAAAGGCGCGGGAACGTGCGCGCCGCTACTCGTCGCCGCTCATGTGGTGCACGAAGTTCCGCAGCGCGGTGCGGCGGTCCTCCCACAATTCGTAGCCGAGCGGGACTCCGTCGCTGTCGGCGACGATCGTGAGACGGCGCGCCTCGGCAACGAAGCGCAGGGTGGCGAGATCGGTGCCGTACACGTTGGGTGTCACGGCGGCACCCGGGGGCGCGTGTACCGGCGCGCCGATGCCCGCCTCGTGTGCCGAGTGTCCGCGCAGCTTGAGCTCAATGCGCCGGTCGTCCGCCTGCAGGACCAGCGGTTCGGGGGAGGGCATCGCGTCCCGGCGCAGCCGCGGGTCGACGGTCGACCAGAAGTACGCGATCAGGACGTAACTGACCTTGCCGTTGCGATTCACGGCGGCCGCGGCGAGCGTCACGTAGTCGCGCACGTTCGCGGCCAGTTCCGGGCGTGGGCAGGCGAACACCAGCGGCTCGCCCACGACGGTAATCGTGGCCGCAGTCTCCTCGTCCAGATACTCCTGCGGCTGCTTGTCGCCCGCGAGCGCGGCGCAGGTGCCGAGTGCCAGCAGCACCGCCACGGGCAAGGCGACCCGACCCTTATCCCCGAATTTACTGCTCACTACTGGAAGCTGATGCGATACGACACACTCACATAGTAGCGCGTCGTGTTCTGGGTCTGCACGAACGCCCCGTTTTGCAGCTGCAGGAAGGCCTCGCGCTTGCCCAGCTGTCCGCCGAACTCGAGCTGGAACAGCTTGCGGTCGCGCTGATAGTCAAGCAGCAGCGAAGGAATATAGGTGTTCTCCTGACTGCCGTCGCTGCCCGTGTTCAGCCGATCAATGGTGAATCGCGGCCCGAGCCGCCAGGCACCGCCGATCGGGAAACGGCTGTTGGCGCTGAGCGAGTCGATGCGGCCGATCACGGTGTTGCCGTGCGTGAAGGTCACCACGTTGAAATCGCCGCTGGTCCAGAGGTTGGATCCGTACATTTGCGCCTGGTAGGTGAGGAGTACGCCACTGGCGGGCACGGCCGGGACGCCGCCCGAGGCGGGTGACTCACCGGTCCGCGTGGCCGACACGATAGTCGTGAACTGAAAGCGCTGACCGAGCGGCTTGGTCGCCGTGAAGCTGTAGTTGTCCGTGATCGGCGTGCGATCCAGCGCCAGCTGATAGATCTGCGCGGGCGTGAACACCTGCTCGAGCTGCACGAGGTCCGTGAAGGGCTGACCGATGAGGGCGTTGCGCGTGGTGAGCACCGGCGAGTTGCGCCGTTCGGCGTCGAAACTCACGCTCCAGCGCGCGGGTAGCTGCAGCGTTCCGAGCACGCTGGCAGTATTCAGGGCGTGATAGGCCGTGTCGTAGTCGAGCACCGTGACGAGGGAGGCGCGCGAGGCGAGGTAGCGCCCCTCGAGTCCCACTGCCTGGCGGTCACGCAGGCCCTGGAACTGCTGCGTCGCGGCGAACAGGCTGGCGTCCCAGTGGGCGTTCGGAGGCGTAAAGGCCAATGCCACCGTCTCGAAGCGCTCCTGGGTCTGTGGGGTTAGGATCAGCTGCTCGACCGGATAACCGGCTGCCGCGTTGATGGCCCAGGAGGGCTTGAACTGCCAGGAGAGGAACAGACCGTCGAAGGTGCCGAGGATCCCGTTCGCGTTGTTCGCCTGACGGCCCAGGCGGCCCAGGAGCCCCAGCGAGCGGTCGAGCACCTCGATCGAGGCGAGGCTTACGCGCGTGGAGTTGCCGAGTGCACCCTGGGACTGGGAGAAGCTCTTGTCATAGCCCGCGCTGACCCGTCCCACCCAGTCGTAGGTTTCACCGCGCCGGCGCGCCAGCAGGTCCACGTCGTTGAAGAGGGCGTTCTCGGTGATCGTCGGCGCGGCCGGGACCGGTTGGGTGTTTGGCGGCGGTGCGCCGTTGCTGATGCGTGAGCCGTCGTAGCGTGCCATCTGCGCAACGCCGCCCGTGACTTGCCAGCCCTGTGTTTCGCCGTTCGCATCGCGACCGGTACGAGCCTTGGCTTCCGCCGCCCGCAGGATGCGCAGGCGAAAGGCCACGCGCTCCGCCGCCTCGCCCTGCGGATAGCGGCGCAGATACTCCTCGTATTCCGCCTTGGCATGCGCCAGCTGGCCGGAGCGCTCGCGTGCGAGGCCGAGCAGCTCCTGCGCGCGTGCGCGATCGGGAAACTCCGGCTGCCGCTGCAGCTTCGTGAGCAGCGCAACCGCCTTTGCATAGTCGCGCGCCGCCAGCGCGGCGCGCGCATCGGCCAGGGTCTTCTTGAGAACTTCCGGTGGCAGGGGCGGATCGCTGCCGATGCGCTCGACCGGTATCGGTGCCACCTGCGCCATGGTGGCGTTCAGGTCGCTGGTGACGGCGTCATCCCCGATGGCGAGCCAGGCACGGGGATAATCCGGCAACGCGAGGTTCAACAGCCGGTCCGCCTCCGCGCGGCGCTCGATCGGACCCACGCGCAGGCGATACCACTTCTCGCCGTCGACCAGCGCTTCGGAAACGAACGCGGGCGCCTTGAGCCGCTCGTGCGCGAGCTGCACGTCCTCCGGCGCGAACGGTTTGGGCTGCGAGTCCAGGTTGATCGCGAAGTTGCTGACCGCCTCGGTCGTCTGTCCGACGAGGATCTTGCCGCGGCCGCGGGCGCGATCGATCAGCCGCAGGCGCAAGCCGCGCGGATCGACACCCTGCGCGAGCACGAAGCGCTCGCTCTTCTTGAAATCGAGCGTGAGGGTGATCTGCCCGGGCGCCATGGAGTCCACCCGGGCGGCTGTCACGATGTTCGCGCCGCCGGACAGCGGCGGGGTTTCGGCCAGGAGCTGCGACAGCGGGCTCACGCCGCAGTCGGGCATGGGTGCCAGCTGGATATGCACCTGCTTGCCCTCGCTCGCGGGCAGGCTGGTGACGAAGCGCATCGAGCAATTGAACACCACGGTCAGGTCGACCTGGTCTTCGTGGTCGTTTACCTCGATTACGTTCACCAGGCGCGCCGGCCCGCTGATGGAACGCTGAGCGAACGCGCCGCGCGCGCCGAGCGCGGCGAGCGCGGCGAGCGGAATCAGGACGAGGCGGTGCAGCCAGCGCTCAGTGATGGAACGTCGCATCCGAGACTCGGTGATGCGGTCCGGGCAGACTCCTTGTAATTGTTGACTGCGTCGTAT
>Ga0137409_10001532_pt1 | contig 21010 bp, 10 predicted proteins | sample CZODoug1_16funga_FD_122059 | JGI IMG/M metagenome (GOLD analysis project Ga0137409, IMG submission 122059) | Vadose zone soil fungal communities from Angelo Coast Range Reserve, California, USA - CZODoug1_16fungal (Hybrid Assembly) | ecosystem: Environmental > Terrestrial > Soil > Vadose zone... | reverse complement strand
GCCGCTCTGAAGGCGACCATTTGCATGATCCAGCTGCCGCTGTTGATGCTGGCGGTGGCGCTGTAGCTGCCGGCGGTGGTGACGGAGCGATCCTCGAAGATCGAGCCGTCTGGGGAGGTGATGACGCGAGAGGTGAATCCCGCACCGGCGGCGGTGGTGTTGGTGGTGACGTAGTTGGCGCCGATCAGCAGGTCATTGGGGTTGAGGGTGGTGACCGCCCCGCTGTTGCTGGTGGCGCCGGTCCCGCTGGCCGAGACGCTGACATCGATCGGGTTGAGCGGATCGATGCCGCTGTACTCGGCGATGCGCACGTCGGGGTAGTTCACCGCTGCATTGAAGGTGACGGTGAGGGTGGTGCCCCCGGCGGGAGCGGCAACGATGTTGGGTGCGTAGTAGATCGACTGCGTACCCGCCTGGGCCTGGATGGTGGGCCCGGCGACGCGCGTGTAGTTGTTGCCCCGGTTATCGGTGACCGAGAGGACCTGGGAGGTGGTGTCGAACCAGCCGATCGCCACCACGTTCAAGCCGCCCGCGGTTTGCGCGGCGCTGAAGGTCACGTTCACCGTGCTCTGCGGGCTTTGCGGTACGGCGTTATTGGTCTGTTTGAAGGCGGGCGTCACCGGCGTGCCGCCCGCGGAGGTGCTGGCACTCGCGGTGTTGGAGTAGCCGCTGAAGTTCGGGGCGGCATCGCTGGCACGCACGCGGTAGCTATAGGAGGTTCCCGCGGTGAGGCCGGTGTTGTTGTAGGTAGTGGTCGCGACAGTAGTGAGGAGCGTGAAGTTGCTGCAGCCCGCGTTCTGGCAGCGCTCGACCTGGTAGCCGGTCACCGCGACGTTATCGGTCGAGGCGCCCCAGCTGAGGTTGATCTGCGTGCTCGAGGCCGCGCTCGCCGCCAACGTGCCCGGCACACTCGGCGCCTGCGTGTCAGGGACAGCTGGCGTGTAGTTCACGGTGAGCGTGCCGGTGCCCACGTTGTTGGCCGCATCTCGCGCCGTTACGGTCAGCACGTTGTTGCCCGACTGCAGCGCAATTCCGGTGACCGACCAGGTGGTGGTTCCGGATGCAGTGCCGCTGCCGCCACGGTCGCTGCTCCATGTGACTTGCGTGACTCCCACGGCATCCGCCGCGGTTCCGCCGAGATTCAACGGACTCGTGCTGGTGTTGAAGCTGATTTGGTTGGTCGGTGCCGTGATGGTCACGGTTGGGGGCGTCGTGTCCGGTGGCGCCTGGGTGGTCGCGTTGACCACGGCAGAGAAGGCGCTCAGGTTCCCGGCGGCGTCGGTGGCACGGACCTCATATCGATAAGTCGTAGCCGCGCCGAGACCCGTGTCGGGGTATGTCGTCCCGGCCGAAGTGCCGACTTGCGCGTAGTTGGTGCAGGCGGCGCCCTGGCAGCGGTGAATCTGATAACCCGTCACGCCCACGTTGTCCGTCGACGCGGTCCAGCTCAGGTTGATGGCGCTGGTGGAGACCGGTGTGGCGCCCAGATTGGTCGGCGCCGTCGGCACAGTCGTGTCCGGCGCCGCCTGCGTCGTTGCGCTGCTCGTGTTCGAGTAGCCACTCACGTTCCCGGCGGCATCGACCGCGCGCACGCGGTAGCTGTACGCCGTGGAGACGCTCAGCCCCGTATTGCTATAGGAGACGCTGCCCACGGTGGTCACCAGCGCGAAGTTGCTGCAGCCCGCGTTCTGGCAGCGCTCGATTTGATAACCCGCGACGGCCACGTTATCGGTCGAGGCGGTCCACGACAGATTGATCTGGCTGTTCGAGGTAGCGCTCGCCGCGAGATTCGACGGCGCACTCGGCGGCGTCGTGTCGGGCGGTCCGGAGGAGGCCGCTCTGAAGGCGACCATTTGCATGATCCAGCTGCCGCTGTTGATGCTGGCGGTGGCGCTGTAGCTGCCGGCGGTGGTGACGGAGCGATCCTCGAAGATCGAGCCGTCTGGGGAGGTGATGACGCGAGAGGTGAATCCCGCACCGGCGGCGGTGGTGTTGGTGGTGACGTAGTTGGCGCCGATCAGCAGGTCATTGGGGTTGAGGGTGGTGACCGCCCCGCTGTTGCTGGTGGCGCCGGTCCCGCTGGCCGAGACGCTGACATCGATCGGGTTGAGCGGATCGATGCCGCTGTACTCGGCGATGCGCACGTCGGGGTAGTTCACCGCTGCATTGAAGGTGACGGTGAGGGTGGTGCCCCCGGCGGGAGCGGCAACGATGTTGGGTGCGTAGTAGATCGACTGCGTACCCGCCTGGGCCTGGATGGTGGGCCCGGCGACGCGCGTGTAGTTGTTGCCCCGGTTATCGGTGACCGAGAGGACCTGGGAGGTGGTGTCGAACCAGCCGATCGCCACCACGTTCAAGCCGCCCGCGGTTTGCGCGGCGCTGAAGGTCACGTTCACCGTGCTCTGCGGGCTTTGCGGTACGGCGTTATTGGTCTGTTTGAAGGCGGGCGTCACCGGCGTGCCGCCCGCGGAGGTGCTGGCACTCGCGGTGTTGGAGTAGCCGCTGAAGTTCGGGGCGGCATCGCTGGCACGCACGCGGTAGCTATAGGAGGTTCCCGCGGTGAGGCCGGTGTTGTTGTAGGTAGTGGTCGCGACAGTAGTGAGGAGCGTGAAGTTGCTGCAGCCCGCGTTCTGGCAGCGCTCGACCTGGTAGCCGGTCACCGCGACGTTATCGGTCGAGGCGCCCCAGCTGAGGTTGATCTGCGTGCTCGAGGCCGCGCTCGCCGTCAACGTGCCCGGCACACTCGGCGCCTGCGTGTCAGGCGTCGTTGCGGACGACACGTTCGAATAGCCACTGGAGTTCGCGGCGGCATCCGTGGCACGAACCCGATAGCTGTAGCTCGTGCCGTTCGTCAGCCCGGTGTTGCTGTACGACGGCGTCGCGACTGTCGTCAGCGCGGTGAAGTTCGAGCAACCGGCGCCCTGGCAGCGCTCGATCTGGTAACCCGTGACGCCGACGTTGTCGGTCGATGCGCCCCAACTCAGATTGATCTGCGTCGCCGAAAAGGCGCTCGCCGTGAGGGCGGCCGGAATGGTCGGTGGCGTCACATCGGGGGGATTGACGATCGTCCAGGTGAACGATGCCGAACCATTGAGCGGCCCGTCGCTCGCCGTCACCGTGACCGAATAGGCGTTGACGATGCTCGGTGTGCCGGTGATGTGACCGGTGCTCGCATTGATGCCGAGTCCATCCGGGAGCCCCGTCGCGCTGTAGATGATCGGATCCCCATTGGGGTCGTTCGCCGTGATGGCGAGATCCAGGCTGACGCCGATGACACTGTTCTGGTTGCCCGGACTGGTCACTATGGGCGGCAGATTGGTCGGCGCAGGCGCCGCAATCTCATCGCTTCCGATCTGCTGCAGGTAGGCGACCAGCTTGGTGAGATCGGAGGCGTTGATCGACACTCCGCTGTGGGCGTGCACTGCGATTCCGAGCGTTGCCGCCGAGCCGTCATGCAGATATGGAGCGGTTGCCCAGACGTCGCGCAGTGTCGGTGTATCGATGCCCGTGAGCGGGCCGCCGAGCCGCTGGCCGCTGCTCGGCTTGAGCGTGCCGATATTGCGCAGCGTCGCCGCGCCGCTCTCGGTGAATGCAATGCCGCTGTGGCATTGCGCGCAGTTCATGTCACGGAACAGCAGCTTGCCGGCCTGCGCGTCCGTGGTGAGCGTGCCATCACTGTTGCGCAGGGGACTGCTGGTGAAGGTATTGAGCGAACCGACATACGCGGCCAGCGCGTCGAGATCGGTGCTCAGGCCGGCTTTGGGATCGCCCAGCGGCTGACTGCGCGTTCCGGTGTTGAAGTCGGCGTTGGCCATCAGGCCCGTGCCGCCGGACAGATTGCGGATCTGTCCCTCGAAGTCCTGCACTTCGTCGAAGTTGGCACTCCAATGCAGGAAGCCTTGGCCCTGTGCCCCCGCTCTGCCGCGCAGGTTGATGGTGTTGCGCAGACCCTCTCCGAAGCCGGTGAGATCCCACACACGTCCATCCTGGCCGCCATCGTTGTGACACGACGCGCAGCTCAGGTATCGATCGCGAGCCAGGCGCGGATCGAGTGCGTCGTAGAAGAGTTGCTTGCCCTTGAGGACCTGGGCGCTGAGCTTTTCGGTCGCAACCGGATGCAGCGTTGCCAGCGCGGGGACGTTGCTCTCGCCGAAGTTGACCAGGCGCGTGAGGTCGAAGACACCGACCGTTCGCTCCATGAAATTGTTGACGTAGAGCCTGAGGCCATCCGGCGAGACGGCGAGCCCTTGAGGTGCCAGACCGGCATTGAAGCGGAAGATCTCCCAGTGTCCGTGGGCATCCACGACCTCGATCTCACGGCTCGTCTCCAGTGCCACGAACATGTAGACGCCGTACTTATCGAAGGCCACGGCGCTCGCCACGCTCGAGTTGTCGTGATCGATGCGCGCCGCGTAGTCCTCGGCAAAGGTCGTCAGGTCGATGCGCGAGCTGATCGCCCGCACCGTGCTCTGGAAGTTGAGGTTGAGTTGATTGCGGAGCGTCCCGCGCTTGATGTTGTCCTGTTTCGAGGGCACCCACGCGGCGGTGCCGTCCGGCGAAATGACCGGCGCGCCGAGATAGTTGGGAACGCCGCTTCCCTGGTTCTCGAGGTCGGGCTGATCGCTATGTCGCAGGACCGTGGTGCCGAGCACCGACATGCCCGCAGCGCCGACGCGGACCACTTCGCCGCCATATTGCACGGCTCCGTTCTGTGTCTGCACCGTAGCCGTTTCCTCACCCGGCAGATGCGGTGTGATGAAGCGCGATACGAGTAGCGTCGCGCCATCGCTGCTCACCGCGAGGTGGCGCGGGTTCGGGCCGACGTCGGCACTTCCCAGCAGTGTGCCGCTGGCAGCGTCGAGTTTCTGCACTCGTCCGAGTGCTTCGAGCACTACGAAGGCGAATCCGCCAGTCGGTGCGAATGCGACACCATAGGGCTGGGAGGCGAAGGGCAACGCGAGGGTTTGCGCGACACTCAGTGTGTCGGGGTCGATGATGCTGATGCTGGCCGAGAGCTTGTTCGTCACCCACAGGCGTCCATCAGGTGCCCGTGCGATGCTGCGTGGCGCAGTCCCGACCGCGATCTCCGCCAGCTTGCCGTTGGTGACCGCATCGAAGGCGGTTACCGAATCGTTGTCCTGGTTCACGACCCAGATGCGACTGTTGCCGGCCGCGCGTTGCTCGTAGGCGATGCTGCTCGAGTTCGTGGGTCGATTGGCAGTGGCGGCGAGATAGATCGTCTGCGCGACCGTTTGGGTCTGCGCCGCGGTGAAATCGTCGAGCGCCGTGACCGTCACGTAGTAGATGCCGGGCGCTGCGAACGTATGCGTGATGGAAGGCGTGCTGGAGTAGGCGGTTTGCGCCGAGCCATCGTCGAAGTTCCAGCTGTAGCGCGCGTTGATGCCATTGCTGCTGCTGGCGGTGTAGGTGATTGCCGTGCCCGCGAGCGTTGCTGTGGGCGGCGACAGCGGGTTCAGTACGAAGGGCGCGGCCGGATTGATGGTCCAGTTGAAGCCGGTATTCGCGCTGCCGTTGATCGGGTCGGTTACGGTGATCGAGACAATGAAGTTGCCGGGCACTGTCGGTGTGCCGGTGATGTGACCGGAGCTGGCATTGATGCCAAGGCCTGTCGGCAGCCCCGAAGCGCTGAAAGTCAGCGCCTGGCCTTCAGGGTCGGACGCGCCGATGGCGATGTCGACGAACGTGCCCACCGTACCGGTCAGGTTGCCCGGATTCACGATCGAAGGCGGCGCATTGACGGTCGTGAGCTGCGCCTGCCGGCATTGCATGCCGAAGTTGTCGAGCCAGCTGCCGGAGCGGCCGACAAGTGCGTACGCCGGATTGTTCGTGCCGCAGTTGTAAGGTCCTTGCGGCGTGCCGCCGGTGCCACCGACGGCTCCCAGGAACTGACCGACGCCAGTGAGCTTGCCCTGCGAGGTGAGTGCGCGGCATTCGAAGTCGAGCTGGTCAGCAAAGGTGCTGGAGCGCCCGCGGTAGCCACTGATGGCATAGTTTGCGGGACAGGTCTTGGTATAGCTCGCGCCGCTCGCGACACCCGTTACACCGCGATTGATCGGCGAGCCGATCCAGCGCCCGTTCTGGTCGACCTGGATGCACCTCAGTCCAGCCTGATTGACATGCGTGCCATCAGATGTGCCGTAGACACCGGCGAGTATTTCGTTGGCGTTGCACGCGAGGGTGAAGGGAGAGCCGCCCGTGCCACCGATGACCTGCGTGGTGTCGGGAGTCGGGTTGGGATTGGTCGCGACGTTGATGCGCACGATCTTGCCGACCGACGGGACGCCCTGCGAATTGAGAATGAAGAGCAGGTAGTAACCGGGCGGCGTGTCGGTGGCGCGCAGGGGCCCGTTGACGTCGAGCACGGCGCCAGTCGCAGTAAAGGGCAGCTCGATGAAACGCTGCTCCATGTTGACGCTGTGCGTGATCGAGCCGGTCTTGACCAGCGTCACGCGGCCGATGCTGCCCGGGCTGGAATAGCTGAAGGAAAAGCTTTGTCCGACTGCGACGCTGGTCGGCACGTCAAGGCCGATGCTCGGCCGCGGCATGAGCGTCACGCCGTCCGGCTGCAGCAGGTACGAGGGTGTGTACATCTCGATGTTGGTGTTGACGAGCGGTCCGGGCGCGCCACCACCCACGATCATCACTCGCGCATCGGGCAGGAGCAGCGCGCCCGAGTGGTAGAGCCGCGCATTTACGCCCGAGGGCCCAACCGTCCACTTGCCGGTTCCGCCATTGCCATTCGGATCCCAGACCTCAGCGCTGTTGTTCACATTGGTGAGCGCGTTGTCGACTGAACTGCCGCCGGTTGCCAGCACGCGTCCGTCCGGAAGCACCGTCGCGCTGACCCACTGACGCTGGCTCGACATCGACTGCGTCGCCGTCACGACCGGCGTCGGTCCATTGATGTCGATGACCATGGCGGCGTTCGACGCACCGCCCATTTGCAGGATGCGGCCGGGACGGAACATCGCGGCGCTCGAGGTCCAGCTGGTCGCACCGGGCAGTTGCCCGACTTGCGTGATCGTGCCGGTGCCACTTGGCACGACGTAGTACATCTTGCCGCCGTTGTCGAAGCCGAACACGCGTCCGTCGGGCGCAATGAAGTTGCGCGGGAAGGTTTCCGCGTAGCCACTGGTATTGGCGCCGGTGAGCAGGCGGAACACTCCATCCGTACCGCGGACTTCGGGGCGATCGCCGCCGCTCGTGCCGCCCTGGACATAGATCTCACCGTTGAGCAGGGTGGTCGAAGACGAATACCAGCGCGCGCGGTTCATGTTGTTGCCGCGCGCCAGCTGGTTGCCCGAAGGCGCCGAAGGTGTGAAGACGTTGCTGTTGTTGTTGCCGGTATTGGTGGTGGCGTTGTTGACGAAGTTGTCGCCGCCCGCGATCAACACGTTGCCGCTGTCGGGCATGACGAGTTGCGAGCTGCAGAACAGGTCCGTGCCGGTGGTGTTCGGCATCGTTGCGTGCGAGGTCGAGCCGAATCCAGACGCAGGATCCCAGACATCGTAGATCGTCGAGCCAGTCTGCTGACCGGTCATGGTCGTGCCGTAGGTCATCACGCGCCCATCCGGCAGCAGCACCGCATGAATCGCGATGAGTGGCCAGTTGGCTTGCGGCGCCCATGAGCCAACTAGGTTGTCGGCGCGCGCGACCAGTGCGGCGCCGAGGAGCAGCAACCCGCCAAGAGCAGCGAGCGAGCGATTCAGCAGTGATTTAGGGTCGGCACGAAACGAATCAGTAACAGCATCACGAGCCACGACACCCGTGGCTTCGGGACAATACGGAGACGGCATCGAATCTCCCGCGATTTATTCTTGGTTCGTTATGGGCTTTCTTGGCGCCCTTGATTTGCGATCACGCTATCAAAGAAGTGATCCGCCGTCGCGCGAAAGTTCACGCTTCCCGCTGTCCGCAAGGGACATTACATAAGCGCTCGCACCAAAGAGCGCGCCCCCGTTCCACGAACGCCGGCTGCCGGCTCTATAAGCTATTGATTACTAGCCGCAACGCTTGCGACAACGGCGCCGCTTCGGGATTCACCGCGCCTCACCGCCCAGCGCATCGCTGCAACGCCACAAGCACACAGGCCGGCGAGCAGTATGGCGAACAGGATGACCCGCTGCGGGCTCGCGTTGGCACCAAGAAATGCTCCGCCGACCACGGGCGCGAGGATCGCGCCGCCACGACCCATTCCCAGGGCCCAGCCAACTCCAGTGGCCCGTGCGCGGGTCGGATACAAGCTGGACGAAAGTCCGTTGAGCGCGGCCTGACCTCCGACGACGCCATAGCCAATGAGGAGGAGCAGCGCGCTCAGCAGCGCGGCGGATGCGACTCCACTCCACAGCATCAGAAGAGCGGCCGTCGCGGCCGCGTAGGTCGCCAGGAGTACGAGGTAAGGCCCCCAGCGCCTGATGAACCAGGAAAGCAGGAAGCCGCCGATGACCCCGCCGATCTGGAACAGCGCCGCGAATCGCAACGCGTCTTCGAGCGCCAGTCCATGCGCCTGCAGCAGCACCGGCAACCAGCTCGCGAGCAGATGGAGCAGGCCGAGATTCAGAAAGAAGATGATCCAGAGCGTGATGGTGGTGGGCGCGAGGCCGGAAGCGAACAGCTCTCGTACCGCTGCGTGGCTCACATGGCTCGATGGGAGACTGAACTTGTGATCAGGTGAATAACGATAGCCCGGATCGAGGCGCTCGAGGAGCCGGCCGATGACTTGAGGTTGCTTGTCGCGGGCCACCAGGAAGCGCACTGATTCCGGCAATGCAAGGAGCGGCACCCACAGCAAGAGCATGACTGCTCCGCCGGTAGCAAAGATCGCACGCCATCCGCCAATACCGATGACCGTCGGTGCCAGGAATCCGGAGCACGCGGCGCCGAGAGAAAGACCGGCGGCGAGCAGCGTCACGAGCGCCACACGTCGCGACGCCGGCAGGTATTCCGCGGCAAGAGCCAGGGCGTTCGGGATGCTTGCGCCGAGGCCGATGCCGGTGAGGACACGCCACGCAAACAACGCATTCGCATCTGACGAAGTCGCAGTCATCGCCGTCGCAACGGCAACGAGACCGAAGGATGCCAAGAGAATCGCGCGCCTACCGAAATGGTCGCCGAGCGGGCTCAAGAACAGGGCGGCGCCGGCGACTCCGATGAGCGCCGCGGTTGCGATCCAGCGCAGATCTCCCGGCGCCATCCCCCAGTCAGCGGCGAGCGTCGGGATCGCCGAAGCCATCGATGCCAGGTCATAGCCATCGAGAAATGCGACGAGTGCGCACAGGATCAACACACGAATGTGCAGCGGGCCCATGCGCCCTCGGTCCATCAGATCTTCGACATCGATTTGCACGGTTTCCCAATGGCGGTTCGTGTGGGTGCCCCGAGTATGGAAGGCGTGCATCCGGTTGGCGAGCCGCACCTGCCGGCAGAGGTGCTACGCTCCTGGTCTCGGCCAGCACCTGTCGAGTCTGTGTGAATCGAAACACATCCACCAGCGCATCGCTCTCGGGGCTCGGAGCCCGTGAAGCGATCGAGCGAGTACGCAGGGGCGAGCTGCGCGCCGAGGACTCTGTTGCCGATCTCCTCGGACGGCAGCGCCGACTCGCATCTCTCAATGCCCTGACCCGGATCGACGAGCAGCAAGTACTCGAGGACGCCCGCCGGATCGACCGCAAGCGTGCGGCTGGCGCTGTGCTCGGTGTCCTCGCGGGCCTGCCTGTCGTCATCAAGGACAACATTGCTGTGGCGGGCACTCCCAACGCCGCCGGCACGCTGACGCTGCGCGACAACGTGGCGCGGCAGAACGCGCCCGTGGTGCAACGTCTGCTCGACCAGGACGCGATCTTTTTCGCCCGCGCCAACATGCACGAGCTTGCCGGGGGTGGTACCTCCAGCAATCCAAGCTTCGGTGTGGTCGGCAACCCTTACGACCCCCAACGCGTTCCCGGCGGTTCGAGCGGCGGCACGGCAGCGGCACTCGCTGCGCGTCTCGCTCCAGCAGGCCTTGGTAGCGACACGGCAGGTTCGGTGCGCATTCCATCGGCGCTGTGCGGAACGGCGGGCCTGCGGCCGACGATCCGGCCGCACAAGCTCTACCCGGATGAAGGAGTCGTCCCGCTCGCTGCCGATCTCGATACTGTCGGGCCGATGGCGACAACGGTGGCGGATCTCGCACTGCTGCACGAGGCGATCACGGGAGTCAGTACCCGCACCCGACCAGACGCCAATTCACTGCGCATCGGCATCCCTCGCAAACCCTACTGGGAAGACCTGGAACCTGAAGTCTATGAAGTCTCACGCCAGGCACTCGATCGCTGGCGCGATGCGGGCGTAACGCTGGTCGATGTAGACGTCAGCAGCTACTACCCGCTCGCCCATGAGATCTACATGACTCTCGTGACGCAGGGGATCAAGGAGGATCTCGCGCCGTACCTCGACAAGGTCGGCGCGACGGTGACGCTGCCGCAGATAGTGGCTCACATCGCGAGCCGTGATACACGCACTCTCTTCGAGGACTGCGCCAAGTCAGCGATCGCGCCCGCCACACTCGCCAAGGCGCGCGGTCCGTTGCGAGATAAAGTTCTGCAAAGCTATACCGAGCTGTTTCGCATCCACGGGATCGGGGCCATCGCATTTCCCGCATCGCCCATCGTCGCACCACTCATCAATCCGGAGGGCGATACGCGCGAGGCGCAGATCGAGCTCAACGGCCGGCGCGTGAACCTGGGCCAGACCCTGTTTCGCAACACGCGCGTCACAGGTGCGCTGGGTGCGCCGGGATTGAGTTTGCCGGCCGGCCTGACGCGCAGTGGACTTCCGGTGGGGCTCGAACTGGATGGACTGGCAGGCGCAGATGCCAGTCTCATTGCCATGGGAATGGAGCTCGAACGTTGGCTCGGGCCGCTACCCGCGCCCCCGTCGGTGTGAGTGCTCAGGCTTGGCTAGAACAAGCCGACGATCTTGCCGTCGTCATCGACATCGATGAAGTTGGCCGCGGGCACCTTTGGCAGGCCAGGCATCGTCATGATGTCGCCGCAGATCATCACGATGAATTCTGCGCCCGCCGCCAGGCGCACTTCACGGATATTCACCACATGACCTGAAGGCGCGCCGCGCAACTTCGGATCGGTCGAGAAGGAATACTGCGTCTTCGCGACGCACACCGGGTAATGGCCGTAGCCTCCGTCCTGGAGCTGCTTGATCTGCGCACGGATCTTGCTGTCGGCGGTGATTTCCGAGGCGTGATACACCTTGGTGGCGATCGCCTTCATCTTGTCCCACAGGGTGGCTTTCTCGTCGTAGACATACTTGAAGCCATTAGCCTGCTCACACAGGCGCACTACCTCGTGCGCAAGCTCGACCGCACCCTTGCCGCCTTCGGCGTAGTGGCGGGCAAGAATCACCTTCACACCTTGTTTTTTCACGCGGTCGAGCAACAGGCTGACTTCTGCCCCGGTGTCATCGGCGCGATGGTTGATGGCGACGACGCAGGGCAGGCCATAGATGTCGCGCACGTTGTCGATGTGCCGTTCGAGGTTCGCAAGCCCTTTTTCGAGCGCCGCGAGGTTCTCCTTCGGCAGGTCCGCGACGTCCACGCCGCCGTGATACTTGATGGCGCGCACCGTGGCGACGATGACGGCTGCAGCGGGCCGCAACCCTGCCTTGCGGCACTTGATGTCGACGAACTTCTCCGCACCGAGATCGGCCCCAAAACCCGCTTCGGTCACGACGTAGTCGGCGAGCTTGAGAGCTGCTCGCGTCGCCATCACAGAATTGCAACCGTGCGCAATGTTGGCGAACGGGCCGCCGTGAATCAGGGCCGGGTTGTTCTCCAGTGTCTGCACCAGGTTGGGCGCGAGCGCATCCTTGAGCACGGCCGCCATCGATCCTTGCGCCTTCACATCGCGTGCCAGGACCGGTTTTTGCTCGCGCGTGTAGCCGATCACGATCTTGCCGAGCCGCTCCTTGAGGTCCGCGATGCTGCTGGCCAGGCACAGGATCGCCATGACCTCCGACGCCACGACGATGTCGAAGCCATCCTCGCGTGGGAACCCGTTGGCCGCTCCACCCAGGCCGATGGCGATCTTGCGCAGCACCCGATCGTTGACGTCGAGCGCGCGTCGCCACGTCACACGGCGCACATCGATCCCGAGCTCGTTGCCCTGGTGAATATGGTTGTCGATGAGCGCGGCGAGCAGATTATTGGCGAGCGCGATGGCAGTGAAGTCGCCGGTGAAGTGCAGGTTGATGTCCTCCATCGGCACGACCTGAGCGTAGCCGCCCCCGGCCGCGCCACCCTTCTGGCCGAAGACGGGCCCCAGCGCCGGCTCGCGCAGGCAGATGATCGCGCGCTTGCCGATGTGATTGAGCGCATCGCCCAGGCCGACCGTAGTGGTGGTCTTGCCCTCGCCAGCGGGAGTGGGGGAGACGGCGGTGACGAGGACCAGCCGCCCGTCGTGATTGGTCCCGAGCTGCCTCAGGTAACGAAGGGAGATCTTCGCCTTGTAGCGACCGAAGGGCTCCAGGTGCTCTTCCGGGATGCCCAGGCGCTCAGCGGCGAGTTCGACGATCGGCCGCATGCGAGCGTGCTGGGCGATGTCGATATTGCTGGGCACCCTGGCCTTCGGGCTGTCGCTGGGCATGTGCACTCTCGCGAAGTAAAAATGGATCTGGAATTACACGCGCGCGCGGCGCGTTTCTCGCCCCACAGAGAAATGATGGCGCGTTGGGACCGGCGCGGCGTTGTTGGTTTTCAGCCGAGGCGGTCGGCCAGGCGATGCAACAGTCGCGCGATCGCGGAGCGCCGTGCCAGGTCGTCGCTGCGCAGATCGCTGTTGCGCAGGGCCTCGAGCAATTCCTCGCGCGTAAAGGCGCTGGTGCGCGTCTGGCCCGACATCCGTTCGGTGGCCTCGGCCACGTAGACCTCGGTGAAGGGTCGCGGCGCATTGGCAGCGGGAATTTCCATGCCTCCAGGAGCGCTATCCGTGGCAGGCGTCGAGTCCGCGGTGATTGGCGCAGCGAGGAATTCCTCTTCCTCAGGCGCCACCGCAGTCGCAGGGCGGAATTCCTCTCCCTCAGGTGCCACGGCGGATGCAGCGTGGAATTCCTCTGCCTCAGGCGTCACTACAGTCTCGGTCGTTTCTGGTTCCACGTTGGCGGGAGGAGGCGCAGCGCTCGCCTCCGATCGCGGCGCGGCCCGGATCTCACGTTGCCGGATCATCTCCCGTGCACGGGTGAATTCGCGCTCGCTGATCGGCACCACCGCCACCGACGGGAATTCAGGACGCACGTAGAGCGCGACCTGGCGGGCCGAAATCACGCTGCTGAAGAAGCCGAGCCGGATTCCGTAGTAGCGCACTCCGGCGCGCATCAGCGTAACCGTGTAAAGGGCGTACGCCTGGAGAATCGCGAGCTGCGGCAGGTCTGCCGGGTCAATGCGTTCGCTGGTCCAGCTGAGCTGAATCACGTAACGCTGTGCGCCCAGTGCTTCGACGGCGTTGAGGCGCGCATCGACTACCGCGGCCAGCGGCGTCGGCGTGCGCAGCAGCCGGAATTCGGACAGGTTCGTGTCATCGAGGGAGCCGAGGCCGCTGCGCGGAGCCGAGGCTACCCAAGCTCCCGGGAAGTGCTTCTGCACGACCGGAAGAGCCGCTTCGGCATCCTCGCGGCAATCGAAGTACCCGAGGTGCAGGCGGTAGCGCTCGCGGCCATCCTCGATGCGTCGGGAACGAAACACGGCCAGTCCTTCCAGGCCCCGTGAATCGGGAACCTCGAGCGGCATCGGCACCAGGGAGGAAAACAGGTTGATGACGTAGAGGGCGCGCGGATCGTTGGAACGATCGAACCAGAGTTTGTCGCCGGCACTACCGCCCGGGCTTCCGTGGCTGTCGCTCATCGCGCCGCCATTCGAGCCGCATTCACGTCCGGTCGTCCTTGAGGACGTGCAACGAAACGGTTTTCCGGTTGGCTCAGCACTCGCAGGGCGAACTATGCTCCACTGCGGCGCAGCGCTCAACAGTTTCTGTCGTAGGGATTTGGCGACAGCTGGTGCGCCCCGGCTACGACACTTGCACTAGACTGGGCGCCCGGCCACGAAACCGTCATCAGGGAGCGATCCGCTTGGTTACCGCCGACATCACCAACATGGCGCTGTTCTGCGATTTCGAGAACATCGCCCTCGGCGTGCGCGATGCGAAGATCGCGCGCTTCGACATCCAGAAAGTGCTCGAGCGGCTGCTCCTCAAGGGCAGCATCGTGGTGAAGAAGGCCTACTGCGACTGGGATCGCTACCGGGAATTCAAGGCGGGAATGCACGAGGCCTCCTTCGAACTGATCGAGATCCCGCACCTGCGCCAGTCGGGGAAGAATTCGGCCGACATTCGCATGGTGGTCGATGCGCTGGACCTGTGCTACACGAAGTCCCACGTCGACACGTTCGTCATCATCAGCGGCGATTCGGACTTCTCGCCCCTGGTCAGCAAGCTGCGTGAGAACGCCAAGGTCGTGATCGGCGTTGGCGTCAAGAATTCCACTTCCGACCTCCTGATCGCCAATTGCGATGAGTTCCTCTACTACGACGACCTGGTGCGCGAGAGGGCGTCGCGGCGCGCGCCCGCGCGCAAGAGCACGGCAAAGCCAGCCACTCCGGGCGGCGCTCCCGCACCCAAAGGCGAGGAAGACAAGAAGCAGGAGGCGATCGACCTCATCATCGCGACGCTGGAAGCGCTGATCGCCGAGCGCGGCGAAGAGGAGCGGATCTGGGGCTCGATGGTCAAGCAGGCGCTCAAGCGTCGCATGCCTGGATTCAACGAGTCCTACTATGGCTTCGGCGCTTTCAGCGATCTGCTTGAAGAAGCGCGTGCGCGCGGCTTCGTCGAGCTCGAGCGCGATGAGAAGTCCGGCGGGTATATCGTGCGGATCCCAGGGAAGGCATAGAGCAGTCCGCTCGAGTCGTTGGCTGGGTGTGCCTTGAGAGCGTGGGTGAAATGCGCAGTGCGATTTCGAGTCAAGAACTCAAAATCGCACGCGAACCCTCAGTCCGGGCGGCGCTCAGACGTTGTCTACCCACCTATCCATCGACGCATCAGGTCTGAGCGCTGATCGCCCGGACAGAGGGCATTTCACACACGCTCTCAAGGCACACCCAGCCAACGCCCCGAGCGTCCTGCACTATTTAGCAAGAGATAGTTGGGGGTGTTTCGCTTCGCGACCATGCCTATCTTCTCCAACTACGCAGTCCCAACTCAGGAAGGCTCTTAGGCGTGAGCCGCAGAACTCACTCCATCGATGAAGAGCAGGAGCGGGTGGACATTGGGGTGCAATACCTGACGCCGGGCGCCGGCTGCTATGTTCGCGGGGATACAAGCTTCAGGTGCTGCCTTCACTCGTCGTGACCCCGGCGCACGGCGTTCACGGTATTCACCCCAATGGCCGCACGGGACTGCTCTTCGGCGGGTATTACGTGACTTTGCGCCCGGCCGGACCAAGAATGACCGGGAAATCTGCCGGGATCTGGATCGTATGGATGCACCACGATCACCCTCGTCAGGCGACCTGGGCGTCGACGAAGCGCTCCGTGAGAGCGAGCAGCGCTATCGTGCTCTGGTGAATGCGTTGCCGCAGGCCATCCTCGTGCATGACGGTGTGCGCTGCCTGTTCGCGAACCCGGCCGCGGTGCGACTCGTGGGCGCAGCAACGCTCGAAGAAGTCATCGATCGCCCGGTCCTGTCTTTCGCCCACCCCGACAGTGTCCGCCTGCTGGAAGAGCGCACCCGCGGCATCATCCTGCGAGGGGAACCTGCGCCGCCGATCGAAGTACAAGTGATACGCCAGGACGGCTCGCTGGTGTGGGTCGAAGCAACCGGTGTGCGCGTGGATTTCGGAGGACGCCCCGCCTCGCAGACGATGCTGCAGGACGTGAGTGCACGCCGGCAACGTGAGGACCGGGAAAGGGCACTCGCGGCGCGTCTGCAATGGCAGTCGACGCTCCTGCTCCGGCTCGCGACCGACCCGCTGCTCGCCTCGGGTGACTTCATCGCGGGGCTGCGTCTCATCACGGAGCACGCGGCACGGACTCTCGGCGTTGACAGCGCCAGCGTGTGGCTGTTCGACGAGGAGCGGGCGACCCTGCGCTGCCTGGATCGTTACGACGTGGACCTCGGGACGCACCGTTACGATACGGATCTCGCGGCGGAGCTGTACCCGGACTACTTTGCGGCGCTCAACACTGATCGCGCGGTTCCCGTCTCCGACGCGCACACCGATCCGCGCACGCGCTCATTGCGCAATGACTACCTGGTACCTTTCAACGTCGGTGCACTGCTCGATTCACCGGTGCGCTTGTCCGGGCAACTCATCGGCGTCATGTGCCTGGAACAACATGCGCGCGGGCGCGCCTGGGAGCCCGACGAAATCGCGTTTGCCGGCGGCCTTGCCGACCAGGTGGCACACGCGTTCGCCAATGCGGAAAGCGCGCGCGCCGCGGTCGACATCCGCATTCTGGCCGGCAAGCTGATGCAGCTCCAGGACGAAGAGCGGCGCCGCATCGGCCGCGAATTGCACGACTCGACGGGCCAGGTGCTCGCGGCGCTGGAGATGACGCTCGATCGCGCAGTGGCCGCGGCGCGTGCGCTGGACCCCAAAGTCACGCGCCTGCTCAGTGAATGCTCGCAGCTTGCGCGGCAGTGTTCGCAGGAAATTCGCACCGCCGCCTACCTGCTGCATCCGCCGTTGCTCGACGAGCTCGGACTCCCCACCGCCCTGCGCTGGCTGGTGGATGGATTCACCGCCCGCAGCAGTATCCCGGTGCAGCTCGAATTGCCGACGAGCAGCGTGCGGTTGGAAGCGGACCTGGAACTGTCGCTGTTCCGGGTGGTGCAGGAAGCGCTCTCCAACATCCAGAAGCATTCCGGCAGCAAGAAGGCTCGCGTGCGCCTGGTGATGGAGCCCGAACGCGTGTCCGTCGAGGTGAGGGACTTCGGCCGTGGGCTGCCGGCCCTGGCGGTTCCCGCCGTGACACAGTCCACCGGCGTCGGGCTCGCAGGCATGCGCGAGCGCCTGCGCCAGCTGGGTGGCAACCTCAGCATCGAGTCCGATGCGACGGGCACATCGATCATCGCCTCGGTACCCCTCCTGGCCGCCGCGCCCGCGTGAGGAAAGCCTCGATTCTCATTGCCGACGATCACGAGCTGGTGCGACGCGGCTTGTGTGCCGTCGTCATGGAAGTCGATGGCTGGACTGTGGTGGCGGAAGCCGGCAACGGGCGAGCGGCGGTGGAGCTCGCGCTCCAGCACCAACCCGACGTCGCCGTGCTCGACCTGGCGATGCCGGAACAGAACGGCCTCGAAGCAACGCGTCACATCGTTGCGCAGGCGCCCGGAACCCGCGTCCTGATTCTCACCGCCCACGAATCCGATCAGGTCGTGCGCGAGGTGTTCGAGGCGGGTGCGCAGGGCTACCTGCTCAAGTCCGATGCGGGTCACGAGCTGGTGGCCGCGATCCAGGCGCTTCTCGATGGCAAGCCGTACTTCACTTCGAAGGTGGCGCCGCTGATCCTCCAAGGTTACCTGGGAGCGGGCTCCGCGGCGGCGGCACGCGTTGGCGGCAAGCTGTCTCCGCGGGAGCGCCAGATCGTACAGCTCCTGGCCGAAGGCAGGACCAACAAGGACATCGCACGCCGGTTGGGCATCACGGTCAAGACGGCGGAGAAACACCGCAATAACATCATGAACAAGATGGGCTTTCGTTCGCTGGCGGACCTGGTGCGCTACGCCGTCCGCAATCGCATAGTCGAAGCCTGAGCAGGTTTCCCTGCTCCGCTACGTAGTCTTCCCCCCGCCCGGTACGGGTTTCTACTCATTCGCTATTCGTGGCCGCGCGGCTACTGTCGTGCGCGATCTCCCGCTACCCAGGTGTCTTGGATGGCTGAAACGCGCGCGACAATCAGACCGCCCTCCTTACGTGCCATGGCGACGCGCAGTCGCCCGCGTGGTACGTCGACGTTCGCCGCCGATGTGCAGGCGAGCGTGCGCTCGAGCGCGGTAGGCACCGAACCAAGGACCGCCCGCGTCCTGGCAGACAACCCGTGCCTGGATCATCTGCTGCTCGAGTGGTATGGCAACGAGAACGGTGATGCGATCGTCATCATCTCGCACGCCGGTACCGTCGCCCATGCGAACGCCCGCTTCCGCAGTCTGTGGAATGTCGAGTCGACGATGCCACTGAACGTCGAGGCGGATGTCTGGAATGCGGTGCTGCGCCTCGTCGACGAGCCGCAGACCGTGCAGGACATGATCACTGCCTTCGGCCTCGATTCGGTCGCGGCCGCCAAGTGGACCTGGAAGCTCACCAACGGACAGCTGGTTGAGTGCCGGACTGCGCCGCTGAACGACGATGGCAGCTCGCGCGAGAGCCGCATCTGGTCATTCCGTGAGATCAATAAGGACGAGCCGCGGATGATGGACCAGGCGTTGCACGCACAGCGCCTGGAGGCGATTGGCACTGTGGTGTGTCAGCTCACGCACGAGATCAAGAACGCCCTCGCTCCCATCATCGGCGCCGTGGAGCTGGCGCAGCTCGCCCTGCCGCACGACCATCGGGTCCACAACCACCTGAACCAGATTACGCGCGCCACCGCTCGGGCCGGCGACCTGGCGCAGAAGATTCTCGGCTTCGGACACAACGGCATCGAGCCCCGCCAGCAGCACGATCTCGGAACGATCGTGCGCGACTCCCTCGATCTGCTGTCCGCGGCTCTGCCACGCAACGTGGCGATCCAGACGCGCATCGAGCCGGTTCCGCCGGTCCTGGTGAGTGCGCGCGAAGTGCAGCAGATCCTGATGAACCTGTGCATCAACGCCTGGCAGGCGATCGAGCCGGCCCCGGGCACCATCACGATCAGCGTCAGCGAAGATCGAGTCGCAGCGGCAGACCTGGCCGATTCGCCCGACCTCGTGCCGGGGAGTTATGCGCGCCTGTCAGTGCGCGACAATGGCTGCGGCATGGACGAGGCAACGCTGCGACGGATCTTCGAGCCGTTCTTCACCACCAAGGCATCGGACAGCGGCACCGGTCTCGGCCTTGCAGTCGTCCGCGCTATCGCTGACTCGCATGGCGCGTCGATTTCAGTCGACAGTGCCCCCGGTCGGGGCACCGCGTTTCACGTGTGTTTTCGCGCCGCCTGATCAGGCAAGCGCAAACAGCAGATCGACGAACGAGCGGACAGCCCCGTCCATACCCACGAGCTTCGGATTCTTTGAGTCGATGAGGTAGTACTCGTCGGGCGCGTGGGCGCGCGCCCCGTGGCCCATGCCGTGATGAATCGCCGCCAGCTTGAGTGGCGCGCCCGTGAAGACGTAGCCCGGCCACGAACCACCGCGCCGCGGCCACATGATCGGATCGACTCCCGCACTTCGATACACGGATCTCTGGACCTGGACCAGTCTTGAATCCGCAGCGGTCGTAGTCGGATCGTAGCCTCCGGTCACATTGACCTCGATGTCGCCGTAGCCGCGACTGTTCAAGTGAGCCTTGAGTTTCGTGACGGTGTCATCCCAGGTCATGTCCGGCACGAGTCGCAGATCGAGTTTCGCCGCCGCCTGGTGCGGCAGGATCGTCATGCCGCCCGCTCCCGTATAGCCGCCCACCAGGCCCTCGATGTTTACCGTGGGCCGGAAGCAGATGTCTTCCAGCGCCTGGCGCCAGCTCGCATCGCGTGCCCAATGCTCGACGCCGAGCGACTGCTTGGTGCTCTGCTCGCTGATCCTGAGCGCAGCCTCATCGAGCATCTTCTGATCGGCAGCGGAAATCGGCTTCACCATGGCCAGCAAGCCGTCGATCGCCGGATCTCCCTTCGCGTCGACCAGGGTATTGAGCGCCTGTACGAGGTGCCATGGCGGGCTGTCGACGCGGGCGCGATTCGATGAGTGAATATCCTTGAGCGGCCCGCGTCCCCATTTTTTGCCGCTCGCGACCAGCTCCGCTTCGACGACACCCTTGGCGCCGAGCGAGATGGTGATGGTTCCGTCGCGATCCTGCGCCGCGTCCGGCATGAAAATGCCGTCGCATTTCTCCAGTGCCGCACGCACCGTGGGCGTGAGCACCAGCTGCCGGATATGCGGTGAGCCGATTTCCTCCTCGCCTTCGGCGAGGAGGACCAGGTTGACCGGGAGCTTGCGCTTGGCACCGCGAATCGCGTGCAACGCTGCGAGGAAGGAGGATTCGGGACCCTTCTGATTCACCGCGCCGCGACCCATCACGACCGTGCCGAGATCGGGCATCTCTACCAGACGCGCTTCCCACGGCGGCACCGACCATTCCTGCCCCTCGACCTGCTTGACGTCGTACATGAAATACACGGCGAGCGTGCGCTTGGCGCCCGCATCGAGCGTCGCGAAGATGCCCGGATGCCGGTCGGTGGCGATGCGCTCGACGTGCTGAAAACCCGCATCGCGCAACAGCCCCATCGTGAACTCGCAGCTCTCGCTCACGCTGTTGTTTTCGGCGGCGATCCCGAAGTGGCGGATCCATTCCTGGAACCGCGCGACCGCTTCCTGGTGCCGGCGCTGGAAAAGACCGGCATCAAGACCTTCATGGTAAGCCACGACGGTGTGGTCTATGAGAAGGATCTTGGCGCGAATACTTCCGCGCTCGCAAGTGCAATGGCGACTTTTCACAAAGATGCGACGTGGCGCACCGCGGATGAATAGAAGTTGAAATCGTGGTCGGCCAAGTATGTACTCGCAGGCTTTAGCCCAGCCTTAGCCCGCGTTTCACGAATGTTGCAGTGGTGGCAGGCTGCTGCGACGAGATACTCGATGGGAAAAGGCAAGTACGTTTACCGCCGCTAAAGAGGAAAGGGGGTGAAGCAAGCAACATAAGCTGCCATCGGAGGTGGTCTGGATTCTTCTGTCGTCGTGACGCCGTGCAACTACCGCCAGATTTTTTCGATGCGTTTTCGGTTCTGACGAACCTATCAACCTTTTCAATGTCGAGC
>Ga0137409_10002206_pt1 | contig 21013 bp, 18 predicted proteins | sample CZODoug1_16funga_FD_122059 | JGI IMG/M metagenome (GOLD analysis project Ga0137409, IMG submission 122059) | Vadose zone soil fungal communities from Angelo Coast Range Reserve, California, USA - CZODoug1_16fungal (Hybrid Assembly) | ecosystem: Environmental > Terrestrial > Soil > Vadose zone... | reverse complement strand
CGCCGACGATGTTGCACCGTGCTGGACTGTCGGCGGTCATAGACCGCCGCTACAGTAAGGAACATCCTTAAGTGAACGTCCTTCGGCACCTCGCCCCAGATCGGAAGATCGGCCGCGTCGGCTTCGAACGAGATCGGCGCGAGATGGCCGATGAGGAACGGGTTCGCCGGGAATGGCTGGCTCATGGTTCGGTACTCCCGCGTATGATCATATGGGGCTCCTCTCTTTGAGATTTTCCCATGGTTTGTCGTAACTTCGTACGGCTGAAGAAGCAGATAGGTACATGAGCACGGAGAAATCCAGGCGCCGGCCGCGTTACAGAGGAAAGAATCCGCGGCGCTTTTCTGAAAAGTATAAGGAACACGCGCCGGAGCGTTATGCAGACGACATCGCCAAGGTGATCGCCAGGGGCAAGACGCCGGCCGGCACGCACCGGCCGGTCATGCTTCAGGAGATCATGGAACTCCTTGCCCCGCGGGCAGGCGAGCTCGCCGTTGATTGCACGCTCGGCTACGGCGGCCATGCGGTGGCGCTCCTCTCAGCGCTGCAGCCTGGCGGGAGGCTCGTCGGGTTGGACGTCGATCCGATCGAATTGCCGAAAACCGAAGCTCGTCTGCGTGCGCTCGGATTTGGTCCGGACACCCTTAGTGTAATTCGCACCAATTTTGCTGGTCTTGCGAGAGCTCTCCCCGAACCTGCCGACATTGTTATCGCGGACCTTGGACTCTCGTCCATGCAGATAGACAACCCCGCGCGCGGCTTCACCTATAAGTACGATGGCCCACTCGATTTGCGCATGAATCCCGAACGGAGCCAGACCGCCGGCGCACTCCTCGCGACTCTTGATGAACCAACGCTTGCGGCGCTTTTACTCGAGAATGCCGACGAACCCAACGCCGATCGCATAGCGCATGCCATCCTGAAGGCATCGGTGTCGACAACGACACAACTTGCTGCAGTCATTCGCCGCGCCGGAGGAGACGACGACTCCGTGCGGCGCGTTTTCCAGGCGCTGCGGATCGCCGTGAACGACGAATTCGGCGCGCTGGATGGGTTCCTGCGCAATCTTCCGTTCTGCCTGAAGGCCGGTGGCCGAGTTGCCATTCTCACGTTTCACTCCGGCGAAGATCGCCGCGTGAAAAAATCCTTCCAGTCGGGTGAACGCAGCGGAGTGTACTCTGAGGTCGCGCATGAAGTCCTGCGACCCACTTCAGAAGAACTTCGCGCCAATCCACGCAGCCGCAGTGCCAAGCTGCGCTGGGCTCGACGAAGCACGGAATGATGCGGAGGTATCCCGTGATCGATAACCAACAACTCGCAATGGCTTTGAGATCCTTCGCCGCTGAACGGGACTGGGATCAGTTCCACACCCCTAAGAATCTTGCTACCTCAATATCGGTAGAAGCTGCCGAACTATTGGAATTGTTTCAGTGGTCAAGGGGACAGAAGGGCTGGGATGAAGTTGCGGATCCTTCCATCCGGGCAAAGATCGAGGAGGAACTGGCTGACATTCTGCTATACCTCATTCGCTTTGCAGACAAGGCCGGAATTGATCTGGAGGCAATCGCCGAAAGAAAGATCGCATCGAACGCAATAAAGTATCCTCCGGAAAGATTTCGCGGCTCAGATCGCAAGTACGACGAGTAGAACATTCGCTGTGGGAAAAGAGACTACGACCAGGCCGCTTACCGGCGAAGCATTAATCAAGGAAGTCTGCCGCCGCATCCGCGTGGCTCGCAGTTTGTGGGATGCGCATAACAACCGCGCCTGCCGGCGCGAGCGCGAGAAGGCCATGGCGCTCTACGAAACATTGAGCGAGGCCGAGCGCAAAAAAGTGCCGCAGGTGTTGCGCATATGGTTGCGGTACCGGAGCGAGAAGTATTTTGGCGCCGACTAGTCCCTGACCGGGTCCTCTTCTACGTCCTGCACATACTTTAAGAATCGTTCCAACAGGTCGCGGACCTCTTGCCTGAGAACTTCAATGTCGCGCTCTATCTTGTCCAGTCGTTCTTCGGTGGTCATATCAATACCCATGCACGGCCAATGCCTTCGCGGCCGTCCAAAACTTTCCGGAGCCGCATCATGGCTCGCTGCGTCAGGCAACTCCCTGCCTCTTCCCGCTTATTTCGCTTACGCTTCCGACTGGTTTTTCTTCAGGTTTCAATTTAACCTCTATTAGTTATGGCGCAATCTTCCGTGAAGCTTGGATCGGTTGGAATCTGGACGCGGCAGTTTGAAGATCATCCTGCTGCGAAGGTGCAGGAAGCCGCTAGCGAATTGGATGAACTCGCGTACGGCGCAATCTGGTTCGGCGAGGCCGCGGGACGCGAAGCGCTTACGCATGCCGGTTTGTTGCTTGCGGCAACCCGCCGGATCGTTGTCGCGACGGGAATTGCAAATATTTACGCTCGCGATCCCGTGACCATGGCTTCCGGGCAGAAGACGCTGGCCGAGGCTTATCCGGACCGGTTTGTTCTCGGGCTTGGCGTGAGCCATGTGCCTTTGGTCGAGCAATTGCGCGGGCACCAATACGAGAAACCGGTGCCACGCATACGCGCCTATCTCGACGCGATGGATCAGGCCCCTTATCGTTCCGTGCCGCCTCCATCCAAACCGGTACGGGTGCTGGCGGCGCTAAGACCGAAGATGCTGGAACTTGCTGCCCAACGAGCCGATGGCGCTCATCCTTATAATGTGAATCCCGAGCACACGGCGCGGGCTCGCAAGATTCTCGGTGCAGGCCTATATCTGTGTCCGGAGCAAGCGGTTGTGCTCGAAACGGATCCGGCGAAAGCACGAAAGATCGGGCGCGATTTCCTGGAGATCTATCTCAAGCTGCCGAACTACACCAACAACCTCCTATGGCTCGGATTCGACGAAAACGATTTCCGGAATGGCGGCAGTGACCGGTTGATCGACGCGATCATCGCCTGGGGTGATCTCAGTGCAATCCGAAATCGTATTCGCGAGCATCACTCCGCCGGCGCCGACCACGTTTGCCTTCAAGTGCTCACCGCCGACCCCCACGCGCTGCCTCTCCGCGAATGGCGTGAGCTGGCTTCCGCTGTGCTTTAGAACAAACTTAGGGCACCGTGTAGACGTCTCCGCCGTTGTTGACGATCCAGTCTCCGGGCTTGCAGGCTTGATCGCTGCCCCACTTGAAGTAGGTAAACCCTCGAGTTTCCAACTCGAGTTGCACAGCCACGACCAGCGTGCCTGAGCGCTTGATGTACTTGCGATGGTTCGCTAGTCGTCATCTCCCACGCGCACACGGATCGTGAAGCGCGAGCTGTATGTCGCGGCCTGCGGCGAGTTCGACTCTACCGTCACCGTGAGCGTGTCGTACATTAGCCCGGTGGGAGAAGCCAGCCGTGTCGGGTCGTAGTAGATGTCGATGGAGCAGGACGAGCCGGGAGCCAGAACGGCCACACAGTCGGTCGCCAGCATTTGCGAGCTGGCGAGAGCCGTGGTCTCGCTGACGGCAGTGATGTCTAGCGGCAAGTCGCCATCGGATGCGAGGGTCAGCGTGACGGTTTGAGCGGTCGGCCCGGTGGGCGGAGTGAACGGGCCCCACGTGTAGTGTGGGTTGGGTGTGTCGACGTAGCCGTGATTCGGGAACAGGGCGCTGTCCGATCCGGCCGTCGAGCTACCATTCGAGGCATAGATCGTTCGCGTCCCGTCCGTGCCGAGCACAGGCGGTGTAACGGGAGCGCCGGGCGTGACGCTCAGCAGGTTGCCGGTGAGATCCCACGTGCAGGTCTCGTTATAGTACGTCGTAAAAGTGCGGTAACCACCACCCCTGCCCGACCCGGAATGCACCGTGTAATAGCTGCAGTTACCGACTACCGTGCTGCCGTCAAACATGTATCCCGCTACCTCCAAACCTCGATAACCTGGGTTGGGCGTGAACTGGAGGGCATACTCGTGGGCTGCGGCAACTTTGGAGAAGCACAGAAAACTAAACAAAAAGAAAACCATTAACCTCTTCATGGTTTGACTCCTCACGATGATTGAATGAAATGTGACTAGCCGTTTGAAGCGAACAGTTCTGGTTCTGTTGGACCTGCCAGCAGGATTATACGCAACGAGCAGTACAACGCGGAGCGAGTCGAAGACGAAAGGCGCAGACGCAAAGTGGTTCTCGCCACACGCCAACGTGCTCACGAAATGCAGAACTAAGGAAAATACCGACCAGAATTCAGGGAAGCCCCGATTGGCGGGTTTCTTGCTGGATGTTACGTTTTCGCTGGGAGGTTGGCGCTATGCCCAGCAATGGTGACGTTAGCGAGCGTTTTGGCGTTTACAAGACGATCTGCTGTGATGCGGAAATCGTCATCGGAGTCGGTGTTCGATTTCCGGATTGTCCCAACCATCGCAAGTTGCCGACCGTGTGGACGCCATTACCTGACGTTGACCCCACTGACTATGACCCCAAGTCCAGCGACATCCGATGGATCAAAAAGGGGAAAGGGTCTTAAACCCTCAGGCCTTGTTGACCGTCCGGGTTTGAGTTGTTCGATCCGCCGGCTAGAAGCTGTATTTCAACGCGAATTGGATCACCCGCGGATTGACGCTGGTTGACGTGATCTGCCCGAAGGCCCCCGACCTCACGTTGGGAAGGGCATATGTAGCTCCAGGGCCGTAGTTCGGATTCGAGAACTGCGGATGGTTGAAGGCGTTGAAGAATTCAGTGCGGAACTGGATCGAATGATTCTCCCGGATCCTGATCCGTTTCAAAACAGCGATGTCCCAGTTGAACTGGCCGGGGCCGAGAATAATACCCGTCCCCGAATTGCCGTAGTCCGTTCCGTTTCCGATAACGGGCGGCGCGCAAAACGCGCTTTTGTTGAAATAGCCCGGGCCGCCACTTGCGCCACCCAGCCGCTGCTCGATTCCACCAGGTGTGGCGATGTTCGCGTACGTCATCCCCGGGCACATCTGGGCCCGGCCGAATCCGCTGAAGGCGCTGCCTGCGGTGCCGTAGATCGTCCCGGCGCTGGGATCAGCGATCGTCATGGGAGTACCGTTCTGCACCACGGTAACTCCGGATAGATTCCATCCTCCAAGGAGCCTTTCCATTACGCCGGTGTGCCTCCCGAAGGGAAGATCGTAGCTGTAGTTGGCCACGAAGCGCTGTGGCCGGCTGAACTGCGCCGGACCGTACTGCTGCCACGGGTCGTTTGCGTTATTGCTGTTGGTCTGGTTGTTGGCCAGATTGGTCAAGTCCTTACTCCAGGTGTAGGCGCCCTGCACCATGAAGCCGCGGGAGAACTGCTTGCGCACGGTCGCCTGCAAGCTGTGGTAATTGGAAACAGCATCGAATTCGGTACCTCGCACGCCGACAGCCTGATAACCCAGGTAAGGGACGCGGAACGGAACGTTGGCGATCGTATTGGTGGTGATTCCGTTGATCGGATGCTCCGGACTCGCCAGTCTCGCAGTATTGTTGTTGTGATACTGGCTCATTAGATTGATACCGCTGGATCCGACGTAGCCCACCTCCAACACCCAGCTCGGGGCAAACTGATACTGCACGCCCAGGTTGTACTGCCGGATTAGCGGGTTGTGTACGACTTCGGCCAGGAATGGGACGTTTAAGTTCGAGGTCTGGCCGGTTTCGAAATTGGCCCAGCGCGATGAGAACGTACCCAGCGCCGGTGTCGATGGGAAGGGATTTGCCAGCGTTTGCTGATTCTGCGGATTAAAGTCCACAGTAGCCGCATAGGGATTGCCCTGTTCCACCGAATACACGATGCGGTCCCCGCCGACGCGGTCATAGAAAATGCCGGCTCCGCCTCGCAGCACCAACCTGCTCGATACCTGGTAGGCAAATCCCAGGCGCGGTCCGAAACTGCTCAGCGGTACATGCTTGCGCAGCGGTGTATTGCTCGAGTTGATGAGAATGCCGTCCGGCGGCGGCGGATAGAATTTGGTGTAATTGCTCGGTACGACCCACTGGCTTACGCCGGGCCCCGAGGTGGTCGGTCCGGTTGGAGGAATCGGCACGGCCTGAATCCGGCTAACCCAGGTCTGGGTGAGGTTCCCATACTTGTCGGTAAGCGCTCCGTTGTACTCCCAGCGAACGCCGAGATTCAACGTCAGCCGCGAGTTGTACTTGAAATCGTCCTGAAAGTAAGCACTCCCGCCACGCGCGCTGTAGCCATGAATGATTCCCTCGGGAGCGCTGCGCGAGCAGAACAGGCAGGCTTGAATATTGCCCGGTGTTCCGGTCTGCGGGTTGCCGGGACCGCCAACCAGCAGGTCGTTGAACGTTCCCACGGATAGACCTCCTCGGACTCCGGACCAAATAATAGGCCAATCGTTTCTCTCCAACTCGACCCCCGCCCGGAACGTATGCTTCCCGTAGGACCACGAAATCTGGTCCGCCACCTGGTACTGATTGGTCACGCTGAAAGTAGGACCTCCTCCTCCCAGGATGCTGTACCCTCCCGCGATAATCGCGAAGGACGGCGGTTTGGTGACACCGGGGCTCATCGGCGTAATTCCCAGAATCGAGTTGTCGCTATTGGGAGGCGCCGGCGCGTTCTGTGTGGAGAGATTTCGCTGGTAGGACACGCGAGCTTCGTTCACGAGAGAGTTGGTCAGAATCGAGGTCGCCTTCAGGACGGCATAGGTGTTGGAGAACAATATCTTGAGGGGCGATCCCGGCAGCTGCCCGTTCAGAGGACTCACCTGAGGATCTTTCGAGTAGAACCAGCGGCCCGAGATAGTGTGCTTCGTGCTCTGCACGTAATCGAAGTTGCCCACCTCTTGATCGCCGTTATAGATCGCCGGGCTGCTGAAAGAAATCTGGCGGTAACCCGTCGTGCCGGAACTGGGGAAGAAATAGCTGCCGTTGTCGAGCTTGATGTTGAGAATATTCAACGCCACTGGATTGACATTCGATCCGTCACAAGCGACGTTCGTACCACCAAACGCATTGAAGTTACCATCGCCGGGATGATTCGCCGGACAGTTTGACGCCCCGAGAGCGGCCTTGAAACCGGGCGACCGCCGGTCGCCGTCAGGAATCGGCGGCAGGAGGGCGTTGGAAAAACCCTGCGAGCCGATTCCGTTTTTTTGCCGCGTTCCCTGGTAGCTGAAGAATGCGAACAGCTTGTTCTTGATGACAGGACCGCCCAGGACGCCGCCGAACTGGTTCTGATTCAAGATCTGCCTCGTTGTAGCGCTGGCCCGATTGTCGCGATTGTAGAAGAAGGAATTGGCGTTGAAAATCGAGTCTCGCAGATACTCAAACGCCGTTCCGTGGAATTGATTCGTTCCGGATTTTGTAACGACGTTCACATTTGCGCCCGGATTCCGCCCGTAGCTGGCGTCGTAGGTCGAGGTCTGAACCTTGAACTCCTGGAGGGCGTCTGGACTTCGACCGTCACCTGCTCGCTCTGCGCGCCGACTTCCAAAGCCCGGTCGAGTACTTGTGTCTCGGTTACGCGCACCGTCACCGAGGAAACCTCCGAGGTCTTGAATCCCGCGATGGTGAACCTCACTCCGTAGGTGCCGGGCGGCAACAAGGCAAACCTGTAACTACCGTCTTCGCGGGTGATTGTGTCACGGGTCTGATTTGTGTCCGTGCTGGTCAAGGTGACCGTGACGCCTGGGACGACGCCTCCGCTGGCGTCGGTCACGGTTCCCGTGAGCGCCCCGGTACCAGCGGACTGGGCCAGGAGTGAAGGCGTGACCGCTATCAATGCGGCGATCACCAGCAAGATCCAAAGCGAATAACCGGACAGCTGAACGCGTGTCATATGATTTGTCCCCTCTTCGGCAGGCCCGAGACTCGACCCGTTCTCAAACAATAGACGCGATTGGTGTAGGCGGATGCTATGTTAGTCGGTCTGTCGAGTCAAGGTTTCCTCCAGGCGCAGTTCAACCGCCTTGCTACCGCTTCGAGAGATAATCACGGGCGAGTGGACGTTCCCACTTCTGCGGCAAGTGCGGGAGGCAGAGTGTTTCCGATTTCGCTTTGAAATGTTATCGGAGTCGCGCTAACTGGAAACGGGGTCGGCACGCGCGACACTTCCCGGCGTGAGGTTGCGCGTTGATAGCAGAGACTGAGATCAAGTACGATACGTCCTGGTACAGCATGCTGATTCCGGGCAACGAAGTCGGTCCGTCCCGGCAGCTGCTGCCCACCGTTGCTCTGACGCCGCTTCTGTGTTCATTGTCATCGGAATGACATTGGGAATCACCGCTACTTCAGAGCCCGAAGACTCCGCGATCGCGGCGGGGCTGCGCTACGTCAGCGACATCCTCCCCGGCATCCGCCGCAAGCGCAGCGGTCGCGGCTTCTCGTACTACGACCCCAACGGCCGCCTCATCGTCGCCAGGGATGCGGTCAACCGCTTCCGCGCTCTCGTGATTCCGCCGGCGTGGACCGACGTCTGGATCTGCCCGCACGAGGACGGACACCTCCAGGTCACTGCGCGCGACGCGCGCGGGCGCAAGCAGTACCGCTACCATCCCAGTTTCCGCGCTTATCGCGACGTCACGAAGTTCGAGCGCCTCTTCGAGTTCGGCGAGGTGATCTGGAAGATCCGCACGCGAGTGGAGCGCGACATCCTCCTCGAGGGACTCCCGCGCGACAAAGTGCTCGCGACCGTGGTCTGGCTGCTGGAGCGCACCCTCATCCGCGTCGGGACGCACGAGCTGGCGCGCGAGAACAAGTCATACGGGCTCACCACCCTGCGCAGACGTCACGTCGCGATCGATGGCGCCCAGCTGCGCTTCGAGTTCCGCGGCAAGAGCGGAATAGAGCACGCCGTGTCCGTCACCGACAGGCACATCGCGCGCATCGTGCAACGCTGCCACGAGCTGCCTGGCGAGATTCTCTTCAAGTACGTCGACGACAACGGCAAGCGGCAGGACGTCGAGGCGGAGCATGTCAACGACTACCTGCGTGACGCCACCGGCGCCGACGTCACCGCGAAGGACTTCCGGACCTGGGCCGGCACCATGAGCTGCGCCGAGTATCTGCGCGAATTGGGCCCCGCGAAAACGAAGAAGGAAGCCGAGCACAACGTCGTCCGCGCCATCGACCACACTGCGAAGCGCCTGGGGAATACACGCACGGTGTGCCGGAAGTACTACATTCACCCTAAGCTCATCGAGGCGTATTTAAAGGGACACATTCTTCCTCCGATGCCTCGTCGAACGTCGCGCATGCGCCGAAAGCCTGGCGGCAAGTTGCGCAAGCATGAAAAGCACGTGCTGGCTTTCCTGAGGGCAAGGGGAAAGGGAAAGCGTCTAACTCCAACAAACCGGAACGGTGCATAATGCTTTCTGCAACTTCTATGACGGATGCACTCAAAAGACAGGCCTCGATCGCCGCTCTCGATGAAATCCACAGCGGGATGATCGTCGGTTTGGGGACCGGGTCCACCGTTGTGCATTTCATACGCGAGCTGGGCGCAAGGGTCGCCGCAGGATTGAAGGTCGCCGGCATTCCGACATCCGAGGAATCGCGCCGCCTTGCCGAGGAAGTTGGCGTGCCGCTGACATCCTTCAAAGAGCATCCTGTAATTGACGTCACCGTGGATGGAGCCGACGAGGTATCGCCCGCGCTGGATCTCATCAAAGGCCTCGGCGGCGCATTGGTCCGCGAAAAGATTGTGGCGCATGCCTCGAAGCGCGTTGTGATTGTCGTAGACGAGACAAAGCTTGTGGACAAGCTCGGGATCAAGACGGTGATCCCTGTTGAAGTCATTCCTCTCGCCGCTGCTCGTGTGGTTCTTCAGTTAAAGGAATGGGGCGGGGAGCCTCGCATTCGCGAGAAAGACGGTCAGTGGTTCATTTCGGATAACGGGAATGTGATCCTCGACTGGAAACATGGAGTCGTCGAGCAGCCTGCTTCACTTGAAAAGCAGGTGAAGCTCGTTACCGGTGTTGTGGACTCCGGCATCTTTGCCGGTGTCGCGCAGCGTGTGATCGTCGCCGGGGCATCGGGGATCCGGAGCCTGGAAAGAAGAACGGGGTCGTAGCCGCGTAATCCGTGAAATCCGCGGCTACGACCCCGTTCTTCTTAGAAGTTGAACGCCTTGAGCGCCGGAGACATCCAGGAAAAAAGGATTCGCCCAAGGAAAGGGAACTTCGATCCAAAGAAAGTCAAAATCGGAATCAGTCCGAACAGGACGACTTGTCCGAAAGCGCGGCGGTTGAGGTTGGAACCATCCGGACCTTTTGCCACGCCCACAATGATCGGGTTCCTCGACATTCCCGCAAATATCATGAGGTATGTGAACGCCAGCGCCAGGACGAGCGCCCACGCAAAGTTGATCATGACGTACTGGAGATAGAACGGATACGACGCTGCAGCAAGCAGCAACAGGACGGCGCCGGACGCGGTGCATACCAGCAGATAGCGCATGTGAAGGAACACGTAATCCAGGAATGCCACTATCTCTACCGCGATAAAGTCTTCACACAAATGCAGCGTTGCCGGATCGGCCGCAGGCGATTTCCATTCGGGTTCGAGCCTGCTGAACATGAATGCCGCTTCCTTGCAAAGCAGGATCTGAGTCAGGCTTTTGAACGACCACGTGCGAAGCATGTTTCGCGACGACGAATCCACTTCGTGCCGGTACGTGCGCTCGACGTTGGGATAGTTGCGATTCAGGTGACTGCGAATAGCGTCGAGATGCGGATGTGCCAGAAGCCTGAGGCCTGCCTGGTCCAGGTTGCTTTTCAACCTCGCCAGCATGTTGACCGGCTCCTCCAGCTCCATCAAAGTGGGAGGCGCCGCGGAAAAGTGAGTGCCCAGCCCGCGCGAGAATTTCGGATCGAGGCGTTTGAACGCCTCCGCAAGCGGATGAAACGAGAGGCGGCGTAAAAGCCTGCCAAACTGGTACCAGATCAGGAAGAATCGTGTCGCCGACACGATTAGCGCGGCGAGAAGCATCGCAAAGACGATCCGAAGCATCCAATCGTATTTCCATCCCTCGAATGTCGTGAAAAATCCAAGCACGACCGACGCAACGATGATCGAAGCTACCAGAGCCATCACGCCCGCGCCGAAACGGCGGCCGAGGCCAATATGCCAGCAGGCAAGCGTGCGGTTGATCCTCGTCCAGAGGTGCGCGAAGCCGGCTGTCGCACCGACCGGCGGACCGAGCGGGTTGATACCTTTCAGATGGTGCAGCCACTCGACTCGCTTCAAATCGCAATAGATCCAGACGCACACTCCAGCGATCAAAAAGATGAGAGGAACAAACGGCGAGATCCCGCTTCCAAGACGCGTTGCGCGCTCCGCCAGCAGAATCTCGTAGGGCGTCGCGCTTTCGTGGATTCCCAGCGGCGACGCCAGGACCGCCCAAAGAATCAAAGCAGAAATCGGCAGGCATAGCAGCCGGACGAGATTCGACCTGGCTGTCCGCCACACGCCCTTCACGGCCGACTCCATAGCGGCCTGGCCGAGGAGAAAAACGATCATCACGTCCGCAAACACAGCGATCTGCCTGAGAACCGTATTCGCCGGCAAGACGAAAAAGGCTTGAGCGGTCAATATGGTGAACAGGACCAGAAGATTCGCGCACAGGAAAAAGCGATGCGCCCGTTCCATCCTGCTGACCTTACCTGCTGCGGGCGACAGAACGAGTGCGCTTACCAGCAGACAAAATGCGGCGAGGCCACCGAATAGAGCAAGGAAGGTCCGCGACCGTTGCGTATTCGCAACAACCCCCGGTGCGACCGCCGCTTTACCCGCCGGCACATACACGTTTATCGGCCACAGTCTTTCGTTTCCGACGGCACTGATCCAAACAAGAGGGCGGTTCGAAGTGCTGCCGGCGTTGAAAGGATCCTTGTAGTCCTTGAGTTCCTTCGCGGGGTCCTCCAGCAATCGGTCGTCATTGCTGCTGAGAAGTTCCTTGAACGTGAACGCAGCGCGCGTCGCGTTGTAGGTTCCTTCGGCACCCTGGCTGGAGAATTGCCGAACTGTATCATCTGTGCGGTTCCACGTTTGGGTCTGGTTGACCAGCGGATAAGTCGATCCCACCAGCATTCCCGCCATCTCCGGCGCGTAGTGAGCGTGCGTGTAGAGCAAATCGCTGTCGTTGGTGAAAAATTGCATCGTGGGGAAGCGGGAGCGAATCAGCCGCGCGAGAAAGAGTTTGTCGCGGCTGTCGGTGGCGTAGAGCCCGACGTACCGCACGTGCTCCCGGTTCAGGCCGGAAATGATGTTGTCCAGAGACAGTTCGGCCAGATTTGCGGTCGGACCCGGAGAATACGGCAGCGGAATGTCGATGGGATCTGCTGCTTCATCGAATGACAAATCCAGGGCGGCACGCATTGGATCGTCAGCTATGCTCACCGGATTCATTCGAAGTTTCGAATCGTCTCCATAGCTCGTGCGCAGCTGCGAAATGTGTAACGGAAACGCAAAACGATACGAGCCGGCCCGGACCGGGTCGTGAAGCAATCCCTGTCCGTATGCGCTTTCAGACTCGACGAGGATCGCGATCTCTTTTTCATCGACACCAAGATGGTTGTGGAGGTAGTCGTCGACGGCCTTCTGTACGACCGCGTCCGACCACACCAACCCGTGAAATCGCGCAGACAGGCCGGGCGCCCATTTGTCCGCGCCCGAATCCAGAAGTTCCCGGGCCCCGCTCCCTGTAGCATTCCCTGAAATGAAATGTACGGTCACGGCCGGCCGATTCTGTTCCTGCTTGAACCAGTCCGTCAGCGCGAGTTGAAGCGATTTCGCAGAGCCGGAGAAGTTGGGGCCGACGAAGCGCACCTCATTGAACGGCCTGTTCAGCGGCTTCAGAAGGTTCGCGGCCTGCGTCAGGGCATTGGTGAGCGCGTTCTTATGTATTCCCAGAGTCGGTGTTTCGCTGACCAGAAAGACGAGCGCGGTTTCATCACTCTTGTCTTTGCCCCGGAACAGCAATACGCCCGGCTTCTCTCTGTCGATATGCAGGTCCTTGACAGCCTGCGGATCGGATTTTCGGGGCCACACGACGGAGAAGCGGTCCAACACAAACCCGGAATCCTGTGCTCCCGCCTGCAACGCTTCGAGGATTTCATCAAACTTGTACGCCGCGCGGGCATCGACGGGATCAGGCAGAGACGCAAAAAGAATACGCAGGTGATTCACATGATCCGTGCCTGGCTTCGATCCGTAGTAGTCCTGAAGTAACTGGACGCCTGTGAGCGCCATTGACGGATCCGACGCCGGAGGCGTTTTTTTATCGGTGACCTGGGCTTGCGGGGCCGGAGGTGCGGAGGAGGCAGGCTCAGGACTGAAGTGGAAGACTTCAGCCACGGCGATCAGGGCGACCAGCCACAGGCCGTTGAACCGGTCATTCATGGCCCCCTTTATAAAGGGATTAAGGGAACCTGGAAAGGGAAAAATCCGGAAATCCTGTTAAAGGGGAATAAAACACAAAGACACAAAGGCACAAAGACACAAAGAAAGCCGGCATCAAAGATCATTTTGACGCCGGCTTTCTTTGTGTCTTTGTGCCTTTGTGTCTTTGTGTTTTATTCCAGCTTTACTTTTTGAGAGTTCCGGGCTGGGCGCCCTTCTCCTGGAGAAACTTGACGACGGTGTCGTACTTCAGGGTCTTCGCGGAATCGATGGCCGTGCGGCCGTCGGTGTTGGCGGCATTCAGGCCGATACCCAGTTCCACTGCCACCTTAACGGCTTCGAGGACAAGGGCTTCGCGCTCGCTGGGTTCGGGTAGAACCCAGGCCCGGCCGCCACCCATTCCCGCCGCGGCCATCAGAGCCGTCGTCACGTCGGTGCGGTGTACGAATGCCTCGCCTCTCCCTTCCACCACACGCTCGCCATGGTGCACAAAGAGCGGATCGGCGCCGTGTTTTAAGAGAAGGCGCATGACGCCCGCTTCGCCGAAACGCGCGGCCAGCCAGAACGGCGTCGCTCCCACCAATTCGGGGGCGAAGTTGAAGTCGTCAGAAGACCGGCGGGTAGGCGTCCACGTTCGCAGTGGAGTGTTCGCATCCGCGCCGTGGTCGAGGAGAGTGTTCACCATCTTTTCGTCGCGGCGCATGATGGCCTCATGCAGAGCGGTGAAGCCGGGCCCGGCCGCGTTCGGGTCGGCGCCTTTATCGAGCAGAAATTCAACCACGTCTCCAAGACCCGAGTGCGCCGCAAGAGCCGTGGCGCTGACGCCCCAGGCATCGGCATCGTTCACATTGGCGCCGGCAGCCACGAGGAGACTTGCCGAAGCCAGGTCGCCCTCGCGCGCGGCAAACATCAACGCGGTTTCACCTCCGGCCGGGATGGATCGGTTGTAGGGTAGATAGCCGTGTGGCGGCACAGCCATGATCTGGCTCCAGACTTCCGAGCGGGCATGAATATCGGCACCGTGAGCGAGCAGCACCTTCACGACCTCGGGATGCTTCTGCGCGACCGCCCACATGAGCGCCGTCTGGCTCCGTGCACCACGCGCGTTCACGTTGGCGCCCATGGCGATCAGTTGCTCTACAACTGCAGCATAGCCCGAGCGGGCGGCGACCATGACTGGTGTTTCGCCGGCCAGCAGGGCGGCGTTCGGATTGGCGCCGGCATCCAAGAGGCGCCGGACCATAACCTCGCTTCCGTTCTGGCTCGCGGTCCACAGCGGCGTGACGCCAAGATCGTTGGCCGTGTTTATTTTGGCTCCTGCGCGAATCAACAGGCCGGCGCTTTCGACGTCATCGCGGTAGCTCGCCCAGTGAAGGGCGGTGCTGCCATCCGCTTCGGCTGCGTTGGCGTTCGCGCCTTTCTGGAGCAGCACGCGCAACCCGTCCCTGTCGCCGTTCCTGGCCGCGTCTATCACTGGCGGGCGGTCTGCGGCGAACGACAAGGAAGCCAGAAGCCAGAAGCCAGAAGCCAGAAGAAGCCGCATCCCCATTCTGGCTTCTGGCTTCTGGCTTCTGGCTTCCTTTTTACCGTTTTCGACGTTTCTTCTCATACGTCATTAAATCCCCGAAAGCGGATCGATAACGAGCTTACCCGCGCTGCCGCCCACGTGTTCGACCGGCACGTCCATTTTGTCCATCAGTGTGACCAGCAGGTTGGCGATCGATGGTTTGTCGGCGTACTTGATATGCCGGCCGCCCTTCAGCCGTCCGCTGCCGCCGCCTATGAGCAGAAGCGGCAGATTCTCGCCTGAGTGCCGCTGGCTGTTGGAAATGCCCGCACCGTACATGATCATCATGTGATCCAGCAGCGAACCATCGCCGTCAGGCGTCGCGCGGAGCTTCGACAAATACTGTGACAACAACTGGACGTGATAGCGGTTGATCTTCGACATTTGCGCGATCAACTCCGGAATATCGTTGTGATGGGACAGCGGATGGTGCGCTTCCGGCACACCAATTTGGGGATACGGGCGCGCGCTCTGTTCCTTGGCGATCATGAACGAGATGACGCGCGTGAGATCCGACTGAAATGCCAGGAGCTGCAGGTCCAGCATCAGCGCCAGGTGATCTTCAAAAACCGCAGGCGCACCCTGAGGCTGTTCGATCGTCGGCAACTCGAGGTCACGCTGTTCCTCGGCTCTTTGAATGCGCCGTTCGACATCGCGAACTGCATCCGTATATTGATCGACCTTGGCCAGGTCCTGCGATCCGAGATCCTTTTTAAGGCTCGCCAGCTTGTCCGTCACTGAATCCAGAATGCTCTTGTGCTGCCGCAAGCGTGCTTCGCGCGCGGCCCGGTCCGTGGTGCCGCTATCGCCGAACAGCGTCTCGAATACCGCGCGGGGATTCCACTCCATCGGCAGCGGCTGCGTTGCGCTGCGCCATGAGAGCGTATGCGTATAGACGCAACTCAGGTTACCGGTGCACGCTCCCGCATTGGCCGGAGCATCCATCGACATCTGGAGCGATGCCACCTGCGTCTCGCTGGCGAATTGCTTCGCGAGCAACTGGTCGATCGATACGTCCGCGAAGATCTCGATTTCGGTTTTTCCGCCGCGCGGCGTGCCTGTGAGAAACGATCCGGAAGCGCCTGCGTGGATATAGTTCCAGCTCGTTTTGATGCCCGACAGCACGAGCGTCTGATTTCGATACGGCGCCAGCGGCTCGAGAATGGGTGAGAGTTCGAAAGCGGTTCCCTCGGCTTTCGGAGTCCAGTGCTCCATGGCCATTCCGTTCGGCGTATAGAATGCCAGGAACCGGCGTACCGGCTGCTTTGGGGCGGCCAGGCCTGCGGGAAGCATCGCCTCCAGGAATGGCAGCGCCATCGCCGTACCCATTCCCTTCAGGACTGTGCGTCGCGGCAATGATTTCGAGAGGAACGTCATAGCGTCTCCTTGTTATGAGTGTGTGCGCATCAAAAAAGTCGGGCTCTTCACAATTCCTACAATGATCGAGGACCAGCGGTAATTCTGCGCCGCTGCGTCGCGGACAATCTTTCTCACGGCCGGCTCGTCGTAGTATTCGATTCTTCGACCGAGAGCATAAGCCAATAGTTTTTCGGTGACGGTACGCGGAAATTGCTCGGGCTGATCGAGCAGCAGCGACCGCAGTCCGGAAAGTCCCTCAACCTTGGCGCCGCCCAAAGTGCTGCCGCTGGCGTCAACCGGCTTTCCCGATTCGTCAACGCTCCGCCATCCCCCGATGACGTCAAAATTCTCCAGCGCGAAACCCAGCGGATCGATGACCGAATGACAACCGTTGCAGGAAGCGCTGGACCGGTGTTGCGCGAGCCGCTCGCGTATCGACTTCGGCGCAGCGCCCGGCTTGTTATCCGCGAGGTTGGTGTCTACTCCCGGAGGAGGCGGCGGTATAGGCAAGCCAAAGATATTGTTGAGCAGCCATTTGCCACGCAAGACCGGTGATGTGCGATCCGGATAAGATGTGGTTGCCAGCAGGGCTCCCTCGGCGAGCAACCCTCCGCGCTGATCGTGGTTCGGGAGCGTGACTCGGCGGAAGCGGCTGCCATAAATCCCGGGAATTCCATAATGGCGCGCCAGCCGTTCATTCACGAACGTGTAGTCGGCGTTCAAAAGATCCACGATGCTGCGGTCCTCGCGTATGGTGCTTGCCACAAACATTTCCGTTTCCTGCTGGAATCCCTGCATCAGGCTGAGGTCGTAGTTGGGATAACGCTCCGGATCGACCACCACTTCCTGAACGCGCCGCAGATTCAACCACTGGGCCGCGAAATCATCCACGAGTGCCGTGAGGGCGCGCGGGTCGGCCAGCATTCGCCGCACTTCCTTTTCGAGAATGACTGGGTCCGAGAGCTGTCCCTTTTCGGCCAGCGAGAGCAAGCGATCGTCTGGAATGCTGCTCCACAGGAAGAACGACAAGCGCGAAGCCACCTCGATGTCGGTCAGCCGATACGTGCCTGGAGTTGATGCCCGATCGCGATAGACGCGCAGGAGGAAGTCCGGATCGACGAGCATTCGTTCCAGAGCGAATTGAATCCCCGCGTCAAAGCTTCCGCCGTCTTGGCGGCCGGTATCGAAAAATTCAGCGAGGGTTTGCACATCCCGGCTCGTCACGGGCCGGCGATAGGCGAGCCGTGCCATTTTTGAAAGGATCTTCGCGGCGCACGCCCGCTCTTCCGCAGCAACCTTGGGCTGGCAGACGAAAATCGCGCGGCGACTCGGCGTGTCCGTGGCCGGTCCTGAGTTCTTGTAAGGACCGCCGATTTGCAGCTTGCCCACGTTCGCGTAATCCATGTACACCTGATCGTTCGTGATGACCCTGCCCCTTTGCAGTGGTTGGGGAAGGCCTTCCGGCTCCCAGAGCTCCCTGACGAACGACGCAGCAATGACGTGCGGACCTGCTTCCACCGGGACGCGAATCTCAAGCCCGGCGTCTCCGCCGATCTGCATGTACTTTTCCCATGAGTCGTCGCCTGCAAAGCCGGGCTCGCCGTCGCCAGCGTAACTGGCCGCTGCCGGCCTGCCTTCAGCTTTGCCTCCGACAGTAAACCGCTTTAGCAGCGTGCCATCGAGGCGGACGTCGAGCTGCTGGGACCATCCCATGCCCTTGATGTAGTCCTGATATTGCCGCTGCAGACGAACTTTGATGAGGTATTCGCCATTGACCGGGAAGTCGTGGCGAATCGCGATTCCCCCGCGAGAGCCGAGCGGCAGATCTTCGCTCTGCCGGTCGTCCTGGATCACGTGCAGGGGAATTTCGAATGTCTCGAGCGCCGGATTGGCAGGAGGCAGACCTGTAGCCAGCCGCGTGACCTGACGAGCCACGGACATATAACGCTCGAGGTGGGCCGTCGAAATCGAGAGGGCGTCCGCAAAGTTGTCGAAACTGCCGTCCGCTGTTTCGTCCCCGGGCAACAGGGGCTTCACGTCCAGATCGACCGCGAGCAGGTCGCGAATCGCGTTGTTGTATTCCGCGCGATTGAGACGATGGACCGCGCCGATCCTGCCCGGATTGGGATTGGCCTCCCAGGTACGGTCGAGTTCCCGCTCCAGCGCGACCGCCACAGCGCGGTACGTCGCCGTATCGGGGCGGGGCATGCCCGGCGGCGGCATCGAGCCCGCGCGCAGCTTCGCGATAACTTTTTCCAGCGCCTCCGCATGAGCCACTGGGTTCGCAGTGTCCAGACTGTCGAGCTCGAGGCCGGCGGTGTGGAGTTTCTGGTTATGGCAGGTGATGCAATACTTGTCGAAGACGGCCCTGGCAGAGGACGCTGCGGGGGACGCACCGGGTTGCGTCTGCCGGGCCGAGGTCTGAACGCTCGATAGAGTCAGCGTGATGCAGCCGACCACAAAGAGCGCAAGAATCCTATGCCTGAGACAGTCCATTCGCGTCCTCCAGCGAAACGATGAATCCGTTGTAAGCGGCTATTTTGTCTCATACCTAAGCATAAGTAAAGGAACAGCTTCAACGTGCGAAATCACCCGCTAAACGACCGGTCGAACAGCTCGTTGATAGCCCTGGCCCCATTCGCTTTGAGGATGCGAGTTCCGGTTCCTGTGAAACTCTTGTGAGTGATCGCCGGCGTTGATTCCGCTTTCCACGCCTCACCCGTCCAGCCGTACCAGCGATCTTCGTCCTGGTCGAACACGAAGAGGGGTTTATTGCAGAGCTTTGCAAACTCCGCCCCCCAGCCTGTTCCACCCTTTACCGTGCCGTCCTCCAGTATGTGGCCCACAACGTAGATTTCCTGGCCGTTGTTGATCTGGTGCCAGATGCTTTGAAGAATTTTTCTTAACAGCGAAGTATCGGTAAACTTGCGGTTCATCAGGCGCCCCACATACGCCAGGCTCACATCACCCTGCTTCAACTCAGCGTGTGTCAGCACACGAATGCCTCTGGTCCTCAAGTCCGCGTGCCCCTCAAACGTAAAGTTTACTTCCTCGATGCCGTGACGCTCGGCCGCAATTCCGAAAGCTTCCTCCGCTCCCTTAGCTGCTCCACTGAATAGAATGCAATCTTCTGGATTCATCTCTTTCTCCTCTTCATCAAAAATATCACCGTGTGCTCAGGAAATTCGGGGACAGACGTATAAATCACCTAAATTCAGGTCAAATGTCCTTGATGGAATTTAGGTGATTTATGCGTCTGTCCCCGAATTTCCCCTCAGACCTTGGTTTTTAACAATGCGTGCCAGATGACTAACCCCAGGTAGCTTGCCGCAAGCACGGAAAACAGCGACGTCAGGAGGACGTGTCCGACGACAAATGAGAGTCCCCTGGGCCAATCGGCATGGGAAAAGTAAAACGTGTCCACAAGAATGCGAGTTGTCCAGTAGATGCCGATGAAGCAGGCGAGTCCCAGGGCCGCCCGGTCGCCGCGAAGTAATTCCGTGTGTAACGTCAGAGTCAGAGTGCCGAAAGCGAGGATCGTCAGAACTGTGAACCCACTCTGAACCCAGAGCAGTTTGCGGTTGAAGGGCATCAAAGATTTCAAATCCTGTTTCCAATTTAACCGGTAAGGCACCTGAAAACTGGCAAACAGGATTGCGAAGTGTCCATAACCGACCAGCCACAAATCCATGTCGAAGAATCGTTCGATGAGCGAATCGGTCATAGCGCGTGGATAGCCTGCATAAAGGGAAGTATCACACGCTCGACAAAGGTCGGGTGAAAAAGCCAGAACACGGGCCCGCCAGTTACGGCTGCCATGAACAACCAGCCGCGCGCGCCGCGCCGAAGGCCGAGTTGCTTGCCCACAGTCGAACGCTCCACAGTTACTCCCAGGCCCTGAATCAGGAAATAGCTTGTCGGGAGGCCATAACCGGCGCGCGCGGGCAGGGAAATCACTAAATCATGGATCAGCCCGGATGCGACGAACACGAGGAAGCCGGCCAGTCCGGCACCGAGGCTTCTGCTGGTCGGCCGAAAGATCAACTCATAGGACAACTGACGAAAGCCAAGATTCCACCGCTTCCCCCAGAATTCGCTTAGAGATCTTGAGCGCAGAGGAGCGGCCATGAGCGGCTCTGCATTCACCCCGAGTCTCTGGTAGATGCGGCTGAGGATCTGGAAGCTGCCAAAGTGGAGCAGCAGGATTAATCCCAGCATTCCTACCCATCCTTTTAATAGCAGCATCGCCTCAGGGAGGGCCGGCGTGATGCTCCAGATAAAGGTTGCACCAAGAATTGTCTCGAAGAATGCCCAAAACCAATCCCGCCGGCGGGGCCGCGGAACACGATGGGTCGCGTCAAGGAAAGAGTCTGCGTCCATCCCGGGCCAGGCTAGAAGGTAGGCGGCCGAACGCCAGGCTGTGTGAGGAATCCGGGTTCGAGCTTTCCACCATGTGATCCACTTGAGACAGGCGTAGATGCTGAACGCCAGGATCCACATGAATTGCCAGGCCGGCAACGAATTGCGAAGAGCCACTGTGCTGAGTGGTAGCACTGCCAATGGAAGCCACCCAACCAGGGGACTACCTTGCGCAACCCGAGCTGATTGCATGTCTGAGCCTCAGGCGAGGGTGTTCCCCTCCTGGGACGAGCGTGTTGTAAAACCAGTTGAAGCGCGGTTCCATCTACTGTAGCGGCGGTCTATGACCGCCGGTATTTCGTTGATTCCAGGAAAAACCGGCGCTCATAGAGCGCCGCTAC
>Ga0137409_10002205_pt1 | contig 21014 bp, 21 predicted proteins | sample CZODoug1_16funga_FD_122059 | JGI IMG/M metagenome (GOLD analysis project Ga0137409, IMG submission 122059) | Vadose zone soil fungal communities from Angelo Coast Range Reserve, California, USA - CZODoug1_16fungal (Hybrid Assembly) | ecosystem: Environmental > Terrestrial > Soil > Vadose zone... | reverse complement strand
CGTGCCCACCATCAAGAGCGTGTCGCATTCTTCCAGCGCCTCCTGGGAGGGCTTCGTCCCGAGCAGTCCGATCGAGCCCGTCGTGTAGGGGCTGTCGTCCGGGACGGCGGCCTTGCCGAGCAGCGCCTTGACGATCGGCGCGGCGAGGCGATCCGCGGTCTGCTCGAGCTCGTCGGTCGCGCGCAGGGCGCCGCGACCGGCGAGGATCGCGACCTTCTTGCCGGCGTTGAGCACCTCGGCCGCGTTAGCCAGTTCGTCCCCGGCCGGGAGGCGGGCGCTGCGTGCGTACACGTCGGACGTGTGATGCTTGACGTTCCGCTTCGAGCGATACGCGCCGGCGTCCATCTCCTGGATGTCCACCGGAACGGTGAGGTGAGCGACGCCGCGGTACGCAAGCGCCGTGCGGCAGGCCAGATGCGTCACGTTCTCGACGTGCGAGGGGCCCATGATCCGCTGGTTGAACTTCGAGACATCCGAGAACAGGCGGTCGAGGGCCACGTCCTGCTGCGTGTGCGTGCCGATCAGGTCGTGGTACGCCATTCCCGTGATGGCGACGACGGGCTGCCCGTCGAGGGCGGCGTCGTAGAGGCCGTTCAGCAGATGGATACCGCCAGGGCCCGAGGTGGCCAGGCACACGCCGAGCCGGCCGGTGAACTTCGCGTAGCCGCATGCCATCAACGCGGCGGCCTCTTCGTGGAGCACCTGGATGAAGCGCACCTGGTCGCGGCGCTTGCGCAGCGCCTCCATGATTCCATTGATGCCGTCGCCGGGAAGGCCGAAGACGACCTCGACGCCCCAGTCCTGCAGCGTCTCGATCAGGACGTCAGCCGCAGTCAATGCCATGTATGTGTCTCCCGCTGGGGAAGCCTTCTGCGCGTGTTCCGCAAGTCACGTGCCGACTCGGGGGCGGGAGCGGATCCACGCGGAAGGCGCAGAAATCGCGGGCTCCGTGCGCGCGAAACTCGAATGCTCCGGCGCCGGCGATGCGAATTGCGGTGAACGATTTACACGGTAAGAACGTGCCGCGTAGCAGTAACGCTCAAGTAAAAACGCGTCGCCGATCGGCGAGGGACCGCGCGTGCCCCGCGGTTTCGGTCGTTTCGCGTGCTGACCATCGCTGGCACGTGCGTTGCTCCTCGAGGGGTTGGTCGAAACACAAGAGGAGAACAATGTCATGAAGCTGCCAGCCATGCTCGCCAGCACGGCGGCCGGCCTGTTGCTCGCGGGCTTCGCGGTCGCGCAGGGTCCCGCGACACCGCCGGCGACGGACGCCACCTTGCTGGGTCGCCACACGATGACGGGCGAAGTGACGAGCGTGACGCCGGACAAGGGGCGACTCCTCGTCAAGACTGCCGAGGGCAGGATGCTGCTTCATTTCCCGTCCGCGGCGCTCCAGAACGTGAAGAAGGGCGACAGCGTGACGGTCGAGCTCGCGCTGAAGGACAACGGTCCGGCACCGAAGACGAAGTAGCAAGGAGGACACGATGGAAATGTTCAAGTGTCAGCAGTGCGGCAAGAAGTTCAACTCGCAGGAAGAGCTGCGCAAGCACGAGCAGGAGTGCATTCCCGCCCGCGTGAAATAGCGCGGCGGGGTCCGAGGCGCGAGGCATCGGGAATATCTCGGGAGGGAGCGACATGCTCAGGACTGCAGGCGACCTCAAGGGCGTCACGATCGAGGCGATGGACGGCGACATCGGCAGCGTCCAGGATCTGTACTTCGACGATCGGACCTGGACCGTTCGCTATCTCGTCGTCGACACCGGGACGTGGCTGCCGGGCCGTCAGGTGCTGATCTCGCCGTTCGCCTTCCAGGTGGTCCCCGGTGCCTCGCGGCTCAGGACGTCGTTGACGAAGGAGCAGGTGAAGGACAGTCCGTCGATCGACACCGACCGGCCGGTCGATCGGCAGCGCGAGATCGCGTTCTCGCAGTACTACGGCTATCCGTACTACTGGGTCGGCCCCTATCGCTGGGGCGATCTGGGGTACCCGGCGCTGCCGCTCACCCCGCCGCAACCGAGCGCGACCGAGCAGGAGATGCTCGCTCGGGAGCGAGACAGCGCCGACCCGAACCTCCGCAGCGCTCGCGACGTGATGGGCTACTACATCCAGGCGACGGACGGCGATCTCGGACACGTCGAGGACTTCCTCGTCGACGCCGAGACGTGGGCGATCCGCTACTGCATCGTCGACACGCGGAACTGGCTGCCCGGCCGGAAGGTGCTGGTCTCGCCGGAGTGGATCCAGCGCGTGAGCTGGGAGGAGTCGAAGGTCTACGTCGATCTGTCGAAGAGGCACATCGAAGCCGCTCCCGAATTCGACCCGAGCGTGCCGCTCGCGCGCGAGCACGAGGAGCGGCTCTATACGCATCTCGGCCGAGAAAAATACTGGGAACGCGAGCCGAGGGCACCCGAAGGAAAGACCAATGGCAAGACTTGAGGTTGACGAAGTAGTGGCGCTCGAGCCCGACGAGGGATTCCTGCCCTGGTACGTGTCGTGGAGCGGCGTCTTCGTCGGCGCGCTGTCAGCGCTGGCCCTGTTGCTGGTGTTCGGTCTCACCGGGCTCGCCGTCGGGGCGCACCAGATCGGCCAGCGCTTCGCGACGTGGCACGACTTTCATCTGATCACCCTGGCGTTCAGCGTGTTCGGCTCGTTCCTCTCGTTCGTCCTCGGGGGGTGGGCGGCCGCGCGAGTCACCGGCACGCGCTGGGCCGAGACCGCCATGCTCCACGGCGCGATCGCCTGGCTGGTGACCATCCCCGGCCTCCTGCTCTTCGCCGCGCTCGGCGCCGGCGGCTATCTCGGAGCGTGGTATGGCGGGCTCGCCGCGCCGCCGCCCTGGGCGCCGCAAGCGACGCCGATGGTCGAAAGCGCCGCAGCCGCGCTCGCCGCGCGAAACGCCGCGCTCGGGGCGCTCACGGCGCTGCTGCTCGGCCTCGTTGGGTCGGTCGTCGGAGGCTGGATGGGCTCGGGCGAGCGCATGAGCCTGCACTACTCGAACAAACCGCACCGCCAGCACGGCCGTGCGTGGGGAGAAACGCGATGATCTATATCCTGTTGTGGCTTCTCGGGGCGCCGCTCACCCTCATCTTGATCCTGTTCCTGCTCGGCGTCGGGCGGTAGCTCTCGGTCGCACACCACCGCCGGCCGGCGCTCATCGCGAATCGTCTTCGCGCGCCGGCCGGTGCTTCGGTCGCTTCTTTACTCCGTCTGCCAGGTGAGCGAGGATGGCCCCCCATGCTTGGCTGGCGCGCTCGAATCGGCGTGCTCGTGCCGCCCGGGAACCCGACGGTCGAGCCGGAGCTCTACCGGATGGCGCCGCCCGGCGTCTCGATCCACTTCGCGCGGCTCGATTCGACCAGGTCCGCGAGCGCGCCGGGCGCTCCGGGCGGGATGGAGGATCGCACTCGCGCCTACGTGGACTCCTTGCCGGCTGTGGCGACGACGCTCGGCGCCGTGAACCCGGCGGTCGTCGTGCTGGCGTTCACCGCCGCGAGCTATGCCAACGGGTTCGCCCGTGAGCAGGTCCTGGCCGATCGCATCGCGTCGGCGACCGGGGCGCGTGCGCTCACGGCGGCCCAGGCGATCCTTGCCGCGCTGGAGCACCTGGGCGTCAAGCGGCTCGCCCTCGGCACGCCCTATCCCGAGTCGATCAGCACGCTCGGTCGAGCGTACTGGGAGGCGGCCGGCCTCGAGGTCGTCGGCTACGCGCGGCTGGCCGGCGTCGAGAACATCTATGACGAGAGCGAGGAGCGTGCCTACCGCCTGGCGCGTCAGGCCGATGTGCCGAACGCCGACGCGGTGCTGCTGAGCGGCACCGGGCTTCCGACGGTAGGCGTGCTGGAGCTCCTCGAGCGCGATCTCGGCAAGCCGGTCATCTCGTCGAACCAGGCTTCGCTCTGGCGGGCGCTCCGGCTCGCCGGGGTCCGCGAGCCCATCACCGGATTCGGTCGGCTTCTGACGGCGGGCTGAGGCGGCGGGTTCGCATCGGACCCGGCGGCGCCCGGCGCTAGGGCGTGCGGGTGAGCCGTGCGGCGAATGCCGTGAGCTCGCCGGCGTCGACGTCGGAGACGAGCGCATAGCCGAGCTCGCCGCGCCGCCACACGATCACGTTGAAGCCGCGCTCGGCCGCGACGGACGCCTCCACGCCGTTGATGCGCGTGAGGCCCCGCGATGGCCACGGCAGGCCGTCGGCGCGGAAGACGAGCAGCGAGATCGAGTGGAGTCGGCGTGCATATACGAACACCGCGGCCTTCCGGTCACGGAAGTAGCCGAGCGTGCCCCCCTTCAGCGGAAAGTCGGCGTCGCCCTCGAACGTGACCACCGGCGCGAAATCCAGGCGTCCGGCGAACCACGGCTTGACCTGGTGCAGGCCGCCGCTCTCGACGTCGAGCGGACGCGGGCTGGCCAAGAGACGCAGGTGGTCGTTCACCGCCTCGGCCACCATCGCGGTCTGCTCGCGCGCCACGCGTGAGGCGGCGCGCTCGTAGTAGACGACGGGCGCCGCCACGAGCACCACCGCGGCCGCGGCCAGCACCGGCGCCAGCGACGCCCGCCTCCGGCTCCACCACGAGCGCGAGGCCGGCGGCTGGGACCACCGGGCAGCGAGCCGGCGTTTGAGGGCGAGCGAGGCCGGGTGCTGGGGCAGGCGCTGCTCGAGCAGGCGCGTGAGCTCCTGCTCGACGGTGTCGGCGCGGGTGCAGTCGGGGCAACCGTCGAGGTGAGCGCGTACGGCGTTCTGCGCCTCGAGCCGGAGACGGCCTTCCTGATAGTCGAGCAGATGCAGCCGGACCTCGTCGCACCTCATCCGTCGTTCACCGCGCGTAATCCTTGAGCTTCTGCCGGAGCGCCGCCCGGGCGCGCGCGAGCCTCGACTTCACGGTGCCGACGGCGCAGCCGACCACGTCCGCGACCTCCACCTCCGTCAAGCCTTCCAGATCCAGCAGGATCACCGTGCGCGATTCCTCCGAGAGCGTCATCAGCGCGGCTTCGATCTCGTCGGCGACGACCTTACGCAGACGATCGAGCTCGACGTCGCCGAGAAGCCAATCGGAGGGTGCCGCTGCGTCCGTCTCCGCGGCCACCGTGTCGAGCCCGCCCACCGTCGGGTCGTTGCGCCGGCGCCGGTACGAGCTCAAGAAGGTGTTCCGCAAAATGCGGAACAGCCAGGCCTTCAAGTTCGTACCCGGCGTGAACTGGTGCTCGGCCCGGAGGGCGCGGGCGTAGGTCTCCTGCACGAGGTCCTCGGCATCCGTCTCGTTGCCCGTGAGATACCGGGCCAGGTTGTGCAGGACGTCCACGTAGGCCAACGCCTGGTTCGCCAGGGCACTCACGCCGACCGTCTCCCGTTCGCCACGCGCCCACGATAGCACCGGGATGAAGGCCTCTCATCCTTCGCAACGCGCGAGGCGCCCGATCGTTCCCAGGGAACGGTCGGGCCGGATCGGCGTTGGCAGGGGTGAGGACATCGGAGGGTTGAGATGAAGAAGCAGATCGTAGTCTCGATCGGGCTCGCGCTGGCCGCGTCGGCGACCTTGGCGCTCGGGTCGAGCTCGGTGGACGTCGGTATCAAGGAGTTCAAGTTCGCGCCGGCAGCGCTCGAGGTCCGACCGGGGACGAGGGTCACGTGGACCAATCACGACGAGGAGACCCACACGATCACGTCCACGACCGGCGTGTTCGGCTCGCGTGGTCTCGGCAACGACGAGACGTTCGCGCAGACGTTCACCCGTCCCGGCGCGTACGCGTACTTCTGCGCGCTCCATCCGCAGATGCGCGCCACCGTGATCGTGAAGTAGGGGATTCAGATCAGAGGCGCGCCTCGGCCGACGGGGCCCCAGCCCCGCGACGGCCTGCAGCGCGCGCACAACCAATGCCGGCGCTGAGGCGCGGCCACCAGGAGGGACAGATGGATCGACTCGATCGTCGCGGCTTTCTGCAGTGCATGGCGTGGACGGGCTCGGCGCTCGTCTGGACCTCGGCCGGCGGGGTGCTAACCTCGCGGATGATCCGCCCGGCCGAGGCTGCGGACGCGGCCACCGGCGGGTTCAGCTTCGTCCAGATCAGCGACACGCACATCGGCTTCAAGGGTCAGGCGAACGGCGACGCGGCGGCGACGCTCCAGCAGCTGCTCGATCGCGTCAACGCGCTGCGCCCGGCGCCGGCCTTCGTCCTGCACACGGGCGACCAGACGCACGGCCAGAAGCCCGGCGCCTTCGACACGCTCGCGGAGATGCTCAAGTCGGTGAAGACCGAGCGCGTGTTCTACGTGCCCGGCGAGCACGACGTCTTCCTCGACGGGGGCAAGGAATATCTGGAGCGCTACGGGAAGGGCACCGTCGGCGAGCGCGGCTGGCAGAGCTTCGACTACAAGGGCACGCACTTCGTCGGGCTCGTCAACGTGCTCAGGTACAAGGGCGAGGGGATGGGGGCGCTCGGCCAGGACCAGATCGAGTGGCTCGAGAAGGATCTGGCGCCGCGCGCGGCGAGCACGCCGATCGTCGTCTTCGCGCACGTCCCGCTGTGGGCGGTCTATCCCCAGTGGGGCTGGGTCACCGAGGATGCCGAGCGCGCGCTGACCAGTCTGAAGCGCTTCGGCTCCGTCACCGTGCTCAACGGCCACATCCACCAGGTGATGACGAAGGTCGAAGGCACCGTGAGGTTCCACACCGCGATGTCGACCGCGTTCCCGCAACCCGCTCCGGGCGCCGCGCCGGCCCCCGGGCCGATGAAGATCCCGGAGGCGGACGCGCGGCGCATGATCGGCGTGACGCAGGTGACGCTCGTCCAGGGCGCCGAGCCCCTGGCCATCGTCGACTCGACCCTGGGCTGAGCCGAACCTCAGACCATCGGCGCGGGCCGCAGCGTCCCGACGCGCAGGACGTCGATCTCGGTCGCGGAGCGACCCGCGAACAGGCGGCGCGCGATCCTGGACATCCACGCCCTCGGGCTGCGTCGGAGCGTGGTCGGCATCACCACGAGATCGGCGTCGAAGCATTCGGCTTCCACGCCGATCTCGACGGCGCGATCGCCGAAGATCACCGAGGTCTCGACCGGCACGCCGTCGAGGTTGAGCGCGGCCATCCGAGCGAGCTCGTCGGCCGTCGAGGTCGCGAGTCGCTCGATCCGCTGGTCGGTCGTGAGGATGACGCAACCCCGCCAGTCACGCAGCGGCTCGGGGATCGGCAGGACCGCGAGCAGGCGGACGCGGCCGCCGCTCTCACGCGCGATCATCCGGACGACGCGCAGGGCAAACTCCATCTCTTTCGTTCGTTCGACCGGGACGAGAATTCGTTTCGCCATCACTTCTCCATCGTCGAGTTCGAGACCAGCCGTTCGGCTGGAGTCACATCGATGTCCTACTACCTCGAGGGCAGCGAGTGTGCCAACCGGAGAGCCTCGGGACCCGGGAGATTTCGTCGATGCGGGCAGGACTTACAGAGCGATCTCATCCGTCGGGCCCCGAGCGGCTGCCAGCGCGTCGCTCAATCAGCCGGCAATCGGCCTTTGTGCCGCTTTCATGAGCGGCGGTATCATTCGCACCCAGCATGTTCCGAGCGCGGACCGTACGTGTGTTGGCCGCCGTCACCTTCGGCTCGGTGCTCGGAATCTTTCCGGCGACGACGAGCGCGCAGGGGCTCTCGCCGAGCCTGGCCGGCGTCGAGCTGCTTCAGATCCTCGGCGACGGCGTCATCGGAGCTCCCGAGTCGGCGCCGACCCTCAGAGATCCCGGCAGGATCGCGCGATGGGAAACGGGTGAGTGGCAGTACCGGATCACGTCCGGCTCGCACCGCGGGCAGACCGAGGTCGAGAGCCTGGCGCTGATCAAGGCTACGGCGCGAGGAGAGACCTGGAAGCGAACGATCGGCCAGGACTCCACGCTGTACCTGCGCGAGGTGACCGGGGGCGGGCTCGTTCTCCCGAGCCAGATCACCCACACGTATCAGGCGCTCGTCTACTTCGAGCCGCCGCTGAGTTATCTGATCGCGGGTCTCGGTCCGGGGGAGTCGCGGACGTTCGACGGCCGGATGGACGTCTACAGCGCCAACAACCCGGCGATCAAGTGGTACACCGGGCGCATTCGCGCGACGACCGTGTACGCCGGGGTGTATCGGGTCACGACGCCGGCCGGCGCGTTCCGTGCGGCGCTGATCAAGACGGAGTATCAGATCGACATCCTGGCGGTGGTCTCGGTCCGGGACACGCTCTATACGTTCTACGCCGAGGGCGTAGGCAAGGTCGCCGAGGCCGAGCACCGGAGGATCGCGGCGATGGGACTCTTCAACTCGGACACGAAGATCGGCAAGGTCCTCGTGTCGTACACTTCGGTCGGTCCCCCCATCAGGGTCGAGTCGCCGTAGGCCGGGGGCGGAGGGCGAGAATGGAATTCGGGTTGTTCTTCCTGATGCAGCGCGACGAGGCGTGGAGCGAGCGAAGCGTGTACGAGTCCGGCCTCGCACTAATGCTGGCCGCCGAATCCCTCGGGTATTCCTCCGTGTGGATCGCCGAGCATCACTTCAACGACTACGGGCTCTGTCCGGCGCCACAAGTGCTCGCGTCGTACGTCGCCGCTCGCACGACCACCTTGCGGCTCGGCATGGGAGTGAGCCTTCTGCCCTTGCACCATCCGGTGGATCTGGCGGAGGAGCTGGCGGTGCTCGACGTCGTGAGCGGCGGGCGTCTCGACATCGGCATCGGACGCGGCGGCACCCTGCAGGACTACCAGACGTTCCAGTCCGACCGCGCCGACAGCCGCGAGCGCGTCGAAGAGGGCATCGCCCTCATGCGTCAGGCGTGGAGCGGCGCGCCGTTCGACTTTCGAGGCCGCTTCCACTCCGCGGAGCGGCTGCACGTGCGTCCGGCCACGACGCAGCGCCCGCATCCGCCGCTCTACATCGCGGCCAACAGCGAGGACAGCGTGCTCTCCGCGGCGCGCATGGGTCTGCCGACGCTCTCGTCGTTCTTCGTGCCGGTCCCGGACCTCCAGCGCCGGCACAAGCTCTTTCGCGAGACCGCGCTCGCCGCCGGGCGCGCCGAGCCGGAGATCGCGGCGCTCGAGCGTCAGGGATGGGGCATGCGCGTCGTGTACGTTGCGCGCGATCACGACGAGGCCTTGCGGGCGACCGAGGCGCCGTTCATGGGTTATCAGCGGCGCATGTCGGTGCTGCGATCCGACGCGACCGGCGGCTCGGTCCCGAGCTCCTTCGATCGCTCGCTGCTCCGCTTGCGCGCCTTCCAGGACTATCTGGCCGACGGCTGGGCGCTCATCGGCACCCCGGACGAGGTGAGGGACGGGCTCGATCGATACCTCGAGGCCACCGGTTACGAGCGTGTCCTCTTGCTGATGGCGCTGCCGGGGCTCTCGACCGATCTGGCGCTGCGGTCGATGCGACTGTTCGCCGAGGAGGTCTCACCGAAGCTCGCGCGGCACCGCTAGCGCCTCTTGACTCTCGACCCGCGCCGGGGGCACGATGTCGCCCGGGAGAGAGCCATGACCAAGTCCTTGGATCTGCTGACCGAAGCCATCCTGGAACGCGATCAGCCCCGAACGACCGATCTCTTTTTCCGGATGGTCAAGCGGGACGGACAGTCGCTCGGCGACGCGCTGGGCGTCGTGACGACGGCCGAGGCGCCCTTCGTGCAGGTGCCGAGCCATGTCAACGTCCGCGATGGGCAGATCACGCTCATCAACAACGACCACACGATCCTCGGTCTGAGGACCGCCGCGAGCCTCGCGCCGTATCTGCCCGAGCCGTACCGGCTGCTGCCGTTCCTGCAGGGCGTCTGGTACATCCCGGCCGGCCTCGATATCTGGAACCAGCTCCTCGGCCGGTATCCCGGCCGCTACGCCACGATGAAGGGCATGAACGTCCCGCCGCCGAGCTACGGCCCGGTCGTGTGGCACCAGGAGCAGCAGCCGATCGTGCAGGAAGGACCGCTCGAGGAGCGGCTGCACGCCCACATGGTGGCGACGATCAGCGGCGACGTCCGGCAATCGTACGGCCTCTTCCTCGGGCTGGCTCAGGACGAGAGCGCGCGGGCCATGCTTCGCGATCAGATGCTCTTCCTGGGCCTGATCGACCTTCAGGATACGGTGGTCGGGCGCAAGGCGCGCAACACCGGCCACAAAGCCCTCCGGGCCCGCGCGGCGACCGACCTGGCCGACATCATCGGCTGGGACCGGGCGCGCGGCGTCTTCTACATCTGCGTCCCGGACATGGCCGTGGGCCCGCTGTACTACTCGCTCTACGACGCGGCGTGCGTGACCGTGAGCGCCGAGTTTCCCGACTCGGGCAAGGGCCTCAAGCAGGCGAACACCACGCAGCTCTCGCCGGTCGAGGTCGAGGAAATGGTCCAGCTCCTCATGGAGGCCGACGCGCCGACGGTCTGGAATCTCATCACGACGCATCTGCGCAACGGCAAGTCGCTCACGAGCCTCGGGGACGCGATTCAGATCGGCGCCGCCGAGCTCATCTTGAGGACCACGGTGCCGCGGCAGTTCACCGACGGCCAGCATCCCTTCGACTACTGCAACGTCGCGAACTACTGGATGCGGACGAGCGACAATCCGTATCAGCCGCGCGTGCTGTACATGATGGCCAACTTCGTGAACGATGTCGCGCGCTCGAACAAGCTGCACGCCTCGGTGCTCGCGCGCGAGCAGGTCGGGTTCGATCGGACGGGCCGGTCGCCGCGCGAGCTCCTGCAGGAGCTCGACGAGGCGATCCTGGCGTTCGACATCGCACGCACCACCGCGCTGGCCGACGCGTATCTGAAGTCCGGCGCGGACCGATCCGCCTATCTCGCCGCGATCGCCGTCACGGCGTGCAAGTTCCAGGACGACCCGCACAATCAGAAGATCACGCACTCGACGTTCGAGGAGTACGGCCACAACTCGACGCACCTTCGCGATCGGCTACTCCTCGCGTCGGCGCGCCTCCTGGCGGGTTGGCCGAAGATGCCGGGCGAGCGGGACTGCTACGGACGCTTCATGAAGGAGTGGATCAACAACTAGGCGGTTGTTCGGGGTCGACCTGGACCCAGCCGGTCAGCCGCATCGTCTCGTCGCGATCTGCCGACCGGCGATCTTCTTTGCGGCGCTCGACCAGGGGCATCCGCTCCTGCCGACGGCGGTCGCTCCGGCGTCGATCGAAGATCACGCGCACGCCGCGGTCGCCATCGAACGCGAACGCCAGCGAATTGTAGCGCTCGGGGAGGTCCCGCGACACGATGAACAGGGCCGGACGGCTCGGAGCCAGGATCGAGCGGTATGCCGGTCGCGACGGAATCAGGACGGTCATCGCGCTAAGCATAGAACGAGACCCGCGACGGACCTAAGAATTCCCGTCACGCCGGTCCGGACACGCGTCTGAGGAGGTCCATCTCGTCGAGCATCCGCCCGAGCCCCAGGACGACGCAAGCCATCGGGTCCGGGGCGACCTTCACGGGCAGCTGCGTCTCCTGGACGAGCAGTCGGTCGAGCCCCCGCAAGAGGCTTCCGCCGCCGGTGATGACGATACCCGAGTCGACCAGGTCCGCGGCGAGCTCGGGCGGAGTCCGCTCGAGGCAGGTCCGGACCGTCTCCAGGATGGTCGTGACGGGCTCGCGGAGCGCCTCCCGGATCTCCTCCTCGTTGAGGGTGATCGTCTTGGGGATGCCATCCGCCAGGTCCCGTCCCTTGACCTCGACGGAGCGCGTCGGAGCATCGCCGGGGCAGGCTGAGCCGAGCGTGAGCTTGAGATCCTCGGCCTGGCGCTCACCGATCAGGAGGTTGTAGTTCTTCCTGATGTGCTGCAAGATCGCCTCGTTCATCTCATCGCCCCCAACACGGACCGACGTGCAGAAGATGACGCCCGCGAGCGAGATCACCGCGACTTCGGTGGTTCCGCCGCCGATGTCCACGATCATGTTCCCGCCGGGCTCCTGGACCGGTAGCCCGGCGCCGATCGCCGCCGCCACCGGCTCCTCCACGAGATACACCTCGCGGGCCCCCGCGTGGCGCGCGGAGTCCCGGACCGCCCGCCGCTCGACCTGGGTGATCCCGGCCGGAACGCCAATGACGACCTGGGGCTTGAGGATCGTTCGGAGCCACCGCTGGGTCCGGGCAATGAAGTAGCTCAGCATCTGCTCGGTCATCTCGAAGTCGGCGATGACCCCGTCCTTCAGCGGCTGGATGACCCGGATCTCCGGCGGGGTGCGCCCGATCATCGCCTTCGCTTCGTTCCCCACGGCGAGGATCGAGTGGTCCTCCTCGCGAATCGACACGATCGAGGGCTCGTTGACGACGATGCCTTCTCCCCGGACGAACACCAGCGTGTTCGACGTGCCCAGATCGATCGCGAGGTCCCTCGAGAACTTGTGTAAGAACATCAGGCCCCTCTCGGCAATAGTCGCGAGAACTCAGCAGATTCCGCCAACAGGGTAGTGGGCCGACCTCCGCATCCGGAAGAAATTTCTATGCGCGGCTTGCGGGCGGGAGGGCCCGGGCCTGGGCCGATCCGGGGTCAGCTCGCGGTGGCTCGGACCGCGTCGAGGAACTGGGCTCCGGTGAACGGCTTGTAGAGGAGGGCCGCCCCGGCGGCGCGCAGCGCCTTGTCCGCCGCGTCACCAACGGGCCCGGCCGTGATGAAGATGAACCGGTGTCCGACCGCGGTGCCGCGGGCCGCCACTTGCCCGAGAAGCTCGAGCCAGTCGACCCCGTCCAGGTTGAAGTCGGCCACGACCAGGTCGATCCCGTCGCGGAGGTGCTGGCGAGCCTCGTCGGCACGGGCCACGGTGAGGGCCGTGCAGCCGGTGGGCTCGAGGTGCTCCAGGAGGATCTTCTGGACCGCTTGATCGTGCTCCACGATGAGGATGCGTTTGCCGTCGAGGTTGACCGAAGGCCCGGCTTCGTCGGGGGTGGACCCGCCGGCGCTGCCAACCGGCAAGTCGATCGTGAACGTCGCACCGTGGCCCGGCCGGCTGTCGGCCGTGATGTGGCCGCCGTGCTCGCGGATGATCCCATAGGAGATGCTGAGCCCGAGCCCGGTGCCGGCCGAGCCCTTGGTGGTGACGAAGGGGTCGAAGATCCTCGGCAACACATCGGCGGGAATCCCGGGGCCGGTGTCCTCGAGCGAGATCAGCACGCGGTCGGTGCCGAGCGCTCGAGTCGTGACCTTCAGGCGGCGCTGCCCTTCCGGCAGCTCGGCCATCGCCTGCTTGGCGTTCGTCACGAGATTGACGAGAACTTGTTGAAGCTGGTTGCCGTCCGCCCACACCGGGGGCAGACTCGGCTCGATGTCCCGGTCGACCTTCACGCTCTCGATCCGGAGGTCGGCCGCGGTGAGCGCCAGGACCTTGTCGATGAGCTCGTCCAGCATCACGTGGCGCCGCTCGAGCGGCATCTGGCGGCCGAAGGTCAGGAGGCCGCGGACGATGTGGCGAGCCGCGTCGGTCGACTCGCGGATCATCTGAGCGTATTCCTTGAGGCCGTCGGGCGCCTGCTGCTCGAGGATGTCGCTCGCGCCGACCAGCACCGTCAGCGGATTGTTGAGCTCATGGGCGACGCCGGCGACGAGCTCGCCGAGCGCGGACAGCTTGGCGGCCTGGATCATCTGCTGCTGGGCGAGCGTGAGTCGGAGCTTCTGGTCCTCGACGACTTCCTGCAGCCGCTGCGCCGCCTGCTGCGCCTCTTCGAAGAGCCGCGCGTTGTCGACGGCGTACGCGGTGTAGGTGGCCAGCGCGTTGAGGAACTGCAGATCGGTCTGGCTGAACACGCCGGTCGAGCCCGGCGCGACCTCCTTCTTCGAGAGGTTGACCACGCCGACGATCCGCTCGGCCACGCGCAGCGGCATGCAGATGAACGAGCCGCCGCCGTAGCGCGGGTCGTTCGCCTGACCGAAGCGCGGATCCTTCTCGATGTCCTCGACCACGACCGCCTCGCCCATCTCGACGACCTTGCCCGCGATGCCCTCGCCGACCTTCACCTCGACGGGCCCGCGGCCGGCCTCCAGGAGCCCGCGCCCGACCGCGACGCGCAGGGTCTGGCGGTCGCGGTCGAGGAGCATGATCGACCCGATCCCCGCGCTGACCGCGCGCATGGTGCGCTCGAGCACGTGGGAGAGCAGGTCCTCGATGCGCGGGATGCGCGCGGCCATCTCGACCATGTCGTTGAGGGCGCCGAGCTTGAAGACGAGGTCCTCGAGGCGCTCGGTCGAGGCGCGCAGCTCGACCAGCATGCGACCGAAGGCCTGGGCGATCTCACCGATCTCGTTGACCTGGCCCAGCCCGGGCACCGCTGCCGACGAGGATCCCTTGGCCGCCGGCGCCGCGTTCTTCTCGGTGTGGGCGCCCGGGACGTTCATCGCTTGTCCGAGAGCGCGCCCGAGGTCGGCGACGCGCTGAGTGAGCCGGCGGAAGAGGACATAGCCGAGCAGAGTGAGCGCAAGGGCGCAGAAGATTCCGACCTGAGCTTCGGTCGATTCGAGACGCTCGAACCGCCACATGAAATACACGAAGACGAGCAGCGGAAGGATGGCGGTCAGCGCGAAGATGGTGCTCGCGGCTTCGCGGAGCTTCACTGGACGGTCACCGACTTTCGATCCTCCAAAGGCAAGCCCGACGACAGAGTCCCGTCGCTTTCTTCTAGTGTGCCGGGGGGCGGCGCAGACGCAAAGGAGAAAAGGCGAAGTACGCCAGAAGATTCTGAAAAATTGGAACGTCAGAGCCCAGCGCAGCTCTCGCGACGCAAGCCATGTCAGATCGCGGACTTAGGGTCCATTCACTCACGGCCGCCAACGGCTCACCAGGACCTGCTCGATCTCGCGCTCGTCGGCGCGTGCGACGGGGAAGATCGGTGAGCGCGTAAGACAGGGATTTCCCTTGACTCGACGCCGGGAGTCTCCCGATTGGCAATCAAGAGCACACGCGTCAAGGTGAAAATGGCTGATGCGTCCTTCTCCTATCGGCTGATCGGGGGACCACTGTGGCTTACCGAATCCGGTCATCGTACTCGCGAATTCTCGTCTCGCTCCTCCTCACCGCCATGAGCCTCCCGCCGGGAACCGGCGCCGCCGGCCCGGGCGCGGGTGCCGGCGCCAGCGCTGGCGGCGTCGGGGCTGGCGCCTCGGCCGGGACGGGGGGTGGTGGCGCTAGCGCTGGCGCTTCGGCCGGCGGCGTCGGCGTCAGCGGTGCCGCAGGCGTCGGCGGCAGCGGGGCGAGCGCGGGGGCTGGCGCTTCGGCCGGCGGGGTTGGCGTCAGTGGCGCCGCAGGCGTCGGCGGCAGCGGGGCGAGCGCGGGGGCGGGCGCTTCGGCCGGCGGGGTTGGCGCCAGTGGCGCCGCGGGCGTCAGCGGTAGCGGGGCGAGCGCGGGGGCGGGCGTGAGCTCCGGCGGCGTCGGGGTCAGTGGTTCCGCCGGGGTCGGGAGCTCCGGGACGAGCGCGGGCGTCGGTGTTTCGGCCGGCGGTGTCGGCGCGAGCGGCGGCGCTGGCGTCGGCGACTCCGGGGTCAGTGCGAGTGCTGGGGCCGCTGCCAACGGCGTGAGCGCCGGTGTGGGCACCGCAGCGACTGGAGTCAGCACGGGGAGCGCCCACGGAATCGCCGGCGGCGGGGTCGCTGACTCGTCGCAGACTGGTGTACTCGGCAGCGACCCGGGTCCAGACCAGGTCCCATCATTCGCCGAGCGTGCGGCCCGGCTCGCGGCGAGGGCGGCCGCGGAGGCCGCGCGTCTCGCCGCCCTTGCCGCGGATGCGGCCCAGCGGATCGGCGAACGGCAGGCCGGCGGTCGATCCGATGTGGCGTTCGACCGTGCCAGCGAAGTTGCGGATGCTGCGATGGACTCGGCCCGTTCCGCCGCCGACGCGTCGCGGGATGCGGAACGAGCAGCGGCGGAGGCCGCGCGCGTCGCGAGCGCGGCCCTGCCCGATGGCGATGCCCTCGCGCGACGCCAGGCGATGCGCGCGCGCGACGCGGCTGAGCGCGCGTGGGAGGCCGTCGAGGAGGCGGGCGACCGGCCAGCCCAGCGCACGTCGGCGTCGATCTCGCGCTCGACGATGTCGTCAGGCCTCTTCCAGAACGCCTGGCGCGGGATACGGGCGGAGGCGAGCTTCGCTCGCGGCAGATCCCTCTTCGAGGCGCGCAAGTATGAGGAAGCGCGGGAATCGCTGCGCGAGGCGACCGCGTTGTATCCGGACCACGACGAGGCGCGCGCTCTCCTGGCGTGGTCCGAGTACTTTCTGGGCGACTTCAGAGGCGCCATCGTCACGTTCAAGACGGGTCTCCGTCGTCAGCCCACATGGGCGGGCCTATACGATGGCCTGGGGTGGAGTCGGTTTCGACTCAAGCGACACCACCTGGCGATCGGGGCCTTCCGTCCGGCTCTGGAGCGAAATCCGAACTATGTCGACGCCCTGAACGGCCTGGGGTCGGCGCTGCTCGAGTTGCGCCAGTACGATCTTGCCCTGCCGCCCCTCGAGCAGGCGCTGCGAGGATCGCAGCCGCTTCTCAGCAAGGAGCCGACGGAGGCGTTGGCCCTCAGAGCGAAAGTCGCCTGGAGCCTCTACCATCTCGGACGTTACCGCGAAGCGCTCGCCTCCTTCACGCGAGCCAGCACGGCTGCTCCGGATTCACGCGAGCTTCAAGAGGCCATCGGATGGTGCCATATCCAGCTCGGCCAAAAGGATCAGGCACGCGAGGCGTTTCAGCGGGCGTTGCTGCTTGGGCCTGGGAACCAGACCGCGCTGGAAGGGCTCCGCCGAGCAAGCCGATGATGTCGACCGAGGACACCGGACATCCCCATCGGTGCCGCGAGGGCCACCGGTGGCAGCATGCAGGCCCGACCGCCCTCGCCTGTGAGATCCCCGTCCACGATTCGGAGACAGGAGACCTGACGCTCGTCAGCGGACAGGATTGTCCCCTGTGCTCCGGACGCGAGGACCTGCTGATCCGGGATCTCCATTCGCACTACTGCAATACGTGCTCGGGCGAGTGGGAGCACGAAGGTCGGTGTCTCGACGGTTGGGCCGCCAGCTGTCCCTGGTGCTTCCCGGTCCCAAACGCGGCCCCCGCACCCGGGGCTCGAAAACGGCCGCACTTCCACTTCTGCCCTGAATGCGCCCAGAACTGGCAGCACGACGCCTCATGTGCCGCCCCGCTCCGGGCCGCGTTGCCCGACTGCTCCGGCTGCCGAGGGCCCAGCGCGGAGCCCGCGGCCGGTGAACCCGCCGCAAAACCGCGGGCCACGTTTTCGCCGTCTCGGCCGCGTGTCTCCCCCGCCGATGTCGCCAGTACTGTCCGCGGCCTCGTCACGTCGGCCGCAGTACTGGCCTCAGTAGCCGTGGCTCTGACGATTCCGATTCTTTTCCAGGTGTCGTCGCTTCTCTGGAGCCCCGCGCCCCACCGTCTACCGCCCATGACTAGGCCTCCCACGGCGCCGCTCCTCGCACCGCCAGCGCTCCCCAGCACGGCAGGGGCACAAGTTCTTCATCGAAGCGGCGAGCGCCGCAGGGAGTCGGAATCGAGGTCGGTACGCGGGGCCACGCAGGCGCAGCCGACGACGGTGCAGTCGCAGCGAGCGGCGCCCCCGAACGGAGCCAGCACAGCTCAAGCGGCGCCCCCGAACGAAGCCAGCACAACTCAAGTCGTGCCCCCGAACGGAGCCAGCACAGCTCAAGTCGTGCCCCCGAACGGAGCCAGCACAGCTCAAGTCGCGGAAGCGACACGCGCGTCCAGCGCGACCGCGCAGACATCCAACCCAGACGCCCTGCCTCGCGGGGGCGCCGCGCTGGACGCCATGCTGCAGGGCTCACCACTCGCCAGGGCGCCGCAGCCCCGGCCTGATCTGCCGACGTGGTCGGAGGAGTCGCCGCGGTGGGATCGCGCATCGCTCTCGGCCCTGATGCGCGCTGTCGTCGATATCCGGCCCGTGAACCGTATCGGCGCACGCTTGGAGCCGTCGGCCGCGTTCAGGCGAGCGGCGTCGGAGCTCCGGCCGCAACCGATCCGCGGTTTCATCATCGACGAGTTCGGGCATGTCGTCACGAGCAACACCCGCGTCGGTGAAGCGACCTCACTCGAAGTGACCCTGTCCAATGGCCGACGCCTCGGCGCAACCGTCGTGGTCCGGAACTGGCTGAACGACGTCGCCATCCTGAGGCTGGACCGTCGCGGATTCGCTCTCATCGCGCTCGGGGATTCTGGCTCCCTCGTGGTCGGAGATCGTGTACTGGCCATCAGTAACGAAATCGGCCCGGATCGCACGGTGACCCCGGCCACGGTTCTGGCGACCGGCAATGGCACCGGCGGAAATCTCGCCGTCGATCTGGCCCCGACGCCGGACGGTGTGGGTGGGCCGCTGCTCAATAGCGCCGGGCAAGCGGTCGGTATCGTCGTCGACGGCGCGCCATCGACTGGCGGCTCGCGCAGGTTGACGTTCGCCGTTCCGGTCGATCGCGTCAAGCCGCTGCTGCGCAACCTGAGTCCGCGCCCGATGGCCGAGCTGATGAGCACTTCCGAGGCTCGTTGAAGGAACACCGCAACTTCATGTATTTCCACCAGGGTGATTCGGGGATTGCCCTGCTTGCCTGCGAGCACTGCTGTTGTCTAGCGTGGGCTCTCGGAGAGCGGACGAATGGGTCCAAGCATCGTCCTTGAGTGGCTGGAGATCGCGGAGTGGTTGGCGGTCGACGATCGCCTCCGTAGCGCGATCATCGCGAGGGACGCGCTGCGGCGCGCGGGCCGGAGTGAGCACGGCACCGGGACCAACAATGTGAACTCGGAAAATCCCGATTCGGGGAGCGCCGCCAGCCCGACCCCCCCGCATCAGACTCGCAGGGCGCCGCCCACGTATCCGTCGCAGTTCAGCCTGTCTGCCTTCCGCCTAGCCGGTCGTGGAGTCTTCTGACCAGCTTCCAAAGGAGACGCCCGTGCGCATTGTGCAGGAGTCCGATCCCACCAGCTACAGTCCGCTCCTTGACGGAAGCTCTCCGATGCGCGCCATCGGGACGGTCATCGAGAATATCGCCGACACGGACGCGACGGTCTTGATCTGTGGCGAAAGTGGCGTCGGCAAGGATCTGGTGGCCAGAGCCATTCATGCCGCCTCGTCGCGCCGTCATGGTTCGTTCGTCAAGGTCAACTGCGCGGCGATTCCTACGGAGCTCCTCGAGTCCGAGCTCTTCGGCCACGAAAAGGGCGCCTTCACCGGCGCGCACCGGCGCAAGCCCGGGCAATTCGAGTACGCCAACAAGGGCACGATCTATCTGGACGAGATTGCGGAGCTGCCGCTGGCTCTGCAAGCCAAGCTCCTCCACGTGCTGCAGGACTTCCGGTTTTCGCGCGTGGGAGGCCACGAGCTGCTCGCAGTCGACATCCGAGTGATCGCCGCCACCAATCGGAACCTCGAGGAGGCGATGGCGTCCGGCCAGTTCCGGGCGGACCTCTACTACCGGCTCAACGTGGCGGAGATCCGGGTGCCCCCGCTGCGGGAGCGCCGCGAAGAGATTCCCGGATTGGCCGCGCGGTTCCTGGCCCGGTTCAACGCACAGTACGGTCGGCAAAAGGAGCTCATGCCCGAGACGCTGGCGCGGCTCACGGAGTACACGTGGTCGGGCAACGTCCGGGAGCTCGAAAACGTCATGCGCCGGCTGGTGGTGCTAGCGGATGGGGAGCAGGCGATCGCGGCCCTGGTGACCCGCGGTCGCAACGGGCACAACGGGCACGGCTCGGCGCCGAGATTCACCGTTGCCGAGGGCGGTCTCAGGGAGATCGGACGCCGGGGCGCGCGACAAGCCGAGTGCGAGGCACTCCGGGAAGTGCTCGAGCGCGTGAGCTGGAACCGCGCCGAGGCCGCGCGGATCCTCAAGGTCAGCTACAAGACGCTGCTGACAAGGATCTCCGAGTGCAGCCTGACGCCGCCTCTTCGTCGCTGACGGGGCGCGCCGCCCCCCATAGGGGTTTTTGTGGCGGTTAACCGGATGCTCATCATCGTCTCGCGCGAGCAGCCGGCTCAGTACGCGTATCGCAAGTATCTCTTTGAGAAGGAGGCCATAGACGTGATCGTTGACCGTCGCGCCGGGGAGAGGCGTCAACTTATGGATCGAGCGCGGTCAGAGAGGCGCGGCCGAGACCGCCGCCGACGCGACATCACCAAGGACCTTCAGAGGTTCGGCTGGGCAACAGTGAGGCGCTGGGGAACGTAGAACTGGCGCTGTCCACTGCTCGTGGCTGGGCCGGGGATGTCCGTCCTGGCCTGAACTGTTCGCGCACATACCCTACGGGGCGCGGAGGCCGAGACGATAGCGGCCACCCTGACCGCGCAATCACGTTGACGCTGACGGCGGCGATCATCCCTTGTGCGAGCGCCGTCATCTCGTCCTCCTGTTCTCTTCGCGTTCTCTTCGCGACCACTTCCGCGAAAACCGCCATTGGGTTCGGGTTTCTCCCTGTCTGGATTGCAGGCTTTACCTTGATCGCAGGTATCGCCAAGGAACAGTAGCATCGGGAGCGGCATGGCTTTGCGGCAGACCGCTGATTCGGACACAACACTCGCGGAGGTCAAGCTCCTCCTCGGATCGCTCAACGTCCTGCTCTTCCTCGCAATGAGTCTCGGGCTCCTCGTCGGAATCGCCCTCTTGTGGCTCCTGACGCGCTACTGATCCTGCGCTCCGAGTCGAGCCAGGAGCGGAGGGCGTGGAGCGCCCGGTCATAAGAGGTCATGAAGCACCCGGCGAAGCACGTATCCGCAGCCGCAGCGCCGACTGGTCCCGCGCCCGACCGCGCCGATACCAGGCGACGCGACTGAAGTGCGCCAGCTGACAGGCCCGCACGCAGCTGACCTGGAACGTCATCCGAAACCACCCGGTGAGCTCCCGACGGCGTGCGGGCCTCAGGCGTTTTTTCGCAGCGCCTCCGACAGCATGCGTTTGTTGAGCGTGAGATCGGCGACCAGCCGCCTCCACCGCGCGTTTTCGTCCTCAAGCTGCCGTAGACGGCGGAGCTCGCTCACGCCCCAGGTGCGCGTACTTCTTCTTCCACGCATAGAAT
>Ga0137409_10002204_pt1 | contig 21016 bp, 17 predicted proteins | sample CZODoug1_16funga_FD_122059 | JGI IMG/M metagenome (GOLD analysis project Ga0137409, IMG submission 122059) | Vadose zone soil fungal communities from Angelo Coast Range Reserve, California, USA - CZODoug1_16fungal (Hybrid Assembly) | ecosystem: Environmental > Terrestrial > Soil > Vadose zone... | reverse complement strand
AAGTTGGCCGTGATCGTACCGGCCCCGATGTTGGCGTCCTCCCCGAGATCGGTGTCGCCCAGGTAGGAGACGTGCGGCACCCTGCTCCCCCGCCCCACCCTGGTCCGCACGAGCTCGGCGAAGCTGCCGATGTGAACGTCGTCCGCGATCTCGGTGCCCGGGCGCAGCTTGGCGAACGGGCCGCAGTCGGAGCGGTCGCCGATCCTCGCGTCCTCTATATGCACGTGCGGGCCGATGCGGGTTTCGGAGCCGATGGTGGTTTTGCCCTTGAGGATCGTGAAGGGCTCGATCACGGTGTCCTGGCCGATGGTCACAGTGGCGTCGACGAAGGTGGACCTGGGGTCGACGATCGTCACGCCGGACAGCATCAGCTTCTCGAGAATGCGCTGCTGGATGATCGCCGCGGCTTGCGCCAGGCGGGTGCGGTCCTTGACGCCCATCGCCTCGCTCGGGTCGTCGAGCTTCACGACCGTGACGGGTTTGAGGTGGAGAAAGACGTCGGTGAGGTAGAACTCGGCGGCCTTGTTGTCGTCGGTGATCCCTTTCAGGGCATCGGTCAGCGCCGTCCCGTCGAAGACGTAGACGCCGACGTTGAACTCGTGCACGTTCTTCTGCATCTCCGCGGTGGCGTCCTTGCGCTCGACGATCCTTTCGAGCGACCCGTCGGCGGCGCGGATGATGCGGCCGTCGTTGCGGGTGGGATCTTCGACGCTCGCGATCGTGGCGGGCGCTTTGGCGGTGTTGTGCGCGTCGATCACCTTCTTAATGGTCTCGGCGGTGAGCAGCGGGGAGTCGCCGTTGACGACGAGCACCTGCTTGCCCTGCAGCTCCTTCTCCGGGATCTGCTGGAGCGCGTGCGCGGTGCCCTTCGGCTCGCGCTGGAAGGTGGGCGCGATGCCTCGCTCGTCGAGGTGCGCGGCGACCTCGGCGTGATGGGGGTTGGCGATCACCTTGATGTCCTTCGCGCCGGCCTCGGTGACCGCGTCGAGGACGTAGTCGAGCATGGGGCGGCCGCAGATCGGGTGGAGGACCTTGGGAATACGCGACCGCATCCGGGTGCCGTGACCGGCGGCGAGTATGACGGCCGTGATCGATTGGCTCAACTGGTGCAAGTTTAAGCTCCTCTCCCCCGACCCTCTCCCCGAAGGGGAGAGGGGGTGCCCGCAGTACCTGGCCGCGCCCGCCAATTAAGGGATTACTTGCGGGGCGAGGGATAATCCGAATGTGAGCGAGGTGCCGGCGGTGAACCTGGAAGGCGCTGTCCCTTCGCGCCTGCCGGTGCTGCCTTTGAAGTCGACGGTCGTCTTCCCGCGCATCTTCATCCCGCTTTCGGTGGGCCGCAAGCGCTCGCTGCAGCTTTTGGACGACCTCACCGGTGTGGAGCGCAACATCGCGGTCGCGACCCAGCTGGACGAGTCGGCTGAAGAGGTCGGGTTCGCCGACATCCATCACATCGGCGCGATGGTGCGGGTGCAGCATCTGTTGAAGCTGCCGGACGGAACGGTGCAGCTTGCCGTTTTGGGGTTGCGCCGCATCAAGCTGACGGAGGCGCTGTCGGAGGACCCGTACCTCGAGTGCGCGGTGGAGATGATGCCCGAGTCGACCGAAGGCATCCTCACCATCGAGCGCGAGGCGCTGATGCGGCGCGCGATCTCGTCGTTCCAGCAGCTCGTCACGCTGGCTCCGCACCTGCCGGCGGAGCTGGCTTCCGCGGCGGGCGCGATCGACGATCCGCTGCACCTCGCGTACTACATCGCCAACCACATCCGGCTCACCACCGAGCAGCGCCAGGAAATCCTCGAGATGGATTCCGCGAAGGACAAGCTGGAGCGGCTGCTCGGGCACATGGCGCACGAGCTGGAGGTGCTCGAGCTCGGGCGGAAGATCCAGTCGCAGGCCGAAGAGCAGATGGGCAAGGCCCAGCGCGAGTACTTCCTCCGCGAGCAGCTGAAGGCGATCCAGCGCGAGCTGGGCGAGATGGACAGCGAGCATGGCGAGCTGGTCGAGCTGCGGGAGCGGATCGAGAAGGCGGGGTTGCCGGCCGAGGCCAAGCGCGAGGCGGACCGCGAGATCGCGCGGCTGGAGCGGATTCCGTCGGCGTCACCCGAGTCGTCGGTGATCCGGACCTACCTGGAGCTGATCGTCTCGCTGCCGTGGAACATCTCGACGGGTGGCGAGGTCGACGTGGCTGCGGCGCGGAAGATCCTGGACGCTGACCACTACGACCTCGACAAGGTGAAGCAGCGCATCGTCGAGCACCTGGCCGTGCGGCGGTTGAAGCAGGAGCGCGGGTCGACCGATCGCGGGCGCGAGCCGATCCTGTGCTTCGTCGGCCCGCCCGGCGTGGGCAAGACCTCGTTGGGCCAGTCGATCGCGCGGGCGATGGGACGGAAGTTTGCGCGAGCGTCGCTGGGCGGCGTGCACGACGAGGCGGAGATCCGCGGTCACCGGCGCACGTATATCGGAGCGATGCCGGGTCGTGTGTTGCAGGCGATCCGGCGGGCCGAGTCGAACGACCCGGTGTTCATGCTCGATGAGGTGGATAAGATCGGGGCGGACTGGCGCGGCGACCCGTCGTCCGCTCTGCTCGAGGTGCTCGACCCCGAGCAGAACAAGGACTTTCGCGACAACTATCTCGACGTGCCGTTCGACCTGTCGAAGGTGATGTTCATCACCACGGCCAACACGCTCGACACGATCCCGCCGGCGCTGCGCGACCGCATGGAGGTGCTGAACCTCTCGGGCTACACCGAAGAGGAGAAGGTGCAGATCGCGGAGCGCTTCCTGGTTCCGAAGCAGCTCATCGCGCATGGGCTGCGTTTGGGCGAGATCTCTATTTCGACCGACGCCATCCGGCTGATCATCAGCCAGTACACGCGCGAAGCGGGCGTGCGCAACCTGGAGCGCGAGATCGCGTCGATCATGCGGCGCGACGTGGCGGACATGGCGGTTGGCAAACGGGCGCGGCGGGCGGTGGACGACGCGAAGCGCGTGCGCACGGCATTGGGAAAGCGGCGGTTCTACGACGACGTCGCGGAGCGCATCGACCGGCCGGGCGTGGCCACGGGTTTGGTGTGGACGCCGACAGGCGGCGAGATCATCTTCGTCGAGGCGGCGCTGACGCCCGGCAAGGGTGAGCTGAAGCTGACCGGGCAGCTGGGCGAGGTGATGAAAGAGTCGGCGTCGGCCGCGCTGTCCTACTTGAAGTCGCGTGCGTCTTCACTGGAGATCGACCCCACTTTGTTCGACAAGAACGACATCCACATCCACGTGCCGGCCGGCGCGCAGCCGAAGGAAGGGCCGTCGGCCGGCGTGACGGTGCTGACGGCGATGGCTTCGCTGCTCACGGGCCGGCCGGTGCGTGACGACGTGGCGATGACTGGTGAGATCACGCTGCGCGGGCGTGTGCTGCCGATCGGAGGGATCAAGGAGAAGGTGCTCGGCGCGCACCGCGCGGGATTGCGGCGGGTGCTGCTGCCGCGGCGCAATGAGGCGGACCTGGACGACATTCCCGCTGACTTACGCAAGGAGATGCAGCTGGTGATGGTCGAGTCGATCGACGAGGTGCTGCGCGAGGCTCTGACGCCGCGGGCGGTGGGTGCGGCCTCTAACGGGGCTAATGGTGCTGGGCGCGCGAAAGGATCCGTTCGTGTGCGGCCAGCTCCACCGAGTCGTCAAGCGGCGAAAGCTCGTCGACGCCGTGCCGGATGAGGGCATTCCTGATCAAGTAGTCCGCGAGGTGCGGGTTTTTCGGTAGGAGCGACCCGTGTAGGTAGGTGCCGAGCACGGTGCCCTGCAGGCAGCCCTCCATTCCGTCGGAGCCATTGTTGCCGTAACCCAGCCTCGTTTTGCCGAGCGGTCTGGCCTTTGGGCCGAGAAAGGTGCGGCCGCTGTGGTTTTCGAAACCGACGAGCGTCTTGGGGTTGAGCGTTTCGATCTCGGTGTCGATGACGACGTCGCCGATGAAGCGCTTCTTGCCGGCCTCCGTGCGTACGTCGATCATTCCGATGCCGGGAAATTTTTCGCCCTCGGCGGTCTGGTAGTAGTGGCCGAGCAGCTGGTAGCCGCCGCACACCGCGAGGACCATCGCCCCGTTGTTCACCGCCTGCTCGAGTGGCGGCTGCTTGAACTCGAGCAGATCTTCGTAGACGAGCGCTTGCTCGCGGTCCTGGCCGCCGCCGAAAAAGAAGACGTCGACCTCCTCCATCCGCTTGATGGTGCCGCGGCCGAGCTCGACGAGTTTGGCGTCGAAGCCGCGCCACTCGGCGCGCTTGAGCAGCGTGAGGATGTTGCCGCGGTCGCCGTAGATGTTCATCAGGTCGGGGTAGAGCCAGCCGACGGTGAAGGTTTTTTTCACGTCTTCTAAGTTTTCCAGTACGGCTTGGCCCAGCCACGACGGACGAGCTCTGCTCTTAGGTCGAGCATGGCCGTGTAGGTGCACAGCAGGTGGGCGGTGTCGCCTTCGCTGGTGGCCTTGATGAGACTGTCGAGGGCGGCGCCCGGATCCGTTTCAGGTGGCTCGGCCTTTACGTCCGCGTACTTCAAGCGCACCGCCATGTCGTGGGCGCGGTTGCCGGCGGGCACGACCACCTTTGCTTTTCCTTTCAGGTGTTCGAAGTCGACGTCCCAGATCCAGCTCACGTCAGTGCCGTCTGCCTTGCGATCGTTGAGGCCGATCAGAAAGCAGGTGCCCTTGGCGAGGTCGACCGCGGTTCTTACCGTTTCGTTGAAACCGGCGGGGTTTTTCGAGAGGACCAGGTTGAGGTGCCGGCCGCGAAACTCCAGGCGTTCCTGGCGGCCGAACGCGGCGCGAAAGGCGCGCAGGCGTTCTGAGATGTAGGTGGCGTCGAGACCGAGGGTGCGAGCGGCGGCGAATGCGGCGAGCACGTTGTATGTGTTGTAGAGACCGCCGAGAGGGATCTCGATGTGCGTGTGGTCGATGTCGGTGGTGAGTCGATCGAAGCCCTCGAGCTTGATGTGTTTCGCGGTGATTTTCGGTTTGGGCCGGGCGAAGTCGTGGTTCGGACATTCGTACACGCCGTCGTGTCCGACGTAGACTGCTTCGAAGTGAAGGCTGGCGCCGCACTTTGGACACGTTCGTGCATCGGCGGCATGAGGCAGCTCGCGGGCGGCGACGCTGGTGTCGTCGAGGCCGTACCAGAGGGGCGGTTTTTTTAGGCCGAGGCCGATCTCCGCGACGCGTGGGTCGTCGGCGTTGAGGATGGCGGTGCTTCCGTCAGGCAGGGCGCTGAGGGCTGACTCGATTTTCTTGGCGATGGACTCGAGCTCGCCGTAGCGGTCGAGCTGGTCACGGAAGAGGTTGAGGACGAGAGTCGCTTTGGGTCTGATCTCTTCGACTGCCTTCGGGAGGCTCGCTTCGTCGATCTCGAATACGCCCCAGTCGGCTCTGAGGCGCCCGTCGGGTCCGGCAGTGTTGATGGCGGCCGCGGTGGCGCCGAAAATGAGGTTGGCGCCTGCGCGGTTGGAGACGACCCGGTACCCGGCGCCTTCGAGGAGCCAGGTGATGAGGCGCGCGGTCGTTGTCTTGCCGTTGGTGCCGGTGATGACGATCGAGCCCTTCGTGAGGTCCTGCGAGAGCTTGGTGAGGATGCGCGGGTCGATGGCCCGCGCGACGTCACCGGGGAGCGTGGTCCCGCCGCCGCGGCCGGTGATCCGGCTCAGCGCCCCGGTTGCCTTCCCGGCCCAGACGGCGGCGGTCTTGCGGATCAACTGGTTAGTTCCATGGCCCGACGGCCTGGGCGACCGCGGTCCAGGTTTCCAAGCGGGAGGTGGCAATCCGCGCCTCGTCTTCATCTTTTGTGCGGCGGAAAAAAGCTGATCCGCTGCCGGTCATCTGCCATTGGTCGGATTCGTTGTTAAGGGCGTTGGCAAATTCTTTCAGGCGCGGTTCAATGCGCATGGCGGCCTTGGTCAGCTGGTTGGGCATGGCGCCGTGCATGTCGTCCCACGCACGGTAAACGTCTGAGGTCAAGAGTTCGATACCGGGCCAGGCGATGGCGAACCATTGGGGCGTTGTCGCGATGGGTGTGAGGTGGTCACCGCGCTGTTCTGCGACGGCGGCGCCGCCGGTGAGGAAAAAGGGGACGTCGGCGCCCAGAGTTCTTGCAATGGAGGTTAGGTCGGTTGTGATGTGATGAAGAGCCGCGAGGCCTTTCAGCGTGGTCGCTGCGTCGGAGCTGGCGCCGCCCATGCCCGAGCCGGGGGGGATGCGCTTGTGGACATGGATTGCGGTGGGAAGGTTTTGTTTCACCGCTTCTTCCAGCGCAGCGTGAGCTTTGAGGACCGAGTTGTCTCGCGTGTTTGGGATCGCGAGGCCGGAGATGGTCAGGGTGGTCTGGTCTGCGGGCGTCAGTGTGATGAGGTCGTGGAGGTCGATCGCCTGCAGCGTCGTGCGGACGTCGTGAAAGCCGTCGTCCCGCCGGCCCAGGACGGCGAGCTCCAGGTTGAGCTTGGCGCGCGCAGGCAGCGCGATGGTCAACGTCCGTCGACGGGTTTCAGCTTTGCTCGGTACGCAACGGCGCGGTCCTGGTAGTGCTTGGCGGCGGTGCGGACCCATTTGGCCGACGAGCCCGCGAGCGGTTTTTTGACCGTCGCGGGAACGCCGGCTGCGAGATGGCCGGGCGGAATCTGCTGTCCTTCTTGCAGGACAGCTCCCGCGGCGAGCATCGAGCCGGCGCCGAGCCGGCTTCGCTGGAGCATCGTCGCGCCCATTCCGACCAGCGCGCCGTGCTCGACGATGCAGCCTTCGAGCAGGGCAGAGTGGCCGATGGTCACGTTGCTTTCGATCTGGGTCGGGAGGTTGGTCGCGCAGTGGATGACCACGTTGTCCTGGACGTTCGAGCCTTCGCCGATTCTGATCTGGGCTTCGTCGGCGCGCAGCACGGCGCCAAACCACACGCTGGCGCCGGCGCCAACCTCGACGTTTCCGATGAGGACGGCGGTCGGTGCGATATAGGCGTCAGGGTGTACGTTCGGGCGCTTCCCGCCGAGCTCGAATTCCACTGGCCCCTATAATCCTAAGTTCGTGCGTGAGTCCAACCTGGTGATGACCCGTGGCTAAGCGAACAGCGTCCGCGAAGAAGCAGGCGCGAGCCGGCGTGAAGCGCGCGCTGCGCAATCGCGCCGTGCGCTCGGAGGTCAAGACCAAGGTGGTGAAGGCGCGGCGGTCGCTGAGCGGCACGCCGGTCGCCGAATCGGATCGGTACGCGCTGGCGCTCGACGCGGTGCGGGCGCTGGACAGGGCGGCGGCCAAGGGCGTCCTTCACAGGAACAACGCCGCCCGGCGCAAGGCGCGGCTGACGCGACAGATGGCGAAGTTGGCGGTGGCGCCGCCGGTCGCGGCCGGTAAGGGTGGCAAGAAGGCGGCTCCAGCCAGGGCCGCGGCTCCGGCCAAGGCGGCTGCGCCGACGAAGCCCGCGCCGGCCAAGAAGAAGTAGGACTTTCTTAAAGGCGCGTCAGCAGGACGTCCAGGCCCAGCTCGGCGTCGACCTGGCCTGACTTGACCTCCCACTCGTAATCCCGGATCGCCCGCAGCGCCGCTTCGAGGCGGTCGGGGTCGGCGTTCTGGGCCGTGTCGTAGGCCTTCTGAAGCACGAATCGGTGCTCGGCCATGGCGTCCTGGACCTGCTGCAGTGACTCGCCTCGCTCCTGGCGGGCGCGAACCTCGAGCACCAGCGCGACGTGGCGGGCCATGCGATAAGCCACCAGGGTCGGCTGGAAGCCGCCGCGCGTGAGGCCTCGCGCGATCTGCAGCGCTTGAGCGGTCGGGTGTGGCAGCAGGTTGTCGGTGAGCTTGAAGATCTCGTCCTCGCGGCCGCCCGCGAGCAGCTCGCTCACGGCTTCGTTGGTGAGCTTCGAGCCAGACGCCTTGTAGGCGGCGAGCTTGCTGAGCTCAGAATCGATGACGCTCAAGTCGGGCGGCGTGACGCGAACGACCTGGGCGGCGATCGCGGGCGTGAGCCCGTGAGCCTCGATTGCGCGCTTAGTCGTCCAGTCGCTGAGCGCGCGGCCTTTGAGGTGCTGCAGCTCCTGTGATGTGCCGCGCGCTGACGTGACCGCCTTGACGAGCTTGTTGCTTGGGCTGAGCTTGTCGGCGACGGTGATCAACACCCGGGTCGTGGGCGGGATGTCCGCGAGGGCGGGCGCGATCGACTCTGCGCGGTTGGCGGTGAGCATGCGAGCGAAGACCACTCGATAGGGATCGAGAAACGGCGTCTGGAGGATCGAATCCTGTAGGCGTGCCGCGGTGAGGCCGGTCCCCTCGAGGGTATCGAGGCCGAAGTCGGAAACGAGCTCGGCTTTCCAAGACTCGAGCGTGGTGCGCGCCGCCTCGTCGATCAGGAATCGCTCGTCGCCATGCAGCAGCAGCACCATCGCCGGGCGCGCTGGGCTAGCCGAGGTTCGAGGCACGAATCGATGGTACTTACATCGGCAAGGTGATCGTCCCCTCCTGGTCGGTGCGCAGGACGTTGGGAGGGAATCCGTGCGCGAGCTGTCCCGCGGCGCGCGAGGCGATGAGCTGAGTGGCCGGCGCGATTGCGGCCTGTTCGAGCTCTGGCGACAGGAGGCTGCGACCGCCGGCCGGCAGGAGGAGGTAAGTGCACTGGGTTCGGAGTCGGGTCGCGGCGATCGTCTGCGCGTCGAGGTCCAGGTCGCTGAAATCGCAAAAGCTGCGTCCGCCCGGAGCGCTGATGCGGAATGCAAGGTAGGCGGCGCCGATCTGGTCGCCGGGAGCGCCGGGCTCGGGTGCGAGGAACTGGAGATCGAATCCGGCGATCGAGAGGGTTGATCCCGCCCTGAGCTTGACGATTGAAGCGCCCCTTGCTACGGCTTCGAGGGCGGCCCCTCGCCAGGCGCTGCCGGAGAGGTGCGTGTCCGGGAGGAGGACCACGCCGGCGGGACGGTCGAAGCCCGCGAAGCCACCCACGTGACCGAGCGTGGGCGCGGTGATCGCGATCGCATCGAGCCTCGTCTGCCACGGAGGCAGCAGCGCGCCGAGCTCATCCTTGAGCCGGGCGGGGCTTGGCCCGCCGTCGACAAGGATCGCGCCGTGAGGTCCTCGGAACAGGAGCGCTTGCCCGTCGCCGATTGTCATCACGGTCGCCTGCGGCGGGGCGTTCGCCCACATCCCCAACGCCGTGACTGAGATGAGGATCGGAGCCAGCACTGCGCCGGCGATCGCTACGGCGCGGCGCCGGCCCGAAAGCTGGCCGGCGACAATTCCCGGCGCCAGCCCGGAGTAGTACGCAAGGCCCGTCCAGGTCGGGAACCGGGGGATGGGTATGGCCGCGGCGGGCACGCGCGCGAGGAGGTAGGCGACCTGCTCGAGATAAGCCAGCAACCCGGCGATCGGGATTGCCGCGACGCGGGCAAGCTCCGGCACGAGAGCCAGCGCGCCCAGCGCCAGCCCGCCGCCGACCAGGACGGGCAGGACCGGGATCACCAGCGCGTTGGCCAGTGGTGCGACCGGCGAGAGGACGTGGAAGTCGGTCGCCATCATCGGCAGCGTGCCGACCTGCGCGGCGCAGGTGACCGCGAAGGGTTCTCGGACCACTTTGGGCATGAAGCCGAGGCGCTTTTCGATGGTCGGAGTGAGCAGGATGATCGCGGCGGTGCCGGCGAACGAGAGCTGGAAGCCGACATCCCAGGCCAGCTCGGGATGCCAGCCCTGCATCGCGGCTGCAGTCAGGGCGAGCGAAGTCCAGACATGAGTGGGACGGCCGAGGCGCGAGGCGGCGATGGCGAGGCCGCCCATCGCTGCTGCGCGCACGGCGGCAGGTGTGGCTCCGCCGACCATCGCGTAAACGGCGATCAGGGCAAGCGCCGGCCACGCGGCGAGCCTTCCGAGCATCGGATGAAGGGCTGCCTGGACGATTCGGGCGAACACGGCGACCTTCAAGCCGCTGAGGACCAGTAGGTGCACGAGGCCGGTCGCGATGAGGGCGTTTTGCAGGGCCGGCGGTATGCCCTGGCGGATGCCGAGCACCGTGCCCAGCAGTACTGCGGCATGCGGTGGGGGCAGCGCGTCGTCGAGCGCTGCCGTGTAGCGGGTGCGCAGCCATGCGGGGATCCCGGCCAGGCCGGATCCGCTGCTCGTCACATCGAAGCTCGTCGATTGGAGCTCGACGTAGACGTGGCGTTGGGCGAGGTATGCGCGGCGGTCGAATGCGGGAAGGTCGCGGGGAAGCGCGAGCTTTCCAGTCGCCCGAACCTGGTCGCCGAAGGCCACCTGGGTCGGGCCACGCCAGCGAACGAGCAGGTTTCCAATGCCGCTCACCCGCTGGGTGCCGATGAAGATTCGATCCGGTTCGACCAGCACCTCTCCGCCGGCGACGGTCTGGCGGCCATCGTCGGCGACGTGGCCGGTGATTATCGCGACGCGACCGGCGAGGCCTTCAGCCCGGCTCGGAATCTGCGGATCGACGGCGGGCAGCTCAGCACGGCCCACCGCCAGGAGTGCGAAGGCCAGCGCGATGCACACGATCGCCGGCCGCAACACAACCGCAAGCGCCAGACACGGAATGGCCAGCGCGACGGCGAGGACGCCCAGGGTCGGCTCGGATGGCACGAGCACAACGGCTGCAGCCAGTGCGGCGCACCACGACGTGGCGGCGATGAGTGCGGGGAATCGCGTCACAAGGTCAGGTACCGACGCGCGATGACGTACTCGGCCTCGCTCATGCCCAGGATGTCGACGAGCTCGCGCGTGCTCTGAAACCCGCCGAAGTTCGTGCGGTAGTCGATCACCTCCTGCGCGAAGGCGGCTGAGAAGCCGGGCAGCGCTTCGAGCTCGTCCAGGGTCGCGGTGTTGAGGTTGGTGCGGGTGACCACGGTTCCGGAAGTCGTCTTGGCAAACGCGACCTTGACCTGCTCGCCGTCCTGCAGCCGGCCGGCAAGGTTCGGGAGTTTGGAGAGATCGGCGTCAGGACTGAGGCCGCCGGCAGCGGCGATCGCGTCGTAAACACGGCCGCCGCGAGGCACGCGATACAGCCCGGGGTTGGCGACCGCGCCGACCACGTGGACGAGCAAGCCGGCAGGCGGAGGCACCTCGATCGTGCCGGCGCCCAGGTTGGTCGTGGGGTCTGGCGCCGCGGACGAGGACGTGGCGTACAGGTAGGCGCCGGCCAGCGCTCCGGCGCTGAGTGCGATTGGCCCGGCGAAGAGCAGGATGTGCTTCCAGCCAGGTATTAATCGAACGAGCTTGCGCACGCCTCGAGGCTAGGCGGCGAATCGCGAACTGGGAACCCAGCCTGTTAATGGTTCCGGGGGAAGGATTCGAACCTTCGGTCGAGGATCCAAAGTCCTCTGCCTTACCTCTTGGCCACCCCGGATCGCGCTAAAACACTAGCGCGGCGTGCGTCGCCCGATCGAGCGGGCGCCGTGACCTTCGCCGGGTCGGCGGCGTTTGGTCTTCTGATGAGGAACGGTCTGCTCGCGGCACTGGTTTTGCTAGTCGCCGCCTGCGGCGCTTACCAGTTTCCTGGCGGTTCGTCGGCAGGCCGAGGGACCGTGACCGGGCAGGTGACGGTGGTTCCGTGCGGCCCGGTCGAGCCGGCTCAGCCCGAATTTGCCCCGTGCAAGATGCGCCCCGCGGCCGGACTCGAGCTCGACTTCACCTCAGATCTGGGGACGGTCGTCAGCACGAAGACGGGGTCCGACAGCCGCTACGGGATCGAGCTGGCTGCGGGGGCTTACAAGGTGAGCGTGAAGAACTACATGCGGGTGATCAGCGGACCGCCCGTGGTGACGGTCAAAGCCGGGGCAACGGTTGTCGCCGACTACGTGGTCGACTCGGGGATCCGCACAGCCGTCCCGCAGCAGTAGATCGCGTCCTTTCTTTATCCACCCGCCACCCCCCACCCACCCGAGGGGGCGCGCAAACGGTATTGGCGGGGACGGGGGTTGGTCAAGCCAGGTCGTTAAGGGACGAGGTTGATCAGCCGGTCCTGGACGTAGATGACCTTCGATGGGCCGCGGCCGTTCAGCGCTGCGCGCACCTTCTCGCTCTTCATCGCCGCCTCCAGAGCCTCCGCCTCGGGCAGGCCGGCGTCCACGTTCAGCCGGTCCCGCAGCTTCCCGCCCACCTGCACGACCAGCGTCACCTTCGGCTCAGCGGCCGCCGCTCGATCGAAAACAGGCCAGGGCGCTACCGCCAGCATCTCGCGCTCGCCTAGCCTCTCCCACATCTCCTCCGCGATGTGGGGAGCCAGGGGGTTGAGCAGCTTGACCAGCGTCCGGACGGTTGAGTCCCACTCCTCGGATCGGGCACCGCCGCGTTGCAAATAGTCCTGCATCGTATTGGCCAGCTCCATAAGCGCCGCCACCGCGGTGTTGAACCGCAACTCGTCGAAATGCTCCGTGACCTTGCCCACCGTCTGAGCGACCTTGCGCCGCAGCACCTCGAGGTCGGCTCCGGACCCCTCGACCACGATCAGCTCCGGCTCCAGCACCAGCCTCCACACGCGATACAGAAATCGCGACACGCCGTTGAGCCCCGCGTCAGTCCACTCGACGTCTTCCTCTGGTGGACCGATGAACATCTCGTAGATGCGCCCAGCGTCCGCCCCCTGCTCCGCCACCAGCTCGTCCGGCGAAACGCCGTTGCCCGCCGACTTCGACATGACCTGCCCGAACCTTTTCACCATTCCCTGGTTGAAAAGCCGCATGAATGGTTCGGAAACCCCGAGCAGTCCCCCGTCGTGCAGCACCTTGGTGAAAAAGCGCGAGTAGAGCAGGTGCAGGATCGCGTGCTCCACGCCGCCGGTGTACTGGTCGACCGGCATCCAGTGGTTCGCCAGCTCCGAGTCGAACGGCCGCGTCGCTTCATGCGGACTCGCATAGCGCAGGAAGTACCACGACGAATCGACGAACGTGTCCATCGTGTCCGTCTCGCGCCGCGCCTCACCTCCGCACTTCGGACACGTCGTCCTGAAGAACGATGGATTCTCGGACAGCGGCTTGTACTCCTTCGGCAGCAAGACCGGCAGGTCGCTTGCCGGAACCGGCACGATTCCGTCCGTGGGGCAATAAACAATCGGAATAGGACATCCCCAGTACCGCTGGCGCGAGATCAGCCAGTCGCGCAGCCGGTACTTCACCGAGCGCTTGCCCTTGCCCTGCGCCTCGAGCCATTCGATCACGTTCTGGACGCCAACCGTGGAATCGAGACCGGAGAACGAACCGCTGTTCACCATCACGCCCGGCCCGATATACGCCGCGCGCAGCGTGCCCTCGGGACCGCTCGGCGGCGCGATGACCTCGCGGATTGGCAGCCCATAAGTGGTGGCGAACTCGAAGTCCCGCTCGTCGTGCGCCGGCACCGCCATGATCGCCCCCGTTCCATACGTGATCAGCACGTAGTCCGCGACCCAGATCGGGATCTTTTCGCCGTTCATCGGGTTGATCGCAAACCCACCAGTCGCCACCCCGGTCTTCGGGCGTTCGGTCGACAGTCGATCGATCTCGGTCGCTTTGCGCGCCTGCTCGACGTACTCACGCACCCGGGCGCGGTGCTCATCCGAAGTGATCCGCTCGACCAACGGGTGTTCGGGCGCCAGGACCATGAACGTTGCCCCGAACAGCGTGTCCGGCCGCGTCGTGTAGATGCGCACCACCTCGCTTTCGAGCCCGACCACGGGGAAGTCGACCTCCGCCCCCTCGCTCCGGCCGATCCAATTCGTCTGCATGACGCGCACTTTGTTCGGCCACTTGTCCAGCAGCGCAAGGTCGTCGAGCAGGCGGTCAGCGTAGTCCGTGATCTTGAAAAACCACTGTTCGAGGTCGCGCTTTTCGACCTCGACATCCGGGTGCCTCCAGCAGCGACCGTTGATCACCTGCTCGTTGGCCAGGACCGTCTTGTCCACCGGGCACCAGTTGACTGGCGCCATCGCGCGATAAGCGAGCCCGCGCTCGTAGAAGAGGAGGAAGAGCCACTCGGTCCACTTGTAGTAATCCGGTGAGCAGCTCGTGACCTCCCGGTCCCAGTCGTAGAGGATCCCCAGCATCTTCAGCTCGCGCTTTCCCTTCTCGATGTTGCCAAGCGTCCACGTCTCCGGGTGCAGGTTGCCGCGCTTCATCGCAGCGTTCTCCGCCGGCAGGCCAAACGCATCCCACCCAAACGGATGCAGCACCTCGAAGCCCTGCATCTTCTTCATGCGCGCGAGCACGTCGCCCATCACGTAGTTGCGCGCGTGTCCGACCGTCAGGTCGCCCGACGGATACGGATACATGACCAGGTCGTAGTACTTCGGCTTGGATGAAGCGTCGTCCGCCTTCATGACCGCGCGCTCTTCCCAGGTCTTCTGCCACTTGGGCTCGATTTCCTGCGGCACGTACGTGCTACGTCGAGGCCTGGACTCCATGGGCTTTGAATTTTAGATGCGCCAGTTCATGACCCACGATTGCCACGAGCATCAGGGCGGCGCCCGCGGCCTGCAGCAGGCCGAATCGCTGCCCCGCCAGCACGACCGCGGCCACCAGCGCCCAGGCGGGTTCAGTGGTCAGAATCAATGCCGTCCGGCTCGCGCTAAGGTGCTGCTGCGCCCATGTCTGGATGTAGAAGGCGAGGGCCGACGCGAACACACCGGTGACGATGATCGCCAGCCAAACCGACGGCGTCGGGGCATGCAGAGACCACGTTCCTCCGGCACTGAAGATGAGCGCGCCGCTGCCCATCTGGACCATGGCGAGGGGCGCCGACCGCAAGCCCGGGGACCACCGGCTCAGCAGCACGAGGTGGAGCGCAAAGAAGAACGCGGTGCCGACGGTGAGTAGGTCGCCCAGTCCAAATCCCGCGAGACCTCCAACCAGCATCACTGTGCCTGCGAGCGCTGCCGCGACGCCGATCCAGGTGAACCAACGCACCGGCACCCCGAAGACCCGCTCGATCAGCGGCGTGAACACCACGAACAGCCCCGTGATCAGCCCTGAGTTGCCGGGACTCGTCATCGTCAGCCCGACGGTTTGAGTCAAGTAGCCCGCCGCCAGCACGGCGCCCGCGATCAGGCCGACACGCACCTCGCGGCGAGCCGGCAATCGACGAACCAGCACGACCATGACCAGAAACGCGACGATGAACCGAAGCTGGAGAAAGGGCAGGGTCGGGTAGTGTGTGACCGCGTCTTTGACCAGGACGAAGGTCCAGCCCCAGACGGCCGTGACCATGAGCAATAAGAGGACGTAGATCAATGAAGCGACTGTGGGCGCCATGGCGCATGGAGTACATCGCGGGCGAGCAGAAGCCCGGCTGCTTGTTTTGCCGCGTGATCGAGCATCCCGACGACCCCGACGCCGCGCTCGTCGTCTGGCGACCCGAAGACGCAATCGTGATCCTCAACAAGTTTCCCTACAACCCAGGCCACACGATCGTCGCCCCGCACGCTCACGTGCCCGGACTGGAAAATCTCGACGACGAGCAGACCGCCCATCTGATGCGAGCCCTGCGCAAAACCATCACCGTGCTGCGAACTGAACTGAAACCCGAAGGTTTCAACATCGGCGCCAACATCGGCCGCGCCGCGGGCGCAGGGATTCCCGACCACGTTCACCTTCACGTCGTGCCACGCTGGAATGGCGACACCAACTTCATGCCGGTCATCGACGACGTCAAGATCGTCAACGAGTCTTTGGAGAAGACCGCCGCGAAGTTGAAAGAGGCGTTCGCAAAAAGCTGACCTTGCCTCCGACGATGGTCGCGACCACGCCGGCTTCGTCGACCACGGTGAGGTCGCATAGCTTTCCTGCACGCAACGTCCCCGCGTCCTTTTCCATTCCCACGGCGTAGGCGGCGCCGGCCGTGTAAGCGCGCAGCGCCACGGCCCGAGAGACCGCGAGCTCAGGGTGCCATTTCGCCTTCCGCCGCCAAACGGTCGCCGCCTCGATGCCGGCCAGCGGGTCCGCCGTCTCCACCGGCGCGTCCGATCCGAACACAAGGCGCGCGCCCGCTCGTGCGAGCGCGCCCCATGCATAGCTGTGCGGGGCGAGTCGCGGCCAGTATTCCTCCACCAGCTCTCGGTCCGCCACCGCGTGGATAGGCTGCATCGAGGCGATCACGCCCACGCGCGCAAAGCGCTTTACATCCTTGGTGTCGACGCACTGCGCGTGCTCGATGCGCGGCCGCCAGCCGGGTCCTGCCCGGTGGGTAGCCAGCGCGTCGAGCGCCCTCCGCACGGCGCCATCGCCGATCGCGTGCAGGCAGACGTTGAGACCGGCGCGAGCGGCGCGCTCGATCAAATCCACCAGGTCGGCCTGTGGGAGTCGCGGCGTGCCTGAACCGTCGAGCATCTCCGCGGTGCGGCTGCCCAGCGACCCGTCCAGGAACGCTTTCACGCCCCAGATGCGAAGCCACTCGTCGCCCCAGCCCGACCGCACGCCCATCCGCTCCGCATGCAGAAGATCGACCAATGGAAGGTTGTAGACGATTCGAATCGGAAGCCTCCCCTGTGCGCGCAGGCGCTGCCACGAGCCGAAGCCTTGCGCTGTGTCCATCGAATGGACCGCGGTCAGTCCGAGCCTGGCCAGGTCCTCGAGAACGCGCGCCATGGCGTCGTCCAGCTGCGCCTGTTCCGGCCGCGGCAGCAGGTCGAAGACCAGGTCCATGGCTGCGTTCTCGCGCAAGATGCCCGTCGGCTCACGTCGTTTGTCGCGATCGATCACGCCACCGGGGGGATCCTGCATGGCCCGATCGATGCCTGCGCGCTTCAGCGCGGCGCTGGAGACCCACGCGGAATGCCCGTCCTTGCGCTCCATGTACGTGGGCCGGCCGCCTGCCGCAGCATCGAGGTGCCGCCGAGTTGGAAAAGATCGATCTCCCCAGAGGTCGTTGTACCAGCCGCGTCCAGCCACCCAGGCGTCGTCCGGAAGCTTTGTCGACCACGTTGTGATCCGCGCCAGCGCTTCCTCCAGGGTCGCCGCTCCTTCGAGGTCGACGCCCAGATAGCGATCGGCCAGCCCCTCGAGGTGAATATGAGCATCGACCAGGCCCGGCCACGCCCGGCCGCGAAGACGAACCACCTCGGCGCGCCGACCAGCCGCGGACCGCGCGCCCTCACCCACGGCGAGGATCCGGCCGTCCACCCCCGCCGCGACCTCCGGCTCACAACCGGCAAACAGCGTGGGTTGGATCACAGCCCGTAAGTCTTGGCGATGATCTCCTTCATGATCTCGTCCGTCCCGGCGCCGATCCGCGCCAGGCGGGCGTCGCGCCACGCGCGCTCGACCGGAAACTCCCGCATGTAGCCGTGTCCGCCGAGGATCTGGATCGCCTCATCGGCGACCTCGCACGCGACCTGCGTCGCGAGCAGCTTGGCCTGCGAGATCTCGCGCACCGGATACTCGCCCTGGTCCCACAGCTTCGCCGTCTGGTACACGAACGATTGGACCGCTGCGATCTTCGTGCCCATGTCCACGAGCTTGTGCTTGATCACCTGGAAGCTCGAGATCGGCTGGCCGAACGCCTGCCGGTTGCGCGCGTACTCCATCGTGTACTCGAACACGCGATTTGCTCCGGCGATCGCCCCGGCTGCAGCGATCATGCGCTCGCCCTGGAGCTCCCACATCAGGTTCTTGAAGCCTTCGCCTTCCTCGCCGATGAGATTGGCGACCGGGACGTGGCAGTCTTCGAAGAGCAGCTCGGCGGTGTCAGACGAGTGCATGCCGAGCTTTTCCAGCGTCCGGGTGACCTCGAACCCTGGCGTGCCTTTCTCGATGACCAGGAGGTTGAAACCCGAATGCCCGCGCTCGCGGTCGCCCTTCGTCACCACGAGCGCCCAATGGCAGCGCGCCCCGTTGGTGATGAAGATCTTGCGGCCGTTGACGACGTAGTGATCCCCGTAGCGGCGAGCCACAGTGGTGATCGCGGCCACGTCCGAGCCGGCGTCCGGCTCGGTGATGGCAAGGGCGGCGATCTGCTCGCCGCGGATCGCCGGCATCAGCCACTTCCGCTTCTGCTCTTCGGTGCCGAACTTGAAAACGGGCGGCGTGGCCATCTCCGCCTGCACGGCGACCGCCATGCCCAGCCCGCCGCAGCCTGCTTTCGCCATCTCCTCCGAGAGGACGACGGCCGAGAAATAGTCCCCGCCCTGCCCGCCGTACTCGGGCGGATACCTCAGTCCAAGGAAACCGAGCTCGCCGAACCGCTTGAAGATCGAGTCGGGGAAGGTCTTCTCCTCCCACTCCTCGAGGTGAGGCCGGACCTCCTTTTCGAGGAACTTGCTGATGTGCAGACGCAGCTCCTCGTGGGCCTCGCTGAAGTACATCGGGGTGAGTTTAGGCTCGGACGTGGCCACGGCAGCTTACGGTATGATTCCCGGGCCCTCGTTGGGCGGGTAACCCCCTTCAAAAAATCAAACCTGTCTGGGAGTTGGATTGGGCTCGGTAATCAAGAAGCGGCGCAAGAAGATGCGCAAGCACAAGCACAAGAAAATGCTTAAGAAGACCCGTTGGGCTCGGCGTGCCCACGCGTAGGCGGGGCGTCCACGCGATAGGATTGCTCAGCTGATGGGCACCTGGGTCGTCATCGGGATCGTCGTCCTGATCGTCCTGTGGCTCGTGCTCACCTACAACGGCCTGGTCACGGCGCGAAACCGGACCCAGGAAGCCTGGTCTGAGATCGACGTCGAGCTGAAGCGCCGCCACGACCTGATCCCAAACCTGGTCAACACCGTCCAGGGCTACGTCGGCCACGAGCGCGGCACGCTCGAGGCCGTGACCAACGCCCGCGCGGCCGCCGTCGCGGCGGGCGCCACCGGCGACCCGGCGAAGATCGGGCAGGCCGAGAACATGTTGAGCCAGAGCCTCCGCAGCCTCTTTGCGGTCTCGGAGAACTACCCTGAGCTGAAGGCGATCACCGCCTTCACCAACCTCCAGGAGACGCTGACCGCCACCGAGGACAAGATCGAGTTCTCGCGCCGGTTCTACAACGGCAACGTGCGCGACTACAACATCAAGCTGCAGACCCTCCCCACGTCGCTCATCGCGGGCGTGCTCGGCTTCAAGCAATTCGCCTTCTTCCAGGCCGACGAGGGCGACCGCGCCGTGCCGCAGGTCAACTTCGGGCCCACGTCAAGCTCAGGCCCACCGCCCGCGCTCGGCTCTTCCGGACCTCCGACCCAGAGCTAGCCACTAACCGGCCCGGTCCCAGTCGGCGGCAAACCGCGCCGCGTACGCAGCCACCGCCCCCACGTCGCCCGTCTCGATATCCAGTTCGTGGTTGACGCCCAGCCCACTCAGCGTCCAGTTCGCCGACCCGAGGACCAGCTCTCCGTCGAACAACCCGATTTTGGCGTGCAGCAGCACGCCGCGAGGCACCGGGTACCAGCGCACCTCGACCCCGCCCGCATGCAGCACCGCATACCCGTGGAAGTTGTAGGCCTGGTTGGGATCGAGCAGCACCCGCACGGTCACGCCCCGGCGGTGCGCTGCAACCAGGTCGGCGATGACCTCGGGGTCGGTCAGCGTGTACATCTCGGCCAGCACCCGGCGCACCGCACCCCGCAGCGCCTTTTCCAGCATCGACCGGATCTCCGCGCCCGGCGCGGTCTGCGCCACCTCGCCGGCCACCGCCGCCAGCGGTGCCGGCTGCCCACCGGCAAGGCTCCAGTCCTGATCGAAGATGTGGACCAGCCGATCGACGTCGATCGCGACCCTCGTTTCCAGCACGTAGTCGTGGTTGTGTTCGCTGTGCACGCCCCAATTCATCCCGCCGACCGCGGCCGCCTCATCGACGACCAGCAGCTTCACGTGGTCGATCTGGTGCCGCCCGTCATCGACCGGGTACGCGCGCTGCGGCACGCGAAGCGAGTCGAGGACCGCGGCCGAACGCCGGCTCGCCCCGACCGTGGGGTCGGTGATCACCCGCACCCCGACACCTCGCCCGACCGCCTCGCCCAGCAGCTCCAGCACATCCGGGCGACCCAGCTCATACATCTCGACCAGGACCCGTACCCGCGCCGACCCGACCAGCTCGCCCACCAGCTGGAAGATGCTTGAGTCCTGCCACAGCCGCACTGAACCAACGGCTGTGCCGGAGCCCGCCATGGCCGGCACCGGATGGGCCGGGCTCGAGCAGCCCACAAGGCAGAGGAGAAAGAGCAAGCAGGCCACTCGAACCACAGCGGCGCAAAACTACCGCTGCACGATGAAAACAAAAACCCTGCCTGTTAAGGCCGCGGAAGCCCTAGGTCAGCTCGACCTTCATCCCCGCCCGCGCGCCGAGCAGCTTGTCCGCGCGCGTCTCGCGCACCGCGACCTCCAGGTAGCCCATGCTCCCGACGTAGACGAAAGGCTCGTTCGGCCGGCCCTCCGAATAGGTGGTCGCCGTCGCGGTGATGTCGTGGTTGTGAATCCGCATCCGGCGCGCGGGCGGTTTCAGGTTCGTGACCAGGTTGCCGAACCCGTCCACCCACAGCACGCGCGGTCCGGTGTCCGGCGGCACCATGGGTGGATCGGTCGGCGGCCCGAGGGACTCCAGCGGCACGCCTGACGCCAGCGCCGCCGCGGCCGGCGCGAAAACGTCCCGACCTTCAAATGTCGGCGCGCCATGCGGCCTGGGCGCGAGCTCGATCGTCCTCTGCAGGCCAACCTCGTCGATGACGATCGCGAACAGGCCGTTGTCCGGACCGATGTAGAACCGTCCGCCCGCCTGGACGATCAGCCGGCGGCGCGAGCTCCCGACCCCGGGATCGACGACTGCGAGGTGCACCGACCCGCCCGGAAAATGCCGCGTGCCGGCGAAAAGCATGAACGCGCCGGCCGACACGTCGAACCGCGGGACCTCATGGCTCACGTCCACCAGCACCGCGTGCGGGCAGCCCGCCAGCACCATCGCCTTCATGGCCGCCACCAGCGGCGAACCAGAACCGAAGTCGGTGGTGAAAGTGACTAGCGGCGGCCGAGCCAGAGGATCCTGGCTACCAATACCGCGTCTCTTTCCAGGGGTCGGCCTCGTCGTGATACCCACGCTGCTCCCAAAAACCAAGCCGGTTGCGTTCCATGAACT
>Ga0137409_10002203_pt1 | contig 21019 bp, 20 predicted proteins | sample CZODoug1_16funga_FD_122059 | JGI IMG/M metagenome (GOLD analysis project Ga0137409, IMG submission 122059) | Vadose zone soil fungal communities from Angelo Coast Range Reserve, California, USA - CZODoug1_16fungal (Hybrid Assembly) | ecosystem: Environmental > Terrestrial > Soil > Vadose zone... | reverse complement strand
CAAAAAACACCTTCCAGAGCGTCCCCGGCTTCCGCTCGAGCGGCGCGGCGACGTCGTCGTTCACGTCCGCGAAGGTCTTCCGCGGATCGAGGAGCGGTTCCGGCGCCGGAATCGTCGCGGTCATCACGTCGCTCACGCCTTGACCTCCTCGCGATTCCGCACCTTCACCTGGTACGCGATCGCGGGCAGCGTGTTGAGATCGAAGAGCACGTGGTAGGCGCGCGGGCGCTTCTGCATCTCGGAGACGCGGCTTCCCGGATCGTTGATGTTGCCGAACGTGATGGCGCGGGTCGGGCAGGACTGGCTGCACGCGGTCTCGATGTCGCCGTCCTTCACCGGCACGCCCAGCGCCTTCGCGTGCTCCTTGCCCTCGCGGATCCGCTGGATGCAGAACGTGCACTTCTCCATGACGCCCTTCGTGCGCACGGTGACGTCCGGATTGAGCGCCAGGCGCAGCGACTTCTCGCGGACGCTCGAGTAATCGAACCAGTTGAACCGGCGGACCTTGTAGGGGCAGTTGTTGGAGCAATACCGCGTCCCCACGCACCGGTTGTAGACCTGGATGTTGAGCCCCTCGCTGTTGTGCACCGTGGCCAGCACCGGACAGACGGTCTCGCAGGGCGCGTTCTCACACTGCTGGCAGAGCATCGGCTGGTGGACCGTCTCGGGCGTTTCGGGATCGCCCGAGTAGTATCGGTCGATCCGGAGCCAGTGCATCTCGCGGCCGCGGAGGACGATCGACTTTCCGACCACCGGGACGTTGTTCTCGATCTGACACGCGACCATGCAGGCGGCGCATCCGGTGCAGGCGTTGAGGTCGATCCCCATGCCCCACCGGTACCCGGTGTAGGCGTGGCGCGTCCACATCGACGGCTCGCTGGCCGGCTCTTCCTTGCCGGACGCGGGATCTTTCAAATAGTCGGCGAAGGAGGTCTCATAGATGATCGGGCGGTTCTCGGTGTACTGATGGCCCTGCACGCAGGCGAGCGGGACCATGCGGCCGGTCTTTCGGAGGCGCGCGGGGATCCCGCTCCAGCCGAAGCGTCCTCCGGTGGCCTGCACCGCCGCGAAGGCGTTCTGGCCCACCTTGTTCCCCACGCGTCCGGCGGCCGTGCGGCCGTAGCCCACCGCGATCGCGATCACGTCGGGATGGAGCCCGGGCTGCACGTGGACCGGAAGCTCCATCTTGGCGTGGCCCACGTCGACCTCGACCACATCGGCCTTCATCTCGTAGTCGGAGATGCCGAGCTGCTTGGCGCGCGACGGCGCGACGGCGACAAAGTTGTCCCAGTCGATCTTCGAGACCGGATCGGGCAGCTCTTGCAGCCAGGCGTTGTTTCCGCTCCGGCCGTCGTAGAGCGTGACCGGCGTGTAGAGAACCAGCGAGAGCTCGTCGCGGGACGGAGGCGCCGCGGCGGTCTCGGCGGGGATCTCTGAGAGCGCGGCGGGCCGGAACGCTCCGACGCTGCCGTTTCCACTCTCGCCCCGCGATGTCAGGAGTCCCTCGCGCAGGGCGCCCTCCCAGAAGAGATCGAATCCGGCCGCGGCGTTGGCCTTGGGATAGACGTCCTTGCGCCATGCCTCGCGGAGGTAGTCGTGCCAGGTGCCCGTCACGGTCGCGAGCGGGCCTTGGCCCAGCGCGCGTCCCCACGTGAGAAGCGTGTCCTGGAAGGCGCGGGTGTCGTAGAGCGGCGCGATCGCGGGCTGCGCCAGCGAGCGGACGCCGACACGCGGCTCGTGATCGTTCCAGTTCTCGAGGTAGTGATTCCGGGGCGCCACGAAGTCCGCGCGCCGCGCGGTCTCGTCCACGCGGTCGGCGAAGCTCACGACCATCGGGACCCGCGCCATCGCGGTATCGAAATGGAGCGCCGCGGGAAGCGAATACACCGGATTCACGTTGTGGACCAGGAGGACCTGCACGTCGCCCGCGTTCATGCGGTCCACGAGCGAGAGCACCGCCTCCTCCGAGCCCATCGCCTGCTGCGACGGCGTCGTCGTGTCCACGGTCACGCCGTCGTTCCCCAGGGCCGCGTTGAGGAGGTTGGCCGCGATCTGAAGCGCCACCGCGTGCGCGGGCGGAGCGGACTGCGCGCCCGCCATGACCAGGCTCTTGCCCCGGTTGGCCCACAGCTCATCGGCCAGCGCCGTCAGGGTGCCGGGCTTGAGCCCCGCGTCCCGCTCCATGCCGTCGGCCGGGTAGTCGCGCAGGGCGCCGCCCACCACGGCGTTCCCCGACATCGGCGCGCGGGGATTCCGGACGTGCAGCTCGTGCGCCAGCGCCAGGGCCACGCCCAGGAGGTGGTCCGGACGCACGCGGTGGCGCACGTCGGCGTTCGTGCCCGTCAAGGTCAGGATCGGCTCGATGGCCACGAGCTTCGTCATGGAGCCCGCTTCGGGCTTCCGGCGGCTCGAGAAATCGCGATTGAACTCGGGGGGCGAGAGGAAGGTGCCCAGCGGATCCGCGCCCAGCGTGAGAATGAGGTCCGCCTTGTCCAGGCGGTAGCGCGGGATCAGGCGTTGCCCGTAGGAAAGCTCCATGCCCTTGGCGATGGCGTCGCTCGAGACCGCGTCGTACACGACGTGCGTGCCGGACGGGAACGCCGCCAGAAAATCGTTCACCAGCGCCCGGCCCGTCGGGCTGGTGCTGGTCCCCGTGAGGAGCACCACCTTGCCGCCGCTCTGCCGGCTGTCGCGCAGCGCCTTCAGCACCCGGGCGTCCAGGGTGCCCCACGTCGTCGCGTTGGCGTCGCCGTTCTGGCGGTTCACCGCGACCGGACCCTTGAGGCGGTCCGGGTCGTAGAGGTTCATGATCGAAGCCTGCCCGCGCGCGCAGAGCCCGCCGCGGTTCAGCGGATGCTCGGCCATTCCCTCGAGTTTGATCGGGCGGCCCTCGCGGGTCTTCACGAGGATGCCGCACGAGGCCGGGCACTCGCCGCACGTGGAGGCGTACCACACGGACTTTCCGGGGATGGCCTCCTCCGGCGTCCGGATGTACGGGAGGATCTTCTCGACCGGCTTCCTGGCGCAGCCCGCGGCCATGAACGCGGCGCCAGCCCCGATGAGCTTCAGGAACTCACGGCGCGACGGGATTTCGGAGGAGTCCTCGGACGGCGTGAGGAACTCGCGCTCGCGGAGCGCCTGCACCTCAGGCGTGTCGTGGTATTCCGCCAGGGTCGCCCAGTGCTGTCGCGGCGTCTCGCTCTTCTTCGGGGTCTCGGTCTCGCTCACGCCGGTCGGCTCCGTCATATGTGGCACGTGTTGCAGTCCGTGGGCGCCTTGTTCTGCCTGTGGCAGCTGATGCAGAAGCCCATCTTGAGATCCTTGGACTGCTGGATGACGTTCATGTTCTGCACTTCCCCGTGGCACTTCTGGCAGGGGAACCCGCGCGCGATGTGCCACTGGTGGCTGAAGTACACGTAATCCGGAACGCGGTGCACGCGGATCCACGGCATCGGCTTGTTGGCGTTGTAGTACTCGGTGACCTTCTGGATGTAGGGGCTTTCCGTCTTCACCACCGTGTGGCAGTTCATGCAGACGCCCATCCCCGGAACCGTGGCGTGACGCGAGCGTTCGGCGTTGGAATGGCAGTAGAGGCAGGGAATCTTGTTGTCCCCCGCGTGGAGCTTGTGACTGAACGGAATGGGCTGCGTCGGGCCGTACCCGACGTTGCTGAATGAATCGAAAAACGCCCACCCACCCAGCACCAGCAGGGCCAGCGCGATCGGCACGATCTGCTTTGGCTTGAGAGCGCTCAAGTCTCCGAAAACCGCCTTCTTGGGGTCATCGGCCGCGTACGGAAATCGAACCGCTGTGGAACAAGATTGTGAATATAATCACCAACTTTTCGAGCGTCAAGCGCGAAGGGATGGTCACGAGAGCCGGCGCCCCGAAAGGGCCGCCGCGATGGTGGTAACGCCATAGAAAATCCCGAACGCGATGCTGGCGACGGACACGCCCCGGGCGATCCGGGTGGCCACGGTCGCGCTCAGACCCGTGAGGGCGAGCGGAATCGATAGCGTCGCGCTGGCCGCAGCCATGCCCAGGATCGAGCCGAATCCGAATGTGCCGAGATAGAGGAGGCCTTCGGTGCGCGAGGGCATCGTGGCCAGGATCACGAGCGTGAGTGCGCCGCTTCCCGCCAGACCGTGCGCCGCGCCGACCCAGAAGGGCCGCTTTCCCAGATCCCGGAGCGAATGCGCGTGCGTTTGTAGGGCCTTGGGGCGGGTCAATCCCCCAATTCCCAGGAAGACGATCATCGCGGCCACGCCCAGCTCCAGCGGAGCGTCCAGCCCGCGCGGGAAATGAAGCCCCAGGCCCACGACCGGGAGCCCGATCAGGAGGAGCGAGGTGAGATGCCCCGCCCCCCAGCACGCGCCGACCGCCCCGGACCGCCAGGCGCTCCGCTCGCGGCTCACGATCGTCGCGACGGCGGCGATGTGGTCCGCCTCGAACGCGTGGCGGAACCCCAGCAGGAGGCCCAAACCCATGTGCATCAGGAGCGCGGGAATCACGCGCGCGAAGATACGACACCCGGGCTTCCCTTGGCCAGCCTTGGACTTTGGGATTCACCCGCACCGGCGAGCGTATCTATACTGCCCGGAATGACCACCGTATCCGACCGATCCGAGCCGCTTGTCTGGGAGCAGGGGCCGGGCACCCGCGAGAAGCCCTGGGAACGCCTCCTGGCCATCCGCGATGAGATCCAGGGGAAGCCGCTGGCCGTCTGGGAAGGCACCCGGGACTTGACCCGGATCGGCATCGGCGCGATCCGTCGCGTCGAGGCCTCGGGGCCCGACCGCTTCCAGAGCGCGCGCGATCAGCTGGCTTCCGTCCAATCGCTCGCCATGGGCGGCTTTTCGTTCGCGGATGAACCCGTTCGAGCAGGGTGGCCGGGCTTCCCCGGTCTCTCGTTCGTGGTTCCCGAGCGCGTCCTCGAAGGGACGCCGACCTCGGGCACCCACGAACGCCGGTGCACCTCGCCGGCTCCCATCGTGGAACGACCCCGCGCCGGGGAAGCGATCCCTCCGGCGAAGGCATGGACGCGCGGCGAATGGATCGATGCGGTTCAGCGCACCCTGGAGCAGATCCGGGCGGGAGTGTTCGCCAAGGTCGTGCTCGCCCGCTCGCGAACCATCCAGCTGGACGAGAGACAGGACGCGCTTTCGATCTATGCGGCCCTTCGAGAGGCGTACCCGACCTGCCAACGATTCCTGATCGACGACGGCTCGGGGAACGCGTTCCTGGGGGCCAGCCCCGAACGCCTGATCCGGCTGAGCATGTTGCTGGTGACCACGGAAGCCGTCGCGGGGACACTCCGGTTCGGCGCAGGCGACGATCTCGAGGTCAGCGCGCGCCAGCTTCTCGACAGCGCGAAGGACATGGCGGAGCACGAGCTCGTCGTCCGGCATCTGCTCGAAGCCCTCGCTCCGGTCTGCAAGGTCAAGAGTTCCGATCCGGAGATAATCCGCCTGCCTCATCTTCTCCACATCCGTACCGACCTCCGAGGAATGGCGATGAACGCGCACGTTCTCGACCTGGTCGCGCGCATCCACCCGACCCCCGCCGTGGGCGGATCCCCCCGCGCGGAGGCGCTGGAGTGGATCCGGCGCATGGAGCCCGAGAGCCGGGGCTGGTATGCCGGCGGCGTGGGGTGGGTCGACGCCGGTGGAGACGGGGAGTTCGCCGTGGGCATCCGCTCGATCGCGATCCGCGGCAACCAGGCCCGCGTCTTCGCCGGCGCGGGCATCGTGGAGGGCTCGGACCCCGAGCAGGAGTGGAACGAGACGGAGCTCAAGATGCAGGGGATGCTGGATGCGATCGCGCGCGCCTGAAGCCGCCATGCCGGAAACCGGACGCGCCCTCGGCGCGCTGAACGTCGCGTGGGCGTCGCGTTTCGTCGTGGCGCTCCATGCCGCCGGCGTTCGGGACGCGATTCTCTGCCCCGGATCACGCTCGGCGCCGCTGGCGATCGCCTTCGACCGCTCCCCGATCGCGACCCATGTCTCACTGGATGAGCGCGCGGCCGGATTCTTCGCTCTGGGGCTGGCCAAGGCGTCGCGGCGTCCCGTCGCGCTGGTCTGCACGTCGGGGAGCGCGGCCGCGAACTTCTTCCCCGCCGTGGTGGAAGCTTCCTCGGCCCGCGTGCCGCTGATCCTCGCGACCGCGGACCGTCCGCCCGAGCTGCGGGACACCGGCGCGCCGCAGACGATCGACCAGATCAAACTCTACGGCGATCTGGTGCGCTGGTTCGTCGAGGTTGGAGCGCCCGAGGACTCGCGCGCGATGCAGGACTACATCGCCTCGCTCGGCACGCGGGCCGCCGCGGAGGCCTGGCGCGCTCCCGCGGGACCGGTCCACCTCAACTTCGCGTTCCGCGAGCCGCTCCTTCCCGAGCCGGACGCCATGCCGCCCGTGCCCGCGGCGCTCCCCGAGAGCCACGTCGCGCCGGAAGCAACCCGCCCTTCCCGGCGCTCCATCGAGCGCCTCGCGAAGACCGCGCGGTCGCTCCGTCGCGGGCTCATCGTCTGCGGTCCGGACGACAACGGCCTGGCATTCGCGCGGGCGATCGCCAGGCTCTCGGAGGTAACCGGATACCCCGTGCTGGCCGATCCCGCTTCGCAGATCCGGTACGGAAGCGACTTCCTCGGCGCCTACGATGCGTTCCTCCGCGTTCCTTCCCTGGCGGAGCGCCTCGGACCCGAGCTCGTGATCCAGTTCGGCGCCGCGCTCACCTCGAAGGCCTATCACACCTATATCGCCCGTCATCCCGGAAGCGCGCACGTCCTGGTGGATCCGGCCGCCGAATGGCGGAGCCCCGCCCGCCGCGCGCGCGAGGTGATCGCGGCCAATCCGGAGGAAACGGCCCTGGCGCTCGCGGAGACGCTGGGAGGAACGGCCGATCCACTGCCGAGCTGGCGCGAGGAGCTGGCCTTGGCCGAGCATGCGGCCCGCGCGATCCTGGCACGCCACGTCGAGGGCGATGGGATCACGGAAGGATCCCTTTTCCCGGCCCTTCTTACGGCGCTGCCCGAGGACGGAATTCTCTTCGTCGGAAACAGCATGCCGATCCGCGACCTCGACGCCTTCGTTCCGGTGTTCCCGCGGCGGATCCGCGTGCTCGCGAACCGCGGCGCGAACGGGATCGACGGCGTGGTCTCGAGCGCGCTCGGCGCGAGCGCCGCCTCCGACGCTCCGCTCCTTCTCGTGACCGGCGACCTCTCGTTCCATCACGATCTCAACGCGCTCCACATGGCGCGCGAGGAGCGCGTCGCCGCCACGATCGTGGTGGTGAACAACGACGGCGGCGGAATCTTCTCCTTCCTCCCCGCCGCGCGCCACGATGCGTTCGAGCGCTACTTCGGAACCCCGCACGGCCTCACGTTCGAGCACGTGGCGTCGCTGTACGGAGTGCCCCATGCGCGAGCCGGCACATGGAGTGACCTCACCCGACGCGCCGGCGAATCCCTGCGTTCCCGCACCACCGAAGTGATCGAGCTCCGGACGAACCGAGCGGAAAACCGAGCCTGGCACCAGTCCGTGTATGAAGATGTGGTCCAATCCCTGTAGGAGAGACGAAGCATGAACCTCGACATTCGCGGCGTGGACTATCATCTGATCACGGACGGAGACCCGACGACCGAGCCTACGGTCGTGCTGCTTCATGGATTCAGCGGCTCGAGCGCGGACTGGGCCGAGATCACCCCAAAGCTGCGCGCGATGGGACGCGCGGTCGTGGCGGTCGACCTCGCGGGACACGGACGGTCGCAGACCGTAGACGATCCCGCGCGCTACTCGATGGCCGAGACCGTCCGCGACCTGGACGCGATCGCGGCCCACCTGGGCCTCACGCAGGCGGACTGGCTCGGATACTCGATGGGCGGGCGTGTGGCGCTCCATTTCGCGCTGACGCACCCCGGCCGCGTGCGCTCCCTGATCCTCGAAAGCGCCTCGGCCGGCGTCGAGGATGCGGTTTCCCGCGAGCGCCGTCGCCACGCGGACGACGCTCTCGCCGCGCGCATCCAGGAGCGCGGCGTGGAGTGGTTCGCCGACTACTGGGGCACGCTGCCCCTGTTCGAGACCCAGTGGGAGCTTCCACCCGCCACGCTGCAGGCGCTCCGCGCGCGGCGGCTGGCCAACAACAGGTCCGGTCTGGCTCATTCCCTGCGCGGGATGGGCCAGGGCGCGCATACGTACGTGGGCTCCCGGCTGCCCGAGCTTCGCGGTACCCTCTTCCTGGCCGGCGAGCGCGACCTCAAGTACGTCGAGGTGGCCCGCCGCGCCTCGTCCGCCGTGCCGGGGGCGCGCTGCGTGATCGTCCCGGGAGCGGGCCACACCGTACACCTGGAAGCGCCGGACGCGTTCTCCGGGACGCTGGCGACGTACTGGAACGTCACGCCCGCGCCGGAGAGCGCCGAGACCGCGACACCCTAAAACGAGGACATCCATGAGCACTCAGGTCGCAGGCATCGCGTGGAAGGCCGCGCGCGCGTTCACCGATATCCGCTACGAAAAGGCCGAAGGAATCGCCAAGATCGTAATCAACCGTCCGGACGTGCGGAACGCATTCCGGCCCCTCACCATCCGCGAGCTGATCCAGGCGTTCGAGGACGTCCGTGAAGATCCCGAGATCGGTGTCGCCATCCTGACCGGGGAGGGAACGGAAGCCTTCTGCTCGGGCGGGGACCAGCGCGTGCGCGGAAACGCGGGCTACGTGGGCGAGGACAAGGTGCCGCGCCTGAACGTGCTCGATCTCCAGAAACTGATCCACTCCCTGCCCAAGCCCGTCGTGGCCATGGTCGCGGGCTACGCGATCGGCGGCGGCCACGTGCTCCACGTGGTCTGCGATCTCACCATCGCGGCCGAGAACGCGCGCTTCGGCCAGACCGGCCCCAAGGTCGGGTCCTTCGACGGCGGCTTCGGCGCCTCGTACCTGGCGCGGATCGTGGGGCAGAAGAAGGCGCGCGAGATCTGGTACCTCTGCCGCCAGTACGACGCGCAGCAGGCCTTGGACATGGGACTCGTGAACGCCGTCGTTCCCGTGGAGCGGCTCGAGGAAGAGACGGTGGGCTGGTGCCGGGAGATGCTGGCGATGAGCCCGCTGGCGCTCCGCTGCCTCAAGGCGTCCTTCAACGCGGAGACGGACGGACAGGCGGGATTGCAAGAACTGGCCGGGAACGCGACGCTTCTCTACTACATGACCGAAGAGGCGCAGGAAGGCCGGAACGCCTACCTCGAGCGGCGCAAGCCCGACTTCTCCAAGTTCCGCCGCCTCCCCTGAGCGCCCGCGCGTGGCTTCACGCCGTTCGCGTTCCGACCCTGGCCGCGGCGGTCGTGCCGGTGGCCGTGGGATCCGCGCTCGCCGCGCGGGATCACGCGTTCCGCCTCGGGCCCGCGCTGGCCGCGCTCCTAGGCGCCATCCTGATCCAGATCGGCACGAATCTCGTGAACGACCTAGGGGACTTCCGCCGCGGCGCGGATTCCGGCGTGCGCCTGGGCCCGCCACGCGCGCTGGCCATGGGGTGGCTCACCGTCCGTGACGTCCGCATCGGCATTCTCGTTTCCTTTCTGGCCGCGACGGCCGTCGGCCTCTACCTCTCGAGCGTCGCCGGATGGCCGGTGGTCGCGATCGGGATCGTGTCCCTTCTCGCGGGCGCGGCCTACACATCGGGGCCGTTCCCCCTGGCCTACAACGCCCTGGGTGAATTCTTCGTCTTTCTGTTCTTCGGATTCGTCGCGGTCTGCGGCACGTACTTCGTGGAGGCGCGCGCGAACTCCCTGGACGCGGCCATCGCCGCGATTCCGGTGGGCGCTCTGGCCAGCGCGATCCTGGTCGTGAACAACGTGCGCGACCTGGAAGGCGACCGCGCCGCGGGCAAGCGCACGGTGGCGGTTCTCCTGGGAAGGAGAGGCGCCCGCGCGGAGTACATCCTCCTTCTCCTCCTCGCGTACCTCACTCCCGTCGCGCTGGTCCTCGCCGGCGTTCCGCCCGTTGCCCTGATGCCGCTCCTCACCGCTCCCCTGGCCCTTTACGAGGGATTGCGCCTCTTCCGGCACGAGGGATCCGCGCTCAACGCATCGCTCGTCGGCACGGCCCGTCTTCATGTCTTGTTCGGAATTCTCTTCGCAGCAGGGCTCGCGATCTCATGAGCATCGTCCGCGCGCGCTTGAAGCCTTACTCCCTCCCGCTCCGCGATCCCTGGCCGAGTCAGGACGGCGACGTGACCGAGCGGAAGGGTTGGATCGTGGCGCTGGAGGACGACCAGGGGCGCACGGGGCTGGGCGACGCGGCGCCCTTCCCCGGATTCGGGCTCGAGACCCATCCTTCCGCGGGCGCGGGGCTGAAGCTTGCGCTGAAGCGGATCGTGGGCCTCCGGCGGGACGGCTACGCCGGAGCGATCGCCGATCTCACGGTGCTCGCCCCGATCGCGGCCACCGCCACCGCGCGCGCGGCGATCGACTGCGCGCTCCACGACCTCATCGCTCAGGGCGCGGGCCTTCCCCTGGCCCGGTACCTGGGAGGCTCCGAGACCCTGCGCCTTGTCCCCGTGAACGGAACGATCCCGCGCGTGGCGCCGGCGCGCGTGGCGGAGCTGGGAGCGCGCGCCGTGGCCGCGGGAATCGACACGCTCAAGATCAAGGTCGGGGGCGCCTCGATCCAGGAGGACCAGGAGCGTCTTCGCGCGCTTCGCGGCGCGGTAGGGCCCGCCGTGAAGATCCGCGTGGACGCGAATGAAGCCTGGAACCCGGACCGGGCCATCGAGTCCCTGCGCGCGATGGCCGGCTTCGACCTGGAATACGCCGAGCAGCCGGTCGCCGCGGAGGATCTCGAGGGGATGGCGCGGGTGCGCAAGGAGTCGGGCGTGCGCATCGCGGCCGACGAATCGGTGCGGGACATCAAGAGCGCCGAGATGATTCACTATCGGTCGGCGGCCGACATCCTGATCGTGAAGCCGATGGCGCTGGGCGGGCTCCGCGCGGCGCGGTCGGTCCAGAACGTGGCGTCGGACGGGGGGTTGGCGATCGTCGTGACGACGCTCCTCGAGAGCGCGGTGGGCCGCGCGGCCGCGCTTCACTTCGCGGCTTCCCTGGGAGAGACACCCTACGCGCACGGCGTGGCGACGGGAGGAGCGCTCGAGCGTGATCTCGCGGATGCGCCTGTACCCGTAAGGGGCCGGATGGCCGTCCCTCTCTTGCCCGGACTCGGCGTCACGCTGCCGGATGCGTTCTGGAGCGATGCCTACACCTTGGAGGAAGAGTGAGCGAGCCCATGCGAGAGGGCACGACCTGGGATCCCGTCGCGTTCTGGGCGCGGACCCAGCCCGACCGCGTCGCGCTCCGCATGGGCCAGGAGACCTGGACCTACGCGCGCCTGGAGGAGGCGGTGTTCCAGGCAGCGCTCTCCTTCTACGACCAGGGCCTGGTCTCGGGCGAGCACGTCTCCCTGGAGTTCGGGGCGGAGCAAGGCCTTCACTTCGCGGCCACCCTCCACGCGCTCCATCGCGCGGAGCTCCTTCCCGTGCCCGTCAACCAGAAGCTGATCGAGCCCGAGCGCGTGGCCCTTCGCCAGCGGGCGCACGCGGACGTGGCCCTGACCGCCACGCCCACACCCATGTCCGATGCCGCGATCGCGCGTGCCCGCGCGGTGAAGCCGCCCGAGTTCGAGCAGCGCCTCGACGCGCCCGCCGCGATCCTCTTCACGTCGGGAACGGAGGGAACACCGCGCGCGGTCGTGCTGACGCACGGCAATTTCCTCTGGAGCGCGATCGGGTCCGCCCGCCATCTGGGCGTTCGCGCCGACGACCTCTGGCTCTGCTGCCTTCCGCTCCACCATGTCGGTGGTCTGTCCATCCTGACTCGCAGCGCCACGTACGGAACGGCGGTCCTGATCCACGACCGCTTCGACGCGGGCGCCGTGAATCACGCCATCGACGAGGAGGGGGTGACGCTGGTCTCGCTCGTGCCGCCGATGCTCGAGCGCCTTCTCGAGGCGCGCGCCGGTCGTCCGGTTCCCGCCTCTCTCCGGGCGGCGCTCATCGGCGGCGGTCCGGCCCCGGCCTCCCTGCTCCAGCGGGCCGCCGATCTGAAGCTCCGCGCGCTCCCGACCTACGGCATGACGGAGACCACCAGCCAGGTCGCGACCCTGTCGCCGCGTGACTGGCCGTCCGGCCTCGATACCTCGGGGCGGCCGCTCCCCTTCATCCGGGTCGAGGTGCGGGATCCCGAGGGACGCGCGCTGGGCCCGGAGCGGGAAGGTGAGATCGTCGTCCGCGGTCCCATGGTGGCCGAGGGCTACTTCGACGATCCGGAGCGCACGGACGAGGCGTTCCATCGCCGCTGGTTCCGGACCGGCGACATCGGCGCGTGGGACGGGAACGGCAGGCTCCGCGTGCTGGATCGGCGCACCGACCGCATGGTGGTGGGGGGCGAGAACGTGTCGCCGCGCGAAGTCGAGGCGGCCATGGCGCTCCATCCCTCGGTCGCGGAGGTCTGCGTGGTGGCGCTCGAGGCGGGAAGCTGGGGGCACGAGGTCGCCGCGGCCGTGGTCTGCCGCCCCGGCGCCTCGGTCACGCTGGACGAGGTGCGCGACCACCTGGGTGAGAGGCTGGCCTCGTTCAAGCTGCCGCGACGATTGTGGGTGGTGAGCACCCTGCCGCGAAACGCGGCGGGGAAGCTCCTACGTGGCGAGATTCGGAGCCGGCTCGCGCAGGAGATGGCGCAGGAAAATCGCGCGTAGGTTCTCGGGGATCGGGATCGGCCGCATCGACGAGCGCTCCACGAAGGCGTGCACCGTCGTGGCCTCCACGCGGAGATCCCCCTCCATCCCCGTCACGTGGTGGCGCAGCGTGAAGGACGCCTTCCCCACCCGCGTCACGTCGATCCGCACCTGGATCCTCTCCCCGTGGCGGATCGGCTTCCGGTAGTCGGCCTCGGAGTGCGCGATGGGCACGAGATATTCCGCGCCCGCGAAGTAGCGCGCGCGGTCGATGCCCTCCGACTCCATCATCTCCTCGTAGGCCTGATGGCAGTAGTCGTAGATGCGGCCGAAGAAGAGCACCTGCCCCGCATCCACGTCCTGGAAGCGCACCGGGAACACCGCGGTGAAGCTCACGCGGGCTCCGCCACCGTGCCGACGTAGACGTGCGCGATCCCCAGGGTCAGCGGCCGCGACGTCACCTCCGAGAAGCGCTCGGTGTTCTCCATGAGCGCCACGAACGCGGGACCGGACGGGAACTCCGAGGACGTGCGGTGGAAGTACTCGTACGCGTATCGCTTCCCGGTCAGCCATCCGCCGATGCGCGGAATCACGTGCGCGCTGTAGAAGCGGTAGAGCGGCCCGAAGAGCGCGCCGCCGGGCTGCCCGAATTCCAGCACCGCCACGACGCCGCCCGGACGAACCACGCGCGCCATCTCCCTCACGCCGAGGGCGGGATCGTCCACGTTCCGGATCCCGAACGCGATGGAGGCGACGTCGAACGAGGCGTCGTCGTACGGAAGCTTCAGGGTATCCGCCTCCTCGAACTGCGTCGGCGTCCCCTCGTGCTCGGCCTTCAGCCGCGCCACGTCCAGCATCTCGGCGCAGAAATCCGTGCCGATCACGTTCCCCTGGCGTCCCACCGCGCGCTGGAACGCGAACGCCAGATCACCGGTTCCGGTGGCGCAATCCAGAACCCGGTCCCCCGCCTTGGCTCCGCTCAGCCTCACCGTGGCCTTCCGCCACTGGTGATGGAGGCCCATGGAGAGGACCTGATTCCCCTGGTCGTACCGCCTCGCGATGGAAGCGAACATGGCGCGTACCTGCGTGCTCATGCCTCCAGAATACCATGCTACACTCCCGCCCATGAGCACCTCCGTCCGCATCGGCTCCGTCACGATCGGCGGCGGGCGTCCGGTCGCGGTGCAGTCCATGACCAACACGGACACCGCGGACGCGCGCGCCACGGCGCAGCAGACGATCGATCTGGCCCAGGCGGGCTCGGAGCTGGTGCGCGTCACGGTGAACACCCCCGAGGCGGCCCAGGCCGTGCCCGAGATGGTGAAGCGCGTCCGGGGCGCCGGCGTCACCGCCCCCATCATCGGGGACTTCCACTTCAGCGGGCACATCCTCCTCACCGACCATCCCGAATGCGCCCGGGCCCTCGACAAGTACCGGATCAACCCCGGCAACGTGGGCGCGGGCGCGCGGCACGACGCGCACTTCCGCCGCATCATCGAGGTCGCGGTGGAGAACGGAAAGCCGGTGCGGATCGGCGTGAACTGGGGATCGCTGGACCGGGAGCTCCTGACCGAGCTCATGGATCAGAACGCGCGGCGCGCCGAGCCGCTCGACGACCGGAGGATCACACTGGATGCGATGTTCCAGAGCGCGGTCCGTTCCGCCGCCCTGGCCGAGGAGTTCGGCCAGGCGCACGACCGCATCGTGCTCTCGGCCAAGGTCTCGGGCGTGCGCGACCTCATCGCGATCTACCGGCGGCTCGCCTCCGAGACCGACTACGCCCTCCACCTCGGACTGACCGAGGCGGGCATGGGGATGAAAGGACTCGTGGCCTCCACCGCGGGGCTGTCGACGGTCCTCCTCGAGGGGATCGGCGACACCATCCGCGTGAGCTTGACGCCCACGCCTGGCGGCGACCGGCGCGAGGAGGTCTGGGCCTGCCAGCAGATTCTACAGTCCCTGGATCTGCGTCACTTCGCGCCCCAGGTAACCTCCTGCCCCGGTTGCGGGCGGACGACGAGCACCACGTTCCAGGAGCTCGCCGAGACCGTGAACCTTCACCTGCGCGAGAGGATGCCGCACTGGAAGGCGCTCTTTCCCGGAGTGGAAGAGATGCGGGTCGCGGTGATGGGATGCGTGGTGAACGGCCCGGGCGAGTCGCGGCACGCCAACATCGGCATCTCGCTCCCCGGCACGGCGGAGGAGCCCAAGGCGCCGGTCTTCGTCGACGGTCGTCAGGTGACGACCCTCAAGGGAGCTACCCTCGCGGAGGATTTCCTGAAATTGGTGGACGAGTACGTCGTGTCGCGCTACGGCATGAAGCAACCCGCCCCACGAGGCTGACCTCCCCTACGCCACCCAGCGCCGCCGCTCTTCCACCGACTCCGGCTCCTCGGTCAGCAGGCGCAGGTGCTGCCGGTACCGCTCCAGGAACCACCAGGTGAATCCCACGTAGACGTAGACCACCGCGAGCAGCCCGAGATGGATCCGCGCCATCATGGAGATCGGGACGGAGAGCGCGAGGCAGTAGAGCGCCTCCACGATCGCGTGCGGCTGGAAGGCGCCCCAGTGCGGCGCTTCGTGGCCCCGCTCCAGTCGGACCGCAACGCTGCGGAGCACCAGCTGCGCGATCAGCACCGTTCCGGCCAGGAGCACTTCCATCGCCACCAGCTCCGGCGGGGGCACCATCGGGTCCCCCGCCTTGGGTCCCAGCTGCATGAAGTAGGAGCAGGAGCCGAAGGTGAGGACCGAGATGGAGATCTGGAGCAGCACCTTGTGCGGACGCGTCGCGTTGAGGAGACCCGAGAGCGCGATCGCGAACGCGACCGCGGTCACGAGCGGTCCCGCCGGAACGAGGAAGAGTCCCGCGAGGAAGAACGCTGCGGCGGGGCTCAGGACCGTGCTGGCCTTCCCGGGATTGGGAATGAGCATGGGCCTGACTTGCAGCGCGGCCGCGCTCAACCCGATCAGCCCCGCGATGCACCACGATTCCACGTCTCCTTCGAGCGCGTAGACCGCTCGAACGGACAGCATCATGGCCAGCACGGCCAGCGTAAGACGATAGAGTAGCGAGGCGAAGTAGCGGCGATCCATGTCTCGGGATTATCGGCAGGATCGCCGTGGTGCTTGAGGACTTAACACCCTCTCCAATGGCTATTTACGGGCAATGAAAAGGGCCGCCGGAGGGGACTCCGACGGCCCAGAAACCACGGGCGCCGATGCTCAGGCTGGGTGCGTTACTTGCCCGTGGCCTTGTTGATGTCCACGCCACCGCCGACGCCGACCCCGGCCGCGCTGGCCTTGACCTCGGCCTTGGCGGAGGGCTTGGCGTTCGCCTTGACCTTGGTCGTGGCGCTGCCCGAAGCGATCATCGCGGGCTTGCCGTCACCCTTCTCGAGACCCATCGCGACCCGCTGCTCCGACTTCATGGCGGTCACGAGGTCGCCCAGCTGGAGGTTCATTCCCGCGGCGATCGCGCCCCAGCCCATGCCCTGCGAGCGCATGGTGAAGAGGTCCGTGAGCGTGGCGTCCGTCTTGGCGTTCGCCATGAGCGTGTGGGCGACGAGGAGCTCGCCCCACCCGCGGGCGTACTGCGCGCGCTCGGCGGTGAGCGCGTCCGCGGTCATGCCGAACTCGGACGAGATCCGGCCCGCGATCTCGGCATCACCCTTCGTGGTCGCCTCGGTCTGGATCTCCTTCTCGATCAGGTCCAGCTTCTTCTCCACGTCCGTGCGCTCCTTGGCGGACGCCTTCATCCCGCGCTCCCTCACCTTGTCGATGGCGGGATTGCTGGCCGGCGGCGCGGACGCATGGGCCTTCGTGGAGGTCTCGGCGGAGGCGGCGGGCGTCGATTCAGCCGCCGGGGTTGGGCTCGGGTCCGGCGCGGGCGTTGTGGAGCTGGCGGACGGGGCGTTCTTGTCCGAGCTCGACACAGGATCGGTCGACTGCGCGAACGCCGCGGCCGCGCAGGCGAGAACGAGGACGGATCCGGCAAGAATGAGGGTAATACGTTTCATATCAACTTCCTCCTGCCGCCGCGCTCGACGCGGCGGTGCGATGGGGGATTGCTCCGACAGCATGTAGGTGGCTCTTCCCGGCCAGGTGCGTCCGGAGCGCGAACATGGATTGGCGTACCATTACCCTCAACCAACGTGCCAGGCGCGCGACGGGCGCGCGTCATGTCGATAGCGCGCCATCGCTCTTGAGCTTGGAGCGAGCCCGCTTCCGCCACGAGGGCGACGGGCCCGTTCCGTTTCGACCCAGCGCTGGACCCTGATGTACAATCGCGCGACTCTTCTCACCGCACAGGGAGGCACGATGAGATCAGCGCGACACGCCGTACGTGGGCTCGCCCCGTGGATCCTCGCGGCCGCGACGCTCGTGAGCATCGCCGGCTGCAAGGGAGCGACCCCGATCAAGAAGCTCCTCGACGACCCCAGCCAGTATGACGGGCAGCTCGTGCAGATCGCGGGCACCGTCACCAAGTCCATCGGAGTGCTGGGAACCGGCGCCTACCAGGTGGATGACGAAACTGGTCGCCTGTTCGTGGTCTCGAAGGACGGCGGGGCGCCGCGGGAAGGGGCGAGAGTCGGAGTTCGGGGAACCTTCCGCTCCGCGTTCACCCTCGGGACGGAGACCGCCGCGGTGCTTCAAGAAACGGAACGGGTCACGAAATAAGAAAGGCCCGCATCGCAGACGTCGCCATGCGGGCCTCGTGCTTCGCTACGTCACCGCACCACCGTGGTGTGATCCACCCGGTCCGGACCGCTCCGGCCGCGGCTCATCGCGATGATGAGGATCACGAGGAGCACCGCCCCCAGCAACGCCCAGAACCTCCAGTCGGAGACGAAATCCGCGGTCTCGGTCGTGGTGGTGGTCGATGTGGTCGCGGCCGAATGGCTCGAGCGGGTGGTCGCCGAGTCGAGCTGAGCCCACGCCATCGTGGGAACCGACACGGCGAGGAAAAAGGCCGTCGCCAGGCATTGATGTGAAAGCCGACGAATCGCCGAACCTAGCGTCTTCATAGAATCTCCTTTCGGTTCCATCCTGGAAAGGTCGGGAGAGAGGCCGAAGCCTCTCTCCCGCCCCGAAGGGAGCCGCGGCTAACTCCGCTACTCCCCTTTCTTCAACAGCCGCCTGCGTTCACGCTCCTTCTTGAGCTCTTCGGTGTTCAGCACCTTGAACTCGACGCGGCGGTTCTTGGCCATGCCCTCGATGGTCTTGTTCGAGGCCACGGGTTTGCGCTCCCCGTATCCCACAGCCGTGTACTGCTCCTTGTTGATCTGCGGGAAGTGCGCGACGAGGTACTCCAGCACCGACGTGGCGCGCTTCTGGGTCAGATCCATGTTGTAGGCGTCGGAGCCCCGAGCGTCGGCGTGTCCGCCGATCTCGATCCGGAGCTGCGGCCACTGGATCAGGATCTTGCCGATGTCTTCGAGCACCGGCTCGGATTCGGGAAGGATGTCCCACTTGGCCGTCTCGAAATGGATCTCGCGGGTCGTGATGCGGCCCTTGTCGAGAAGCTCGGTTTCCCGCTCGTTCAATTCGATCGGGCATCCGTCGGAATCCACTTTCACGTTGGGCTGCGTATTCGGACACTTGTCCTTGTCGTCGTTCACGCCGTCGCCGTCGGAATCCAGGGCGCATCCCTTGGCGTCGACCTGCGTGTTGGCCGGCGTGCCCGGGCACGTATCGATGCCGTCCGGAACGCCGTCGCCGTCCGAGTCCACCGGGCATCCCGTGGCGTCCACCGTGGCGCCCGCCGGCGTGTTCGGACACTTGTCCAGATTGTCCGTGACGCCGTCACCGTCCGAATCCATCGGACATCCACGCGCGTCCACCGAGGTCCCCGCGGGCGTGCTGGCGCACTGATCGATTCCGTCCGGAACGCCGTCACCATCCGAGTCGACCGGGCATCCGCGGGCATCCACCACCGCGCCACTGGGCGTGTTCGGACACTGATCGATTCCGTCCGGAACGTGGTCACCGTCGGAGTCGACGGGACAGCCGTGCGCGTCCACCACCGCGCCGAGCGGCGTGTCCGGGCACTGGTCCTCCTTGTCCTTGACCCCGTCCTTGTCCTTGTCCCCGCTGTGCGGCGATCCGCCGAGCGTCAGCTGGAGGCCGCCGGTGTAGACCAGGTTGCTGATGCTCTTGTTGTCCGGCGCGGGCGGCGAGTCGAACTTCCAGAGCTTGTCGCGGATCTCGGCGCGAAGCGCGAGCTTCCGTCCCAGGCCCAGCTTGATGCCGCCGCCGAACTCGAGGCCGTTCTTGTAGACGTTGAAGTCCGGCACCACGTTCTCCGGCGAGAGCTTCTCTTCGTGCCACCCGCCGAGCAGGTACGGATTGAACGCGGTCGACGGAATGAGATTCAGGATGAGGTCCGCGCCGTACCCTTGAACCTGGACGTCGTGGCTCGGGCTCAGACTCGTGGACGTGAAGAGCGAATCTCCTTTTCCGTATACGGTGTGCGTCTTCATCCAGCTGTAGTAACCCTCGACCCCGAGATAGCGGCCGAAGCCCACGCCGACGCGCCCGCCGAACAGCGCCTTGTTGTCGAGATTGACGTCCTTGCTCCAATCCCAGTAGCCGCCGAACGGGGTGATGTTCAGATGCAGTCCCCCCGGCTCGCTGCTGGCGGTTCGGGTCATGGACAGGGTCGCGATCGCGACGATGGCCAGCACGGCAAACATCCGCAGCGGTTTCATCATTCGCCCTCTCTAGGCAGGTGGAAAAGAGGTGCGTCGTGGAGCGTGTCCGTTCCACGGCCGGTAGAGCAGCCACTGTGCCACGAATGGGAGAGATGCGGTAGTGGTTGAAGTTACAGGGGAAACGCGTTGTGCCCAGCGGGTGGAAAATTTCGACCCGAGTCCGGTTCGTACCTCCCGCGCCTACGATTTCAAGCGGACATGTAAAGCGTGCAATCGACGACGCTTGTCGTCAACGATTCATGACAGCGCTTGCGGACGGCCCGCGGAGCGCCAGATCGCTCTGGGCAGGCGACTTGAAAAATAGGGAGAAGTACCGGGACCAATTCTTGCCTTCAACACTCGCGCTCGCGGACGAGCAAAGGAGGTGCATCATGAACGGTCTGAGCATTCTCGGACTTCTGCTCATCATCCTCGGCATCGTTGGATTGGTCGTGGGTGGGGTGACCTATACGAAGGACAAGGACACGACAGAACTCGGCCCCATCGACATCACGGTGAAGGAGAAGGAGCACGTCCACATCCCGCCCGCGCTCGCGGTCGTGTCGTTGATCGGAGGGGCGTTGCTCGTTGTCGCGGGAAGTCGAAGGAGAAGCGTGTAGCCTACGCCGCTCGGGAGCTCGCGGAAGCGAGCATGCCTCGGTCCGCCAGACAGCGGATCGAGGCCTCCACGAGCGCGCGCGACGCCTCGAGCGCTCGCGGATCGATCATCGCGCCCGGGACCACCAGCGTCATCTGGTGTAGCCCCGCGCCGCGCCACATCAAGCTCAGCTGCCAGCCGGTGCAGATCGCGTCCAGGTCATGGAGCGCACAGGAAACGCCCGAATCCACGAAGAACTCGCGCGCCCGATCGGGCGTGTCGGTCTTGATGAGGTAGGACGCGTCCATCTTCGGATCGCCGACGAGGATCTCCTTCTGGGCCAGGAAGGCAAGGCGGTCGGTCATGGAGGCTCCGCCCGGCGCGATCCCGGCGCCCTCCGCAGCGCGTTGCTCCCGCTCCTTCACCGCGCGAAGCGCCACGTTCCAGAGCTGCGTCGAGAAGAGAACCTTGGTCAGCATGCTCTCGTGCACCGCGTGGCACTGGAAGGGTTGGGTCAGGATTACGTCCGCCACGAAGTGCGTGTCCATGTTCCGGTCCTGGTCCGTGCACGCGGTGAGCATGACCTTGACGTCCCTCGTGGTCCAGCGGACCGTCGTCCCTCCTGTCCAGCCCATCGGACCGATGCTCCGCCGCTCCAGCGTGACCTCGCCCCCCACGGAGCGCGCGAACTCACCCCAGGCGATGTCCCGCTTCGAGGGCTGCTTGGGCGGCTGGACGAGGATCCGGAGCACCAGGAGCACCACGACCGCGCCCCCGGCGTAGAGTCGCAAATGCGCGGCTCCGCCGATGAGCTCGAGGTCCAGATCCGGGAAGACGCTGGAGAGAAGCGGCGCCCAGAGGACGACCGCGAACGCGGCGATCGACAGGAGGCCGAACAGAGTGAAGAAGAGCTTCCGAACCGGCATGCGGAAAGGATCGCCCGGTCGGCCGGGAATCTTGAGGGTTTAGTCGCGGAGCAGGTACTCGACGGTGCTGACGACGCGCACGACCTTGTAGATC
>Ga0137409_10002201_pt1 | contig 21030 bp, 14 predicted proteins | sample CZODoug1_16funga_FD_122059 | JGI IMG/M metagenome (GOLD analysis project Ga0137409, IMG submission 122059) | Vadose zone soil fungal communities from Angelo Coast Range Reserve, California, USA - CZODoug1_16fungal (Hybrid Assembly) | ecosystem: Environmental > Terrestrial > Soil > Vadose zone... | reverse complement strand
CGGCGGCAGGAGCGGCGGCGGCGGGGCGAGCGGCGGCTTCTAGCAATCGATAGGGCACGGGAGGAAATCCGAGCGATGTGGAAGCGATCGTTTGATCCGAAAGCCGCCGCGGGCCGGGCCGTTTCCGCGGCTGTGCGCGCCGTGGGAGATCGCCTTGTCGGCGCGACGCTCTACGGGAGCGCCGCGGGCGGCGATTTTCTCTCGGCCCACTCGGACGTGAACGTGGCGTTCGTGTTCTCCGCGCTCGGACCCGAGGAGCTCGAGGCGCTCCGCCCGGCGCACCGGGTCTGGCAGCGGAGCCGGGTGACACGCCCGCTCCTCCTGTCGCGCGAAGGGCTCAGTCGCTCGATCGACGTCTTTCCCCTGGAGTATCTCCTCATCCGCGAGCGTCACGAGACGCTGCACGGCGAGGACTGCTTCGGCAACATCGAGATCGACCGAAACGCGCTCAGCCGGGCGATCGAGCGGTCCCTCCGCGCCCAGGAGATGGGCCTGGCCTGGACCTACATCGCGCTCGCGGGCACTCCTTCGGGCGCGCGCCACTGGGCGGGGCGGGCCGGAACGGCGATCGCGGTCGCGGCATCCGGCCTTCTCCACCTCGCCGGGGAGCCGATTCCCCAGACGCGCCGCGAGCTGACGGAGCGCTGCGCCGCGCTCTTCGGCATCGAGCGGGAATCGCTCCGCGGGCTTCTCGAGCGCGGGTCGGAGGCGCGGGACCGAGTCGAGGCCACGAGGCTTCTGAATTCGGCGCAGAGAATCCTGACACGGCTTACCGAAGCGGCCGACTGACCCGACCGTTCACGCACCGGTCTCTACCGAGCAGGAGGGGATTCCATGGCATCACGCGTCAACGCACTGACCATCACGCTCCTCGTCTTGGGTGCCCTCGTCGTCGCGGCGCTGTTCGTCGCCGGCTACGTCGTCACGACGCGCAACGATCTGGTCTCGCTTGAAGAACAGAACAAGACCGCGTGGGCTCAGGTCGAGAACCAGCTCCAGCGGCGGAACGACCTGATCCCGAACTACGTGGAGACGGTGAAGGGATACGCGAAGCAGGAGACCACGATCTTCACCGCGATCGCCGACGCGCGCGCCCGGATCGGAAGCGCGCAGACGGTGTCCGACAAGATCGCGGCGAACAACGAGCTCTCGAGTTCGCTCGCCCGGCTCCTCGTGGTCATCGAGAACTACCCCGAGCTCAAGTCGAGCGAGAACTTCATGCGGCTCCAGGACGAGCTGGCGGGAACCGAGAACCGGATCGCGACCGAGCGGATGCGTTACAACGAAGCGGTCCGTACCTACAACGTGCGCAGGCGCCAGTTCCCGGCGAATCTGGTCGCCGCCAGCTTCACCTTCGAGGCGGCCCCGCTCTTCGAAGCGCCGGCATCGGCCAAGGAGGCGCCGAAGGTCAAGTTCTAGCCAAGCGCCGCTTGCAATCGGCGCGCGCTCGGCTATGCTTCGGAGCGCCGTGGGGATGTACCCGCGGCGAGTGTGGGAGGGCCTCCCCCTGGAGGCCCGGGAAGTCGGTGCGAATCCGACACGGCCCCGCCACTGTGAGCGGTGACGAGAGCGGCTGAAGCCACTGGGAAACCCCGGGAAGGCGCCGCTCGAGGATGACCCGCGAGTCAGGAGACCGACCCACCCTCCGTTTAGACCCCATCCTCGTGAGGGAGGAACATGGGACCGCTCCGTCCGCTTGTCCGCGCTTCGATCGTCGCACTCGCCGCCACCTGCTTCGCCGCTGTCTTTCAGCCGCGCGTCACGTTCGCCGCCACCGCCGAGACCGGCGAGTCGGCCGCGGACTCGACCGTGGAGGCGCGTTACTACCTGGACCCGGTGATCGTTACGGGCGAACGGTTGCCGCTGCGCCTCGGCCGCGTGCCGCTCGACGTGACCGTGGTGGGACGGGGCCGTCTCGACGCGCACCGCCAATTCCTTCTCGCCGACGCGCTGCGCGAGGTGCCGGCGATCGACGTTCAGCGAAGCGGGGGACTCGGGAAGCTCTCCGACGTGCGCCTCCGCGGCGCCGACACGCGGCACACACTGGTTCTCTTCGACGGAATTCCGCTCAACGGGCCCTGGCTCGGGTCGTTTGATTTCGCGAACCTCATGGACCCGGGCGTGAACCGGGTCGAGGTGCTCGGTGGCCCGGCGTCGTCGCTCTACGGATCCGGGGCCGTGGGCGGCGTGATTCAGGTGCTGAGTTACCCCGCCTCCGGGGATGGGAGGGGCGACTCGGGAAGCCCCGCCGGCCGCGACGAGCTTCGCGCGTTCGCCGAGTACGGCGAGAACGTGACGCTGCGCCAGGGGATTCAATGGAACGGAACGATCGGCCGCGTGCCTCTCGGCCTCGCCGCGACACGGCTGACCTCGGATGGGGCCGGTCCGCGCGACGGATACCGCGGGCTGAACGGAGACTTCCACGCGGAGCTGCCGGTCGGCGCCAACGACCATGTCCGCGTGAGCGGCCTCGCCACCGACGGGAAGAAGGAGCTCCCCTACGATTTCTTCTTCGATTCCACCGATCCCACGCTCTCGCCGTTCGGGTCGAACAAGCAGATTCATGATCCCAACAACGACGAGGAGGACCGCCTCCTCGCGGGGATCGCGACGTGGCGGCACACACTTCTCCCGGCGGTGGAGCTGGAGGCGGAAGCGTCCGGCCTGACCGGACGGATCCAGAACCAGAACGAGCCGAACGGGGGCGGGGCGACCGATTTCCAGGACACCGATCTCAGGAACACGCGCGGCATCGGCGCGCTCCGCGCGCGGCTGCATCGCGGATCTTCGCTTCAGGCGGTCGCCGGCGCGGATTACCGGGCCGACCAGGTGAAGCGGGACGACGCGTTCAACTTCGGCGGCTTCACCGACACGACCCGCGTGGAGAAGGGGATCCACGCCCGCTCGCTCTTCGCGCAGGCGCACTGGGAAGGCGCCGGTCGCCTCCTCGCGGACGCGGGGATCCGGCTCGACGACCACTCGCGCTACGGATCGTACGGGGTTCCTCGCGTCGCGCTCGGACTCCTGGCGCCCGAGGTGGGGCTGAAATTCAGGGCGGGATACGGCCGCGCGTTCACCGCACCCACGCTGACCGACCTCTATTACCCGGGCTACAGCAACTCGACCCTGCGCCCCGAGCGCTCGACCACGTGGGAGGCGGGCGCCGTGGGCCTCTGGCTCGACGGCCGGGTCGAGGGGCGGGTTTCCTACCATCACACGAATTTCGCCGATCTCATCCAAGGGGTTCTCCAGCCCAACTTCTCGTTCCTGCCCGAGAACGTCGGGAAGGCGAGGATCGAAGGCGAGGAGTACGCGCTGCATCTCGCCCCTCACCGCCGCGTCGAGATCTCCGGATACGCCGCGCACGTGATCGCGAAGAACACTGAGACCGGCGCGCTGCTCGCGAAACGTCCGTCGTGGCGGTTCGGTCTCTCGGGGCAGGCGAGCGTGCACCGGGATCTCACGCTGACCGGCGCGTGGCGCTGGGTCGATTCGGTTCTCGACCCGTTCAACTTCGTCGATGCCCGCGGACGGGTGCTCGACGGCGACACGCCCGGCTACGCGGCGCTCGACCTCGGGGCGCTCGTGACGCTTCGGCATTGGGCGCCGCTCGAGCTGAACGCGCGGGTCTCGAACGTGCTCGACCGGGACTACTCCGAGGTGAAGGGATTTCCGGCGCGGGGCAGGGCCGCGACGGTCGGCGTGACGTTCGCGCCATAGCGCCCGACCGAGATTCCCGTGGCCACCAGACGCGTGTTGTTGTCCTGGAGCTCAGGCAAGGACAGCGCTTGGGCTTTGCACCTCCTCCGGCAGCAACCGGGTGTCGATGTCGTGGGTCTGCTGACGACATTCAATGGAGCAGCGGATCGGGTGGCCATGCACGCGGTGCGGCGCGAGTTGGTCACGGCGCAGGCGGCTGCGGCCGAGCTGCCATTGTGGCCGGTTGCTCTGCCCTCGCCATGCTCCAACGGGGCTTATGAGTCGATCATGAGCGAGGTTGTCGCACAGGCTCGAGGCGAGGGAATCACACATATCGCCTTCGGCGACCTGTTCCTTGAAGATGTTCGCGCCTACCGCATCCGCCAACTCGCCGGATCGGGAGTCGAGCCACTGTTTCCCGTCTGGTCCACGCCGCACGAGACCCCCGCGCTGGCCAAGCGGATGCTCGATGCGGGGCTGCAAGCAGTGCTAACGTGCGTCGATCCCCGCCACCTGGACTTTGGGTTCGCCGGACGACCGTTCGATTCCGTTCTGTTGGCCGAGTTGCCGTCGGCGGTCGACCCTTGCGGAGAACATGGTGAGTTCCACACCTTCTGCTGGGCCGGGCCGATGTTTCGATCGGAGATCCGCGTCGTCCGCGGCGAGATAGTGACCCGGGACGGATTCTGTTTCGCCGACCTCAAGCCCGAGGAAGAGGGGGCGCCGGCTCCGCATGGGTCGCCGGCTCCGCACCGAGCGCCGGCGGCTCAAAGTCGGCGGCCGCAAAACCTTTGACAGAACGTGCCTACGGGTGATTTGCTCCCTGTCTGGCGTCCCCCTGCCCTGGCTCGATGCCGGGCGGACATAGGCCCCACTCAACCATCGTGACTCCAATGACTTACGAGAATCTGATAGTCGAGGTCAAAGACCGGATCGCGCGCGTCACCGTGAACCGGCCGAAGCTCCTGAACGCCCTGAACGAGAAGACGGTGCGCGAAATCCACGCCGCGTTCTCGGCGCTCCGCCACGACGCGGCCGTCGGCGCCGTGATCCTCACCGGCTCGGGTGAGAAGGCGTTCATCGCCGGAGCCGACATCAACGAGCTCGCGGTGATGAGCCCGCTCCAGGGCGAGGCCTCCTCGCGCCTCGGCCAGGCCGCGCTCTCGGAGATCGAGTCGCTCGGGAAACCGGTGATCGCGGCGGTCAACGGCTTCGCGCTGGGCGGCGGCTGCGAGATCGCGATCGCGTGCCACATGCGCTTCGCGGCGGAGGGAGCGAAGCTCGGCCTTCCCGAGGTTGGGCTCGGGATCATTCCGGGATACGGGGGAACGCAGCGGCTCCCGCGCCTGGTCGGACTGGGGCGCGCGCTCGAGCTCATCGCGACCGCGCGGATGATCGACGCGCAGGAGGCGTTCCGGATCGGGCTCGTCAACGGCGTCGTGCCGGCCGCGGAGCTCCTGCCCCAGTGCGAAAGGGTCGCGGGCGAGATCCTCGCGCGCGGGCCGATCGCGGTGCGCTTCGCGATGGACGCCGCGATCCGCGGCTTGGAGACGGATCTGGCGCACGGACTCGAAATGGAGGCGGCCTACTTCGGGCTGGTCTCCGCGACCGCCGACATGCGGGAGGGGCTCAGGGCCTTCCTCGAGAAGCGGAAGCCCACGTTCACCGGCGTCTAGTCGGGCGCCAAGCCTCGGAGCAAGAACCGCATGGAACGGGTGGCCATCGTCGCTTCGGTCCGCACCCCGATCGGAAAATTTCTCGGCTCGTTCGCGGAGTTGAGCGCGGCCGATCTCGGCATGGCCGCGACGCGCGGGCTCCTCGAGCGCGCGGGCGCGGATCCCGGGGACGTGGACGAGGTGATCTACGGCTGCGCGCGCCAGGCCGGGGGCGGACCCAACATGGCGCGGCAGGTCCTCATCCGCGCGGGAATTCCGCAGGAGCGCCCCGCGTTCACCGTGAACCAAGCCTGCGGATCGGGCCTCCAGGCGATTCTCCTCGCGGCGGAGCGGATTCGGGCGAAGCGCGCGCGGGTGGTCGTCGCAGGCGGCGCCGAGAGCATGACCCGCGTCCCCTATCTTCTGGATCGCGCCCGCATGGGCTATCGCCTCGGGAACGCGGCCCTCGTCGACGGCATGTATCGGGATGGCTTTCTGGATCCGATCTGCGGGCTTCTGATGGGCGAGACCGCGGAGAAGCTCGCGGACCTCTACCACATTCCGCGCGAGGAGCAGGACGCTTACGCGCTCGAGAGTCAGCGCCGGGCCGGGGCCGCGATCCAGGCGGGGCGATTCAAGAGCGAGATCGTTCCGGTGACCGTCCCGGGGCGGAAGGGCGAATCGCGCGCGGTCGACTCCGACGAGCATCCGAGGCCCGAGACGACGCTCGAGGAGCTGAAGAGGCTCCCGCCGGTGTTCCGCGAGGGGGGAACGGTCCACGCGGGGAACTCCTCCGGGATCACCGACGGCGCTTCATCGCTCCTCCTCGCCGCGGAGTCGGTCGTCCAGGAGCGCGGATGGAAACCGCAGGCCTGGGTGGGGGAGAGCGCGGTCGTCGGCGTGGACCCGTCGATCATGGGAATCGGGCCGGTGCCCGCGACGCGCGAGCTCCTGAGCCGGACCGGGCGGGCGCTTGACGCCTACGAGCTGATCGAGCTGAACGAAGCGTTCGCCGCTCAGGTGCTCGCGTGCGACCGGGATCTCAAGCTGGATCGCGCCCGGCTCAACGTGAACGGCGGCGCGATCGCGCTGGGGCACCCGATCGGGGCGACGGGCGCCCGCATCGTGACGACCCTGGTCCATGAGATGGAGCGTCGGGGCTCTTCGCTGGGCCTCGCCACGCTCTGCGTGAGCGGCGGCCTTGGAATCGCGTTGGAACTCAGCAGAAACTAGGGAGGAAGGAAGGCATGGCGGCGTTGAAGACGGTGGGCGTGGTCGGGTGCGGTCTCATGGGGTCCGGGATCGCGCAGGTGAGCGCCCAGGCCGGGCTCGTGACGTGGGTGCGCGAGGTGGATAAGCCCACGCTCGAGCGGGGGCTGGGACGGATTCGCAAGTTTCTGGACGACGGGGTCGCGAAGGGGAAGGTGACCGCCGAGGATCGCGACAAGGTCCTCGCGAACATCAAAGGCACGACCGAGCTTCGCGACTTGGCCCCGTGCGAGCTCGTGATCGAGGCGGTCGTGGAGAGCATCGAGGCGAAGCGGGAGGTCTTCGAGGCGCTCGACAAGCTGGTCCAACCCACGGCGGTGCTGGCCAGCAACACGTCCTCCTTGTCGATCACCGAGATCGCCGCGACGACGGGCCGGCCCGAGCGGGTCCTGGGGCTCCACTTCTTCAATCCGGTCCCGCTCATGAAGCTGGTCGAGATCATCCGCGCGCTTCCGACGAACGAGGCCGCGTTCGAGACCGCCAAGGGGTTCGTGGAGCGGATCGGGAAGACCGCCGTCGTGGCCAAGGACACGCCCGGCTTCGTCGTGAACCGTCTCCTGGTGCCCTATTTGCTCGATGCCGTCCGCGTCTTCGAGTCGGGCGTCGCATCTAAAGAGGACATCGACAACGGGATGAAGCTCGGCTGCGGCTATCCGATGGGCCCGCTGACGCTTCTCGATTTCGTGGGGCTTGACACCACTTACTACATCGCGAACATCATGTTCGAGGAGTTCAAGCAACCGCAGTACGCCGCGCCGCCCCTCCTGAGGCGGATGGTCCTCGCGGGATACATGGGGCGCAAGTCCGGTCGCGGATTCTACGATTACTCCAAGGCATAGGAAGGTAAGGGATACCGATGGCACGCGAAGAAGTCGTCATCCTGAACGGCGCGAGAACCCCCATGACCGAGTGGGTGGGGGGCCGAGCCGGCAACGGGAAGCCCGGGGGCGCCTTGAAAGACGTCTCCGCGATCGATCTGGGGGTCGTCGCCGCCAAGGCGGCGCTCGAGCGCTCGAAGGTGCCGCCCGATCTGCTCGACCACGTAGTCATGGGCAACGCGCTCCAAACGAGCGGCGACGCGATCTACGGGGCGCGGCACGTGGGCCTCAAGGCGGGGGTGCCGGTTCCGGTCCCCGCGCTCACCGTGAACCGGCTCTGCGGCTCGGGGATTCAATCGATCGTGGAGGCGGCGCACCTCCTCCAGCTGGGGGAGGCGAACTTCGTCCTCGCCGGGGGGATGGAGAACTTGAGCCAGGCTCCGTTCGTCGTGCGCGGCGCGCGAAGCGGGCTTCGCCTGGGCCAGGGGGTACTCGAGGATTCGCTCCTGACCGCGCTCAAGGACTCCTACTGCGGCCTGTTCATGGCGGAAACCTCCGACAACCTCGCGCGGCGGTACAAGATCTCGCGCGAGGAGCAGGACGCCTATGCGTTTCGCAGCATCACGGAGGGAAGACGCGCGATCGACTCTTGCCTGCTGAGCGAGGAGATCGTGAAGGTCACCCTGCCCGGCCGCGAAGCCAAGGTCGTGGAGAAGGACGATCACTGCTTCGAGGGCGCGACGCTCGATGGACTCGCGAAGCTCCAGCCCGCCTTCGGCAAGGAGAGCTTCGTCACGGCGGGGAACGCGAGCGGGATCGTGGACGGGGCGGCCGCGGTCGTGGTCACGACCGCGCGGCATGCGGAGAAGCGCGACCTCAAGCCGATCGGGCGCATCGTCTCCTGGGCGGTGACCGGAGTCGATCCGGACACGATGGGAATCGGTCCCGTTCCGGCGACGCGCGCGGCGCTCAAGCAGGCGGGCATGACGGTCGACGACGTCGACCTCTTCGAGATCAACGAGGCGTTCGCCGGTCAGTACCTCGCGGTCGAAAAGGAGCTGGGGAATCCGCGCGCGAAGTCGAACGTGAACGGCGGCGCGATCGCGCTCGGCCACCCGCTCGCGGCGACCGGCACCCGGCTCGTCCTGACGCTGCTCTTGGAGCTTCGCCGGCGGAAGAAGCGTTGGGGCGTGGCCGCGGCCTGCATCGGCGGGGGACAGGGAATCGCGATGGTGGTCGAGGCGCTCGCGTGACGCAGCCGTCCGAGCGGGACTTGATCTTCGACTGGAACGTCGGGGAAGGCGGGCCCGTCCGGCCGCCACGTCCCGTCCAGGTCGTCGATGAGACCCTTCGCGACGGGCTCCAATCCCCTTCGGTCACCGATCCTCCGATCGAGGAGAAGATCCGCGCGCTTCACTTCCAGGCGCGCCTCGGAGTTCACGGCAACGACATCGGGCTCCCCGGCGCCGGTCCCCGCGCAAAGGAGGCCGCCCTCGCCTTGGCCCGGGAGATCGCCCGCGCCAAGCTCCCGATCGAGCCGTACTGCGCCGCGCGCACCCACAAGGACGACATCGACCCGATCATCGAGATCTCCCAGAAGTCGGGTCTCAGGATCGAGGCCGCGACGTTCATCGGCTCGAGCCCCATCCGCCAGTACGCCGAGGATTGGGACCTCGATCGTCTCCTGCGCCACACCGAGGAGGCGGTCACCTACTCGACGCGAAACGGCGTGCCGGTGATGTACGTCACCGAGGACACGACCCGGGCGCGCCCGGAGATTCTCCGCCGGCTCTACACGGTCGCGGTGGAGTGCGGCGCCCGGCGGGTCTGCGTCTCCGACACGGTGGGGCACGCCACGCCGGAAGGCGCGGCGCGGCTGATCGGTTTCATCCGCGGCATCGTCGACGCGACGGGCGAAAAGGTCGGCGTCGACTGGCACGGCCATCGCGACCGCGACCTCGGCGTCGCGAACGCGCTCGCCGCGCTCCTGGCCGGCGCCGATCGGGTGCACGGCACGATCCTCGGGGTCGGCGAGCGTGTGGGGAACGCGCCCCTCGACCTGATCCTCATCAATCTGAAGCTCCTCGGCTGGCTTGAGCCCGACCTGACCGCGCTCCCGGACTACTGCGCGCTCGTCTCCAGGGCCTGCCGTGTCCCGATCCCCTACAACTACCCGGCCCTCGGTCGGGACGCCTTTCGCACCGGGACGGGCGTCCACGCGGCCGCAGTGATCAAGGCCAAGAAGAAGGGCGACGCCTGGCTTGCGGACCGCGTCTACTCCAGCGTCCCCGCAGGGATGCTGGGCTTGAAGCAGGAGATCAACGTGGGCCCGATGTGCGGCGAATCGAACGTGATCTACTGGCTCACGGAGCACGGCCACGAGCCCGGCCGCCCGCTGGTCGAGCACATCTTCCGCCTCGCCAAGCAGCGCGAGGCGGTGTTCGAGGACTCCGAGCTGGAGGCGGTCATCGTCGAATTCAAGCGGACGCGTAGCGGGGCGGCGGCGCGTGGCTAAGCGCTACCGGATCGCGGTCCTGCCCGGCGACGGGATCGGACCCGAGGTGACGCGCGAGGCGGTCGACACGATCCGCCTCGCCGCCGACGTGCGCGGCTTCTCGCTCGAGATCACCCCATACCCGTTCGGCGCGGAGCATTATTTGAAGTCCAAGGAGACGTTCCCACCCTCCGCGCTCGAAGAGATGCGCGGACACGACGCGATTTTGTTGGGCGCGATCGGCGACCCGCGCCTTCCCGTGGGGCTCCTCGAGCGCGCCATCATCTCGGGAATCCGCTTTGGGCTGGATCTCTACGTCAACCTCCGCCCCGTGAAGCTCTACGCGGAGCATCTCTGTCCGCTGAAAGGGAAGCGACCCGAGGACGTGGACATGGTCGTGGTGCGGGAGAACACCGAGGATGTCTACGCCGGCATCGGCGGGTTTCTGAAGAAGGGGACCCCCGACGAGGTGGCGGTCCAGGAGATGATCTTCACGCGCAAAGGGGTCGAGCGTGTCATCCGCTACGCCTTTGATCTCTGCCGACGTCGGTCGCGAACCAAGAAGCTCACGATGGTCGACAAGGCCAACGCGGTCGGCGCGATGGATCTTTGGACCCGCACGTTCGAGGAAGTCGGGAAGGATTATCCCGACATCCAGCAGGATCACGCGTACATCGACGCCGCCTGCATGTGGATGGTCAAGAACCCCGAGGCGTTCGACACCGTCGTCGTCTCGAACATGTTCGGGGACATCCTCACCGACCTCGGCGCGGCGATCCAGGGCGGGATGGGAATCGCCGCCTCGGGGAACATCCACCCCGGCCGCGTCTCGATGTTCGAGCCGATCCACGGGTCCGCCCCCAAGCATGCCGGAAAGAACGTCGCGTCCCCGATCGGCGCCATCCTCGCGGGACAGATGCTGCTCGAGCACCTGGGCGAATCGGAGGCGGGTGGGCTGGTCGGATCCGCCGTCGAGGAGCTCCTTGCCTCCGGCACGATTCGCTCGACCGGCACGGACAGCGGGGTCGGAACCAAAGAGCAAGGCAACCTGCTCCGGGAGCGGGTGCGGCGCGCTGTCCCCTCTTGACTTCTCAACTTGGGCTGTGCTAGTCTCTTGCGGTCCTTAATGGATCGGATCTCGCCAAGAGGTTTGGCGCGAAGGATCTGCGAGACCCCCCTCTCCCTCGGCTGAATACAGCCGGGCCATCCTTCGGGTTAACCCTCGAATACCGTCGAGATGTGATCCTACGGCCCCCATGTGGGCCGGCAACTTTTGGGGTCGCGCGCTCCGCGCGGCGGGGGAAGCATCCGCAGTCACAACATCGTGCGTTCGTTGATCTGTGCTTGGCATCTTGCGTGCCACCTCAAGGAGGCTCCCGATGAAGTTGGTTTTTCGTCTCGCTTTGTTTGCCGCATTCCTCAGCCTGCCTTTCGCGATTCCGGCGTCCGCCCAGTACATGTACCTCGATGCGAATGCGAACGGGGTGCATGACGCGGCGGACCGCCTGAATGCGAACGGCACGCCGACGACGGCGGATCTGTACGTCAGCACCAACCAGAACCGCGATGGGTCGACAGCTACCTGCGACACCGGTACGGAACTGCTGACGATCAATCAGTATCAGATCGACTTGATCGCGGTGGGCGGAACGGTGACCTACTCGGGTTTCACGAATCTCCAGTCGTCGATGCCGACGAACTTCGGTGAGGTGAACCCGAACGGTATTGTGTACAAGAACGGGTACGGCGGCGGGACGCAGAATGCTGCCGGTACGTACAAGCTGGCCACGCTCACGATTACCGGCGCGACGGGAACACCACGGATCGACATCGTCGATCTGGTGGCCGGCAGCGCGGACTACACGGGCTTCGGGACGGCATGCTTGGGCCATGGATTCGACAACGTGTATCGGTTGGATGGCCCGAACGTGATACCGGGGACCGGCGCGCCCGGCGACTTCACCGACGCGGACGGCTTGGGGACGGTCGCGGGGGGAAACACCCCGCCGACGGTGACGAGCCCGGGCAACAAGACGATTGACGAGCTCGCCCTCCTGGCCTTCACCGTGACGGCGACGGATCCGGACGCCGGCCAGACGATCGCGTTCTCCTTGGACGCCGGCGCCCCGGCAGGCGCGACAATCAACGCCACGTCGGGAGCGTTCAGTTGGACCCCGACGGAGGCGCAGGGCTCTGGGGTGTACCCGATCACGATTCGCGCGACCGACAGCGCCACCCCGACCGCGGGGAGCGGCACCGCGGTGATCTCGGTCACGGTGAACGAACTGAACCTGGCTCCGGTCCTGGCGCCGATCGGGAACAAGACGGCGACGGTGGGCACGCTGCTGAACTTCACCGCGAGCGCTACGGACGGCGATTTGCCCGCGAATATCCTATTTTTCACTCTGGATCCGGGTTCGCCGCCGGGCGCGTCCATCAACACCTCGAGCGGCGTCTTCGCCTGGACGCCGGCGTCGAGCGGGACCTTCCCGGTGACGGTCCGCGTCGACGACAACGGGACCCCCTCGCTCGGCGACTTCGAGGCGATCTCGATCACGGTCAGTCCCGCGGCCAATCGGCCCCCGGTGCTTGCCGCGATCGGGAACAAGACGGTCGATGAGCTCGCGGCCCTTGCGTTCACGGCGACGGCTACCGATCCCGACGTGGGCCAGACGCTCGCGTTCACGCTGGATGCCGGATCCCCCGCGGGCGCGGCGATCACGGCGGGCGGCGCGTTCTCGTGGACCCCGACCGAGGCGCAGGGCCCGGGGAGTTACCCGGTCACGATTCGCGTCACGGATACCGGGACCCCGGCGCTGAACGACTTCGAGGGGATCACGATCGCGGTCAATGAGCTGAACGTCGCCCCTGTCCTGGCCGCGATCGGGAACAAGACGGCGACCGTGGGCGTGCTCGCGGCGTTCACGGCGGTCGCGACCGACGCGGATCTGCCCGCCAATGTCCTGACGTTCTCGCTCGACGCCGGCGCCCCCGCGGGCGCGACCATCAACGGCGCGACGGGCGCCTTCAGCTGGACCCCGGCGTCGAGCGGGACCTTCCCGGTGACGGTCCGCGTGACCGACAACGGGACCCCAGCGATGTCCGACTTCGAGGCGATCTCGATCACGGTCAGTCCCGCGGCCAATCGGGCCCCGGTGCTGGGCGCGATCGGGAACAAGACGGTGGATGAGCTCGCGGCCCTTGCCTTCACGGCGACGGCGACCGATCCCGACGTGGGGCAGACGCTCGCGTTCACGCTGGATGCCGGATCCCCCGCGGGTGCGGCGATCACGACGGGCGGCGCCTTCTCCTGGACCCCGACCGAAGCGCAGGGCCCCGGCAGCTACCCGGTCACGATTCGCGTGACGGATAACGGGACCCCGGCGCTGGATGACTTCGAGAACATCACGATCACCGTCAACGAGGTGAACCAGGCGCCGGTCCTGAACACGATTGGCGACAAGGCCACCACCGTCGGCGTGGCGGTATTGTTCACGGCGACCGCCACCGACGCCGATCTACCGGCGAACACCCTGGCGTTCTCGCTGGACGCCGGCGCTCCGGCGGGCGCGACCATCAACGCGACCACTGGCGCCTTCGGTTGGACGCCTTCGGCCAACGGGATCTTCCCGGTGACGGTCCGCGTCACCGACAACGGAACCCCGGCACTCTCCGCCTTCGAGGCGATCTCGATCGTCGTGAGCGCGGCACCGAACCGGAACCCGGTGCTCGGAGCGATCGGCAACAAGACGGTCGATGAGCTCTCCGCCCTGGCCTTCACGGCGACCGCAACCGATCCCGACGCCGGCCAGACAGTGACGTTCTCGCTCGATGCGGGCGCGCCGGCCGGTGCTTCGATCGATGGCACGACGGGGGCCTTCAGCTGGACCCCGACGGAAGCGCAGGGACCGGGAAGCTACCCGGTAACGATTCGCGTGACCGACGACGGCACCCCGAACCTGAGTGATTCCGAAGGGATCATGGTGACGGTCAACGAGGTGAACGTGGCGCCGGTGCTGGCTGCGATCGGCGACAAGGCGGGAACGGTGGGGGTCGAGGTTGCCTTCCTCGCGGCGGCGACCGACGCCGACATACCGCCGAACGCCCTGCTGTTCTCCTTGGATGCGGGTGCTCCGGCGGGCGCGGCGATCGACCCGGCGACGGGCGCCTTTACCTGGACGCCTTCCGCCACCGGGAGCTTCCCGGTGACGGTCCGCGTGACCGACGACGGGACCCCGTCGCTGGAGGACTTCGAGGCGATCTCGATCAATGTGGGCGGTGCGGCCAACGTGGCGCCGGTGCTCGGTGCGATCGGGAACAAGACGGTGGACGAGGAGACGCTTCTGAGCTTCACCGCCACGGCGACGGATGCCGATGCGGGTCAGACGCTCGCATTCTCGCTGGATGCCGGCGCTCCTGCCGGCGCGGCAATCACCGCCGGCGGGGCCTTCTCGTGGACCCCGACGGAGGCAGATGGTCCGGGCACCTTCCCGGTTACGATCCGGGTGGCGGACAACGGCAGCCCGGCGCTGGATGACTTCGAGGCGATCACGATCACGGTGAACGAGGTGAACGTGGCGCCGGTTCTTGCGGCGATCGGCGACAAGGCTGGATCGGTCGGGGTTGAGGTCGCCTTCACGGCGACGGCGACCGATGCCGACATCCCGGCCAACGCCCTCACGTTCTCGCTCGACACCGGGGCGCCGGCGGGAGCGACGATCAACGGCGCGACGGGCGCCTTCAGCTGGACCCCATCCGGCGGCGGCAGCTTCCCGGTGACGATCCGGGTGACCGACAACGGATCTCCCGCGCTCGACGACTTTGAGGCGATCGCGATCAACGTGAGCGCCGCGGCGAACCAGTCGCCGGTGCTCGGCGCGATCGGGAACAAGACGGTCGACGAGGAGACGGCTCTGGCCTTCACGGCGACGGCGACCGATCTCGACGAGGGACAGACGCTGACGTTCTCATTGGATTCGGGCGCTCCTGCGGGTGCTGCGATCACCGCGGGCGGCGCTTTCTCCTGGACGCCGACGGAGGCCGACGGTCCAGGCAACTTCCCGGTCACGATCCGCGTGACGGACAACGGCAGCCCGGCACTGGACGACTTCGAGGCGATCACGATCACCGTGAACGAGGTGAACGTGGCGCCGGTCTTGGCAGCCATCGGCGACAAGGCGGGATCGGTGGGGGTCGAGGTTGCCTTCACGGCCACAGCGACCGATGCCGACGTTCCGGCCAACACACTGACATTCTCGCTCGATGCGGGAGCGCCGGCCGGAGCGACGATCAACGGCACGACCGGAGCCTTCAGCTTCACCCCAAGCGCGACGGGGAGCTTCCCGGTAACGGTCCGGGTAACTGACAACGGCTCGCCGGCGCTCGATGACTTTGAGGCAATCGCGATCAACGTGAGCGGCGCGGCCAATCAGGCGCCGGTGCTCGACGCGATCGGCAACAAGACGGTGGACGAGGAGACGCTGCTGGCCTTCACGGCCACGGCGACGGATCCCGACGCGGGGCAGACGCTCGCGTTCTCGCTCGATGCCGGGGCTCCTTCCGGCGCTGCAATCACCGCGGGCGGCGCCTTCTCCTGGACCCCGACCGAGGCGCAGGGCCCCGGCAGCTACCCGGTCACGATTCGCGTGACCGATAACGGGACCCCGGCGCTGGATGACTTCGAGCCGATCACGATCACCGTGAACGAGGTGAACGCGGCGCCGGTTCTTACGGCCATCGGGAACAAGACGGGGACGGTGGGGGTGCTGGTCGCCTTCACGGCGTCCGCGACGGATGCCGACATTCCGGTCAACACGCTGACGTTCTCGCTCGACGCGGGCGCGCCCGCGGGAGCCACGATCGGGGCATCGTCGGGCGTCTTCAACTGGACCCCGGCGGGGAGCGGGAACTCTTCGGTGACGGTCCGCGTGACCGACAACGGGACCCCCGCGCTCAGCGATTTCGAGACGATCCAGATCGAGGTGTCGAGCACGGAGACGCTCGCCGCGCGCGCGTTCTTCTTCGGCATCAATGCGCTCACGATCCTCGATTTCGGGGATCGGGCGACCTGCGTCCAGATCGAGCCCATCAACAATTCCTACTCGAACTCGGACGTCGACCTCACAAGCATCGTGATGAAGTACGCTGGGATGGAGATCAAGACGGGCTGTGGGAGCAGCGAGGGCGACGGCGACGATGACGGCGACTGCGCGGGCGCCCAGCTCGACGGTGACAAGAACCGCAACGGGGTCCGAGAAATCAAGGCATGCTTCTCGAAGGAAAATCTGCGGTCCCTCTTCGCGGGTCTGCCGCGCGGTCTGAACAAGGTCGAGGTCGCGATCGAGGGGAATCTCGTATCCGGCGCCAGGTTCCACGACACGGTGAACCATTTCGTCTTCGTGATCGGCAGCAGGTGCAACCTGGCGGCACGGCCGAATCCGCTCAATCCGGAGACGGTCCTCAACTTCACGACAACCCAGACGGGTCCGGTCACCGTCCGCGTCTTCGACATCGCGGGACGGCTGGTGAAGACGCTGCAGAACGGGACGATGCCGGCCGGATTCAACTCGATCCGGTGGGACGGGTCGTCTGACAACGGCACCCGCGTCGCTACGGGCGTCTACTTCGTGAAGATGATCTCGCTGGATGGAGAGCAGAGACTGCGCCTCACGGTTCTCAAGTAAGCCGGCGCAGTCAGATCGGAAGTCGGAGCGGGGCGGCCCTTACGGCCGTCCCGCTTTCGTTTGCGGCGCCGCTTCGGCGGCGTTGGATTCCGCGGCCTGGAGGAGCGCCCGGATCCCCTCGAGGACGGGCACCGGCTCGCCTACCTGATGGCCGGCCCGGATCACGGCGCCGATGATGGCGTCCGCCTCGGTTCGGCGCCCGCGCGCGAGATCTTCCGCCATGGAGGACCGATTCTCCTCCGTGTCCTCCAGGACCGCCCTGAGCGACGGCATCGGGTCGAACCCGCCCTCGATATAGCCGGATCGGGCCCCGACCCGCGCCGCCTCGCGCGCCGCGGCCTCGGCAATCCGGAGAAGGGGGCCGGACTCGAGGATCGCTCCATTCGGCCGGCCGGAGAGCGCGGAGATCGGGTTCACAGCCGCGTTGAGCACCAGCTTCCGCCACAGTGTCCCGGGCGCGTCCCGACTCGCATCGGCTTTGAGGCCCGCGCCCTCGAAGAGCGTTGCCGCGTATTCGGCCCAGCGGAATTCGGTGCTCTTCCACGGGGCGAAACGCGTCCCTCCTCGCGCGGAAGCGTGGAGCGCGCCGGACTCGTCCAGGTAGGCGCCGAGTGACGTGGCCCCCGCGATCAGCGGTGAGTGCGGAAGCGCCGCCTCGAGAATCTCCATGTTCCCCCACCCGTTTTGGAGCGAGCAGATCGCGGAGGTGATGCCGGCTGCGGCGATCGAGCGCGCCGCGGCCCCGGTGTCGTACGACTTGACGCAGAGGAAGATGAGGGTCGCCGGCCGGAGCCCTTCCGGGCGATCCTCGACGCGAAGCGGCGATCCCTCCTGGCTCAGCGCCTCCCGACGCGCGGGATCGCGCGCGTGCACATGGACGGTGTGCCCCGCGCGGTGGAGCCGCGTCGCGAGCAGCGTGCCGAGCGCGCCGGCGCCGAGGACTCCGATGGTTTCCGCCATGTCGCCTCCGATCGGGTCGCGTTGACAGGAGATTCGCCCGAGGGTACGCTCCGCTCCTCTCGAACGTTCGCGCGTCTCCCCGATCATACTCTGAATGGCGAATCCCAAGTCACCGCTACGCGGCGTCATCTTCGACTATGGCAGCACGCTGATCTGGCTCGGCCCCGAGCGCAGGTCGACGCGCACCGACTATGCCGACGTCGTCGCGAGGCCCGGCGCCGAGCGGCTGGCGCGGTTTCTCGTATCGGAGGGCGTGCTGAACGGCGACAGCGCGGCCTCCGAGTTCATCGAGCGCTACCTCGAGATCCGCGAGCGGAACCGCGCTCAGGCCGAGGAGACGGGAAGGGAGATCACCGCGCGCGAGTCGTTGATCCTGGCGCTCGGTTCTAGGGGAGCAAAGGCCGCGACCTCCGAGGAGACTCTGCGCAAGGCGGTCGCCGAGTCGTTCGGCCCCGAGATCGAAGCGGTCGAGGCCCTCCCGGGCGCCGGGGGTACGCTTGAGTTGCTGCCGAAGCGCGGCGTCAAGCTCGCGCTCCTCTCCAACTGCACCGACAGTGCTTACGTGGCGACGGTCGTCCGGCGGCTAGGGTGGGAAGGATACTTCGACCCGTTCGTGGTCTCGGCCGACATCGGCGTCCGAAAGCCGCTCCCGGAGGCGTTCCGGCCGGTGCTGGACGGGTGGAAGATGGCTCCGGAGGAGATCGCCATGGTGGGGGATTCGCTCTACCACGACGTCGCCGGCGCGCAGCGCCTGGACCTCCAGACGATCCACCTCACCGCCGTCGAGAATCCCGGCGACTCGGCGCACCGTTCGACGATCCATCCCCGATGGAGCGTCTCGTCCCACGCGGAGCTTCAGCGCCTGCTCACCAGTCTGTGATCGAATGCACCGCTTTCAGAGTCAGCGGGGTGGCCCCGCGAGTGGCTCGCGCGCATACCGGGAGGCGAGGGACCGGATCGTCGGGGCATATCCGGGCCAGCGCCTGAGCAAGCTTGTCCAGACGGTCCTCGCGGAGTCCGCGTAGCCGGCGTTGGCGTACGCCACCCCAAAGTCATGGAAGTAATCGGGTCGCGCGCCGTCGGGCCTGCCCACCGCAATCCGGAGTTCCCGCACCGCGTCGAGATCACGGCCGGCCAGGGCGTAGCTGAGGCCCAGATCGTGTCGACTCGATGCGCGATCCCATCCGCGATGGATCGCCTCCTCGTAGTATCGGGAGGCGCTCGCGTACTCGCCGAGCTGAAAGTGCTCGTTCGCCAACTTGACCGAATACCGCGGATTCGTAGGCTCGCCTCCGTACGCGCGCTCGGCATAGAGGAGAGCGGATCGGTAGTCTCCGCGGTCCTCGTAGAACTGCGCCAGAACGCTGTTCGGGTAGGCGCGAGACTGAACCGAGATCCTTGTTCCAGGACCGATAAGCGTCTTGAAGCGCCGAAGCGATGCGTCTTCACTGGCGTTGACCAACAGGAAGGGCAGGACAGCACAGAGCGCGAGGCTTACCATTCCAACGCGAAAAGGCATCGGTACCTCGCCTTGAAGCAGCCTGATGCCGAGGCCGACGGAGAGCACGCCCGCAGGGACCATGAGAAGAGCGAAGAGGTCCCAATCAAGAGCGGGCGCCGGGAGCACCAGCAGAAAGGCGGCGATGAGGCCCGAGAGCGTCGCAGCCGCCAGGAATTTCGCCTCGGGTGAGGCCAACCACTGACGACCGGCCCGCGTCGTCAGCCCCCCGATCGCGAGGAGCAGGGCGACCGGCATGATGAGGAGAGCCTCGTTCGCCATGTCGAGGGCGTGCCACAGGCCGACTGGTCCCCCAATATTCCATGCTTTCGCCGACGCCCCTGGCAGCAATGCCGCGTGCAGGGCAATTCGGGAGGACTCGATCCAGTCGTTGGGGCGGCTCCCTGCCGCCACCGCGAGAGCCGGCGTCAGGATCGCGGGCACCAGGCACCAAAGCGCCCGGTGGGACATTCGCCGCTCTCGACGACTCACTAGAAATAAGTACGAAGGCCAAAGGTACAGGGAAAGGAAATGCGAGGCGGTCGCCAACGACAGAAGAACCGGCGTTAGCGCGAACGCGCCTCTCGTGACCAGGCTCCGAAGGCCCAGCCACAAGTAGGCGAGGATCAGAACAACCACCAGCGGGTAGCTCTCCAGGTAGCCGCAATAGAGCTCAGTGATGCCGAGTGTCAACAGCAGGGCAACGGCTTCCGCCCTTGCCCCTCGCTCGGCCACGAGGTGGTTCGCGAGTGCAAGGCAGATGAGGAATGAAAGCCCTCCACAGAGTATCGAGAGAAGTCCAAAGGCACCGGCATCCGGCGAGGGTACGAGGGCTCGGATTACCGATCCGAACGCGGTCCAGATCGCCGCGGCGAGCGGCTCGCTGTATAGCTGGTGCTGCCCCGTTTTCAATATCGTTAGCCAAACCGTCCCGTCCCCGAGGAGATGTGTGCGGGCGCGGAGAAAATAGAGGCTCGCACAGAAGGCGAGGAGCAGCGCCGCGACCCCGAGGGGCCCGGGGCGGCGAAGCGCTTGGAAGCGGACGGCGAAGGCACGGCGCGCCTCGGCCGGTCGGGGCGAACCGGAAACGCATCCCCACAGGATCAGCACGCCGGCGCAAAGGTACAAAGAAACCAGCAGCGAGCGGGCGCCGGTTCCCAGGAACCCGAGCGAGTGCAAGCCCCACGCGAGGGGACCAGGGCTCCCGCTCGCGATGATGACCGCTGCGAGATAGGCGACGCAGAGCCCAAAGAAGACGAACCGTGCCGCTCTGACACTCACAAGTGATAGACCTCCGACCGCGCTTAAATACAGCCAACGCGTGAGCATAGCAGCAGGCTCCCACTTCGACCGTCTCACAAAGATGCCTTACCGGACGCCCGCGAGACGCCTGCGAGACGGCTCCGGCGCATACTCCGATGGATGAAGCCCGCACGCTGTGTGCGATGTACCATCCTCGCGGCAGGGGCATCCTTCCTCCTCGTTTCGGCCCCGTGCTCCCGCGTCGCTGCTCGGAAGCTGAGCTACACCGTCGAAGTATCCGATTCTCTCCCGCGGCAAATGAAAATAGCCGCCGCTCTGACCGGGTGGAGCGGCCCGTATCTGGACCTCCGGGCCCATTCTCCGAGCCAGGTCATGCTCGTGGAGCAGCTCGAAGCGACAACGACGGGCGGGCGGAAACTCGGATGGATCGAGCACGCGGAGACGACCCTCGTTAACGGGACCCCCCTCCGGGTATCCACCTTCCGCATCCTGGGGCCGATTCCGTCCACGCTCCGTGTGCGGTACCGAGTTACCCCCGGACAACCGGAAGGAGATGGACACATCGGATTCTCGGGCCGGTGCTTCGGCTACCTCGGTCCCGACTTCGCGGTGGTCACCGGCAGGGATGTCTTCCTCCTCCCGGAGAATCCGGAGTCTATCCCGTCCATCGGGGTCAGCCTCTCGCTCCCAT
>Ga0137409_10001515_pt1 | contig 21039 bp, 19 predicted proteins | sample CZODoug1_16funga_FD_122059 | JGI IMG/M metagenome (GOLD analysis project Ga0137409, IMG submission 122059) | Vadose zone soil fungal communities from Angelo Coast Range Reserve, California, USA - CZODoug1_16fungal (Hybrid Assembly) | ecosystem: Environmental > Terrestrial > Soil > Vadose zone... | reverse complement strand
ACAAGGACAGCTATGGCTGCAAGCGCGGCACTCATGCATAGTTTTTTCATTTTTTTGCTCCTTTCCAGGCACCAAGAACACGCCGGACTGGGAGAGCGAGGGGTGTTGCCGTCCCGTCGGCTGAAGGATTAGTCTGCGTGAGGTATATCAGTGAGGCGCAATATCTGTCAATAAGTTGCTGATCGTCGAATTAGTTCGGACGAGGTCCCGGCTGAAAAGGGGTGCGCGAGATATAAAAGGCAAACAAACTGAAATGGAAAGGGCCGGGAGGCTTTGGATTTGCGCGGAGGGAATACTTACGAATGGAAGAGGGGAAGCTCCCTTCAGCGGCAAGAGGTGAAAAGTAGGATCGGACAACGCAGGGTGAGCCTGGGTTAAAGGCCTTTGGATTGGCGGAAGGAGCGGACCACGGCGGCGGCGTCCTGGTGCTGGGCGTCGACGGCATAGTTGAGGCGGCGGATGTCGGCGGCGGAGAGTTTGCCGGCCAGATCGGCGAGGGCAGGACGGAGTTGGGGGAATCGGGTGAGGGTGGCTTGGCGGACGATGGGGACGGCGTCGTAGGGCGGGAAGTAGTGGCGGTCATCAGCGAGGGCGACGAGGCCGAGGGAGTCGATGAGGCCGTCGGTAGAGTTGCCGGCGACGATGTCGACTTGATGGTCAACGAGGGCGCGGTAGATGAGGCCGAGATCCATGACTTTGGGAGACTCGGCGAAATGAAGATTGTAGCGCTCGCTCCAGCCGCGGAAGCCGTCGGGGCGCTCAAGAAATTCGTAGCCGACGCCGGCGCGCCATTTGGGAGCGATGGGGGCGATTTCGGAGATTTTTTGCAGATGGAGATTCTTGGCATCGTCGCCGCGGATGACCATGGCGAAGGTATTTTCGAAGCCCAGTGGCTCGGTGACTTCGAGATGGAAGCGATCGGAGTAGAGCTGCTTGACACGGTTGTAGACGGCGGCCGAATCGGCCTGCAGTGATTCATTCAAGACGGCAGTTAGGGCGGTGCCGGTGTATTCGACGTAGAGATCGAGTTCGCCGGCCTGGAGAGCTTTGTGGACCAGGAGGGTACCGCCGAGGTTGGTCTTGCGAATGACGGGGATACCGGTGCGAGCTTCGATGTGCTGGGCGAGGAGCTCGGCGAGGATAACTTGTTCGGTGAAGAATTTGGAGCCGATGATGATTTTAGATTGAGGAGGTTTGTGACAGGCGGAGAGGAAATAGATGAGGTTAAGGAGACAAAGGAAGTAAAGGAAACGGAGGCGAGCGCGGCACATGTCAGGAGACCTTCAGTCTGCGCTCGAGGAGGCCGAGGAGGAAGTCGGCGAGAAGGGCGAGGAGGGCGGCGGGGATGGCGCCGGCAAGGATGAGGGCATCGCTGACGAGGGCGACGCCACGGAAGATGAAGGTACCGAGGCCACCAGCACCGATGGCGGCGGCGATGGTGGCGACGCCGATGGTGATGATGGTAGCGGTGCGAATGCCAGCGAGAATGACGGCCAGGGCAAGCGGGAATCGTACGCGGAAGAGAATTTGCGCGCGCGTCATGCCCATGGCTTCAGCGGCTTCGAGAACCGCGGGATCAATGCCGGTGAGTCCAACGTAAGTGTTCCGCAGGATGGGCAGAAGGGCGTAGAGGACGAGGGCGACGATAGCGGTGCGCTTGCCGATGCCGCCGATGAACGGTATGGGAATGAGGAAGCCGAAGAGGGCGAGGCTGGGGATGGTTTGGAAGACGCTGGCGATGCCGAGCGCGATAGCGCGCAAAGCGGGGCGCTGCACAATGAACATGCCGAGCGGGACGCCAATGAGAATGGCAATGATCATGGCGATGACGACGAGCACGAGGTGATCGAGAGTGGCGCCGAGGATTTCGGCGCGGTGATCGGCGAAGAATGACCAGGCGGTCATTTGAGGGCTCATGCGGAGGCTCCTGGGGTTATGGCAAGAGAGGAAGTAAAGGCGCGGACTTCGGGGTGGTCGAGGCGAAGGAACTCCTGTGGAGTGGCGCTGGCAACGATGCGGCCGGCTTCGAGCAGGACGATGCGGGAAGCGAGAAGCAGGGCTTCGCGGAGATCGTGAGTGACGAAGACGATCGTCTTGCCGAGACGACGGGCGAGGGCGCTGAATTCGCGCTGGAGTTCGGCGCGGGTGACGGGATCGAGCGCGCCGAAGGGCTCGTCCATGAGCAGAATGGGAGGATCGGCCGCAAGGGCGCGGGCAACGCCGACGCGTTGACGCTGGCCGCCGGAGAGTTCGCGGGGGCGGCGATGGGCGAATTCGCTAGGATCGAGACCGACAAGCCGGAGCATTTCCTGAATACGGGAGGCGGTGCGGGGGGCGTCCCAGTTCTCCAAAGTGGGAATGAGGGCAACATTTTCTGCGACGGTGAAATGGGGGAAGAGGCCGGCATCCTGAATGACGTAACCCATGCCACGGCGGAGTCGGATGGGGTCCCAGGCGGCGGTCGAGCGGCCCTGGACGAGGACTTTCCCCTCTGAGGGAAGTAACATTCCGTTCATTAGGCGAAGAAGGGTGGTCTTGCCACTGCCGCTGCGACCGAGGAGAACGAGGGTTTCGCCATGAAGGATTTCTAAGGAGATGCCGGAAACGATTACACGGGAAGGAATAACGTTTATGTGAAACAACACATCGCGAAACTCGATGGTTTTTATTGGAGAGAGCGGTGGTTTCGTATTCATTTCGATTGACAGCAACAGATTCCAGAGGGAACATATTAATGCACCTAGCCTCCCGACGCCGAATTTTGGCGCATCCTTCGCGTGTAAGCCGCATCCAACAGAAGGGGAAGAACGCCATGGGAGCTCCCGCCACCGCTGTCCGCATCCGGCACGACCTTCACACCAGACTAGTTAATGCCCGCGCGCGAACCGATGAGATATTCCGCGTGGTTCGGGAAGAAGCCATCTACGACAGGCCCATCCCCGAGCGACACCGCATTATTTTCTACGTTGGGCATGTTGAGGCGTTCGATTGGAATTTGCTGGCGCAACGGGCGTTTGGATTGCGGCCGATTCAACGGACGTTCGATCAACTGTTTGCTTTTGGCATAGACCCGGTGGATGGCGGGTTGCCGTCGGACGCTCCGGCGGATTGGCCGGAACGCGCGGAAATCGAGCGCTATAACCGGCGGATACGCGAGGAATTGGACCACGCGATCGAACACGCCCTGGAGCGGCCCGCGGAAGGGCATCCGCAGCTGATCCCGATGCTGGAAGTAGCCATCGAACACCGGTTGATGCATGCGGAGACGCTGGCGTACCTGCTGCACCGGCTGCCGAGCGCCAGGAAGGTTGGCGGTCCCGAGCGAGCGGCGTGGAAGGCGCTGAGGGTGAAGCCGCATCTGGTGGAGATCCCCGCCGGGCGGGCTACGCTGGGACTGGAGCCACTCAAGGGAGAAGAATTCGGCTGGGACAACGAATTTGGGGCGCATGAAGTCGAGGTGAAAGAGTTCGCCATCGACAACCACAACGTAACGAATCACGAATTTCTACGGTTTATGCAGGCGGGTGGTTACGAGAACCGCTCCCTGTGGAGCGAGGAAGCCTGGGACTGGAAGGCGAAGGAAGGCGTCGAGCATCCTATGTTCTGGGGGCGCGAGGGCAACCTGTGGATTTATCACACGATGTTTGGCGAAATTCGTTTGCCGCAGGAGTGGCCGGTATACGTGAGCCACGCCGAGGCCAACGCGTATGCGAAGTGGCTGGGACGCAAACTGCCGACCGAAGCGCAGTTTCATCGCGCCGCGTATGGAACGCTCGACGGTACGCGGGAGCGGAGCTATCCCTGGGGCGAGGAAGCGCCGAGCGCGTCCAGGGGAAACTTCGATTTCAAATCGTGGGATCCCTCGCCGGTGGGAGCGCATCCCGCGGGCGCAAGTGCCTTTGGAGTGCACGATCTTGTCGGGAACGGTTGGGAGTGGACGCGGACGGAGTTCGCGCCGTTTCCGGGGTTTACGCCGATGCCGTTCTATCCAGGGTATTCCGCAAATTTTTTCGACGGCAAGCACTACGTTATGAAGGGTGGCTCGCCGCGCACCGCGGCGTGCATGCTGCGGCGGTCGTTCCGAAATTGGTTCCAGCCTCACTATCCGTACGTCTACGCAACGTTCCGTTGCGTCGAGGACTGAGAGTTTTCAGTCGTTAGTTCTCAGTCTTCAGTATGAGAAGAAAAATTGCTCTTGTGGGGGTATCGAGAAGCTGCCCCCCCCACTATGCGCTCAGATACGGCGATTGTGGACACCAATAAACAAGTGGCAAAGGTTTGGGCCACCGACAATCAAGCCCAAGCCCGGGAGACTCCATGCTGACCTCTTCCCTTCCCGTACGGCACGTGTCTGAATTCTCGGCGGACGTGCGCGCGAGCCTCACCAAAGCAGGACAGAGAGAACTTCCTTCAAAGTATTTGTACGACGAAGTAGGCTCGGCCCTGTTCGAAGCCATTTGCGTCTTGCCGGAGTATGGACTCACGCGCGCCGACGCGCGACTGCTGGAAAAGTATGCGGGAGATATTGTGGGCAGGCTGCCCTCGCCGATTCAGGTGGCAGAGCTTGGCAGCGGCTCGGGGAAAAAGACGAGGTGGATCCTGGAGGCGCTCTCGCGGCGGCAAAAGACGTATTACTACCCTATTGAGATTTCGCCTTCGGCGCTGGCAGCGTGCGCGAAAGAACTCGGACAGATCGATCTGGTGAGCGTCGTCGGCCATGAACAACCGTATTTGGAGGGATTGCGCACGGTCGCCAAAGGGCGCGGCGAGCAGGACCATCTGCTCGTGTTGTTTCTGGGGAGCACAATTGGAAATTTCGATCGCGATGCAGGGGAAGAGTTTTTGAGCGAAATGCGGGAGATTCTGCAACCGGGGGATGCGTTGTTGCTCGGCACGGACCTGGAAAAAGATGTTGAGCTACAAATCCTGGCTTATGACGATCCAGCGGGCGTGACGGCGGCGTTCAATCTAAATTTGCTGGCGCGCATCAACCGGGAACTGGGCGCGGATTTTGATTTGAGCTGTTTCCGGCACGAAGCACGGTGGAATTCTGCGGAACGGCGCATCGAGATGCATCTGCGTTCCACGTGCCGGCAAACGGTGCACGTTCCGGCCGCCAGTCTGCGTTTTATGCTGGACGAAGACGAAACCATTTGGACGGAAAGCTCGCACAAGTACCAAGCCGAAGAAATTCCGGGGATGGCAGAGCGCACGGGATTCCACTGCGATGGACAGTGGATTGATCGCGAATGGCCCTTCGCGCAGAACCTGCTCATTGCAGGATAATGAGCAAAGTGACTGGTGACTGGCTGCCCGCGACTTGGGCCCCGCTCCGCGTTATTGGAGCAGGCGTCAAGGTTGAGGCTGCGGGGTACGCCACCGCTGTTTTTTGTCGAGAGTGCGCAAGAATATGAAAAGAAAGGGGATAGGGGGTAGGAAATAAGGGGTAGTGGTCCGGAGAGTCGGCACCCCCCTACACCCCCCCATCAATGATGCATGAATATCAAAAGAAAAGACTTATGAAATGAGCTTTTTTGGTTGAGCAAGTGGAGCCAACGCGAAAAAAAGTAGCGCAAAAAAAAAGAAAAGCGGCAGCAAGCTTCCGCACTCCTCTTTGAGTTTCCTATAGAGTAAAATATACAATAGGCTATAGAACTGTCAAGGAAAACCTTGGTTATTAGGCCGGTTTGCGACTCACGCGTTGTATGTCCAAGTGGATTAATTCCGAGTTCGCCGTGATCCATTCACAATCCAGAAGCCTCAGTAAACAGCCCGCCAAGGAAGTTACCTCTACGTGTAGCCGACTGAACGAGTGGTTTGAGCGCCGAATTGCGAAGTATCACTCATATCGTAGCGCGACCATCGGATCCACCTGAGAAGCGCGCCACGCCGGCAGAAAACCAGCAAGTGCAGCAACAATAGTCAGCAGAGTTGCCGCAAACAGAATTGCCACAGGGTCCGCGAAGCCTAGCCCAAATAGCATGCTACGCACCAGATGAGTCCCACCCAGTGCAAAAGGCACACCAACGATGATTCCCATCAGTACGAGCCCCAGCGTCTCGCGAAGGACCTGCCAAAGAACGTCCCCTTGCTCCGCGCCCAACGCCAGGCGAATTCCGATGTCCCTCGTCCGGCGGGATACCGTATAAGCCATCAGGCCATAGAGGCCAATGGCGGCGAGGAGCAGAGCCAGCAGGCTGAAAGCGCTGGCGAGCTGCTTGATGAAGCGGTCGGTTTGCAGGGAGTCGTCGACCAGCCCCGACATCGTGCGCACCTCGATGGGCGGAAGCGTGGGAGCTGTTTCCCGGACAACTTGGCGAAGCGCAGCAGCCACAGCTTGAGGATCGGCATACGTGCGCACTTCATAGAAGGCGGCAGGATTTTCCCACATGGGATTGGCGAGAGGAGCGTAGATGCGAGGCTCAGCCTTCTCGCGCAAATTGTTGTACTTGGCATCCGCGGCGACGCCCACGACGACCATCTCGGCGGGATTGCCGGAATACGTATCGCGGACGTGCTTGCTGATGGGATTGGTGTTGGGGAAGAAGCGGCGCGCGAAGGTCTGGTTTATGACGGCGGCGCGAACGCTGACGGCGGTATCTTGCGCTTCAATTTCCCGCCCCATCAAGATGGGAATCCCGAGCGTGGAAAAATATCCTGGGCCGACATGATCCATGCGTGAATGCATCTCCTCGCCGGCCTTGGGGGTATAGCCTTCGACGGCGATCGGATCTGCTGATTCCGAGTGGCTGAAGAGGCCGTCCTTGGAAACGGTGGCCCCGCGCAAGCCGGGGATCGCGGAAATTTTCGCTAGCAAATTGAGTTGAAAGTGCGGAATCGCCGCGCCTTTGTAGCCTCCGGGGGCGGCATCGACTTGGAAGAGAATCAGGTTTTCGCGGCCGTAGCCGAGATTTACTGCGCTGAGCTTGGAAAGGCTGCGGACAAAGAGCCCAGCGGAAACGAGAAGAATCACGGAAACGGCGACCTGAGTGACGACCAGGATTTTTCCCGCAGGGAAGCGCCGGTGCGAGGCCTCGCTGAAAGCACCGGTTGGAGTGGACTTTAGGACTAGGGTGAGATCGAGCCGCGTCGAATACAAGGAAGGAATCAAGGTAAAGAGGATTGTGGTGAGCAGCGTCACGCCCAGGGTGAAACCGAGCACGCGCGCGTCAGGCTGCAGATCGAGGTGGATGCTCGGAGGTCCGGATGCCGCGCCGGAAACCATGCGCAGTAGAAGCGCGTCGACCCATTGAGCGAGCAACAAACCTGCGGCGGCACCGGACACTGCGAGGAGGAGGCCCTCCGTCAGCAGTTGCCTGATCAGGCACGCGCGCCCCGCGCCGATGGCAATGCGCACGGCGAATTCTCTTTGCCGCGCCGCGCCGCGAGCGAGCAAGAGGTTCGCTACGTTGGCGCAAGCGATGAGAAGCACAAGTCCCACCAGGGCCATCAAGATTCTTAGCGGCTGACCAAAATGCTCGCGCAGCACGGATGAACCGCGCGCCGCGCGCTGCAGATTAATCCGCTGATCGAGAGCGTGACGGCGCTCATCCGCCGAGATCGAGGCGCTCACCTTGGACTCCAGCAGGTTCTTGAATACGACATTGATGCTGGCCTTGGATTGTTCCGGGGTGACCCCAGGTTTCAGGCGAGCTATGACCTGAAGCCATATATGCATGTTCGTCAGATCTTTCGCCGGGCTGAGGAGATCGCGCCCTGGGTAAACGGAGTCCTGCATCATCATGGGGATCCAAAGATCGGGGAACGCCCCCACGGTTTCTCCAAAGAACCCCGGAGGAGTGACGCCCACAATTTGGAATGATGTTTGGTGAATCTGTATTGTTTTGCCGAGCGCCAGTGGGTCAAGACCAAAGCGCTGCTTCCAGAACGCGTAGCCGATGACGGCAATTGGCGAGCTGTCCCTGGCGCGGTCCACTTCGCGTGTGAAGAACGTGCCAGCGGCGGGAGTGACTCCAAGCGTAGCGAAGTATTCTCCGCTGACAAGGCGGACGCGAGCAGACTCTTTTTGCGCGCCCGTGCTGGGCGAGGAATCAGGGATGGTGACTTCCAATTGCGGAAGACTGCTGTCTGCAGCGAAGATTTCTGAGAAGACCTCGTTGTGATCCCGGAAGTATTCAAACTCTGAATAGGCCAGGAGAGAGCGGTCGCCGCCTTCACTTCCAAAACTGGAACCATGCTCGTCTGGATCCGAAAGTGTGACCAATTGCTCAGGATGCAGCACGGGGAGCGAGCGCAGCAGAACCGAGTCGAGGACGCTGAAGATCGCGGTATTGGCTCCGATCCCTAGAGCAAGCGTCAAGACCGCAATCAGAGTGAAGCCTGGGTTTTTCGCCAGTATGCGCAACGCGAATCGCAAGTCTTGCCAAAGATTTGCCATACCTTCCTCTGCGCACTAACCCGCCCGAAACTCCGCACATCGACGTCCAAGCAATGGCAGGCTTGTACTGCTTGACAGCAAGGCACTTACCTGAGAGCGGCCAGCCGCGATGATTTTCCCTTCGGTCGCTTTTGGGATTTGCCTGTGTCTGAATCGAACATGGCGACCACCCCAAAAGCCTGCACTAGACACCCTGTGATCGCCATCGCTACCTCACCTAGACGGCGAAAAAGAACCGCAATGTATTATGGATAACATGTTCGTCGCCGCTTGAGGAGTCGGCTTGCCAAAATGATCGCCGCTCGCTCCGATACTGCGGAGCCATATCTGCGACGGAGAATCAGAAGGCTTCAATGCGCCAGACGAGGCGGGTGGACCAGGTTTTTTGGGTGGTGAGCGGGGGGCGCCAGAGGGCCAGAATTTGCGAGCCCTGGTAGACGCGCTCGAAGCCTTCCTCGGACTCGGAAACCGTTTCGATCGGGGAGACCCAGAATTCTTCGACGAGCGGCGCGTGCAAGGCGACGCGGACGCGCTGCCAGCCGTCTTCCATACGCAGGACGGGACCGGGCAGAGAGCCACTGAAGCGAAGATTCACACGGCCGGTAGGCGTCTCGAAGAAGCGGTCGGGCTCCGCCGGGGCGAGAAGATTGACCACGGATTCGATGCCGATGGCCACCGGCTTTTCGAGCGGTCCCTTGAGCTTCAGGACGATCTCGCAGGCGACTTCGCAACCGCGGGGCGCGGGACCGAAAGAATACTGCTTGGTGAGCAACATCTTCGGCGCCGATGCTTCCGTCTTGCCGAGCAGTAACAGGGAGTCCGCGCGGAAGAGCTCGGCGTCGTGAGGAGCGGAGCTTTTCACAGTGAACGCGCCACCGGCGAATCCGGCGTCTTCACGCAGTTCAAGAGCTTCATAGTCTGCCTGGGTGCGCGCGGGATCGAAGATCATGACGCGGAAGGCGTGGCGGGGCCAGCGATCGTAACGAAGGAAGCGCTCGAGGCCGGGCTCTTTTGCGCGGGTCTGCTCGTGAATGGAGGCGACGGCGCCAGTGGCGGGCTTGCCCGCGGCTTCGCGCAAACGAGCGTGATAGGCCTCGGGACGGCGCAGGATGGAATTGACGAGTGTGGCGGCCGCGGGACGGAAATCGAGCGCGGCAAGGGTGCCGCCGTCACTGGGCTTCAAGAGCGCCTGAGCTTCGGGAGAGGTAAAGAGCAACTCGTTCGTGCCGTCGGCGTCGTAGTCCAAGAGTTCGACACGCGGGACGAGCGCGCCGGGCGTCTGCCGGTCAGCGATGGCCTCGGCGCGAATGAGATTGCGCCAAGGATCGGTGCGCAGGTGCGGGGCATAAATTCCGCCAAAAATGCCGTGCCAATAGGCGTCGTTGCACTGGGCGCGCAAGAGCAGATCGCGCGCTTGCAGCAATTCATCGGCGGCCTTTGAGCCGTCGTGCCACACGGGCGCAGCGGCGATGCGCGCGGAAACGCGCAGCATTTTCTTGTGCAGGAGATTGGATTCGGCGTACTTGCGAAAAAAGCCTCGCCAGGAACCGCCGCGAAGGAACGACAGGATTTCCGGGCGCGCGCTGAACTCCTTCAGCACCTCGTGGTAGCGCTGCCGGACGCGCGTCGGGAGCGCCCACTCCATCATTTCGGTGTAGGCAGCCGTCGGGAGATCGGCGCGGCCGAGAGGCGCGTGAGTTGCCAAATAATCGCCAGGTGTGGAAACCGCCAGCCAATCCGAATTCTTCTCCAGAGCGGCAAAAAAATCGGCGAGCCAGCCACCCTTGTAACAGTGCTCATACGTGCCGGGCCAGACACCGAACTTTTCCATGTCATCGCCCATGGCGGCCACGCCGCCGGGGTGGACGCTGGCAGCATCGCGCAGATAAGCGATGACGTCTTCGACTTTGCCGAAAGGAATGAGGTAGCGCAGAGCCTTCTGCCCGGGGTAGAGCCACACGGTCTGGCCACGGTCTTCGGCGATGTAGGCGCCAAAGAGTTCTTCCGGCTCGAAACCCGCGGAGAGGAAATGGATGTCATCGACGAGCGTGTAAGCGACGTTTGCGGCGGCGAGAGCAGTGGGAAGCTGTGGTTCCCAGACGCGCTCGGCAAGCCAGGCGCCGGAGGGAAGCCGGCCGAAGTGTTTCTCGAGATAAGCGGCCAGGCGGCTAATCTGTTCGCGCTGATCTTCGTGTGGAATCGAAACGAGGATCGGTTCGTAGAAGCCGCCACCGACGAGTTCCACCTGGCCGCTTTGGACCAACTTTTTCAGGCGAACGAAATATTCAGGCCGATGTTCCTCGATCCAGGTGAGCAGCGGCCCGGAATAGTGAAGGCCGAGATGGACGCCAGGGTGCTTTTCGAGATGCTCAATAAAGGGAAGATAGGAGGTGTCGTAGGCCTTTTCGAGGACATGCTCGAAATTGCCGCAGGGCTGGTGCGCGTGAATGAGCAGGGCGAGATGGAATTTCTGCGGCATGGGGACAGTTTTTTCTCTCTGACATCATAACCCGCCATGCGAAATTGTGAATTAATTCCAGGCGCGTAGTGAATCCGCAAATTGTGTACTTCGATTGGATGAGCGGCGCGCTCCTATGGGCGTGAGCGCGCGGTTCGTTCAGCGTTCAGGGCCCGCTGTGTTTCAACACCCAATCGGAGACGGCGTTCAGAGCCTCCGGGGCCATGGTTTCCTGAATTCCGCCGTATTCGGTGGGCGAGCCCGTTGGGGAGTGCTGGAAGAGGTGGTTCAACCCAGGTAACTCGGTGGTTTGAAAATGCTGGTTGCCGCCGTCTTGCAGGGCTTTTTCGATTTTGGCGAGATTCTGCTTCGGGGGAACTTGCAGGTCTTTTTCGCCATTGAGGGCGAGGACCGGACAAATGGTCTTTTGCAATGTTGGAACGGGATCATAGTCGAGAAAGAATCGAAACCATGGTGAAACCAGCATGCGGACTTGCGACTGAACGGCGGCTGGCGGGAGCGCCGCGCCGGTACTGGTGGTCTGCACAAGTTCATTCAGTTTCGCTTCGAGTGCCGCGGGATCTTTTTCTTGTCGAACAAGGGCGTATGTCTGTTTGTTGAAGGCAAGGGTCCTGGCGACTTCTCCGTCGTTTACGCCGGCGGCCCGCAAGATGAGTTCTGACTGGAGCAATAGGACGTCTTCACCTTTCAGGCCCGGACCTGCCAGGAGCACGATCCAGGCGACGGTTTGCGAATCCGTTGCAACCATGGGCGCGATCAACCCGCCTTCACTGTGGCCAATGAGGCCGGTTTTTTTTGGGTCAATTTCCTTGCGGGTTTTTAGGTAAGCGAGAGCAGCTTCGGCGTCGCCGACAAAATCCTCCGTCGTCGCGTTCGCGTAGTCGCCGGTGGACTTGCCGATTCCGCGTTTATCGAAGCGAAGAACGGCGACGCCTTTTCGCGTCAGGTGGTCCGCCAACACCAGAAAAGGGCGATGTCCCATGATAGATTCATCGCGATCGTGCGGCCCGGAACCACTTAGGAGAACGGCGGCGGCAAACGGCCCCTGGCCAGGCGGAAGAGTGAGGGCGCCCGCGAGTGAGATCTTCGCTTTTCCGTTCGGGAAGGTGATTTCTTCTTCCTTATACGGATAAGGTTTCACAGGGTTCTGAGGGCGCACCAGTTCGAGAAGCTGGTCCGAGCGTTGAAAATCCAGTTTCTGCTCGACGCTGTTTTGCGTCCAGCTTCCGGTAATGGCCGACTTTGCGGCGTTGAGCGAGCCGTCATAAACACCGCTCACGACTGGAATTTCAAAATGAAAGCCGGCGTCTTTCTGGCTCACATGGATGGCGGGCAGTCCGCTAACTCCCTGGTCGGGGCTGTCTAGGGCAGCGACGAGCCGCTTCCGATCATCATGTGAGACGTGCAATTGCAGGCGGAGGCGCATGCCGTTGCCTTCCAGCGCGCCCTGCCACACTCCCTCGGCGCTCGCGATGGCATCGGAAGGCTTCTTTGCGCCGGCTGACGCGGCCTGTCGATGAAAAACAAGCGGCAGGCTCGCGCTGCCCTGCGTCCAGTCACCTTCGATGCTGCGGTGATCGGCCGCAATCCTTCCTTCATAAGAAGCGCCCACGGAAGACACGTTGAAATGGAGAGCGGAATCTTTCTGAGTAAGCGAGGTCACTTCAATGCCGTAGACGCCTTGATCCAGACTGTCGATGGTGGCTTTGAAGGAGCCGTCCGCCGCCTTTGAAACGTGCAGAACGAGATGAAGTACCGCTTCGCCCGCTGGAAGCGAACCGGTCCAGCGGCCTTCCAGCGCGGAGGAGCTCCGTTGCGTCTGCGGTTTGTGAACGGCTGGAGTTTGGGCGGAGGCCGTCGAAAAAGCAGTGAAGCTGAAGAAAGAGATGGCTAAGGTCAGACTCCGGTTAGCAGGCTTCACAGAAAACCTCCACACTCCACTCTGAGGATGGTAGATGATTCCTCGCCCAAAAGAGTTGGAATCACGCCCGGGGCGGAGAGGCGCGAATCAAGTATTGGAAGTAACTCAATGCTTGAATTTTGGGAGGCCGGAGCAGAAAAAAGCGGCACACCGAAGCGTGCCGCCAAAATCCGCAAGAAACCGATCGCGCCCTAGCAGCGCAGGCTACTTCCCCTGTTTTGCATACCAATCGGCGTTGATGGGCGTGAAGCTATTCCACTTTTCCGGAAGATCTTCGAGCGCAAAAATAGCCGTCACCGGGCAGACCGGGACGCACGCGCCGCAGTCGATGCATTCCGTGGGATGAATATACAGTTGCGTCTCGCTCTCGAAATTCGCTTCATCCTTGCGCGGATGAATGCAGTCCACGGGGCAGACATCCACACAGGCGGTGTCTTTTGTGCCGATGCAGGGCTCGGCAATCACGTAAGCCATTAAGGGTCTCCTTTGTTCGGACAGCCGACCGGCGCCCCATCGGACGAAACAGCACCACCGGTAAAAATGCCTTATACCACGCGACTGCCCGGAGCGACAAGCGGCTATAAGAATTGTACGCGGCGGGAGGGAGTTTCTCAACCGGCAGGGGTACGGATAGAATGGGAGAGCAGGAAGGAAGGACCATGAGAATCCAGACTGGCATTGTCGTGCTTGGTTTGCTGGCTGCGGCGGCTGCCGTGGCGGCACCGCAGGCGTCGAAGACCGCGGCTCACCGCGATCCAGAACTCATCGACAAGCAGGATTATCAGAAATTGTTGGAGCAATACCGGGGCAAGCCGCTGCTGGTGACGTTTTGGGCGACCTGGTGCGAACCTTGCCGCGACGAGTACCCCATGCTGAATGAATTGGCGAAGCAGTACGCGCCGAAGGGGTTGAAGGTCGTGGGCGTGAGCATGGATGACGATGGCGACCTGATCCTGATACGGCGTTTTCTGGCCCGCTACAAGCCAGTATTTCCCAATTACCGGAAAAAGGCGGGCGGGGAGGAACTGTTCAGACAAGGGGTACTGCCGGGCTGGAATGGGACCCTTCCGGTTTCGGTCTTCTATGGCAAGGACGGCAGGCAAGCCGGACATGTGCTCGGCGAGGGCACGCGGGATACTTATGAAGCGGCGATTCGAACGCTGCTCGCTTCGGGATCCAACTAGAAGTACGGCCAAAAATCGAGATCGCCGTACTTGGTCAGGCTGAAAAACTGGCGCGGAGGCCGTTGATGCTCAATACCAAGGGCAATCGAATCACCTATTTTGGTCACAGCACGTTTTCGCTGACGACGCCTTCCGGGCAGGTTGCTTTGATCGATCCGTGGGTGATGACGAATCCTTTCTGCCCGGAGGCTCTGAAAAAAATGGCGCGGCTGGATGCCATTTTCCTGACTCACGCGCATACCGATCACATGGGAGATCTTCTGGCTTTGGCCAAACAGCACAAACCGAGAATTGCGGCAATCTTTGAGACGTGTCTGTGGATCGAGAGCAAGGGCTTCGAACAAGAGACCTGTCCGATGGGCAAGGGCGGCTCGCAGAAAATCGGTGATTTCGAAATCACCATGACGCACGCGTTCCATTCGAATTCGATCGACGATAACGGAGTGCGACACTACGGCGGCGAGCCCGCGGGATACATCATCCGCATGCCCGGCGGGTTCAAGGTGTATCACGCGGGCGATACGGCCCTCTTTGGCGACATGAGATTAATCGGCGAGCTTTACAAGCCGGACCTCGCGATGCTGCCGATCGGCGATCGCTTCACGATGGGCCCTCGCGAAGCGGCGTATGCGATCCGTCTGCTCGGCGTGAAGCACGTGGCGCCGATGCATTACGCGACGTTTCCCTTCCTGACTGGTACGGCGGAAGAATTGCGAAAAGAGGCGAAGAAAATCAAAGGGCTGAAAATTCACGCGTTGAAGCCGGGAGAGAGACTATGATTCGCAGCGAAAATCTGCGCAGCGGCTACATTCAGGACGACGTCGAGGAATATCTTTACGAGCTGCTGCCGGAGCGTGATGAGGTCGTCAGGGAGATGGAGGATTACGCGGCGCAGAATCGCGTTCCGATCATAGGGCCGGCGGTGGCACGAATGCTGGCGCTGTTCGTGCAAGTTTCTGGCGCAAAGCGAATTTTTGAGATGGGCTCGGCTATCGGGTATTCAACGATCTGGCTGGCGCGCGCGGCGGGGCCAAAGGCAAAGGTGATCTATACGGATGGCGATCCGGAGAAAGCGCGGCGCGCGAAGGATTATTTTCGCCGCGCGGGGGTTGCCAAACGGATAGATGTACGCGTTGGCAACGCCCATGATTTGTTGCAGAAAACGTCAGGCAAGTTCGACCTGATCTTCAACGACGTGGACAAGCACCAATATCCTGAGTCGCTGCGCGTGGCGCTCCCGAAGCTGCGCCGCGGAGGCTTGTTCATCACCGACAATACGCTGTGGTCGGGAAAGGCGGCGCGGCCGGCAGCGCCAGATGACCTCCAAACGCGTGGCATACAGGAATTCAACCGGCTGGTCTACGCTTCGAAGGAGCTCTACCCCGTCTTGATCCCGCTGCGTGACGGTGTCACCGTCTGCCGGAAGAACTGAACGCAACTTATGGCAACCACCGCCACTACCGCGCCGAAAGTTCTCCCAGGCCGCCCTCCGGGGCCGAAAGGGCGATTCCTGCTGGGTAGCCTGATCGAGGTATCACGCGACTGGCTGGGATTTTACAAGCGCTGTGCCGAGGAATACGGGGACATCGTTTGCATCCATCTCGCCCACGTTCCCGTATATCTGGTGGTGCATCCCCGCGACATAGAAACCGTGCTGGTTACAAACGCGGGAAATTTCACGAAGTCCGCAGATTATCGGGCACTGGCGCGCGTCCTCGGCCAGGGCTTGTTGACCAGCGAGGGAGAATTCTGGAAGCGACAGCGCAGCCTCATCCAGCCCGCCTTTCACCGCCAAAGCATCCTGGCATACGCGGCGGTGATGACCCGCGCCGCCGGCCGCATGCTGGAATCGTGGAAGGAGAAGGGCGAGCGGAATATTCATGAAGACTTGATGCGCGTAACCCTGGAAATCGTCGCGCAGTGTCTGTATGGCGCTGAGGTCACCGATGCCGCTGAGCGGGTCGGCAAGGCTATGGAAGTGGTGATGGGAAGATTTATAGTCAACGCAAGTCTGGCCATGCTGTTTCGTTTCGATATCCCTGTTCTTTTTGCGCCCCGGGAGTGGCGGGCCATCCGCGAATTGAACGAGATCATCGGCAGCATCATCCAAGAGCGGCGCTCTTCCAATCAACCGCGCGAAGATCTTCTGGAGATGCTGCTTCGGGCGCGCGATGCGGATGGTAACCCCATGAGCGACGCGCAATTGCGCGATGAAGTGATGACCCTTTTTCTAGCCGGCCACGAGACCACGGCCATTGCGCTCTCCTGGGCCTGTTACCTGATCGCGCAAGACCCGGACATCGAGACAAAGCTCGCCGCGGAACTGCAAGCGGTCCTCGGCGATCGCGTGCCGACACCGGAAGACCTTCCCCGATTAAGATATACGGAGATGGTGCTCAAGGAAGCGATGCGTCTCTATCCCGCGGTGTGGGGGATCGGCCGGATAGCAGTGGAGGAGTGCGAGCTTGGGGGATACCGGGTGCCGGCCGGCTCGAATATATTCATTCTGCAGTGGCGCACGCAACGCGATCCGCGATTTTTCCCCGAGCCGGAACGATTCGACCCCGAACGCTGGAGGGATGACCCGGTTCGCTCAGGAAAGATTCCGCGCTTCGCGTATTTTCCCTTTGGAGGCGGGCCACGGGTTTGTGTTGGCGCAGCCTTCGCGATGATGGAGGCAACGTTGCTGCTGGCCATGATTCAGCAGAAATATCATCTCGAAGTTGTCCCAGGACATCCCATCGAAATCTTCGCGTCGGTTACGCTGCGTCCCAAACATGGCATTCGCGTGATCCCGCAGCGCCGGACGGCAGACACAAAATAACCCTCCGCTGGTCTCCCCAGATACTCCGCTAAAGCGCATCGCCCCGGAAGCGCGATGAAGGGGGATGGACCTTACTTGCGGAGGAAATTGCGGATAAGGAAGCCAAGGTTTGCGGGGCGTTCGGCGAGGCGCCTCATAAAATAAGGAAACCAGTCGCGGCCGAAAGGGATGTAGATGCGAACGCGATAGCCATCCTTTACGAGCCGGCGTTGCAGGTCGGTGCGCACTCCGTACAACATCTGAAATTCGAAATCGTCCTTGGATATCTGCTTCGCCGCTGCGTGGCGAATGGTCGCCGCGATCATCCGCGGGTCGTGCGTGGCGATGCCGTGATAGAAGCCACTGGACAGCAGGAGCTGCATCAGCCGGACGAAATTGGCATCCACATCGGCTTTCTGCGGAAAGGCAACTTCCTCTGATTCCTTGTACGCGCCCTTGCACAGACGGATGCGGCAACCATATGCCAACAGATCCGTGACGTCGGTTTCACTGCGGTAGAGATAGGACTGGATGACCGTGCCGACGGCGGGATTGCGTGCGCGAACGCGTTTGACGAGTTCGATGGTGCGCTGCGTGTAAAGAGACCCCTCCATGTCGATGCGCAGAAAATTATCGAAGCCCGCGGCGCGCTCCACGATGGAGCGCACCAGGCCTTCGCAAAATTCAATATTGATATCGAGACCGAGTTGCGTGAGCTTGCCGGAAACGTTGGCGTGCAGCCCTTCCTGAGCGATGCGTTCAAAAACCTCGAGGTAGGCATCGCGGGAATGCTGTGCATCCGAGGTGGTAGCGACATTTTCACCGAGGTAATCCAGGCTGGTGAACATGCCAGCATTGTTGCATTCACGAGCGGCGGCGACCGCTTCATCGAGCGTTTCGCCGGCGACGAACCGGCGCGCCATACGGCGCGTGGTGCCATTGGAAGTGACCCAATTAGCGAAGCTCTTACTTTCGGAAAGTTTGAGGAGCGTCGACCGGAGCATGCGGGAATTATTATGGCAGCGTAGGCAGGGCGAAACTAGCCTTTGTGCTCTTCCAGAAACTTTTCGGCGTCCAAGGCAGCCATGCAACCGGAGCCTGCAGCGGTGACGGCCTGGCGGTAACGGTGGTCTTGCACGTCACCGGCAATGAAAACACCAGGAATCGAGGTCAGGCTGCCGTGCCTGGCGATCAGGTAGCCGTTGGAATCCATTTCGAGTTTTCCCTTGAAGACGATGGTGTTCGGATCGTGGCCGATTGCGACGAATACACCGTTAAGAGCAATGTCGTGCGTTTCCTTGGTCTGCTGATTGCGCAGACTCACTCCTTCCACGTGGCCCTGGGGAGCGAGAATCTCCTCCACGGCGAAAGGTGTGACGAATTCGACTTTCTCGTTTGCCTTGGCGCGGTCGATCATGATCTTGGAAGCGCGAAAATCATTCCGGCGGTGAATCAGATGGACCTTGCTGGCGTAGCGCGAAAGAAAGTTGGCTTCTTCCATGGCCGAATCACCGCCGCCGACTACGGCGATGGGCTTGCCGCGGAAAAAATAGCCGTCGCAAGTCGCACAGGTGGAAACGCCGCGGCCGATCAGTTCCCTTTCACCCTTTAGACCCAGCAAACGCGCTGAGGCGCCTGCGGCGACGATCAAAGCTTGCGCCTCATAGGTATCTTTCCCGGCAATGATCTTGAACGGCCGCTTGCTGACGTCGACTTCGTTTACCGCCCCGGCTTTGAACTCCGCGCCGAATTTCTGCGCCTGCTTGCGCATGTTTTCGATGAGCTCCGGCCCCATGATGCCGTCGGGGAACCCCGGATAATTCTCAACATGGGTGGTGAGCGAAAGCTGTCCGCCAGGCTCGTGCCCGTCAAGAACCAGCGGTTTCAAGTTCGCGCGCGCAGCGTAAATAGCGGCAGTTAGGCCGGCACAGCCGCTGCCAATGATGAGGACGTTGTACATTCGATCTTTCTCCACCTATTAGATTCAACACTGCGCTCGCCGGATACAACTGAGCGGGTATTGTAGCATTCCCTCCCCGGCGATTCGGAATGAGGGCGGCCAAATTGGAAAGGCCTCTTCCCGCGGGCGTCGTTGACCGGGACGAACGGTGGCCGCTATAGTCCAGAGAAATACCAGGTTGCCCAAGGAGAAAGTCAAGATGGATCCGCGCTACCCGATTGGAAAGTTTGAGATGCCTGCGAGTGTGACGCCAACTCGGCGCCAGCAGGCAATCGACGAGATTGCGGCTACACCAGCCAAAATGCGCGCAGCGGTGAAGGGACTGAACGACGCGCATCTCGACACACCATACCGCGAAGGAGGCTGGACGGTGCGCCAGGTCGTCCACCACGTTCCGGACAGCCACCTCAATGCTTACGTCCGATTGAAACTGGCGCTCACCGAAGATAAGCCGACGATTAAGCCTTACAACGAAGCGGCCTGGGCAGAATTGGCCGACTCAAGGACGACGCCCATCGAAGTTTCACAGACTCTGCTGGATTCGGTACACACCCGCTGGGATCGGCTGTGGCGCTCACTGAAGCCCGAACATTTTGCAAGAGTCCTCGTCCACCCGGAGCATGGCGAGCGCACCGTAGACTGGCTGCTGTTCCTTTACGAGTGGCACGGGAAACATCACACCGCGCACATCCTGGAGCTCCGCAAGCAGAAGGGATGGTAGGACGAAGGGGGTTCTCGATCTGGCCCTCGAATTTGTCACTCCTTCCGACCGAGAGACAAGCCTCGGCTGTAGTGATGTGGCGCGGCGCGCTCCGGCTCGTGTACGATGATGCGGTACACAAGGAGATCGCATGAGCCGGGCGGCAGGAACCTACGCTATTTTTGAGACTTCACTGGGGAACATTGTGGTGCGCTTGCTCGAAAAGGAAGCGCCAAAGACGGTTGCGAATTTCATCGGGCTTGCCGAAGGCACCAAAGAATTCACGAATGAAAAGACCGGACAGAAGGAGAAGAGACCTTTCTACGACGGATTGATCTTCCATCGCGTGATTCCGCAATTCATGATTCAAGGCGGCTGCCCGCAGGGCAGCGGAATGGGCGGGCCAGGTTACAAGTTTGCGGACGAGTTTCATCCGTCGCTGAAGCATTCGAAGGCCGGAAAGCTCTCCATGGCCAACTCCGGACCGGGAACCAACGGAAGCCAGTTCTTCCTCACCGTGGCGGCGACGCCGTGGCTGGACAACAAGCACACCATCTTTGGCGAAATCGTCGAAGGGCAGGACCTGGCCAACCAGATTTCGAATGTGCCGCGCGATTCGAATGACCGCCCGCGAACACCTGTATCCATCTCGAAGCTTCGCATTGAACGCGTCGCGTAAGCGGACGCCATGGCAGTGCTCACGCCCGAGCGGCTATTCCGATTCATGATCGAATTGGTCTTCGTTTTGCTCGGCTCGCTGGTGATCTGGCTGGGATTGGCACGGCGCGTTTATGTGGACCGGCATAGTGCCGCCTGGTTGATTCTCAGCGTGGCGCTGATCTTGTGGGGCCTGCGCGCGCTCTACAAGCCGGGCCAGTGGTGGTTGCGTTGGCAGAACTGGACGCGCGGACTTTCGTTGTCGCTTTTGGGCGTCCTCATGCTCGTAATTTCACGCGTACCGTTCCTCTGGGTTGGTCCGATGCTGGCGGCCGGGGGCGGCCTGCTGGTACTGCGCGGTTTGATTGCCGCGTTCTTGATCTTCCGGCCGCGCTAAAGAAGCCTCTACCACAGGGGCGCGGCGGCAAATCCCCAGCTCGGCCGCTTTCTCGTCTTTCTTTCTCTTCTGCTTTGACTATAATCCCCGCAACAGACAGCCCTACCAGTGTTTGGGAATCGGCCCCGGGCCGTCGTTTGCCTTCATCAAAAGAACAAAGGAGGAAGACCGTGCTTAAGGAATTCAAAGAGTTTTGCCATGCGGGGCAATATCGTGGATTTGGCGGTCGGCGTGATTATGGGCGTGGCCTTTGGAAAGATTGTCTCGTCGCTCGTGGAAGACGTGATCATGCCACCGATCGGCCGCTTGCTCGGCAACGTCGATTTTTCAGGTTTGTTCATCAACCTGAGCAGCACACATTTCGATTCGATTGCGGCGGCCAAGGCAGCGACCCCGCCACAGCCGACGCTGAACTACGGGATCTTCATCAATAACGTGATCACTTTTCTGATCGTGGCGTTTGCCGTGTTCCTGATCGTACAGCTGCTGAACCGCTGGACCAAGAAGCCGGAAGCCCCCACGACGAAAGATTGCCCGCAG
>Ga0137409_10002199_pt1 | contig 21046 bp, 14 predicted proteins | sample CZODoug1_16funga_FD_122059 | JGI IMG/M metagenome (GOLD analysis project Ga0137409, IMG submission 122059) | Vadose zone soil fungal communities from Angelo Coast Range Reserve, California, USA - CZODoug1_16fungal (Hybrid Assembly) | ecosystem: Environmental > Terrestrial > Soil > Vadose zone... | reverse complement strand
TGCCAAGTGTCCAAATCACAGCGGCAAATAGCATGGCATTCATCGCAACGGCGGAAAGCACCGACGCGATGTATATAACAGGCAACCCTAAGCCAGTACCCCAAAGCAGGCGCTCAACTGACGGACTCAGCACAAGCGTTCCGGGGAGCGTCAGAATAAAGCCTACTGTCCATAGAAATGGACCCAAAGCGCCTTGAAACTGGCCGCTAATTGCCCAAGAAATGACCGCCGCCGCTTCGAGTGCCAGAAAGATTCGCCACGCTAGACTCATGTGGGACATTTCGCGCGATCTAAGCAATAATTAGACGACATGAATGTCGTGTAACAAACGAACGCGACGAATATGTCCCATAACATTCCGGCCGGGCGCCCGAGCCGCAGTCAGCTTCGTCAAGCCGACGCCTCTCACGCATGCTTCTCCTCCGTGAGGTTGAGCTCGGAGCGCAGGTGCTCGCGAATCAAATACTTCTGAACCTTGCCGCTGATCGTGAGCGGAAAGCTCTCCACGAAGCGCACGTAGCGGGGGACCTTGTAGTGCGCAATTTGCCCGCGGCAGAATTCCCGGATTTCCTCATCGGAGGCGGTCATGCCGTCCCGCAGGCGGATGCACGCGCAAACGGCCTCACCGTACTTGGCGTCGGGAACACCGACCACGGCGACGTCGAGCACCGCGGGGTGCCGATAGAGAAATTCCTCGATTTCCCGCGGCGAAACGTTTTCGCCGCCGCGGATGATCATGTCCTTCACGCGACCGACGATATTGCAGTAACCCTGCTCGTCGATGACCCCTAGATCGCCAGTGTGCATCCAGCCGCCTGCATCGATCACATCCCGCGTGCGCTCGGCATCACCCCAGTATCCTCGCATCACGCTGTAGCCTCGAGTCAGGAGTTCGCCGGCGGTGCCACGCGGCGTGACGTGCCCGTTCGAGTCGATGATTTTCACCTGCACGTGCGGATGCACGCGTCCGACGGTGCCGACGCGACGATCGATGGGATCGTCCGGCTGGCTCTGAAAGCTGACCGGGCTGGTCTCCGTCATGCCGTAGCAGATCGTCACCTCCGGCATGTGCATCTCGGCAACGACTCGGCGCATGACCGCGATCGGACACGGTGATCCGGCCATGATGCCGGTGCGCAGCGACGATAGATCGAACTGGCTGAACCGAGGATGCTCCAATTCCGCGATGAACATGGTCGGCACACCGTACAACGCCGTGCACCGCGCGTTCGCCACCGTCTCGAGCACCGCCAGCGGCTCGAAGCCGTCGCCGGAAAACACACTCGCCGCCCCGTGCGTCATTGCCGCCAGCACGCCCAGCACCATGCCGAAGCAGTGATACAGCGGCACCGGGATGCAGACGCTGTCGTCCGCGGTAAGCCGCATGCCCTCGCCGACGAAGAACCCGTTGTTCACGATGTTGAAGTGCGTCAACGTCGCGCCTTTCGGCGTACCCGTCGTACCGCTCGTGAATTGGATATTGAAAACCTGGTCCGCGTCCAGCTGCTCCTCGATGGACGCCAGCGCTGCCTCCTCGAGATCGTGCCCCGATGCCAAAAGGTCGCTGAACGACAGCGTGCCGGCCACGGGTTCCGCGCCCAACTGAACCAGCAGGCGAAGTTCCGGGAAGGCCGCGCATACCAGCCGGCCGGGCGCGGCGCTGCGAAGTTCGGGAATCAAGGACTGAAGCATGGCCACGTAGTCGCTGGTCTTGAAGCGCGGCGCGAATACCAGGGTGCGGCAGCCGACGAGGCGCAACGCGAACTCGAGTTCCGTATTACGGTAGGCGGGATTGATGTTCACCAATACCAGTCCGGCGCGCGCCGCTCCGAACATCGTCAACACCCACTCGGCGCAGTTCGGCGCCCAGATGCCGATGCGCTCGCCCGGCTTGAGTCCGCAGGCGACCAGTCCGCGCGCCACCCGCTCGACCTCGCGATCGAATTCGGCGAACGTGAATCGGGTCGACTGGAACGGCACCACGAGCGCCAAGCGGTCCGGTACCTGGTCGACGGCGGCCTTTAGAACTCCGTCCACCGTGCGATAGAGCAGGGGCTGATCGCTGGTGCCCGACACGAAACTCAAAGAGGGTTGCCGACGGCTGCGGTGCATATGACTCAGCGTAGACGCGCGCTGCCGACATGGCAATGACCCTCGCCTTTTCACCCGCCCGAATGCGGAAGCGCGCGCGCGTGAGCGAGTATTATTCTCAGCAGCCGGCGGCGGCTCCCCTGCGTTACGCAGCGCGGCCTAGGCTAGTATTACCTGCACCGACGGCTACCCCTTGCGTTGCGCATCCGCGGCCGTTGGGTCGCGTCATCCGTTGCGACGCTGGGTGATCGACTGCGCGCGTTTGAGGAGAAGTCGTGTCGACCAAGGCCGTCATCGGCGGGCATAAGATTCGGCGCCTGGACACCGTCACCGAGGCGCACGTTCGGGGACTTGCCGAACTGCTGATCGATTGCGTGGACGGCGACGCGTCGGTGAGCTTCATGCATCCCTTGGCCGTGCCGAAGGCACTGGATTTCTGGCATCGCATAGCTCACGGAGTGGCTCGAGGCGAGCGTGCGCTGCTCGTGGCCGAAGATGCGGGCGGCGTTGTCGGCACCGTGCAGCTCATCCTCGATCAGCCAGAGAATCAGCCGCACCGCGCCGATCTGTCGAAGATGCTCGTGCACCGCCGAGCACGGCGTCAGGGATTGGGGGAGGGATTGCTGCGCGCCGCGGAGGATGTCGCACGCGACTGCGGGAAATCACTGCTGGTGCTCGACACAGCGAGCGCCGATGCGGAGCGTCTTTATGTCAAGTTGGGTTGGCGGCGCTGCGGCGTCATCCCAGGGTACGCCCTGCTGCCGCGTGGCGGACTGTGTGACACCACCTACTTCTACCGAACGCTGGATACCTAGCCGCTCGCAGTCTGAACGAACGGCGCTACAAGCCTCGGCGGCAATTGCATGTGACGCGGCAGCACCGGAGAATTGAGCCGGTCCATCAGGCTCCTGTCCGGCCAATGCCGTATTCTCGAACGCCCGAACAGCGGTGTGTCGAGAGCTGGACATCCATACAGTATGTTTCTGGCGGGGAGATAGGATGATGAAGCAATTACCACTCGGCAAATCGGGTCCCGCTGCCTCTGCGCTCGGACTGGGCTGCATGGGCATGTCCGGGATGTACGGTCCGGCGGACCGCAAGGAAAGTCTCGCCACGCTCCAGGCGGCCGTCGACGCCGGGATCACCCTGCTTGATACCGGTGATTTCTACGGCATGGGGCACAACGAATTACTGATCGGCGAGGCGCTGAAGTCGATCGCCCGTGACCGCGTGCTCCTCAGCGTGAAGTTCGGGGGTCTGCGCGATCCCGCAGGCGGCTGGGCCGGCTATGACACGCGGCCGAAAGCGGCCAAGAACTTCCTTGCCTATTCCTTGCAGCGGCTGGGCGTCGACTATATCGACATTTACCGACCCGCTCGCCTCGATCCGCAAGTGCCGATCGAGGACACAGTCGGTGCCATCGCGGACATGATCAACGCGGGATACGTGCGCCATATCGGTCTTTCCGAAATCGGCGCGGAAACCCTGCGGCGCGCGGCCGCAGTGCACCCCATCAGCGATTTGCAGATCGAGTATTCGTTGATTTCCCGCGGTATCGAAGATCGCATCCTGCCGACGGCGCGGGAACTCGGCATCGGCATTACGGCGTACGGCGTGTTGTCGCGGGGACTCATCAGTGGCCACTGGCGCAAGGACAACGTCGCCGCGGGTGACTTCCGCGCGCGCAGCCCGCGCTTCCAGGGCGCCAACGTCGACGCCAACCTGGCCCTCGTCGAGGCACTTCGGGATATTGCGGCCGCGAAGGACATCAGCGTTGCGCAGGTCGCGATCGCCTGGGTTGCCCAACAGGGAGACGACATCATTCCGCTCATCGGCGCGCGGCGCCGCGATCGCCTGGCCGAAGCGCTCGGCTCGTTGGACGCGGCGCTCACGGCAAAAGACATGGCGGCCATCGAACTCGCCATCCCGAAGGGCGCGGCCGCAGGTGCGCGTTACCCCGGCGCAGCGATGGCCGACCTGGACAGCGAGAAATGATTCGACTCGCTTGAAGGAACGCCGGCGCCTTGATTCGCCAGACGCTGTTCATACAGGCCTCAAGCATCGCCTCAAGCGCCGCCTCAAGCGCCGCCTCAAGCGCCGCCTCAAGCGCCGCCTCAAGCGCCGCCTCAAGCGTCGCCATCAATAATCCCGAGGTCTGTCAGCACTCGTTGGGTTTCATTCGCCCCGCGGACACGAACCGCATGCATGCCAAAACTCTGTGCGGCTTCGACGTTGAGCGGGTTGTCATCCAAAAACAGCACCTGCCCGGGCATGAAACCCAGCGAATCGACGACATGTTCAAAGGCGTCGGCATCAGGTTTGATTTTCCCGGTGAGATGCGAAATAAAGTGGCTGTCGAACGCAGGGCCAAGTCCCATGTCGTTCAACACTCGGGGCCAGTGCAGACTGTTGCTATTCGACAGCAGTGCGCGTCGATAGGACGGTGGTATGAGCGCCAACATATCCAAGGTGCCCGGATAGAGCCCGGTTGGCCACCCTGCAAACGATTCCAGAAATAGCTGCGGTTCGACGGCGAGGCCAAACTCCGAAATCACGCCGTCCGCAAACTCGTTGGCATCGATCCGTCCGGTCTCAAATTTTCGCACCGACTCCGATTGCAGCCACATGCGCCAAAGCTCATCCGTGGTCACCGCATTGCCCAGCCATTCGAGCATGGTGTCGACGCCGCTGAGCTGCACGAGCACCCCGCCCACATCGAACAGCAGTACGCGAATGTCTTCTGGCGGACCGTTAATTTTCATCTTGAGAAATGGTACTACGATTCCGTCGCGATCCGAACGTACACGCCGACAGGACCGGAAGCACACGCCGACGGGACCGCACGTACGCCTACCGGGGCCGGCCCTACGCCTGCCGGAGTACGTCGGGAAACCTAGGAGCGTTCAAGTCAGGGGCAGCACAGAAGGCAACCGAGGCGCGTACAATCACTGGAACATGCCCCTGCCCCATCATCACTCGAATAACACGGCACCGCAGCCCTTCCCGCAGCAACCAGGGATACCCGCATGACTCCAAGTGAAAGTGGCCTTCTCACGTCAGCCAGTGATATCCCCGTGACTTCGAGTGAAACGCGCGAACTTCATCGCGGCATCGGTACTCGGCAACTGAGCATGATTGCGATCGGCGGCGCGATCGGCACGGGTTTGTTCTTCGCCAGCGGCGGAGCCATAGCGCAAGCCGGCCCGGGCGGCGCGCTGCTGGCGTACGCAACCATGGGTCTCGCGGTGTACTGCATGATGCAGTCGCTGGGCGAGATGGCGACGCAATTGCCCATTCCGGGTTCCTTCGAGGCGTATGCGGAGCGCTTCATCGATCCGTCCCTGGGGTTTGCGGTGGGCTGGAACTACTGGTTCAGCTGGTCGATCACGCTGGCAGCCGAGTTGGTCGCGGGGGCCCTCATCGTACAATTCTGGTTCCCGCATTCGAACTCTATGTTTTGGGCCATGGGCTTCTTTGCGGTGCTTCTGGCGCTCAACCTCTTGTCGGTCAAGGCGTATGCCGAAGCCGAGTATTGGTTCGCCGGGATCAAGGTCGTGACCGTAGTCATTTTCCTGGCGGTGGGAGGCCTGATGATCACCGGCATGATCGGCGATCACCATGCAGGCTTTCAAAACTGGACGCTGAGCGACCCCAAGTCCGGCACGCGGGCTCCCTTCGTAGGCGGCTGGACGTCGGTGCTGGCGGTGTTCTTGGTGGCCGGTTTCTCATTCCAGGGAACGGAAGGCGTGGGTCTTGCCGCGGCGGAAACCACCAACCCGAGCAAAAACGTCCCCAAGGCGATCAGGACCGTTTTCTGGCGCATCCTGCTGTTCTATATCGGCTCCATTTTCGTGGTCGGCACCTTGGTCAGTTACAACGACCCGAATCTGCTGCACGGCGACGAGAGTCACATTGCCTTCTCGCCCTTCACGATGGTGTTCCAGATGCTTCCGAGGTTCGGGTATTACGCCGCCAATCTCATGAATGCGGTGATCCTGTCCTCGGTGCTGTCTTGCGGGAATTCCTCGATGTATGTGGCCTCACGAATGTTGTATGCGATGTCCCATAGCCGCAAGGCGCCGAAGCTGTTCAGCAAGCTCAACCGGCGCGGCGTGCCCGTGGCCGCACTCCTGGCCACGGGGTTGGTCAGTGCCCTGGCCTTCTTTTCCACCCTGGTGGGTGACCAGAAGATCTATCAGATTTTCTACAATGCCTCGAGCCTGAGCGGTTTCCTGATTTGGCTGGGCATCGCGGTCTGCCACCTGCGCTTCCGCCAGGCGTGGGTCGCACAGGGCCGGAGCCTCGACGATCTGAAATTCAAGTCGAAGTTCTACCCCTACGGCCCATGGCTCGCCGTGACCCTCTTCTTGGTAGTGTTGTTCGGCGCCAACATCGGCGTATTCCAAGCCCCGGTCTTTTCCTGGTTCGACTTCATCACCGGCTACCTGATGATTCCGGGTTTCGTCCTCTTTTACTTGGGCCACAAATACTGGAACAAGACGCGGGTAATACCCCTGAAGGACTGTAATTTCGAGATGAACTGAGGCGCTGCGGCGCGCCTCTCGCCAGGATTCCGGCCGCCCCCTGGGTGGTGTTTCCCGGCAATCCGGGCCACGCATATCTCGCATCCAGCAATGGCCTGGCCGAGATTACACCCGTAATCATTCCGGCCGATCACGCAATAGCTGCGAAATCGAGCGCGCGCAAGCTCCGGACATGCGCCAAAGTATCGTCGTATACGAACAAGATGACCTGATGCGCGCCCTGCTCGTGGAATGGCTGAGAAACGCCGGCTATCGAGCTCACGGCGTCGCGCCCTACTGCGCACCTACCGATAATGTGGATCTTGTGATCGTCAGTATTTATATGCCCAAACATGCGGGCGGACGCCTGGTCGATGAAATTCGCGCAGCGTATCCGGGAACACCGGTGGTGGCGATCTCCGGACAATTCCGCTCCGGCCTCTCGAGTGCCGGTGCGACGGCGCAGACGCTCGGCGTGGCCCAGGTCATCGCCAAGCCGCTGACCCGCGATGCTCTGCTCGCGACCGTTCGCGCTATGATCGGTCCACCGAATTAAGGCTCTGCGAGACGCATGCCCCCATCCGACGATCTCATTGCGCAACCCACCGCCCCCATCCGGTTCAAGCGCCTGCGGCTCGGGATCGCGGTACTTGGCTTGTTTGTCATATTTGCGTTTGCGGCCTCCTCCGCTTACGACGCTTCGCGTGCCTACCACAATTCGCTCGCTGCGACCGATCGCGAAATCAGCAATGTCGCGACGGCGCTCGCCGAGCAAACCGCGTGGACTTGGCAGGGCATCGATTTGCTGCTCCGGGATACGGCGCGTTGGTACCAGAACGACAGCCGCAAGTTCGCGCCCGAGCGTCTCAATGAAGTCCTCGCGAATCGCACCGCCGGAGTACCGCAGCTGCGGATGATCACCATCGACGATCCCCAGGGTATACAGCGGCACCGCTCGCGCGGCTCCGTACCGCCGAATCTCGACGTGTCCGACCGCGCTTACTTCATCGCTCAGCGCGACAGCGCTGCGACGGGGCTCTTCGTCAGCGAACCGCTGATCACCCGGAGCGAGAGCCGGATGGGAATAGTCCTGTCGCGGCGCATCGAGGGCGACCATGGAGAGTTCGCAGGGGTCGTTACCGCCATCGTCGACCTCGCGGATCTCGAGAGGTTCTACAGCTCGGTCACCCTCGGGAAGGGCAGCGCCGTCCAGCTCCTGCGCGACAATGGCACGCTGCTCATACACAATCCGCCGGCGCCGGAAGCGATCAACAGAAAATTCCCGGAACTCGCCGCCGTACCGGCTGCGCCGGCAAGCCGCGTGGTGAACCCGATCGATGGCCGGCGAGACTTCATCGCGGTGGCGCGCGTACGGGACACCCCACTTGTGATGACGGTCACTCGCGACGAGTCTGTTGCCATGCGCCCGTGGCGCGATGAAGCGATTCGACTGGCCGCGCGCACCATCGTAGTCACCCTTCTGGGTTTGGCCGCCATCGCCGCGCTGTGGCGCCAGCTACGGCGCATTGAAACGGGTGAGCGCGCACTGCGGGACAGTGAGGAACGCTACGCACTGGCGATGGAGGGAGCGAACGAAGGGCACTGGGACTGGAACCTCGAGACCGATCACCTCTTCCTGTCGTCGAAGATGAAAATGCTCGAGGGTAAAGACGAAGACCATGCCGCGACCACCCGCACCGCGTGGAATGCAACCACTCTCGTCCACGTGGATGACCGGCCACGGCTCGACGCTGCGGTCAAGGATCACCTCGAGGGTCGCACGCCGAGCTTTGAATGCGAATACCGCGTGGAGCAACGTAACGGCGACTGGCACTGGCTGCTCTCGCGCGGCCGCTGTCTGCGGGACACGGCGGGCAGACCATACCGGTTCGTCGGTTCGGCCATCGACGTGACGGATCAAAAGCAAGCGCAGGCCGACAAAGAGCATCTGGAGGCGCAGCTGCGGCAATCGCAGAAAATGGAGGCGATCGGCACGCTGGCAGGCGGCATCGCCCACGACTTCAACAATATCTTGGGAGCGATCTTAGGATACGGCGAGCTTGCACAAGAACTCTCCGTTCGCGACAGTGCCTTGCGGCGCTACCTTGACAACGTGATGCACGCGGCCGGGCGAGCCAAGATGCTCGTCGACCGCATCCTCGGATTCAGCCGCAGCGGGATGGGTGAGCGCGCACATGTGCATGTCCAGTCGGTCATCGAAGAATCCCTGGAACTGATCGCGGCATCCCTGCCCGCCAACGTACGTCTGGACAAAAAACTCGATGCCGGCGATGCCGCATTGATCGGCGATTCGACGCAATTGCATCAGGTCGCCATGAATCTCTGTACCAATGCAGTACATGCCATGGAGCGCGGCGGCACGCTCACCGTGCTTCTCGAACGCATTCGATTGATCGAGGGCCGTTCGCTTTCGCGCGGCGCGCTCTCCCCGGGGAACTACGCGCGGCTCGTGATCCGGGACACGGGCACCGGCATTCCGCCCGCTGTGCTCGAGCGAATATTCGATCCGTTCTTCACGACCAAAGGTATCGGCGAAGGAACCGGTCTGGGTCTATCGCTGGTGCATGGGATCGTGACCGATCTCGGCGGTGCGATCGATGTCAAAACGACCGCCGGGAAAGGAACGAGCTTTGAGATCTGGCTGCCGATCTCGGCCGAAGCCGGAAAGCCCGCCGTTGAAACGGTGCGCGAACTGCCGCGCGGACACGGTGAGACGGTGATGATCGTCGATGACGAACCGATGCTGGTGACGCTCGCCGAAGAAATGCTTGCCGAACTCCGGTACGAGCCGGTGGGTTTCGGTTCAAGCAACGCGGCGCTTCAGGCATTCCGGGCCGACCCGACGCGTTTCGATCTGGTGCTCACCGATGAAGCGATGCCGGATATCGCGGGTAGCGAGCTGGCACGCGAGATCCGGCGCGTTCGGCCCGATGTACCCATCATTCTCATGAGCGGCCACGGGGGCGCACGGCTTGCGAATCGTGCGGCCGGAATCGGCGTGAATGAGGTATTGCACAAGCCGCTGCAGCGCAGTGACCTCGCCGAGTCGTTCGCGCGCAATCTAAGGTCCGCGCCGTGAATGTGGGCGGAGATTCCCCGCTGATCTGGTGATACATTATTGAGGCCCGGCCTCGGAGACTATCGTCATGCCTGAGACTGTTCAGCCGCACATCTTGGTCGTCGACGACGATCCGCAGATCCGCGACTTGCTGCGGGAATACCTCACCCAGAACGAGTTGCGCGTCAGCGTGACGTCGACCGGCACGGAAATGTTGGTGATCCTCGCCGACCACGCCATCGATCTCGTGGTGCTCGACCTGCGCCTGGCAGGCGAGGATGGCATGGCGATTGCGCGCAAGCTGCGCGAGGAATCGGCGATACCCGTCATCATCCTCACCGGCGTCCGCGACGAAGCCGATCGCATCATGGGCCTCGAACTCGGTGCCGACGATTACCTGACCAAGCCTTTCAGCCCCCGCGAGCTGCTGGCTCGCATCCGCAGCGTGCTGCGGCGAACCAAGGGGGCGGCCCTGACTGAGGCGAGGCAGAGAGACGTCCGCGCCTACCGCTTTGCCGAGTTCGAGCTCAACCTGCGCACGCGGCGACTGGCAAAGCATACCGGGCAGCGGTTCGAACTGACCAACGGCGAATTCAATCTACTCGCCGCGTTACTGGCGGCTCCGCAACGAGTCCTCACTCGCGATCAGCTGCTCGAAGCCAGCCGAGTGTACGACAACGAGGTCTACGACCGATCCATTGACGTTCAGGTGCTGCGATTGCGCCGCAAGATCGAGGCCGATCCGTCGCAACCACAGTTCATCGTCACCGAACGCGGTGTGGGATATTCGTTCAGCGCGCCGGTTGAAATTCTTTACTGACTTCCCCGCCGCGCTCGACAAGCTGATGGCCCGCCATCGGTAAAGTAAGGCCCCTGCGAAGCAGTGCAACGTTGCGAAGCGGTGCAGCAAAGCTGAAGGCCAAGGTGGGCTCCCGTCCCTCTCGCTGCGCGTGGCGTCCGCGCTGCGGGCCATCCTGTTGACAAGCACATGGTGGCGAGTGGCGCGAATGGCTTCCAGAACTCGAATCCAAACACTTGTGCCGGGACGAACTTTGATTTCCATCCAGAGTTCGACACCGCGAGGTTTGGAAACTTCGTCCCCTGGGCGGCGCTTCAGGCAAATATCAACTTTTCCGTGGAAATCGGGCACTTCACGCCCGGCGCGAATGGCGACAACGATGCTGACGACGCACCGTGTTTCCCCGGGCCTACGGTAGCTGGCTGCCTCAATCTTGCCGTCGGAGGGGATCTAGACTTTGACGGCACGTCGTACCGGACCGACTGGCCAGACGGCACGCGCAACAATGCCACATCGCTTGCCATCCGTTCCGTCAGCGGAGGCGGCATTGGGCCCCTCAGTCGGTCTGACGATAGTGGCGACTATAACCAGCCGTTTCCAATCATTCAGCTCGAGACCGATGTCTCAAGCTCGGAATCAACCTGTAAACCGAATGGGGTCGGCTGCGTCGTCCCGCCGGTGGGCGCAGCGTTCTATCCTTTTTATGCGCTGAAAGGCAGCAACGATGGAGGCAATCAGGGAAACTGCACGCTGCTGTTTGGCAATTTCAGCGGGGTCGGCGTCAACAACTTTGGCCGGGACAAGCAGTACGGCGCCTCGAATCTGTCCTGGTTCTTTGGCCAGAACAGCGGCGGTCCGCAGACCAATCCGTGTATGCCAAATCCCGGCGGGTTCTAGAGGTGCAGGCTATCCCCAGAGGCCGCCCAGCGCCCTGACCAGCAGCACGCTCGCGTCGAGCCGACGCCGGGCAATGTCGATGGCGGTACGCTCGTTGGTCAAGGCAGCGCTCTGCGCGGTCACCACATCCAAGTACCCCACTGCGCCACCCTCATAACGCTGCAGCGCCAGATCGAGCTCATGCTGTGCGGCGCTGACCGCCCGCTGCTGTGCCCCCGACTCGTCGGCGAGTACGCGCAGGGCGGCGAGATTATCCTCGACCTCTTGGAATGAAGTCAGCACCACCTGCCGATAGTCGGCCACCGCCGAGTCATACATCGCCTTGGCGGCGTTCAATTTCTGCTTACGCAGACCGCCGTCGAACAGCGTGCCCACCAACGGCAGGCCGACGGCCCAGAAGCGGCTGGGCGCGTTCGCCCATTGTGAAAAGCCCCCCGATTCGAGGCCGCCGGTGAGGGACAGCATCAGATCCGGAAAGAACGCGGCGGTGGCCGAGCCCACGTCTGCGTTGGAGGCCGCCACGAGGCGCTCCGCCGCCGCCACGTCGGGTCGCCGTTCCAGCAGTTGCGAGGGGACGCCGGCGGGAACGTCCGGCGGCGCGAGCTGCGTGGCACTCGCGGGCAGCGCAAATGTCGAGGCGGATTCGCCGATCAGCGTGGCAATCGCATGCTCAAGCTGGGCACGCATGACGCCGAGATCGATGAGTTGCGAACGCGCCGTCTCCAATTGGGTCTGCGCCAAAGCGACGTCCGAATCCGATGCGACGCCGGCGGTGAATCGCTGGGTCGCAATGTCGAGCGCCGCCTGAAAGGCAACGACGGTTTGCCGCAACAGGTCGGTCTGCGTGTCCACCCCGCGCAGGTCGAAATAGTCCACCGCGAGTTCGGCGTGCATGCTGAGTTCGACCGAGGCCAGATCCGCCGCGCTCGCCTGCTCCCGGGCCTTGGCGCCCTCGACGGCGTGGCCTACCTTGCCGAATAAATCCGGCTCCCAGGAGGCGCTCACGCCCGCGGTGTTGTCCCACACCGTCTTGCCGGCCAGACCCTGGCGCCCGATCACAGTCTGCGAGGTACGGACCCGACCGGGCTCGATCCCCGCCTGAATTGTCGGGTAGTACGCCGAGCGGGCTTGGCCCACCACCGCGCGCGCCTGCTGGAGCGACGCCACTGCCTTGACGATGGTCTGATTCGACACGGTGACGCGCGCCTCGAGCTGATTCAACGACGCATCCTGGAAGATTTCCCACCAGGCGCCGCGGTTCTGGGCGTCCTGGGGGGAAGCGGGCTTCCAGCCCGGCGCCGGCACGGCGGCGGGGGCGGCGGGCCGCTCCTTGAACGCTCCGGGCACATCGACGCCAGGCCGCACATAGGCAGGGCCGGTCGCGCAGCCGGCGAGCAGCAGCGTCAGGACAAGCGCTCCGGCGCCCGCGCGAATCTTGGTATCCAATCCGACATTCATGACCGTTCTCCGACGATAGGGACGCGCAACGTTGCCCATGGTGCTAGGCCGACGGCGATTTCGACGGCTTCTCAGAGCCCGACGGCTTCCCGGCGCCCGGCGGGTTCTCGACGACGTGCACGGCGTCGCCGGGCGCGATGGCATCGCCCGGGTTGGCAATGACACGCTCGCTCACGTCGAGCCCGGAGGTCACTTCCACGGTCGTGCCGAAGTCCCGTCCCAAGGTAACCTTTCGCAGCTGCGCCTTCCCCGTCCCATCGACGACCGCCACCTGCACCCCGTCCGGGCGGAATAGCAGCGTATTCACGGGCACGGACAGGAGCGGGTGGGACGTGGTCATCTCCAGATCGACCAGCGCGTAGGCACCCGGCAGAACGGCACCGTCCTGGTTGTCGACGTCTACTTCGACCCGCAAGGTACGGCTGGCGGAATTGATCGCTCCTGAGGTGCGCGCGACCGCCCCGTGCAAGGGGTGGTCCGGCTGCTGCGGAAGAGTCAGCGTGGCCGGCACACCGGGCTGCATGTCTTGCGCGTAGACCTGCGGGACGTCGACGAAGACTCGCAGCTTGTCCGTTTCCGCCAAATGGAACAGTTCCATCTTGGATCCGCCGGCGCTGCCCGAATCGATCAACGCGCCGACGTCGACGTTGCGTGCGGTGACCACGCCCGCGAAAGGCGCGACCACTCGTTCGTAGGATTGCAATTTACTCAAGCGCTGCACGTTCGCCTGCATCGACGCAAGAGTGGCCGCCCGCGCCTTCATCGTGGCAACGTCCGTTTCGGCGACTTCGCGCGAGACTGCATTGGTCTTGAGCAGACCCACCCAGCGATCGGCGGTCACCTTGGCGATATCGTACTGGGCTTGAGCGGTATGCTCATCGGCGCGCGCCTGCTGGAGCTGCGCGTCGACTTCGGGCGTCTCGATGTAGGCCAACAGCTCGCCCGCCGGCACTTGGGTCCCGATGTCCTTGTACCAGTGCGCGAGATAGCCGTTGGTGCGCGCGAAGATCGAGGCTTCCTGAAACGCCTGCACATCGGCCGGCAACTCGATGCGCTGCACCGCCGGCGCCGCCTTCGGGTTCACCACCGAGACCACGGGAGTGCTGAACGACTGGGTTTGCGTACGCAGCGCCGCGTGCGCCTTGAGTCGCGGCAGGATCCCGACGGCGAGGGCCAGCAGCACGAGTGCGAGCGGCGTCAACCGCAGCAGCCGTGTTTTCAATGATCGGCGGGCAACGGTCGGATCGCCGGCGTCGCGGTTTAGTGTCGCATCGTGATCGTTCATATCGTTACCACTCACATCTCTATCGTTCATGATCTCTCTCCCAATTAATTCGCGGACAAAGCGGGCGTCGCCGAGGCCGTATGCGCCTCGCGGCGCTTGAGCCATCCGTGTACCGCCGCAAATACGACGGGCACGAACAGCAAGGTGGACATGGTTCCGAACATGAGCCCGCCGATCACGGCGCGCCCCAGCGGAGCGTTCTGCTCGCCGCCGTCGCCGAGGCCAAGGGCCATCGGCAACATGCCGATCACCATGGCGAGTGCGGTCATCAGCACCGGGCGAAACCGCCCGAGGCCGGCGTCGAGGGCGGCGCGCAGGGGCTCCGTCCCCTGCGCCAACGACTCACGCGCAAAACTCACCACGAGAATGCTGTTGGCGGTTGCGATGCCGATGCACATGATGGTTCCGGTCAACGCCGGCACGCTCACCGTCGTGCCGGTAACGAACAGCATCCACACGATGCCGACCAAGGCGGCCGGAAGGCCGCTGATGATGATCATCGGGTCGAGCCACGATTGGAAGTTGATCACCATGAGCAGGTACACGAGCAGCACGGCAAAGGCGAGCCCAGTCAGGAGGCCTATGAACGAGGACTGCATGGTCTGCACCTGTCCACGCACCACTATGCGGGAACCCGCCGGTAAACTGCCGCGCGCCTGATCGACCAAGCCGGTGATCTCGTGGGCCACCCCGCCGAGATCTCGCCCCTGGACCGAACCGAAGATATCGATCACCGGCTGGACGTTGTAGTGGGAGACCACGGCCTCCTGCGAGCCGCGATCGAGCGTGCCGAGCGAACCCAAGATCTGCGACTGCGCTGCTCCGGGGGCACCGGGGCTTGCGCCCGCCGCCGTGCCCGCACCTGCAGCGACACCGGTGCTAGCGCCGGCAAGCGGAATATTGCGCAGCGCGTCCAACGAATCCACCGTGTACTGCGGGGTCATGGTCATCAGCGGATAGCTCACCCCATTCTTTGGATTGAGCCAAAAATTGGGCGAGGTCTGAGAGCTTCCCGACAATGCGATGAGCAGGTTTTGCGAGATCTGGCGCTGCTGGAAGCCGGCCTTGATCGCCTCGGTGCGGTCGACATCGATATTGATCGCCGGCGCATCATCGGGCTGCTGGATGCGCAAGTCCACCAGACCCTGCACCTGTCGCAGCCGCGCCACCAACTTCATCGCCGCCGCCCGGTTGCCGTTCACGTCGCCGCCGACGACCTGAATGTCGATGGGTGACGGCAGGCCGAAATTGAGAATCTGGCTGATGATGTCCGCCGGCAAGAAGCCGAAGGTCACACCCGGGAAATCGGTGTTGAGCACCGTACGCAGCTTCTCTACGTACTGCGCCGTCGGCCTGTGTTTGGCATTGAGTGTGACCAGGACATCGGCGTCCGCATTGCCGATCGGCGACGCGGAGTCGTAGGTCAGGTTGATGCCGCTGACCGGCAGACCGATGTTGTCCAGGATGCTGCCGAGTTCGTCCTTCGGAATCAGCGAACGAATGCGCGTCTCCACCTTGTCGGTGATCCGCGCGGCCTCCTCGATGCGCGTTCCGGTCTTGGCGCGCAGATGTAGCCGAATCTCTCCGGTGTCCGAAGTCGGGAAGAAGTCCTGGCCGAGAAACGGCACCAGTATTGCGGTACCCAGGCACGCGCCCAAGAACCCGAGTGCCAAAGCACGGGGCCGTGCCAACCCCCACTCCAGACGGCCGCGGTAGAAGTCGCGAAACTTCTCGAAACCGCGCTCGAAGCCCTGCTGAAAGCGCATGAAGGGCCCAGGCGGTTTGCCGGCGTCGGCAGAATGCTGCGCGGAGCTGCGCAGCAAATACATGGCCAGCGTCGGAATCAAGGTCCGCGAGAAGAAGTACGAGGCCAGCATGGCGAAGACTACGGCCTCTCCCAGGGGCACGAACAGATAACGAGCCACCCCGGACAACAGAAACATCGGAATGAACACGATGCAGATGGACAATGTCGAGACCAGCGTCGGCACGGCAATCTGCGCGGAAGCCAAGAGAATCGCTTCGCGCTTTTCGGTGCCGGCCTCGAGGTGGTGACTGATGTTTTCGATGGCGACCGTGGCGTCGTCCACCAGAATGCCCACCGCGAGTGCGAGTCCGCCCAACGTCATGATGTTGATGGTCTGCCCCAGTGCCGACAGCGTGATCAACGAGGTCAAGATCGAGAGCGGAATGGTGACGGCGATGATCAAGGTGGCACGCCAGTTCGCCAGAAACAGCAGAATCATGAGCCCAGTCAAGACGCCGGCGATCATGGCCTCACGCACCACGCCGCTGACGGCGCTGCTGACGAACACCGACTGATCGGACACCGGCTGGATGCCGAGCGCCTTCGGCAGCCCCGCCGAGATTTGCGGCAGCATCGCCTTGACTTGCGCGATGATCGTGAGTGTCGATGCACTGCCGCTCTTCTCGATTTGCAGCAGCGCCGAACGGTTGCCATTCGTGCGCACGATGTTGGTTTGCGGCTCATAGCCGTCCCGTACGTGCGCAACATCGCGGACGTAGATCACCTGGCCGCCGGAGGAGGTGCTCACCGGCAAATCATTGAGGGCCTCCACCGTTTGGGTGCTGCCGTTCATGTTGACGTTGTACTCGAGCGCGCCGATCTTGGCCGTGCCGCCCGGCAGAATGAGGTTCTGGGCATTGACGGCATTGACCACATCAATCGGCGACAGGCCGCGCGCCTGCAGGGCACGGGAATCGATATCCACCATGATTTGCCGAACTTTGCCGCCGAACGGCAGCGGCACGGCCGCGCCCTGCACCGTCGCTAGTTGGGTCCGGATGAAGTTATTGCCGTAGTCGTACAGCTGTTGTTCGGGCAAGGTCTTGCTCGTCAGGGCGAGCTGCAGAATGGGCACGGTGGAAGCGTTGTAGGAAAGGATCAGCGGCGGCAGTATTCCGGGCGGGAGATTTTTCAGCAGCGACGAGGAATTCGCGGCCGCCTCCGCAATCGCGCGATTGATGTCCGCGCCGGGATGGAAAAACACTTTGATCACCGTGACGCCGTTCAAGGTCTGCGACTCGATGTGTTCGATGTTGTCAACGTCGGTGGTGAGCGCGCGTTCTACAGGGGAGGTGACGCGGTCAGCCATGTCCTTCGCGGAGAAGCCGTTGAACGTCCAAACGATGCTCAGCACCGGTATGTCGATGTTGGGAAAAATATCGGTGGGGGTGCGCAGCACGCTCAAGGGACCGATGATGAAAATCAATAGCGCGACCACGATGAACGTATAGCGGCGGCGCAAAGCAAGTTCGACGATCCACATAGACTAATTCTCCCGTCGAAAGACCTGTCGTTGAATTGGCGGCCAGACTGACCCGGGCAAGTTGTGGATCGATGTCGCCGACGTGCGCGGGCATTTCAACCGTAATTTGCCGCGAAATCACGAAGGCCGGTCGTCGGGCGGCGAGGCGAGAGATTCTCAACCGTTACGGGTGGTGCAATGCACGCCGCGGCACCGAGGTCGGCGAGCGCCGCGGCGCGAAATTTCAACCGTAACCCGCACCCTGACTCCGGTAATTCGGCTGCAATCGCCGGGATCGACTCTACGTCACGGAACAAGGAAACGTGCTCACGACGAAATTGCGAGGGGCGAATGCGTAAATTATGTCAATCTGCCGGCATCCTCGGCTTGTTGCTGACTCTGTCGGCCGGCGCCACGGCTGTCGGCGACGATATGGTGGCGATCAAGCTCAGCAACGACGGTACTGACGATATTCTCGTCACCGTTTACGACATGAATGCCGCGCCGCCCGGAGCGGTCGTCGTGCGTCAGAGAATCAGCGGTTTTGCCTGGATCCCGGTCTCGGTGACGGCGGGCCGAGCGGGATTCGGACATATACAGTGGACGGCAACCAGCGCCGCGGCAGGCCAGCATCGATGCGCACAACGCGACACGCGTGGGCTGGGAAACGACGATTCGGTCGCGGTCTTTGCCGATTCTCCGTGCGTCGCGCGGGCGAGTCGACCGCCGCCGTAGACGCACTGCTACCCGGCATCAAGGTGGAGCGGATGCACTGATGCCCGCATCCAGGTGAAGCTGACGCACTGATACCCAGCCTCGAGGTGGAGCAAAACGCACTGATACGGGCGGCGTCCATGACCACCCGCATCAAGGTGATCCTGTGGAAGGCGAACCTACGGGCTTCAAGGGTGTAATCCGCCCCGACAGCGATCGTTCAGCCGCGCCGGCGACGATCTCGTACAATTGGCCCGTGAAGCAAGACGTCGAAATCCGCAACTTTCTGACCGAGCGTGGCATCGAGCACGTCAAGATCGGGGTCTTCGATACCGACGGGATCTTGCGCGGAAAATATCTCGGTCGCGACAAGTTCCTCTCGGCGCTCGACAAGAATCTCGGATTTTGCGACGTGATCCTCGGCTGGGACTCGAACGACCAGCTCTATGACAACACCACGTTCACGGGCTGGCACACGGCCTACCCCGATGCGGCGGTGCGCGTCCTGCCCGCGACCCAGCGCGGCATTCCTTTCGAGCCGAAGACAGCGCTCTTTCTGGGAGAGTTTGCGGGGCGCGCAGAAGCGGTCTGCCCGCGCGGCACGCTGCGGCGCGTGCTCGAGCGGGCGGCAAGCATGGGGTATTTGGTAAGCGCCGCGGCGGAATTCGAATTCTTCATGTTCGAGGAGACGCCGCAATCCGTCCGCGACAAGGGTTACCGGCAATTGAAGACGATGACGCCGGGTGCCTTCGGCTACTCGGTGCTCAGAAGTTCCGTGCAATCGGATCTCTACCACGAGCTTCTCGATCTCGGCCAAACCATGCGATTTCCGATCGAGGGCTTGCACACCGAGACGGGGCCCGGTGTACTCGAAGCGGCCCTCACATATTGCGACGCCCTCGAGGCCGCCGATCGCGCCGCTCTGTTCAAAACCTATGCCAAGGTTCTCGCCCAGCGCCACGGCTTGATGGCGACGTTCATGGCGAAGTGGTCCAACAGCGTTCCGGGCCAAAGCGGCCATCTGCACATTTCGCTGCGCACCACTGCCGGCGACAGCGCATTTCACGATCCATCGAAGCCGCATGAGATGTCGGACGCCATGCGCTGGTTCGTCGGCGGCCAGCAGGCGCTGATGCCCGAGCTCCTCGCCATGGTCGCGGGCACGGTCAACAGCTACTCGCGGCTCGTGCCGGGTTACTGGGCGCCGACCTCCGCGACCTGGGGGATCGAAAACCGCACCACCGCGCTGCGCGCGATCCGCGGCGGCCCATCGAGCCAGCGGGTCGAGTACCGGATAGCGGCCGCGGACATCAACCCGTACATCGCGCTGGCGGCGGCGATCGGCTCCGGGCTCTGGGGCATCGAGCATCGCCTCGAGCCGGACGCGGCGGTCCAGGGCAACGCCTACGACCTCGAGCATCCGCCGCACCGGCGCTTGCCCGCGACGCTCTTCGAGGCCGCCGACCGTCTGGTCGCTTCCAAACCCGCGCGCACCCTGTTTGGCGATGCCTTCGTCGAGCACTACGCCGCGACCCGGCACTGGGAAGAACGCGAATTCCGCAAGGCCATCACCGATTGGGAGCTCGCGCGATACTTTGAAATTATTTGAGCTCAAGACATGACTGAAACACTCAAGACCATCAGCCCCGTCGATGGCCGGATCTATGTCGAACGCACCCTCGAGACCGCCGCCGGCATTGATCGCGCGCTCGACGCCGCCCAACGCGCTCAGCGTACGTGGGCCGCCCTGCCGCTGGCATCACGCTGCGAAGTACTTAGCCAAGCCGTCGATGCCTTCGTCGCCAAGGCGGGCGACATCGCCGCCGAAATCACCTGGCAGATGGGACGCCCGATTCGCCACTCGCCGGGCGAGATCCGCGGCTTCGAGGAGCGCGCACGTTTTATGCTCAAAGTGGCGCCCGCGGCGCTCGCCGCGGTCGAGCCCGACGACAAGGCCGGCTTCCGGCGCCAGATCAAACGAGTCCCCCTCGGCGTGGTCGTCGTGGTAGCGCCGTGGAATTACCCCTACCTGACCGCGGTCAATGCCGTGCTGCCCGCGCTCATCGCCGGCAACGCAGTCGTGCTGAAGACGTCGCACCAGACGCCGCTGTGCGCCGAGCGCTTCCTCGAAGCCTTCGCGGGCGCCGGTGTACCGGTGGGCGTGTTCCAATACCTGCACCTGTCGCATGCGGATACCGCACACCTGATGGGCGACCGGCGCGTCGCCAGCGTCTGCTTCACGGGCTCCGTGTCGGGCGGCCGCGCCGTCGTCGCGGCGACGGCCGCCGGGTTCGCGACCTCGGGCCTGGAGCTCGGCGGCAAGGATCCGGCCTACGTGCGCGCCGACGCCCACCTCGCGCACGCCATCGACACCTTGACCGACGGGGCCTTCTACAACGCCGGCCAGTCCTGCTGCGGGATCAAACGGATCTATGTGGCGGCATCGCGTTACGAAGAATTCGTCGCCGGCGTGGTCGACCTGACCAAGAAGTACCGGCTGGGGTCCCCGCTCGATCCTGAAACGACGATCGGTCCGGTGGTGCGTACCGCCGCCGCCGAGGCCGTCCGCTCGCAAGTACGCGAGGCGGTTGCCCGCGGCGCCCGCCAGCTGATCGACGAGGCATGGTTCGCGGCCTCCGCCCCGGGGACGCCGTACCTCGCGCCGCAAGTGCTGGTCGACGTCGACCATTCGATGGCGATCATGCGCGACGAGACCTTCGGGCCCGCGGTCGGCATCATGAAGGTCGCGTCGGACGACGAGGCGCTGCGGCTCATGAACGACAGCGACTACGGCCTCACCGCCGCGATTTTCTCCGCGGATGCGGCGCGCGCCGAGGCGCTCGGTGACGCGCTGGAGACGGGCACGGTGTTCTTGAACCGCTGCGACTACCTCGATCCGGCGCTCGCGTGGACCGGCGTCAAAAATTCGGG
>Ga0137409_10002197_pt1 | contig 21050 bp, 16 predicted proteins | sample CZODoug1_16funga_FD_122059 | JGI IMG/M metagenome (GOLD analysis project Ga0137409, IMG submission 122059) | Vadose zone soil fungal communities from Angelo Coast Range Reserve, California, USA - CZODoug1_16fungal (Hybrid Assembly) | ecosystem: Environmental > Terrestrial > Soil > Vadose zone... | reverse complement strand
ACGGCACATCCGGCGGCAGGACGAGGGCAGCCGAGCGCACCTTCTGGTGTGCGGGATCGACGCCGGGCGGGGCGATGCCTTTCTCGACCAGCGCTTTCACGGCGCGCAGCAGTCGGTGGCGCGCCATGATGATGCCGTTGTCGGTCGATACCAGGTTCTCCTTGGTCCGATCGACAATCGGTCCCATGCTCTCCTGCAGCGACGCGTCCTGCATGGCGATGCCATCGACGCCGCTGAAGGTCCTCCCCGCCTTCTGGGCCGCGCGGTCGATCAGGTAGTCGTTGTCACTGTTGGCGAGCGGCCGATACGTGCCGGGAACGTATCGCACGTGGATGCCTTTCCCGTCCTGCATCGCCGCCACTTCGGCCGAGGTCAATTCGCGGATCGGGTGGTAGTCGTAGCTCCACGTCCAGCAGTTCTCGTCGTCGATCGGGATCCAGAAGTGCCCGTGGACCGCGTGATTGCCGCGCGGCGCGATCATGGTGAACGAGGGTATGACCCACTGCGTGATCCGCCAATAGTAGTGGCCGCCTTCCGCGTTGCGCCGCGCGCCGATGTACAAGCCCCCGGGGCTCTCGGCGACCTCGAACACCGGCCGGGCGTCGTTCAGGTTGTACTGGTTGCCTTTGGCCCCTTTGAACAGCGGGTCGGAGTTGAGGTCACCACGGTGGAGGAACGACACGTGGCTGGAATCGATCCCACCCTCCATCGCCTGGAGCCAGTTGCTTTCCTGGACGCGCTTGCTCGTGAACGTCTGAGCGCGCGGCACGGTGATGAATTCCCATTCCGGCAGCGGCGGCTGCGCCTCCGGCGGCCCCATGTACGTCCACAGGAGACCGCCGCGCTCGACCAGCGGGTACGACTGCAGCTTGATTCTCTTTGCGAATCCGGACGCATCCGGCTCGGACGGCACGTCGATGCACTGCCCCGTCACATCGTATTTCCAGCCGTGATAGACGCAGCGCAGCCCGCATTCCTCGTTGCGGCCGAACCACAACGAGACCCCCCGATGCGCACAGAACTCGTCCATCAGGCCGTAGCGGCCTTCAGTGTCGCGGAAGGCCACCAGGCGCTCCGAGAGCAGCTTGACGCGCACCGGCGGGCAATCGTTCTCGGGCAGCTCTTCCGCCAGCAGCGCTGGAATCCAGTAGCTGCGGAACATCCGGCCCATCGCCGTGCCCGGGCCGGTTTGTGTCAGCAGATCGCTTTGTTCTTTCTTGAGCATGCGCCGATCTCCGCTGGCAATGGTCTGACCTTTTCCGGTCCCGTATACTGAACCCGATTGATCGTGACGCTACCATTGGCCTCGGCCGAGCGTCAATCAGGAGCCTGTCGCATGAGCGCCGTGCCGTCGCGGATCGACCTGTGCAGCGTCGACCACGTGGGAGTGGGAGAGGTTCGCCGGGTTGAAGCGGCTGGTCTGACGCTCGCGGTCTACAACCTCGAGGGCGAGTTTTACGTGACCGACGACGCGTGTACGCACGGTCCCGGCTCGCTGTCCGAAGGCTTCATCGACGGCGACCTCATCGAGTGTAACTTCCATCAGGGCGTGTTCAGCATCCGCACGGGCGAGGTGGTGAAGCCGCCGTGCATGGTGCCGGTGAAAACGTACAGGACCGTCGTCGCGGACGGCCGGGTGTGTATCGAGGTGTGACGAAGATCAGGCAGGTCAGGTAGGTCAGGTGGGTCAGGTGGGGGCGAGTGGGTCGGGCCCGACCTACCCGACCTACCCGACCTACCCGAATTACCACCCTTCGCTCGCGCGCGCCTCTCGGACGCGAGCTACGGATGGCAGGCCCGACCTCGAGATCAGATCCTGAACGACTCCAGCGCCTCGGGCGCAAACAACTGCTCCGGCTGCAGCACCTGCTTCGCGAGCGCCTGCTCATGCGAATAGCGGAGAAATGTCGCCAGCGTGCTGCGGTTTCGTTCGATTCCATAGGGCCAGAAATCCTCTCCCATGTCCCGGCGTGTCTCCTCGACGTGCGCCGCCAGCCAGGGCAGCATGGTCTTGAGCGCGGCCGTCTGGGAGAGGTCCGCATAGGTTTCCTGCTGCGCGGCGCAGAGCGCCTTGTAGAGTGACTGCGCGACCCACCGGTCGCGCTCATACACGTCGCGGCGAACGACGACGGTGTGCATGATCGGGAAGATGCCGGTACGACGGAAGTAGTCGCGCTCGACGGTGGCGAAATCGTCGAACAGCCGCTTCACCGTTCCATCGCCGGACCGAAACGTCGACGGCATGCGCGCGGTGTACAGAGCATCGATGTCGCCACGGGCGAGCATCGACGAGAGCGTCTGCTCGGGCCCGATGCGCTCGACGCGGATGTCCGGCGGCAGCTCCAGCGGGAGCTTCTCGGAACGACCCGGCTCTTCTTCTCCGCCGGTCAGGTAGACGACGCTCTTGACCGGCACGCCGTACTCATCGGAAAGGATGCCGCGAATCCACACGGCGGCGGTCATCTGGTACTCGGGAGTACCGACCCGCTTCCCGATCAGATCCTTCGGCTCCTTGATCGCGCTGCCAGCGTGGACGTAAATGCAGGAGTGCCGGAAGAATCGCGACGGAAACACCGGGATCGCGATGAAGGGCCGGTCGGGGTGGAACAACGACATCACGTACGAGGAGAGCGACATCTCGGCGACGTCGAATTCCTTGTGCCGCAGCATGCGGAAGAAGGTTTCTTCGACCGGGAGGCTCAGGTAATTGAGGTCGATGCCGTCCGGCTGCACGCGCTCTTCCAGCAGCGCGCGGGTGCGGTCGTAGTTCCAGCAGGCCAGGGTCAGTCTCAGCTTCGACACGGCTGCATGGTAGACGATTCCGCTGCTCCGCGTTGACTCGGCTCGACGACACGACTTACAGTCCGTTCTCGGCCACAGCAGGCGGTCGCAGCGGTTTTGCGGAGGTCTCCGATTGTCCGAAAAAGTACTGGCCGCGCTGAAGGTCGGCCCGTCGACCACTGAACTGCGTGAACTGGATCTTCCGCCGATTGCCGACGCCGCGGCGTTGATGAAGGTCGAGGTCGCGGGTGTCTGTGGCACCGACGTCAGCCAGTACCGCTTGCCGCTGCGCGGTGGCCCGCTGGTGATGGGGCACGAGAACGTGGGCTCCCTCGCGAGGGTGGGAAAGACCTTCGCGGATCACAAGGGCGTGAAAGAGGGCGATCTCGTCTTCCTCGAGCACTACCTTCCCTGCGGCCATTGCGAGTGGGACCGCATCGGCGAGTACCGCCACTGCGCGGCGACCGAGTGGTTCTACGACCACAAGGCCATCCGATATGGCTACACGTCGACCGACATCGCCCCGGGGCTCTGGGGCGGATTCAGCCACTACTTGTATCTGCCGCTCAACGCCGTGCTGCACAAGGTGCCGGCAGGGCTGACGCTCGAAGAGGCGGGTGTCGCGACTCCGATGTCCAACGGCATCCAGTGGGCGCTGATTGACGGCGGCATCGGCTACGCATCGACGGTGCTCATCCAGGGTCCGGGCCAGCAGGGCCTCTGCTGCCTGATGGCCTCGAAGCACGCCGGGGCCGATCTCGTGATAGTGACCGGCACGTCGAAAGACGCGAGACGCCTCGAGGTCGGCAGGGCGTTTGGCGCAGACCACGTGATTGACGTCGAGAAGGAGGAACCGCTCGCGCGGATCCTCGAGATCACGGCCGGCCGCGGCGTCGACGCCGTCATCGACTGCACGGTCGGCGCCGGCACGGCGCCGACGCTGCTTGGCATCGAGGCGTTGAAGCGGCGCGGGGGCACGATGGTCGTGCAGGGCGAGGGCAACCAGGAGTTTCCGAACTTTCCGATCGGGCGGCTGACGCGGAAAGGCATCACGCTGAAGAGCGCGCGTGGCCATTCCTACCGGGCCGTCGAGCTCGCCTTGCATCAATTGGCGTCGCACCGGTTCCCGCTCGAGTTGATGATGACGCACACGTTCGGGCTGGCGGAGGTGGACTACGCCATCAAGTCCGTTGGCGGGCAGGGGGCGCCGGGCGCCATCCACGTGTCGGTCCTGCCCTGGAAGTGAGCCTTGTCGCTGGCGCAGGCCGAAAAAGGGGTACGGACCCTTTTTGATGATCGCGTTGAGCCAAAAAAAGGGCCGTATCTCTTTTTCGTACGTCAACGTGGGTCGGGTCAGTCAGGTGGATCGAGGTTGACGTGAAAGGAGCCGAGCTCCAACAGCAATTGGTCGATGCGATTCGCATGCTGGCGCGCGCGGACATCGTCGATCACAGCGGCCATGGCAGCGCGCGGCGGGACGGGCAATCGTTCTACATCAATTCGGCCGCCTCGGCGCGCGGCGCCTTGACCACCGACGACATCGTCGCCGTCGATCTCGACGGCAATCTCGTCGAGGGCAGCGCCCGGCCGCCGTTCGAGTTTCACATCCACTCCGAAATCTATCGGGTCCGTCCCGATGTGCATGCGGTCATGCACACGCATCCAAGATGGTCGACCTTTCTGACAATGGTCGGCGCGCCATACCGTGCCGTGTACGCCCAGGGCGCGCTCCTGGGGAACATTCCGCTCGTCGACTCGCCGTTGTCTGTGAACACCCGGTCGATGGGTGAGAGAGTGGCCGTCACGCTCGGTGGCGGTCCGGCGGTTCTGCTCAAATCTCATGGCGCAGTCGTCGTCGGGTCGGACGTCGTCGAATGCTTCGCCCTGGCGGCGTACCTCGAGGAGAACGCGTACCGCCAGTACATGGCGACGCAGATCGGCGACCCGTACGTGTTCAGCGAAGCGGAGCAGCAGGCGTTCCGGGAGAGGCTCTGGACACCGAACCTCTTCAGAAAGACGTGGGATCACTATCGGTCGAGGCTGTGAGCCTTTCAGCGAAGGCGGAAGCCCTTCGCGCTGCGGCGTCGTGCAAACGGCTTTCCTCTTGCACCCCTAGTGCTGCCTGAGGCTCCGGTGCACGCGTCCCTGGATGTCGCCGACGTGCTCGGCCATGACGGCGTACGCCGCGTGTGGGTCGCGTAGCCGGATTGCCTCGAAAATCTGCCGGTGATACTGGCAGTTCTTCGATCGATGTCGAGCGCGCGCCGATATGTCGAGGACCGAAGCGACGTCGGCCGTCAGATCCGCAAGCGCGTTCATCAGCACGATCAGCGGAAGGTTGTGAGCGCAGGCTGCCACGGAGCGATGGAACTGCGAGCCGGTTGGCCGGAAGGGACCCGTGCGCAGGCCCTGTTCCTCTTGCATGAGCACTCGCTCGAGTCGGGCAATGTCCTCTTTCCGCGCGCGAAGCGCGGCGAGCCGCGCGATCGGCGGCTCGATCAGCATGCGCGCCTCGGTCAGCTCCTTGTGTGACGTCTTGCCCAGGCCGAGCACCAGAGAAAGCGATCGGAGCACCGGCTCGTGATCGACTTTGGCGATGAAGGCGCCTCCATCGGCGCCCCGCCTGATCCGAAGCACGCCGAGCTCCTCCAGCGATCGATACGCTTCCCTTACGGACACGCGGCTCGTCTTGAACTGGCGCGCCATCTCGCGTTCGGCGGGAAGCTTGTGGCCGGCGAGGAGCCTGCCGTCAGAGAGCTGCTTTTTGATGCGGCGGACGATTATTTCCGACACTCGGCCCTGGCGGCCCGCACTTCCAAGCATGACTGCATTCTCCCGGACGTCACAGAGCACGTCAACAGCATTACTTCGGCTCTTTCGAGTAGTCATAGAACTGAAAGTCGAAGCGGTACTCCGGTTGTGTGTCTTCGAAGCGCGCCTTCACCACGATTGTCGCCGGCAGCGCCGCCTGCGGCACGCGGGCCTCGAGAAACGCTCCGCCGGCTGCCGGCTTGTATGGGATCGACGTCTCGCCGATGACGATGCGGCTCGCGAACCCTCTCGGGATGAACGGCCGCGAGTACTCGTCGTAGACATACAGCCGGAACTGTGACGACGCCGGATGCGTCGCCTCCACGTGCCAGTTGTTCGGCGCCATGATGAAAGTGCCGCCATGCTTCGGGTTGTGGTCGCCGTGCGGACGCAGCGAGTACTTCGCCACGAGCGATCGTTTGTCGATGGGGCACCTGCCGGGATTGAGCTCGTTCACCTGCGGATGCGAGAGGCACGTGAACGACAGCGCCTTGATGATCTTCACCAGCTGCCGGCCGCATGTTCTGCACGTGCCGGGCTGCGGCTGCGTGACGTCGAGGTGCAGCTGACAGCTCCACACCAGATCGAGCCGCACCGGCGTCAGCTGCATCCTGCAGATCGGGCACGCGCCGGCCTGGTCGCCGACCACCTCCGGATGCATCGGGCAGGTCCACGATACCGGCGGCAGCGGCGCGGGCGGCACGGCGACGACGACCGCGAGCAGCATCAGAAATTCACGGCGGTTCAGCGACATCGGCGACCTTGACACTCCCGGATCCCGGGGCTAGGATGCCCGGGCAAAGGTAAGACCATTCACACCTGCGCGTCAAACGCCATGATGAAGACCGCGATCGCCGCCTTCCTCGCCGCGTCGACTGCCACGCTCGTCGTCTCCGCCCAGAAGCGCGTCGCCTTCGACGGCACGCTGGAGTATCAGCTGACGCTCGAGAAGCAGCCCTCGTCGGCAGTCGCCGCGTGGTGGCCGTCGTTTCTCCAGCAGAACATGCTCGAGGGCTACTGCTGGAACCTGAACACGCTGCCGCTGGCCGATCGTCCGCAGCTCGGCGACAGGGCGAAGATCCTCCGGGTCGGCGGCGCGGGCCAGCTGACGCAGGTGATCGAGATGCCGCAGGGGAAGAAGACGGTCTGGCACGGGTACGGCTGGGAGGGCGAGGCGCTGTTCTACGTGCTGAGCGGCCGCGGCCAGACCGAGTACCGCGGCATGATCGGCGGCCTGCCCTCGAACAAGTACACGTGGAAGAAGAATTCGCTGTTCTCGATTCCCGTCGACCACGAGATGCAGCACACGAACCTCGATCCGAATCAGCCGGCGCGACTGCTTGCGGTCACCGGGTACGCCATCAACATGTATCCGTTCGTCGAGGAAGAGCTGCGCGTCGCGCGTCAGAACCCGGCGGAGAATGCCGAAGAGCGCGCGCGCGTGCTGTCGACGACGACGTATCCCGGACACTATGTGGACGACCTCCGCGACCACCCGGTCGCGATGCGCGAGGCGCGCGCGGACCGCACCGCGTTCTTCAATATGATGTCGACGGTCGGGCACCGGACGCACCCGAACGTGCACATCAGCGAGCTGGCCGGGCCGCAGGCGTACGCGCACAAGCACGGCAACCAGCCGATCTTCGTCATCCTCAAAGGATCGGGCTACGACATCTGGTCGGAGGCGCGCGATCTGAAGGCATTCGAGGCGGCGCTGAAAGCCGGCACGGCACACCGCGCCGAGTACGGCACCGGCACGCTGTGCGGCGTACCCGGCGGGCCGCACTGGCATCAGCATTTCAGCACCGGCACCGAGCCGCTGCGGTATCTCGCCATCGTCCCGCGCGGGGAGTACGAAGAGAAGAAATAGTTGGCGAGGTGGCAACTCACCAACTCACCAACTGACCAACTCACCAACTCACCAATTCACCAATTCTCAAAAATCAAGTGCGTAGGTCCACTTCAGCATCACCGCCCGGTCGCGCTGATCCCGCGCGAGCGTGGTTGGCTGCGTCGTCTGGTTGAAGACGAAGAACAGGTTGTCGCCCGGGCGGAAGATGTAATCCAGGCGGAAGAACAGCACGCGCCGCGAGGCGGCGCTGTCGTACTGGGCGAGCGTCGTCGTCAGCCATTTGTTGCTCGCGTTGACGTTCATGCGGCCGTTCACGACGTGCGTCGTGAAGGCGCCCTGCGGCAGCGTGACGGCGTTGTACTCGTAGCTCGCCTCGACTGACACGATCGGCCTCGGCCGGAACGTCGGCGCGACCTGGACGTACGTGCGCCTGCCGCCGTAGAAATGTCCCTCCCCGTACCGGATGCGTCCCGCCAGCGTCCGCTTGCCGCTGCCTTCGTATTCCATCCACGTGTCGCGAAACCCGTAATCGCCCGCGGGCACGATCACGCCTTTGGCGATCTCGAACGCGCGCTCGACCCGATCGAAGGTGTGTGTCGTGTTGAGCCGCGTCGCATCGTCGCTCTGGAACCTCGTCGTCCACTGCGAGATCTGCTCGCGGCCGAGGAGCGTGCGCCGGATGTCGGTCGTGTAGGCAAGCTCGTTGCGGAACACGAAATTGCGCACGTTCCAGCGGCGCGGCCGCGGCTGCCAGATGTACGCGGCGTCGCTGCGCTGAATGCCGGTACGCCGCACGAATCCGACGTCGTGCTTGAACTCGGGCCCGATGTAGAGATGCTCGAGGAAGATCTCGTGGAGGTCGGTGAACCAGTTGTACTTCGCGCGACCGGCGTAATCGTTGCCCTTCACGCCGGGCGTCGCCGACTTCGCGAGAAAGCCCTGGACGTCGGTGTTCTTGAACAGCGTGAAGTTGACGTCGCCGCCGAGCGCGCGGTTGTAGTCGGACCCGGTGGCCTGTCGGTTCGACGCGAAGATGCCGACGTTCGACCGTGCGAGCACGTTCCGCTTGGCGCGGAAGACGAGATAGTTGCTCGCGGCGGTCGTGTCGAACCGGCCGGTCTGCACGTCGAGCAGACCGATGTCGAGACCCGCCGCGTGGCCGACGAGCTTGGCGCCGCCGTGCACCGGGACGGCGAGGCGATCGTCGGTGAGACCGATGCGGCGCGAGAAGAACATCTGCAGGTTGCGCTCGGCAGCGCCGCCGCGGCGTCCGCCCAGCCCGAACTCGAAGATGCCGGCGCGCTCGAGGAAGAACTCGCGCTTCTCGGGAAAGAACAGCGGGAATCGCGTGAGGTTCACCACGGCGTCGTCGACTTCGGTCTGCGCGAAGTCGGTGTTGGCCGTCAGTTCGGCCGTGAGGCCTCGAGTCACGCTGAAGCGCACCGTCTCGAGCCCCACGTGGCTCAGGCGATCGACGCCGGACGCGCCGGCGACATCGATGTCGCGAAATCCACCGAGACCGTACGGTTTCACGCGGAGCTTCAGGCCGGTTTTCAGCTGCTCGACGCCGGCCAGATGTCCGGCTTGCGACACCTGCAGGAACGGGAAATCGCGGCTCCATCCGGACCAGTGCGCGCTCTCGTTCTTGCGCCGGATGTAGCGCTTGAAATTGACGCCGAACGTGTCGAGATCCGGTCCCGACCTCAGCGTGGTGAGCGGGATCTTGACCTCTGCCGTCCACCCTTCGGCCGTGATTCGCGTTTCGGACCACCATCGCTCGTTCCACTCGGCGTTGATGTCATGCCCCTCGTCGGTGATGAGCGCGTCGTACTGCGTGCCGAGCGGGTTCACGGCGAAGTGATACGCGTTGCGGTGATCGTGAAAGGTATCGAGCAGGATCTCGAAATGGTCGTCGGCGGCCAGCGGGTTGTCGCGGCGCAGCTCGCGCGCAATGACGCCGTGCGGGTCCGAGTCGTGACACACGATGCCGAAGTAGATCGCCTCGTTGTCGACGAGGACGCGCACCTCGGTCGGCTCTGACACCGGCTCGCCGACGTGCGGGTCCTGCTGCACGAAGTCGGTCGCCGCCTCCGCCTCGTGCCAGGCCTCGTCGTCCAGGACGCCATCCACGCGCACCGCCGATGTGATCCGATGGGCGGACAGCGTTTTGGTCGCGGCCGGTTGCGCGAGCGCGCGCGATCCGGAAAACAGGATCCCGAGGGCGGCCGTCCACCCCAACCAGGACTCTTTGGTCAGTCCATTGACCACCCGCGGGGATTATACTTTCGCCCGCTGGAGCGAGGTAACGGGTGGCGGAGATAACGGTTGCACACAGCGCAACGAAGGAACTGAGGACGAACAGAGAAAGGGCCTGGGTTTTCTCCGTTCGGATCTCCGTTACTCTGTTTCTCTGTGTTCAACCGTTTTCTCCATCTCCTCCGTTTGCTCTGACCGCGAGCGCGCACGCGAACAGCGTCAGCTACGTGCGGTACTCGGTGGATGGACGCGGCGTCCACGCGATCGTACGGCTGCCGCTGGACGATGTCGATCTACTGCTGCGGCTCGATCGCGATCTCGACGGCCAGGTGTCGGGCGCGGAGCTCGACGCGGCCACCCCCGCGATTCGAGCGTATCTGGCGAAGCACATGCGCGTCACGGCGAACGGTGCGCCCGTCGCCGAATCGCTCGAGCGCGTCGCGACGTGGCGCGATGGGTCGGCCTTTCAGTACCTCGAAGGCGACGTGTCGTATCAGACGGCGAGCGCGGTCAGGCAGCTGTCGATCCACACCGATTTCCTCACGGAGCTCTACCCGTCGCACAAGACGCTGGGGCACATCAGCGCGGCGGGCCATGTGGAGCCCTTCACGTTCGACCCGACGGCGACATACGAGCGGCGCCTCGCGCCGCATCGCACGACGACCATCGCCACCCTCGTCGCAGGAGTGGCGATCCTCGGCCTCCTGGTGATCGCACGGCGTCGGAGCGCCGCCGCGGCCGTTGGGATGGTGCTGGTGGCGGCGGCGGCCCGGGCGGACGTGATCATGTCGGCGCCCGCGCTCAACGCGACGCTCAAGACGATGGAAAAGCTGAAGCGGCAGGCGGCGGATGCGAAGCCGGAGCGCCAGGAGGCGTTGTTTCGACTCGGGGCCGAGGCCGACGGCCTCGCGTCGATCATGAACCTCGAGGTCGATTCGCACGGGATGCAGGAACGCGAACTGCTCGATCTGGCGCTCAGCCGCACGAAGGAACTTGGCGTCGGCGTCGCATACAACCGCGACAAGAAGAAGTTTTTCTACGATGGCGCCGCGTTCGCCGAGTACCTGAACGAGGCGCCGCGCGGCGCGCATGCCGCGGCGGCCGAGTTCAAGCTGCTGTCGTACCGGTTCTATCAGTCGTCCGCGACGGACATCGCGGCGTTGACCGCTGCAGCCGGGGCCAAGACGCGGTTCCTCGCCCGCTACCCGGAATTTGGAGCGAACGCGGAGCTGCGGCTGTATCTCGTCGTCGACTACCGCGATCTGCACCGCCGATATCTCGAGGCGCGGGACCACGCGCACGCCGCCACGTACCGCCAGCTTGCGCGCGCCGAGTGTCTCCGCATCGTCAGGCAGTACCCGCGCACGGAGCAGGCCGATGCCGCGCGGCAGCTGCTGCGGACGCTGACTGTCAGGTAGCCGGGTAGTCGGGTAGGTCGGGTAGGTCGGGTAGGTGGGGTTAAGTCATATAGGACGGGTAGGTCAGGGGGCTGCTGGATGACGCTCATTTTGACGCTGCGCGCCCACGAGACCCACCAGACCCACCAGACTCACCAGACTCTCGAGACCCACGTGACGAAATGGAGGTCTCCATGCGTGTTCGATCGCTCGCCGTCGCCGCACCCCTCCTGGTGTTGTTCTGGCCCTCGCACGGCACCGTTGTGACCGGCCAGTCGTCGGCGCTGGTCAAGGTGACGCCGCTCGGCAGCCACACGGGCGAGTTGTGCCGCAACGACCGGGCGCTGCTGTTCGAGGACCCGACCGGCCTCCGTATCCTCTACGACCCCGGCCGAACCGTCGACGAGGCTGACGGCCGGCTCGGGGAGGTGCACGTGATGCTGTTGTCGCACGCGCACAACGATCATATCGGCGACGTCCGGCCGAGCACCGGCGGCGGCACATGCGCGGCGCCGGCGACGGGAGCCGCCAACCCGAACACCAACTTCGCCGCGATTGCGGCGCTGAAGAACGCGGCCGTGCTCGCACCGGGTGAGCTGTCGGGCTATCTGTCGCGCAAGATCCAGAACATCCGCGGCACGGCGCCGGCGGCGTGCGCCGAAGGCGGCCTCGACAACATTTTCGAAGTGCCGCTGCCGGCGCCCTGCACGGCCTCGCTGCGTCCGGGCGGCAGCCGCACGGCCCGCCGCGGCGGTGCAGCGTCGGGCGTCCGCATCGCGGCCGTGCAGGCGGTCCACAGCAACGGCGTCGCGGCCTCTCTCGTCGATTCGCCAGGCGAAGCGCCGGGGCTGAGCGGATACGGCGGGTCTGAGGGCGGGTTCGTGATCACGTTCACCAACGGGCTCGTGGCCTACCTCACAGGCGACACGGGCATGTTCGGCGACATGGAAACGATCATCTCGCGCTACTACCACCCGACGCTCGTCGTGCTCAACATGAGCGACACCGTCACGCTGGGCCCGAACGAGGCGATCTTCATGATGAAGTCGCTCGTCCGGCCCCGGTCGGTGATGCCGTCGCACGTCAACGAACAGGCCACCTCCGGCGGCGCGATCCGGGGCGGCACGCGCGTCGAACTGTTCCAGCTCTTCGTCCGCGACTACGTCGACGTCGTCGTGCCGGTCAGCGACGTGACGCGCACCTTCGACGGGTCCGGCCGCTGCGCCGGCTGCCGATAGAAAGTAAACGCAGGGCACGTCGAGCGCGCCGAGGAAAGGGCTCTGCGATCTCCGCGGCCTCCGCGGTTGCTTCTGTTTGGTCAGACCATTCGTCCTTGCCGCCGCCCTGGCGGCGTGGCACACTACGCTGGACGCCAGGACGGTCTCGAGGCCGTCCGCTACAGACGCGGTTGTTCCGGTTCGCGCCGGATCTGCCGACAGGAGACACCATGCGACGGATCGCCGTCACGGTCGCGGCTGCGCTCGTGCTCCTTTTCGCCGGCAGCCAGCCGTCACCACAGGCGCGTGCGGCTGACTCCCGCGACCCGATCGAAGATCTCCTCGCGGAGGATTGCGTCGACGGCACGGCGATGGCGATCGCGCAGGCGGCGAGCCGTCTTCCGCAGGAAGGCGGCGTGGCGTCCGACGAGTGGCCGCCGCATGCCATCGGCGGTGTGATCCCGCCGATTCGCTCGGTATCGGATCCGTTTCCCACCTTCGACGGGATCGCGCTCGACACCGAAAACGACCGCGTGATTCTCAGCGACGAGAACCGCCACTCGCTGCTCGTGTACGCGCGCTCGGCCGGCGGGTCGTCGAGCGACCCCACCGAGCCGGTGCAGTGGGTGTTCGGCCCGAAGACGCGCCTCGGCTACATCGCGGGCGTCGAGGTGGATCCCAGGCGCAGGGAGTTCTACACCGTCAACAACGACAGCGGCGACCTGATGACCGTGTTCTCGTACGACGATCACGGGAACGTGCAGCCGCGGCGCACGCTCTCGCTGCCGCATCAGTCGTGGGACGTGTCGCTGGCGCCCAGGCGCGACGAGATCGTCATCAGCGTGCAGCAGTCCAACGCGCTGTCGTTCTACAAGCGCGGCGCGACCGGCACGGCGGCGCCGATCCGAACCATCCGCGGCCTCGCCACCGAGCTCGAGGATCCGCACGGCACCTACTTCGACGAGGCGCACAACGAGATCATTACGGCCAACCACGGCAACTGGACCCAGATCCGTCCGTACACGCCGTACGATCCGATCGTCACCGACGTCGGTGAATACAAATCCGGCGCCTTCCACCCGTCAGCCATCACGTTCCACGCCGCCGACGCCAGCGGCGACGTGTCGCCGCTCAGGACGATCGAGGGCGACCTGACCGGGCTGAACTGGCCGATGGGCATCGACGTCGATCTCACGCACGACGAGATCGCGGTGGCGAACTATGGCGACTCGTCGGTGCGCATCTTCCGGCGCGGCGACAAGGGCAGCGTGCAGCCGGTGCGCGTCCTTCGCGGCGCGCTCACGCAGATCGTCGGCCCGGTGTCGGTCGCGATCGACACGAAGCACGACGAGCTGTGGGTCGCGAATTACGGCGATCACACCGCGGTCGTGTTCCCGCGCACCGCCAGCGGCAATGTCAGGCCGAAGCGCACGATCCGCAATGCGCCGAAGGACACGCCGACGTGCGGCTTCACCAATGCGTCGGCCGCCGCGTACGATTCGAAGCGCGACGAGATCCTCGTCCCGAATTGAGTCAGCGTACCGAGAATCTCGGTGTTTGCCAGGTTGGCAAACGGCAACGTGGCTCCGAAGCGGGTGATTGAAGGCCAGGCGACGAATCTGTCCCGGACGATGCACGGCATCGCGTACGACGCGATCCACGACGAGATCGTCATTCCGGTCGCGCTCGGCGGCGCAGTGCTCGTGTTCAAAGCGGACGCCGCCGGCGAGGTGCCGCCGCTGCGCGCGATTCAGGGCACGCGGACACGCCTCGTGCGGCCGCACACTGTGGCCGTCGATCCGGTCAACAACGAAATCCTCACGGCCGACCCGAGCATGCGCGCCGTGGTCGTATTCGAGCGCACGGCGAACGGCAACGTCGCGCCCAAGCGTGTGATCAGCGGTCCGGCCACGGGCCTGCTCGACATCGTCGGGCTCGACGTCGACCCGATCCGCAACGTCATTGTCGCGGCGAGCCGCAAGGGCAACGGCGACAAGGTTGGCATCTTCGTGTTCGATCGGCTCGCGAACGGCGACGTCGCGCCGAAGCAGTTCATCGGCGGACCGAACTCGAAGCTCGCGCACTTCCGTCAGGTGACGATCGATCCGGCGACCGGCAACATCTTCCTCGCGCAGCAGAACACGCGCATGAAGCAGATGGAAGCGTACGTCCTCGACAAGCCGCGGGAAGGGTTCAAGGCGAAGGAGCGCGACGACGACGACGATGACAGCGACTCGGGGCGCCTCGATCAGATGGGATTCATCGCCGTCTACGGTCCGGACGACAACGGCGACATCCCGCCACGGGCGATCATCAAGGGCCCGGGCATCCGCCTCGCCGGCGCCGCGGGCGTGGCGCTGAACCCGAGGAAGAAGGAGATCATCACCGTCGGCGGCAACGGGTTCCAGACGTTCCTGCTGCCCGACTTCTTCAAGCCGCTCAGGAAGCTGGGCGGCACGGCGCAGCCTTAACGGGATCGAGATTGTTGATTGCAGATTGCAGATTGCTGATTGATTGCTGAATCAATAGCCAATCACCATTCAATCACCAATCACCAATCACCAATCACCAATTCTTCTACCGCCCTCAGAAGACGAACTTCAGCCCCAGCTGCACTTGCCGCGACGTGGTCACCGTGTGCGTAATGCGCGCCGGACTCGGAATCCGCGTGCCGTCCGGGTTGAACAGCCCATCCAACGTCGGCGTCGCGAAGTTGTCGCGGTTGAACAGGTTGAAGATCTCGACGCGGAACTGCAGGTTCTGCTTGCCGACGAGCGTGTTCTTGAAGATCGACAGGTCCATCATCTTCAGGTCCGGACCGCGCAGCGTATTGCGTCCGACGTTGCCATACGCCCCGGCGGGCGGCAGGACGAACGCGTTCGCGTCGAACCAGTTGTCCGGAGAGCCGACGATCGCGTTGGTCGGGTCGAATCCTGGCGCCCAGTCCGGCTTCTGCGGATTCGGGTCGCTCGAGAGATCCTTCGCGTAATCGAAACCGATGAACGGCGTGAACGGGACGCCGCTGGCGTAATTCGCGACGACGCCGACCTGCCAGCCGTGGACGACCTGGCGCGCCGCGCCGGTCGTGCTCCGACCGAACGGCAGCTGATACACCGCGTTGAAGACGAGGGTGTGGCGCACGTCGTAGCTCGACGGACCGAGCTCGTTCTCCGGGTGGTTGTAGTTGGTCGCGCTGCCCGCGCCGTTCTCGAAATCCGATCCCCCGATGAGCCCGCCCGACCACGTGTCGCGCGAATTGCCGTAGGTGTACGAGCCCTGGAAGAGCAGCCCGTTCGAGAAGCGGCGATTCACGCTCGCCGTCATGCCGTTGTACCAGGATCGGGCGACGTTGGTCCGCGTGCGGATCCGGCCCCAGCTCGGATACGGCAGCGTCGCGCCCGGCACGACGTGCCAGTGTCCGTCGGCCGGGTTGAACCCCACCGGCACCGCGTTCGGGTCGCTGTAGAAGGGAAGGTTGTAGCCGCGCGATCCGATGTAGCCGATTTCGGCGACGATGCCGTTCCCGACTTCGTGCTGCAGGCTGGCGTGATACTGCGTCGTGTACGGCTGCTTCGCGTCGTAGTCGATGAACTCGGACCGCTTCTGGACGGCGAGGCCCGTGCCCTGCGCCAGCAGCTGCTGAATTCCCGGTCCGAACGTTGGCACCGTGCGGATGTCCACGCCGGCGAAGTACGGGTAGACCCTGAACGTCGTGCCGCGGTAATACGACGTCGTCAGCGGCTGGTAGAAAAGGCCCGCGCCCGCCTTGATCGAGGTCTTCTGATCGCCGAACGGATTCCACGCCACGCCGAGCCGCGGCGCGAAGTCGAGCTTCGACGGGTTCTTGAAGAAGTCGCTGCCCGGCGTCACTCCGTTCGGCCCGGACTCCAGGTCGGCGACGCTCAGAAGTCCGGCGACGCGTCCCTGTGTGTCGTACGGCACCGTGAAGAAGTCGTAACGGAGGCCGTAGTTCAGCGTCAGGTTGTTCGCCGGACGCCATTCGTCCTGTGCGAACATCGCGACATAGGTCTGACGCATGTTTCGACGCGTGTCGGTGTCGGGCATGTTGCCGGTGAAGCGGTTCACGGTACCGCGGAGGAAGTTCTGGAGGCTGGTGAAGCGGAACTCGCCGCCGAACCGCGAGTAGGAGAAGCCGTCGAAGTGGTAGCGCTGGAAGTCGCCGCCGAACTTCGCCGTATGGCGGCTCGAGCTCACGGTCAAGGTGTCGGCGAATTGGTACAGCGTCTGCGTGTAATCGACCGGAGTCGTCGCGGTCGTTCCGGGGGACGAGACGCCCGTGGTGATCGTGATCGCGCCGAAATGCGGATCGGCCGTGAAAAACAGGTTCTGCGGGATCGCGATCGTCGGGATGAAGTCGTCGGTGCGGTTCGTCCGGTTGATCGCGCCGCGGGCGACGTTCAGAACGCGCGAGTTGAACAGGTGCTGGTCCTGCGTCGTGAAGTAGCGCGTGTCGGTGGTCGTCGGCTCGATGAACAGCGGGTGGTCCTGGTGCGCGGTCGCGTCGGACCGATCGCTCGACACACGGACGAAGATCGAGTCGTTGTCGCCGAGCTGCCAGTCGACCTTGCCGACGAAGAAGTTCTCGTGCGTGGGATCGACGTCGGTGTGACGGAGCTCCGCGGTGCCGTCGCCGAAATCGCGGCCGTCGGGGATCGGGTAGAGCAGATCGAGGTATGGCTTGACGAGCGGGCTGACGGCGAGGGCTCCGGTCGGCAGCACGCCGTTGTGCGCCGCAGCGTTCGGGAGGCGCGCGAGATGCGTCAGCGAGAGGTCCTGACGCAGCCCCTCGTAGCTGCCGAAGTAGAACAGCCTGTTCTTGACGATGGGGCCGCCCGCCGTGCCGCCGAACTGATTACGCCTGAACGGCGGGTTCACCTGCCGGCCCGTGGCGGGGTCGATCGGATCGAAGAAGTTCGGCTCGTCGAACTTGCTGTCGCGCAGGAATTCGAACACCGTGCCGTGCAGGGCGTTGGTGCCCGACTTCGTGACGGCGCTGATGACGCCGCCGGCGGCGCGCCCGAACTCGGCGGCGTAATCGTGCGTCTGGACGCTGAACTCCTTCACCGCGTCGACGCCGAGCAGCACGCCGGCCATGCTCGACGGCGCCTTGTCCGATACGTCGGCGATGTTCGTGCCTTCGAGCAGGTAGCCGGTCATCTCGGGGCGCGCGCCGCCAATCGACACCTGCGTGCCGCCGAAGCCGCCCGTGAAATCGCGCGCGGTGGCGCGGCTCACGGTCACGCCCGGCTGCAGCGTCGCCAGCTGCATGAAGTTCCGGCCGTTCAGCGGCAGCTCCGCGATCTGCGTCGTCGATACCACGCCGCCGGCGACCGCGCTGCTGAGTTCCACGTTCGTCGCCGCGCCCTGCACGGTGACCTGCTCGCTGACGGCGCCGATCCTCAAGGCGAGATCGGCGTTCACGTCGCGTCCGATTTCGAGCGTGAGATTCTCGCGTTTCGCGGGCGTGAAGCCCTGCAGTTCCGCGCCGACGGAATAAACCCCGGGCTGAAGGTTCAGCGCGCGGAAGCCGCCGCGCTCGTCGGTGACGAGCGTGCGCGTCGCGCCGGTTTCGGTGTTGCTCACGACCACCGTCACGCCGGGCAGGACCGCTTTCGATTCGTCCGTCACCACGCCGGAGATCGTGCCCGTTGTCGCCTGCGCGCGCGCGGGGAGCGGAACTGCGAGGAGCGCGAGGAGCAGGAGGCCGAGGATCGCCCGGATATGCAGCCGCATGTATCGTAACCTCCCTTTGGTCCTACCATTTGCTGCGCGTAGGGTGTATGGTTTTGGGCGACCAGTCAAGGACGAACTGGCGCCCGCGCGCCCGGGTCGCGGCGCCCGATACGAGGAACCGGATCGATGACCCCGTTGGCTCGTGCGGCGGCGGCTGTCACGATGGTGCTGATGCTGCTCGCCGGAGGCTTCGCGATCGCGTACGCACGCTGGATGCGCGCCGCCGCCGACGGCGATGCCGCGCTCGCCGCCGGCCGCTACGAACAGGCGCGCATGAGCTACGCGGACGCCGAAGCGCGGTTCGATCGGTTTGCCGCCGCCAAGGAGCTCTTCGCCGGCGACTACAGCCACGTGATGGCGAATCACCTGTGGATCCTGTACCGCCTGCAGCGGTATGACGAGACCGTCGACACGGCGCAGCGCGCGCCGGAAAGCGCGCTGCCGCATTTCTGGGCGGGCTCCGCGTTCTTCGAAAAAGCGCGCGCCGAACCAAAGCCGGATCCGCGGCTCGGCTGGCTGACGCGCGCCGAAGACGAGTTCCGCCGCGCTCTCGAGGCCGAGCCGGCCGACTGGGACACGAAATACGACTTCGAGCTGGTGACGAAGCTCGCCGCCGAGCTGCGCAGGCAGCCCAAGACGCCACCGAACCAGTTGATGCAGCTGCTCCGCCCGCAGCCCAAGCCGGGCGCGAAACCGGTCAAGCGCGTCGGATGAGGTTCCTTCGACCCGATCTCCTGCGGTGGTGGTTGGTGATCCCGGTGCTCATCGCCAGCTGTGGGCTGCAGTGGCGCCTCACGCGCGCTTTCCGCCGGCGCGCGCCGATCGACCCGCGATTCGCGGCGCTCTCGCGGCGAACGACGGCCCGGCGCAACGCCGCCATGTTCGGCGCGGGCGTGCTCGCGGCCGCGGCGACCGTGTTCGCGCTGATGCGCCCGCAGATGCTCGTCGCGGATCGCGTGCCCGATTACGAGCGGCAGGACCTGATCGTCATGCTCGACCGCTCCGTGTCGATGCACGCGCGCGACATCCTGCCATCGCGCTTCTCGCGTGCCACGCTTGAGCTCAGGAACCTGCTGCGGCAGAAGCCGGAAGGCATCGATCGCATCGGGCTCGTCGGGTTCGCCGACAGCGCGGTCGTGCTGTCGTATCTGACGGGCGACGTCGAGAGCCTGTTGTTCTATCTGGATTGGCTCGACGCTGAATCGCCGGTGCTGTTCGGCACGAACATCGGCGCCGCGCTGAAGGGCGCGATGGACGTCGCGAAGAAAGACGATCGCCCGACGCGCAAGCGGTTCCTGCTCGTGTCGGACGGCGAGGATTACGGAACCGAGCTCAAAGCCGCGCTCGAGACGCTTCGCGCGGAAGGGCACCGCGTCGACTGCGTCGGCATCGGATCGGAGCACGCGGTCCCCATCCCGCTGACTCCGTCCGACGCCGAGGATTCGTACCTGCGGGACGATGCGGGCAGGCGCGTGACGACGACGTTCGAGGAGGCGACGCTCGTCCGCGTCGCGGCGACGACCGGCGGGCGCTACGCGCGGTCGACCAGCGGCGCCGAGCTGGCACGCGCGATGGCCGAAGTGGTGAAGGGCGATCGCAGGGTCCTCGGCTGGCGGTCGGCGACCGAATACCGCGACCTGTATCCTGTGGGCCTCGCTGTCGCCGCCATCGCGGCCGCGGCGCTGTGTCTGCTCGTATGACGATCCCGAACCGCGTCATCGCCTCCAACGAGAGCGCGGTGGAACACGCAGCCGCGATCATCGCCGGCCTCGAGTCGGAAATTGCGAAGGTGATCGTCGGCCAGCACACGCTCGTCCGCCGTCTGCTCACCGGCCTGTTCGCCGCGATCCCGTTCGCGACCGCGCGCAGCGAGGCGCGCGCCGGCTGCGGCCACATCCTGCTCGAAGGCGTGCCTGGCGTCGCGAAGACGCTCACGGCGACGACGCTGGCGCAGGCGATTGCGGCGCGTTTCCAGCGCATCCAGCTGACACCGGACCTTCTGCCCGCCGACATCCTGGGTACGCGGATCTACGACGCGAAGACCGCCACCTTTCGGATCGAGCAGGGCCCGGTCTTCACGAACATCCTGCTGGCCGACGAAATCAACCGCGCGACGCCGAAGACGCAGAGCGCGCTGCTCGAGGCGATGCAGGAACGGCAGGTGACGCTCGCCGACACGACGTTCCCGCTCGACGATCCCTTCTGGGTGCTCGCGACGCAGAATCCGGTGGAGCAGGAAGGCGTGTACCCGCTGCCCGAAGCGCAGCTCGATCGGTTCTCGATGATGCTGCGCGTCGACTACCCGAGCGCGGCCGAAGAGGTGGCGATGCTCCACGCGCGGATGACGGAGCAGCACATCGAGGCGCGCGCGTCGCCGTCTGACGTCACGCGCCTCCGCGCGTTCATTCGCGACGCCGTCTACGTCGACGACAAGATCATGGAGTACATCGTCCGGCTCGGCCGCGCGACGCGCGCGCCCGGCGAGGTCGGCCGGGGCGATCTGCGGGATCTGCTGACGCTCGGCGTGTCACCGCGGTCGTACCAGCACGTGCTCGCGCTGACGCGCGTGACGGCGTTCCTCCACGGGCGCGCCTACGTGCTGCCGCAAGACGTCAAGGAGATCTATTGCGACGCGTCGCGGCATCGCATCGCGCGGACCGTGCGCGCGCAGGCCGAGAACATCGACGCCGATCAGATCCTCGGCGAGCTGCTGCAGGCGGTGCCGATCCCATGATCCCCGAGCACGTCATGCGCGAGCTGCGCTACATCGAGGTGTACACCGGGAAGCGGATCCGCAACCTGCGCGTCGGCCCGTACACCAGCCCGCAGCGCGGGCCGGGGCTCGACTTCGACGAACACCAGCCGTACCGGCAGGGAGACGACGTGCGGCGGATCGACTGGAACGTGACGGCGCGGATGGATGCGCCCTACGTGCGGCACACGCACGCCGAGCGCGAGCTGAACGTGATGATCGCGATCGAT
>Ga0137409_10002196_pt1 | contig 21053 bp, 19 predicted proteins | sample CZODoug1_16funga_FD_122059 | JGI IMG/M metagenome (GOLD analysis project Ga0137409, IMG submission 122059) | Vadose zone soil fungal communities from Angelo Coast Range Reserve, California, USA - CZODoug1_16fungal (Hybrid Assembly) | ecosystem: Environmental > Terrestrial > Soil > Vadose zone... | reverse complement strand
CAGCAAACATGGGTGCGCGCGCGGAAGTACGCAATTCGGTAATGTACGAGGGATCGGCATTGAGGACGGCCCAGCCGATTCCGGCAGTCACTGCGGCACGGGCGACTTGAGGCAAAGCGGTGCCACCTACCGGCTCAAACACAATGGCCGAGGGACGCATGATCTGGTCCGCTTGAATCGCGCGGAGAAGCTGGGTACTTTGCGTGATGGTGTCACTGTCCGCATAGACGATTTCGAGTTCAGCGCCGAGATCTTGCGCGGCAAGCCGCGCGGAGGCAGCTTGCTCAAGCTGAAAGTCGTTATATTGCGTAATAAGAGAAAGAAGGACGCGAAAGTTCTTCATTCTGCATTTTTCTCAAGTTGGAATAGCTTGCCGACTTGGAAACATAGCAGGGCGGCGCCGCGACGAGCGGAAATCGTTGTTGCGGAGTGCGTGAAGAGCACTGCCTAGACGGGTGATCACGTTACTCCGGCGAAGCAAACTTTCGTGGAGTGAAAACCGCAGGAGACCTGCACTTTCGTACAGTGGCACGGGCAACACAAGTGGCCGCAAGCACTATGGAGAGGAGCGAAACGAAACGCGACACTCGAAGAAGGCAAGGTAGCGTCTTCGAATAGTGAGGTGGTCGCCATGAAAACACTTATCAAACGAGCCGTAGTGCTGCTGCTCGCAGCCGTGATTGTGCTCTTGCTGGCGCCGCGCGGCGTGTTCAGCCAGACGGCTTCACCGACCAACATTGCGATGGTGCGGGAGAAACTTGCGGGAACTGATTCGGGGGACAGCGCAGCCAATGCGGCGCCAAAACCGGATGCGCCGATCCCATCGCTGAAGGAGATTTTGACGCGGGCGGAAAAGGCTATGGGCGGCTCCGCAGCATGGAAGAACACGAATACGATGATGATGAAAGGCGTGTTGCAAACAGAAGACGCGTCGGCGTTCGTGGCCATTGAGATTTACAAGAAGGCGCCGGACAAATCGCTGCTGAAAATGAAACTGCCGCAAGACATGGAAATGCGCGAAGTGTGCGACGGGAAATCGGCGTGGATGGAAGACCCGCGCGGCGGATACCACGAATTCAAGGGAGCGGAGTTGGAGAGCCGGTTGAAGCGGTCACAATTTTCCGAACAGTCGAAGATGATTTTGCTTGCGGCGACAGGCAAAGTGCTGGGCGCGGAGAAGATTGGGCTACATAGCGTGTACGTGGTGGAATATTCGTCGCAAAAAAATGAAACGACAAAGCTTTACTTCGATGAAGAGAGCGGCTTGGTGCTGCGAAGCGAAGAGACGGCGGCGAAGCCGGATGGAATCTATACGACGAAGTTGGATATGGACGACTACCGCAACGTGGACGGAATGATGGTGCCGTTCCGGATGAAGAGGACGGAAAAAGGGTCGGTGATCAAGATCAAATTGACGCAGGTAAAGAACAATTTGCCGATTGAGGATGAAATGTTCGTGAAGCCGGCGTCGGCGAAACAATAGTCGAAGAGTTTCGAAAAAAAGATGAATCGGGGCGCGAGCGATCGCGCTCTTTTTTTATTGGTGGCCGGGAGATTCCGATTGGACGGCAGCGGCGGAAGGTTCGCGCAACGAATTGTGGAGGTTCAGGATGCGCCAGTGCTCGCCATCCCTGCGGCAGATGGACATTCCACGGCCGATGAGATGCTCCTTCGGGGAGGCGACCTCATAGTCGTAGGAATACCAGAGCGCGTCGCCAATTATCTTTACGTCTCGCAGGTACGTTTTGTAGCTCAATGCGGGCGAGTATTGCATGAACCGGCGTTGGAGATAGTCCATGACTTGCTTGCGGCCGCGAAATTCTCCTTGTGGGGCGAATAAAACGATTTCCGGATCGAAGCACTCTTCCAACTCGGAGGCCTTGCCCAATTCGAAGGCAGTATTGCAATGATGCATCGCGGTTTCCATTTGATCGTAGAGCGCTCTTGCACTGGCGGGAGGCGCGGAGGGCGAAGCAACCTGGAGTTTGAGATCGATAGTGACTCCCATCTTGTCGAGAAGGTCCACGCCGAGAATGCCGTCGATTTTACCGCCACAGGCGTTGCCGATCGGGCTGAGATCGATGGCTGGAAGTTTTAAGTCACGGAGTCGATGCTCGCCGAAGGCCAGCTCCGGGATGAACACCTCGCGAGCGCTGGTGGCGGCGGTGCCGGTCCACGAGGAGATGCGGATTTCTTTGGAGCGGCCCGCAGAAAAAGACTTCAGGTTGAGCATAGTTGTGGCCGCGGTGTCGAGAAGGAAGCGCATGTCCGCGCCGTCAATGCGGACTTTGACGACAGGTAAGAGGTCGCAACGCTCGATGGGAATTTCGGTAGTGGGTGGCGGGTCTTGCGCGGACGCGACGACGCACAAGACGAGCGAACAGAAAAAGAGGAGACCGGCGTTCGAGGCACCCCGACCAAGCATGCAGAGTTGGATGCGGCGCACGCACGGAAGTTATGAGATGTGGCTGGAAAATCGCGGGTGGCTCATAATGGCGGGCCATGATTCCCGGACCGATCTATTTGACGATTCTGTTTACGCTGATCGTAGGCGCCGTGCAGGGCGAGATGATGCGGCGGAACCAGACAGTGGGGACCACGTTCTCCGTGTGGCTCGCGGTGACGGGGGTTTTGGGTTACACGGCGAAGCTGCACGACTTTTCACAGCGGCCGCCGCGAATCATGGTGCTGATCGTGCTGTCGTTTGTGGGAGTTTATTTTGGCAGCTATTTTCTGGCAGCACGTAAATTGATTGAGAGCCCGGGGCTGGCGTGGCTGATCGGGCTGCAAGTATTTCGCGTGGCGGTGGAGATTTTTCTGGATCTGGGATACCGCGCGGGATTTGTGCCGGTGCAGATGACATTGGAAGGACGCAATTGGGATGTACTGACGGGATTGACGGCGCTGCCGATGGCGTGGCTGGTGGCGAAACAAAGAGCGCCGCGATGGCTGATTTATGCGTGGAACACGATGGGACTGGCGCTGTTGTTGAATGTGATGGTGGTTGCTGCGTTTTCGATGCCGACGCCGCTACGGCATTTTCAGAATGACCCGCCGAACACGTTTGTGACGTACTTTCCGTACATATGGCTGCCAACGTATCTGGTGCAGGTGGCCTGGATGAGCCATCTGCTGATTTTTCGCGCGGCGAAAGCGCAGAAGTGACGCAGAACGCCGGGAACTCTCGCCGCAAGCCGGCGTCTAATTTCTCCATACAAGACAAGCGCCAAGCACGAAGCCGCGTGAGTGGGAGAGGCGAAAGCCGGTGCGGCTTCGTGCGCAAGAAATTCTTGTGCAATCGTTCTCATTGCGGAGCTGCGGACAACTCGCTCTGAGTGCCGCGCATCCAGAGTGACAAGGCAGTTATCTCTTCGGAGTGGAGTGTGGCCTATGAAACGGTTCATTGCGGGTGTGTGCGTACTAGCTCTTCTTACCGGGCCGGTCTCGGCACAAGAAAATTCCAAAGGACAGACAAAAGCGGTTGATGCGCGGGAAACCAGCGCGGCGAGCGGCGGAAGCGAATCCACGCGGCTGCCAGTGCGGCGTGTGGTGTTGTACAAAAATGGCGTCGGGTACTTCGAACATTTGGGACGCGTGCGCGGGAGTCAGGATGTGCATGTGGATTTTACAAGCGCGCAATTGAATGACGTGTTGAAGTCGCTGACGGTGCTGGATCTTTCCGGCGGACGAATTACAGGAGTGGATTACAACAGCGAAGCGCCGCTGGCGCGGAGGTTGGCGACGCTGCGGTTGGCGCTTGGCGAAAGACCGACCGTTGCGGAATTTTTGGGAGCCTTGCGTGGAGCGCGCGTGGAGATTCGCAGCGGCGCGGGTGCGGCGGTTACAGGAAAACTCTTGAGCGTTGAACGCAAGACGCGGATGGGGACGGCAGGATCGGTGGAGATGGAACAGATTTCGCTGATCAGCGACGCGGGCGAAGTGCGAAATGTGGATTTGAATACGAGCACGAGCGTGCGGATTGTGGATCGCGATTTGAATACGGAAGTCGGGAAATATCTGGGGCTGGTGGCGTCGGCGCGCGAGCAAGATGTGCGGCGCATGACGATTTCGACGACGGGAAACGGCGAGCGAAATTTGTACGTGAGTTACATCAGCGAAGTGCCGATCTGGAAGACGACGTACCGGATTGTGTTGCCTTCGAAAGAAGGAAAGAAGCCGTTGCTGCAGGGCTGGGCGATTGTGGACAACACGGTCGGCGAAGATTGGAATGATGTCGAGCTGTCGCTCGTGGCGGGCGCGCCCCATTCGTTTATTCAGCAGCTTTCGGAACCGTATTACGGGCGGAGGCCGGTGGTGCCGTTGCCGGAAAGCGTGCAGCTTTCGCCGCAAACGCACGCGTCGACGTTGCTACGCGGGAATGGCGGGCTGAGCGGCGCGGTGACGGATTCTTCAGGCGCTACGGTGGCGAATGCGAACGTCGTGATCAAGGACCAGAATGGCACGATCGTTGCACAAACCATGACGGACAGTGAAGGGGAGTATAGCGTTTCTTCTTTGCCGCCCGGAAATTATCGCGCCGAGTTCACGGCAAATGGATTCAAGACAAATGCATTTAGCTCTGTGAATGTTGGACCAGGTGAAAATGAACTGGACTCGAAACTTCAAGTGGGCACGGTCTCGGACACGGTGGAAGTCAGCGCAAACACGGTGACGGTTAACTCGGAAAGCGCAAGCTTGGGAATAGCGAGCGGCGGGAAAATGGGAGTGGCGAATCGAGCGCGTGTCCAAGGTTTGCCGCTTAATGGCCGCAATTTGACGGCATTCGCGAAATTGGTACCAGCTGTGGCGCCGCCACCGACGAGCAACTCGATCGACGAAGCGCGTGAGATGGAAAGCGCGGCGGCGAGCGGGCAAGGACTCGGAGATTTGTTTGAGTACAAGCTGAAAGATCGTGTGACGCTGAAGAAGAACCAGTCGGCGCTGGTGCCGATTGTGCAGACCGACGTGGAAGCGGAGAAAGTTTCGCTGTGGAGCGGAACGAGCGGGTCCGGGCGTCCGCTGCGCGCGATTTGGATGAAAAACACGAGCGCGCTGACTCTCGACGGCGGAAGTTTCAACGTGCTGGAGAGCGAGGTCTTCGCGGGCGAAGGATTGACCGATCCGATCAAGCCAGGTGAAAAGCGGCTGCTCTCCTACGCGACCGATCTGGGACTGCTCGTTGAAGCGAAGCAGGCTGCCTCTCCGCAACATGTGACCAAAGTTAAAATGCACAAGGGCACGATGACGCAGGTGAGCGAAGAGCAGCAGCGGACGACCTACACGGTGCGAAACCAGGATGCGACGCCGCGCGCGCTGGTGATCGAGCATCCCGCGCGAACGGGTTGGACATTCTTGAAGAATTCCAAACAGCCGGAAGAGCAAGCGCCGGGGACGAGCCGATTCCGGATGGAAATCGCGCCGAATGCGACGGCGATGCTGCCGGTGGAAGAAGTGCATCCGCTTTTCACGACATACCAGATTTCCGACCTGACCGACGACCAGATCGTTTATTTCTCGAAGCAAGGGAGCGTGACGGCGGAAATGGCCGACGCATTGAAGAAAATCTCCGTGCAAAAAGCGGTGGTTACAAAACTGGAGCAGGAAATGGAAGACCGGCAGAAGGATATCGACCGGATCGTGGACGACCAGGGCCGCCTGCGCGAAAACATGAAGGCGTTACGTGGCAGCGCCGAAGAAAAGGCGCTTCTGCAGCGCTATACGAAACAGCTGGACGACCAAGAGACGCAGCTGGCGAACCTGCGCAAGAAAATTACCGATACGGAAGCGCAACGCGACGCTGCAAATGAAAAACTGGAGACGATGATTGCCGACTTGAATCTGGAAGCGACGCTCTAGCGCTCCGGACGATTTCCGCCTGCCACCTGCCCGAAAAGACAGGTTGCGGCTGCCGCACAATCTGTTCCGACAGGCCGCCAGTCTGCTGTAGTCGATTTAGACTGAATCAGTACGGCAGGAGACGGATATGCGACGAATAATTGCAGGCGCAGTGATCCTATTTGCGATTTCAAGTTCGGTAGTGCGAGCCGGGCAAAACGTTGTGGTCAAGCACGGCAAGGGTGCGCCCAGGGGCATGATTACGGGAGTCGTGCTGGGTCCGGACGACAAACCGGCCCCACACGCCGCGATCAGCTATCAATCTTCGAGCGGCAGCATGCCGCACGCGGTCCACGCGGATGCGCATGGGCGGTATACGATAACGAAGTTGAGCAGCGACAACTACGACGTGCGAGCCTCAGCCAATGGAATTTTCTCCGAATGGCAGAAAAACCTTCCGGTACAGAATGGCCGGACAAGTGAATTGACGTTGCGGCTGATCTACGCGCGCGAAATGCCGAAGTCCCAGGGCAAATCGACAAAAAAGAACTAACGGGAGATCAACTCCTTGAGCGCGGCAAGGTCGTCGCGGCTGGTGTCCGCGACCGCGCAAAAACGCAGTCCGCCCTGTTTCCACGAAATCCACTGATAACCGTTCATCGCACCCGCGTATTGTTCGGCATTCTGCGTCGCGTCGGGCCAAATAAAAACACTGATGAAGTGCTTGCGGCGGCCATAGACCAAGGCTGCGACCGTGCGTCCCTGGAAAACGTCAAGCCTGCCCCCGACGAGCGGAAAATCCTGCACGGCAAAATCACTCACGGGCGGAGCGAAAGCGATTTTTCCGTCGAACCACGGCTTCACAGTGTGCTGGTCGGTGGAAGTGACATCGGTCAAGTGGCCGGGCTGGAGCGCACGAATATGTGCGTCCACAAGTTCTGCGGCAGCTGAATCGGCCGCGGTAACGGCAACGTCGCCGTTATCGCGAGCCTTCTGCGCAAATTTCCAGGAGCCGCCAATGACAAGCAACAGAAGCGTCGCGGCCGCGAGCAAGCGCCACGGGGCAAACTTCCATGAAGAAGCGGGTTGGGAAGCCTCGTCCAACTGGCGGCGGATTTTGCTTTCGAAACCCGAAGGAAGAGGCTCGCGAAGTTGTGCGTTTTGCATGGAAGAGCGCAACGACTCCAGCGCCTGCACAGCGCGCCCGCAGGCGGAACAGCTTTCCATATGGCGTCCGAATTCGGCAGCCTGCATCGGGTCCAATTCGCCGTCGAGGTAGGCATGGAAGAACGGGCGGGAGTCATCACAGGTCATGGACAGCCTCCTTAGTTCCAGAGCGACCGAGCAATTGCTGGAGCCGCTCGCGAGCCCTGGCAAGGGCGGACATCACGGTGCCAATGGGCATAGCCGTGATGGATGCGATTTCCTTGTAAGAGCAGCCTTCCAGTTCGCGCAGAACGATGACTTCGCGAGAGCGCGGCGAAAGCTGTTCGAGGGCCTTGGCCAGACATTCGCGATCACTCCCCGCCAGCGCCTGCGCTTCCGGGCCGGGCAGGGGCGAAAGGTGCAGTGATTCATCGAATTCGACTGCACTGTTCATCGGGCGGTTCTTCTCCATCCACGTATAGCAAGTGTTGCGTACAATTTGCAGCAGCCAGGCCCTAGCGTCACTACCGTGAAAACCTGAAAAAAAGCGAAACGCCCGAAGCAGGGCTTCCTGGGTCACGTCTTCAGCGTCTTCGCGGCTGCGCAACAACCAGCGCGCCAGATTAAAGGCAGCACGCAAATGCGGCAGCACGAGCTGGTCAAAGTGCTCGCGGTCTTGCACTGGTAAAACGTCCGTCCTTTTTCCCGGATTCAGGGTGTCCAACCTTCATAACTGGCGGGAGGTGAAGTTTATTCCCGCTTATATGACGGCCAGCATAGGCCGAACGCTTCACATTTTGTGGAATAAAACTTTGACGCTCTGGGTAAAGCTGGTTGGTAACACATTGTCCAAGCTGTCCACGAGCGGCGCGCATCTACGGCGCATCCAAACGCGCCGCTCATTTTGAAACTGGAAAGGATTCCGCACATGAAGAGAGAAGACGAGATCAAGTTTGACCACAACGGAGACGGCATCGATCGGCGTGGTTTTTTGAAGTGCATGGCGTGGGCTGGAACGGGGACACTCTGTGTGATGAATGGCGGCGTGATGAAGTCGTTCAGCTTGAGCCGGCTGGGCGAGTTGGACCCCACAGCGGCCAAGGGTGAATTGAGCTTCGTGCAAATCAGCGACAGCCACATGGGCTTCAACAAGCCGGCGAATCCAGACGTAATCGGAACGCTGAAGGCAGCGATTGAGAAGATTAACGCGCTGCCGGGCAATCCGGAATTTCTCTTGCACACGGGAGACGTGACGCACCTTTCGAAGCCGGAAGAGTTCGACAACGTGCAGCAGATTCTGAAGGACGCGAAGGTGAAAGACGCGTTCTATGTGCCGGGCGAGCATGACGTGGCAATCGACGAAGGGAAAGAGTTTCTGGCGCGATACGGCAAAGGAACGACGGGTTCCGGTTGGCAGAGTTTTGACAAAAACGGTGTGCACTTTGTGGGCCTCGTGAACGTGATGAATTTAAAGGCGGGCGGGCTCGGAACGTTGGGGCACGAGCAGCTCGAGTGGCTCGAAGACGATTTGAAGGCGAAGAAATCGAGCACTCCCATTGTGGTCTTTGCGCACATTCCGCTGTGGTCGGTTTATCCGGAATGGGGTTGGGGAACGGAAGACGCATCGCAAGCGCTCGCGTATTTGAAGCGCTTCGGATCGGTGACGGTTCTGAGCGGCCATATTCATCAAACGATGCAGAAAGTGGAAGGCAACGTGACGTTTCACACGGCGGCATCAACGGCGTTTCCGCAGCCCGCACCAGGCAAAGCGGATTCTCCAGGGCCAATGAAGGTTCCCGCAGAACAGTTGAGGAGTTTGTTGGGCGTAACGAGCGTGAATTTTGTGCAGGGGCACAAAGCGCTCGCAGTTGTGGATACAAATCTAGGATAAGAGGAAGAAACAGCATGAATCGCATTGTTCGAATCATCGGTATGGGAATTCTGCTGGTCTCGGCGTTTGATTATGCGGCCAGCTCGCGGAGGCAAACGAATGCGGCAACGCTTGCGCCGCAACAGACGGCACAAGAGATGGCCGCGACGGTGAAAATCGACAATTTCAGCTTTTCGCCGGCAACGCTGGAAATCAAAGCCGGCACGACGGTGACCTGGACGAACTTGGACGACATTCCGCACACCGTCGTCAACGACGACAAGATTTTCAAATCAAAGGCGCTCGACACAGATGACAAATTTTCGTTCAAATTCGACAAGGCGGGAACGTATCCCTACTTTTGTTCGCTCCATCCGAAGATGACGGCGAAGGTCGTCGTTCAGTAGAGAATCACAATGGAAAACCCATTTGATCCTCGGACGGTACTCTTTGCGAAGCACGCGCAACACGTTGTGCTGGTTCACTTCCCGATCGGACTTTGCCTGAATTCTGTGATTTTTGAAGCGCTGGGAAAGTGGAAGAAGAACGCGGCGTTGATTTCCGCGTCCTATTACAACCAATTGGCGGCCGCGATTGCATCGATTCCGGTCGTCGCAACGGGACTTCTCGCGTGGCGATTCCAATTGGAAGGTGCGCACCTGAAGGGCAATCTATTGCTGCACCTGATGTTCGGCGGGCTAGCCAGTCTGCTGATGTGGTCCGTCGTGGCCTTGTACCAGAAGTCGAGTTCACAGTGGGTGCGAGTGCGATATGGGGTGCAAGTCGTGACAGCAATCGTCATCTCCATTACGGGGCATCTGGGAGGGTTCGTAAGTGGTGTGAATGGAGCGGGATAGTACTCGAGGAGCGCCTCGGCGACGAACATAAGTATATTATTTTCATATACTTGCCAAATTGGAACAGGCGTCCACTAGAACAGTAGTACTAAGACCCGGGTACCCCAAAAAGTGGCTCCTCCGGCCCATTGAGCCATACGGGCCGCGACGGTAACTTTGACCAACGGGTTGGGGGCCGCGCGGGGACAGCGGTTCCGCAAGGAGCCGTGTGCGAGCTTCCAACCCGGTTAATTTTCTCCCTCTCAGAGATCACTCCGCACCGCGCAGCGTTCCCCTTCTCTGGCTGCGCGGCCATCCGAATGCATCACAATAGAGCGAGCATTTTTCCCAGAGCGAACGCTGTGTTGCAGGGCAAAGACTTGCAGCAACGCGATTGCGTTTTGGTGCGAGGCGGATGCGACACGTGAACGGCGTTTCAGACAGGCAATTTTGGCAGGCGATTCTGCTGGCGGCGCTTTTCTGCGGCACGGCGCCAAATGACGCGATGGCCGCGCGCGAACCTTTGCCAAAATTGAAAACCGAGACGGCCGCAGCGTTTGACCGCTACGTGGCGTTAACGGAAGAGCGAAATTCAACCGAGCTGAAAAGTGGCGCGGCCTTCCTCTGGCCCGACACGCTAGCCGAAAACGAGCGGCGAGCGGCATACGAATCGCTGCGTGCCGGCGCTACTCGAGTCGAAAAACGACAAACGTTAAGCGCAGGTAGCGAGATTCGCTGTCCGAACGGCCTGATTCATCATTGGGAAGCAATTGCTTTCATAAAGGGTGTGAAGACTGCTGACGTTTTGCGCGTGCTCGAGGATTACGACCGTCATTCCGAATACTACAAGCCGGACGTAGAGCAATCGAAGACGCTGCAACACGACGGGGATCACTATCGGGTATTCCTGCGATTCCGCCGGCACAAAGTCATTGCCGTGGTTTTGAACACGACGCATGACGTGAAGTATTTCCGCGATTCGCCGCAACGGGCACATAGCCGCAGCGGCGCGATCAAAATCGCGGAAGTCGAAAATGCTGGCAAGCCCGATGAAAAGGAAAAATCCATCGGCGACGACGATGGCTTCCTTTGGCGAATGGAGACATGGTGGCGGATGGAGGAACGCGACGGCGGCGTTTATATTCAAAGCGAAGTCGTGTCATTGACGCGCGATATTCCGACGGGGGTGGGCTGGATGATTGGCCCGTTCGTTAATGGAATTCCGAAAGAAACTCTGGCGTTCACGATGGAAGCCACGCGCAAGGCCGTGCAAATTTCGCATTAACGAAAGCGATTCGCGGTCACGTTTCCTTGAGAGCGCATGCGACTAGCCCGGGGCTGCTTAAGAGCGGGTGTAGCCAATTGTGGGATTTTCCGTTTTCCGCAGGAACCAGGATCAAGCGGTCCGCCCAATCTGCTAGGAGTTCAAACGAATCATAGACACTGTAAGAATAGGAAACTCCATCACCATCGGTGATGCGATAACCCTTGCCCTTCGTGCGAAGCCAGTCGTACAAGGCCCAGGTGCGCGTTTTATACATCGCTAGCTTTGCCAGACGCGCAAGCAAGTTGCCCTGGCCGAATCGATTGCAATCGCCAATTACGACCGCCTTTTTGGCGACCCGCAACATTTCCCGTACAACGACTTCCGGCCTTTGCACGTGGTGCAGAATTGAAAACTCGCAGACCACATCAAAGCTTGCGTCCGCAAAAGGAAGCGCGAGACCACTGCCGCGAATCAGTGTCCCGGAAGTGTGAACACCATTGCGAAGCGCGATGCCGAGAAGCGCATCAACTGGTTCGATGCCGCAAAGGAAAGCGTTCGGGAGCGCGGAACGCAGATCGTGAAGCCGGTATCCCGTCGCGGTGCCTACATCCAGAACAGATTGCGCGCCGAGCATCCGCAGGATGGCCTCAATAAATTTTTTATTGAAGGCCTCTCCGTTCCCTTCATGCGCGTGCATTTGTTCATAATTTGTGGCGGTTTCGGAATAGTAGCGGCGCTGGGTCGCGACCGCTTCTTCTTTCTGGATCCGCCGCACTTGAGGCTTTAGGCCCACGATTGTAGTGTAAATCGCAATTGAAAAACGGTTCAAGCTATTTGAAGAGTGTAAGCGAAAATTCTTTTCGGCGCGCTGTTCCAAACTGAAACGAAATTCGTCGCGGCCAGCTCCGAAAGAACAGCGATTGCTGACGCTACCGCGAGAGGTTCTTGCGGCTCGCAATCGACCGGAAGTGCTCGAGCATGCGGACAGTGTAACTATCCCACGATTCGTTCGCAGCGGTGCGCTCGGCAGCTACGCCCAGGGCTGCGCCCAGTTCCGGTGCAGCGCAAATTCTGCGCATAAGTGACGCAAGCAACCTGACGTCGCGTGGATCGCGCAAAAGCAAGCCATTCTCGCCGTCCACGATGTTTTCGCTCGCTCCGGCTGCGCTGCTTGCGATAACGGGCAGGCCACATGCCATCGATTCCAGGATGGGAAGCCCGTACGAATCTTCGAGCGACGGCCCGACGTAAGCGTCGGCGGCGGCATAAAATTGCAGCACGTCTTTGGAAGGATCGAGAAAATTCACGCGCCCGCTGAGGCCGAGCTGTTCACAGAGTTGTAAAAAAGGTTCCCGGTGATCGTTGCCGACAATCAGAAGGCGAATCGGTAGATCCAGACACTCGGTCAAAGCGCGGAGGGCAGTGTCCAGACCCTTTATTTTCCAGTCATTTCCGATCAACAAAAACACAAATTCGCTGGGTGTGACGCCAAACGCCGTACGAACCTCGTCTCGGCGGGCGAGCCGGGCTTGCCGATTGAAACAGTGCGTGTCGACCGCGTGGCGAACGACGAGCACATCCGTGCGGCCAAAAAAACTCTCGAGCTGCTTCGCAACCAAAGCCGAGACGGCAGAAAGAGCGACCTGGCGGTCGCGATAAATGCGACGCTCCAGCGCCATCAGCAGCCGGTAATAAAAAATTCGATGAAGCGCAAGCGGCCAGTGAACCGGTGAATTGTTTCGTAACCGAAGCTGCGGACGAACCTGTTCATAAAACGCATAGAAAACGATATGAACGGTAATGGCGTCGGCGTCGGGTGCGTTGATCCCCGGCGAGTAAAGCAGATCAGGGACGAGTCCACGGAACGCCTTGTCACGCCACCGCGCGAATCGGTTCGCGAAATACCACCAGACAAACTGAACGAGATGAGGTCCGGGAATAGACGAAACTTGCCGCCAAAAAATTCTGCCGCCCTTAGCCGACACACCGGACTCACCCCGCGATTCTGAGGGCGACACGGCAAGGTCATCGACGCGCTGAGAATAAAGGTCGATATCGACGCTGCTCGCGGACGCCAGCCTCTGCAACAATTCGCTTAGCGCGCGTTCCGTGCCGTGTTGTTTATCAACGAACGGAGAGATGACTGCGAGACGCAAGTTAGAGAATCCAACGCCGGCGTGGCGCGGCAGCGGAGAGCTGGGCCGCCTCGAGTTGGGCGGAAAGCTTGATATCGGGCAGACGGAAAAGAATACCCAGCAGCAACCATAGATAAGCGTTCAAGACAAAGTCTTCATACGCCTGAATGCCGGCAAAAGTGGCCGGAAAAAGCAACAGAAACGCATACCAAAAAATTACGAAGCCAAGCGGAAACCAGGCGGTACCTTTCAGCTTCTTTAAAACCTTCCAGCTGGCGAACACAATTGCCGCGCCCATGACGATCCAAAGGATCAAGCCGCCAATCCCCATCTCTACGACGAGCGCTCCGAATCCACTCTCGACACCAGTGACTGTCGGCCTCACGCCAAAAAAACGAGCCACGTACTGTCCACCGAGCGCGGTCGTCCCAATACCGTAACCGTAAGGCCAGCGCGGGTAGTCGAACGCGCCCAGGAAATTCCTAATCGGGTAGTCCCAGGTCCTGTGAGTTAATTCGCTCGTCGAGCTATTTGGCGAAAGCGTTTCTTCGTAAATGGCAAGCCGGGATAGAAAGGCATCAGGGAAAACGAAGGAGAGCAAGACAATTCCCATCACGATGGCAAGCGCTGCCCTCTGGATGCTGCGAAACGAACGCAACGCTTCGCCCTGACGCCAGGGGGCGCCCCAGACGAACGCCGCGCTGGTCGCTATGGCATTGATTATGGACCACATGAACGAACCCCTGGATGCGGTTGAGAACGCGCCAGCGGCGATCAAGGCGATTGCAAGAAAGATGCGCCACCTCCCCTGCTTCAGGCGGAGCAGCAGGTAACCTCCGAAACCCAGCACCAGGAGCCAGGCAACCATGAGGAAATCCCCGTATCGGCCAGCGCTGACAAAAACCGAAGTGGGCCGGTACGCCGTGGCCCCTGTAATCGGCGACGTGCGATAGAGAGTACTCATCTCGCGAATATCTTCCGCAATAATTCCAGGGTTCAGGAAGGACGGACCAATGATGGATTGCGCGATGCCGAGGGCGGTGATGATGGACATAAGAGAAAGGTTGATGACAAAGAAGCGGCGCAGTTCAACTTCGCTATCGAAGAGCGCATAGCCAATAAAGATCAAAGGCACGTAGTAGAAAAATATTTTCACTCCCATCAGGCCATACCAGATGCTGCTGGACCCCGGATTGAAGATTTGCATGACGCCAAACCAGACGAAAAGGAGTAATGGCACAAGAAACGGTGGGCGGAACGACGTCTCTTTTCCGCGCTTGTAGGCCGCAAGAAACGAGATGAACACGATCAGCAACAGGAAATCCTTGGCGAAGTAAACCGCCATATTGTTGCCGAGGAATTTCCGAAAGAGGTCCTCAAACATCAGCCAGCTCAGAAATAAATAGACGCCATTACGCCAGTTATTGAGAATTCCGACAACAACCGCGCCGATCACCAGCGCGCTGCCGGCAAACGCCAGACCTACGAAATCTCCTGTGAGAACGTATTGGGCGCATTGATAGGCGGCAAACCCGCCCACAACTATGCTGCCGAAGAGGATCAGGGGCTTCCTTCGGAACTGGCCTGAGGCCATAGAGGTCGCGATTCTCATTGCGTGGCTCGGTATCGAGCTTCCTGATTATCACTGAGGCTGGAGTGTTCCGAAAGGGCCATCGGCGTAGCGCCGAAATTACTGACTTCTGTGCAGATGGAGATGAACGCAGGCAAGCAATGGACCGAGCGCAATCACGCTCGTGCTATAGTTTCTGCGGCAAATTGGAACGCAAAACGAATGCCATTCGCAATCATTCGGGATACCAGCCTCCACTGCCGATCGATCTCCAATTCGTTCAGTTTCTTGTCCGCCTGATAGATGAAATATCCCGAGCCCCTTCTGCGACCGAAAATGCCGGAGCTTGATTCGCTCCGGGGAATTGCAATTCTGTCCGTCGTCTTCTACCACGGCTTTTTCTGGTCGAATAATCTGGTTGGGCTTTCGAGCCTGGCTCGCCGCTTTGTAGCTTTAACGAGCTACGGCTGGTTGGGCGTCCACCTGTTTTTCGTTCTGTCTGGCTTCCTGATTACCGGGCTTCTGGAAGACTCGAAAGCGGCTCCGCAATTCTTCAAACGTTTCTACTGGCGGCGCGCGCTGAGGATTCTGCCCGCTTTTTACGGCACGCTTCTTCTGCTCTTTTTCATCCCCGGCCAGAACCTTTCCTACCTGCTTCTGAGTTTTTTCTACCTGTCCAACCTTGCGCCGCTTTTTCATGTTCGAAACACTTACCCAATGTTTTGGTCGCTCGCAGCCGAGGAACATTTCTATTTGGTTTGGCCTTTGCTGGTTCGGTTTCTGTCGAGGCGGGCGCTGCTGTTTTTTGCGTCGCTTCTTTTCCTAATCTCGCCCATTTTGCGGGCGCTGTCCTTTCATGACCCTCTTCCCGTGGGATTTGGCGGATTCACTTGGCACGTTGCTGACGGTTTCGCCGGCGGAGCGATCTTGGCGTTGCTCATTCGAGACCACTGGTGTTCGCGCAAGAAACTCGCCGTGCTCTGCGCTTCGGCCCTTGCTATCAGCAGTGCTTTTCTCCTTGTCTGTGCGCACCAGGACACTCTGACACGCACAAAATTCACCGGCGCGGTCTTCATGCTCACAGCCACTCATTTACTTTTCACGGCCTGCCTCGGCCTGCTTCTCCTGTTCGGCACGAGCAAATGGAAAAATTTTGTGAACTGTAAATTGCTTAGCTTTTATGGCGACATCAGCTATGGCCTATACCTGATCCATTGGATCGTGTTTATGTGCTACGACGCAGTTACGCGGGCATACGTGCCGGAGTGTGCTCAGTTTCTAGGAAACATTCGCCTTTTGTCGTTAAGATTCTTGCTGGTGGCCGCAGGGGCTACGCTCGCGGCCTGGATTTCCCGCAGATTCTTCGAGGAAAAGTTTCTTCGTCTCAAAACGCTTTTCCCCTAAGCGAGTGTCCTGTTTTTTTTTCGTCCTGGCAAGCCACCATACCGTCCTGGAAACGCGAGGCGGCTTTTTCAAAAAAATCCCTCATTTGTTAGGTTTCGTCCAAATGTTTCTATAAATCGCGGCGTGTTCATCAATCATCCGGGACCGGGTGAATTGTTCCCAGGCACGATTTCGAGCCTTCGCGCCAAACTCTTCAACTAATCGAGGGTTTTCAATCACCCTGCGCAAGCACGCAGCCAGCGCTGTAGCATTGCCCGCGGGAAATTTTAGGCCTGCATCCCCGACGATTTCCGTTAGTCCACCGATATCCGCGCAGACAACCAGCCGGCCTCGCATCATTTGCTCCATGGCCGCCAGCCCAGCCGTCTCCTCCCAAATTGATGGCATCACCACCACGGAAACATCTGCAATAACCTCAGCGAGCGCAGCTCCTGAAACATATCCCGTAATCTTCACTGACGAATCCAATTGCGCTGCGGCAATCTCAGACTGGATCTTGGGCCGCTCCGGACCGTCGCCGATTAGTTTCGCCTCGAATTCCAATTGGTGCCTCCGCAGATTCGCGAGAGCTTCCACAAGCACGGAAATGCCCTTTTCCGGTACGAACCTGCCCACAAACGCGAAACAGACTTTCTTACTGGATGGCAAATCACCCGGCGATAGCGACGTCGCCCCTTCGGGGGCTGTGTCTATTCCGTATTGAACGACGCATGTACGTGGCAGTGTAAGTCTTCGTCGAACATGCTCGGAAATGGCAAAATTCCTTGCGGCGCGGCGCGCGAGCGCATTCCTCGGAAATGCAGCCAATACGTGAACGAGACTTCGCATCTTCGATACTTCGGCGGACTGGCATTTCCAGCATTCGGCGTAATTGCCCGCCTGAAAGTGTCCGGGGCAAACCGAGCGTTCCGGTTGATGAATCAAGACTCCGTTCGGACAGATCGCTTGATACCCATGGTGTTCGATCACGAACGGTTTGCCCAGGAACCACGACAAAAGCATCACCAGGAAACTGGGTCCCGCGAGGTGCACCACATCCGCGCTGCGCACCAGGCGCATCAACCGCCAGAAACCAGGTTGGCGAACCACCGGAAATGGCAACGCGCTGTCGTCGAAATCTTCGCGCGGCGTTTGCGTCGCCAGCGTAATTTCAAATTCCCGCGCGCCATTTTCCGCGCGCAAGTCCGCGAGTCCGCGCGCGAGGGACATGACAATCGTCTCTACGCCGCCGATGCTGGGTGCAAAATAATGTGAGTAAAGAAGGAGCTTCACGCCTCATTTTTCCGGAGTACGCCTACGCCGTGGAGAATGCGGCCTCCGGTGTGCCGACTTTGCGCGCGAAGTCCTCAAACGCCGAATTCCAGAGGGCGTCGTCCGCAAATAGAAGTTCTCCCAGGCGTAGAAAAGGATACGCGATTTCGAACTCCCAGAGCATGTGTTCGTACGTGTGAAGACTGTCGTGCAGAAATATGTCGATGCGCCCAAGTTCCGGCAGCAGCCGCGGCAAAATCTCTTTCGCGTCGCCCAGGTGCACGTGCCACGGTTTGCGCAGCCATTTCGGCACAAACCACCCGGCTTCTTTCCCTTCCGGCAGATAGGCCGGATCAGGCAGCCCAATCGAATGGAGCCTCCCGCGCTGGTTTCGATGCAGCGCCAGCAGGATGTACGCCGACGAGACGCCATTCGCGATGCCCGTCTCCACGACGCATTCCGGCTTTAATATCCGTACCGCAGCGTACGGAAACAAGACCTTTTTCGCGTAAAGGTCCGCGCTGGAGATCGCCAACTCGCGGAAGTTCTGCTCCGCTTCGCGCAAATGCCGCGCAAACGCCGGCGACGTAATCGGCTCGTCCAGATAACCACGGATGGCTTCGACCGAGGCGCCCGTAATCTTCGCCAGAAATTTTTCGTCGGCAAGCGTCAATTCGCGCAACATGGCCCCCAACGCGTAACGCGGATTCTTCATCGCAAACGTTGCGCGCTGTCTCGCATTCTGCAGTAGCCACTTCATGGCGCTTCCGATCTCTACGAACCGCCCCGCACTCGCCGCACTCCAGCCTCGATCGCTTCCACCATCGCGTCCAGGTTGCGTTCCGGCGACCAGGTCTTGATGTGCGCCGTCACGGCGCCCTTCAATTGCTGGAGCCGACCCGGATTCCGCAACGCCCCGGCCAGTTTCTCCGCCAGCGCTTCCACATTGCCCGCCGGAAAAACAAAATCCGGCGCCACGGGAACCACCAGATCCCTTGCTGCGCCTACCCGGTTGCTCACCATCACCGGACATCCGCAACACATAGCCTCATTTACCACAACTGCAAACGGTTCGTAGGTAGAAGGTAATACCATTAAGTCTACCAGTTTGTAAAATGCAGGAAGTGCCGATTGGTTGACGAACCCCAGGAAGTCGACTCGATCCGAAATCCCCAGCCGCTCCGCCTCAGCCGCGAGCTCCGCCTTCTGCGGCCCTTCGCCCGCGAACAGCAGCCGCGAATTTTCCAATTGAGCCATGGCATAAGCGCGCAGCAAATCCATCGGTCGCTTCCACGGCTGCAATTTCGCGCAAAACAAAATCGCGCGCGCGCCGTCGCCTAACCCTCGCGCCTGCCGCGCTGCGACGCGGTCCACGCCTGCCGCCTGCGCCATCCACCAGTCGTTGTCCACGGAGTACGGCGTCAGCGTGATTCGCTCTTCCGCGATCCCCAGCGAACGCATCAGCTCTCTTGTGCCCGACGACGGCACAATCACCTGGTCCGCCATTCGGAAAATCACCGGCCACGCCATCCTCTTGAGCCACTTCTTCCAGACGTTTCCATCGCGCGCATCCAACGACGTGGTATCCGTGCCGAACAAAAATGCCGCTTTCGCTTTTTTCGCCGCCTTGCGCGCGATCCAGAATGATTTCCGGCCATACCCCGTAAAACAAGCGACCGCGTCGAAGTTCCCATCGCGAATCAACTTCTCGATGCCTGGATTGTTCAGCCCGCCAAATCCCTCGTCGCCCGAGCCTTTGTTCGGCACATGCGTCCACTCATATCCATCGAGCAGCGGCACATCCCATTTCACTTCGGTGTCGAACTCCGGGTCGTGCCCGACTTCGGCCCCACGCAGACTGCAATACGCCACGTGCAAGTCCAGCCTTGGATCTTTCGCCATCCGCCGGAAAATCGGCGTCATGTACTGCACGGGATGCGACGCCACCGCCAGCAACCGGTATCGCCGAACTTCGGCCGCTCCTTTTCCGTCCGTTCCCAATTCGCTCAATTTTCCTTTCCGCTACATTTCTCGCCGGCCGTTTCTGGCCCCAATTTCTGGCGGAAGTATAGCGGGTTCCTCAACATTCCTGCCTGTGCTAAACTCCTTGCGGTCCCCATTCTGCCCGGCCCGAGCGGCCTGGCTGGTTTGCGGCTCACCGTAAACTTCCGCAGATAGTTGAGGGGTAGCTCGGCCATCTTGAACTTGTAAATGGTCGGGACGCGGCCACGGCATCCGTGCTGCCGCAGGAAATTTCACGCGAGAGAAGAGGAATTGTCATGTCCGGGCACTCAAAATGGGCCACGATTAAACACAAGAAGGCGGCCACCGACGCCAAGCGCGGCCGCGTCTTCACGCGAGTGATTCGCGAAATCACCATCGCCGCTCGCATCGGCGGCGGCGATCCGAATTCCAACCCCCGCCTCCGTACCGCGATTCTCGCCGGCAAGAACGAGAACATGCCCAACGACAATATCGAACGCGCTATCCTCCGCGGCACCGGCCAGCTCGAAGGCGAGCAATTCGATGAAGTCACGTTTGAAGGCTACGGCCCGGGCGGCGTCGGCATTTTGATTCAAGTCGTCACCACCAACCGCAACCGCGCGGTCGGCGAAATGCGCCACACTATGGGCAAGAACGGCGGCAACTTGGCGGAAGCGGGCGCCGTGGGATGGATGTTCCACCGCAAAGGCGAAATCAGTATTCCCAAAGAAGCAGCTACCGAAGATAAATTACTCGACCTCGTTCTCGAGGCCGGCGCCGAAGATCTAAAAGACGACGGTTCCGCGTGGTACGTCGTCACGCCACCAGAAGCACTCGAAACGGTGAAGGAAGCCCTCGCGAAAGCGGGCATCACTCCTGCCAGCGCGGAAATCGGAATGGTTCCGCAGAATTACGTCAAACTCACAGGCTCGCAAGCTCAACAAATGTTGCGGCTCATTGAAGCGCTCGAAGAACACGACGACGTCCAGCACGTTTACGCAAACTTCGACATCGACGAAAGCGAAATTCAAGCCGCCGTCGGCGCAAATTGAATTTCTAGAACAAAGAGCTTGGGCGCGGCCGGGGAATTTTCTCTGGCCGTTTTATTTTGCGGAATTCTCTACAGCCGCAGGGATACCCGCGACTGCAGGACTCTCTTCATTCGCTGAAGCTTGCTCGTCGAGCACCGTGCGAATCTTGCGCGCAAGCGAACTCAACGAAAACGGTTTCGACAGAAACGCAAAATTTGCCCCCTGCCCTCCATGGTGGACGATCGCATCCGCGGTGTATCCGGAAACATACAACACTCGCCTCTGCGGATGAGAAGTGGCAAGGCGCTCTGCGAGTTTTACGCCGCTCATGCCCGGCAATATGACGTCGGTGAGCAGCAGATGAATGGGGCCAGAATGCGTCGCTGCAATCGCAATTGCCGCGTCGGGGTCTTCCGCGACCAGGACGGTATACCCTTTGCCTCTCAGGTATTCGGCGGCGAGCTGCCGCATCGATTCCTCGTCTTCCACGAGTAGAATTGTCTCCGTTCCGTTCGGGACGGCGCCGTTGAGGTGCACCAGGACCCAGCGCAGGTCACGGATGGGATGCTGTCGCGCCACCGCCTCCCACACGTCGAGCACCTCGGGCAGGCACCGCGTCACCAGCGTGTTCACGCGCACTCCCAGCCGTGCGGCCAGCGTCGCCTGCAGCACGTACGCCTCGTGCGCGTTGGCGCTCTCCACGAAGCCTGCCCATCCGGTGTAAG
>Ga0137409_10002195_pt1 | contig 21055 bp, 19 predicted proteins | sample CZODoug1_16funga_FD_122059 | JGI IMG/M metagenome (GOLD analysis project Ga0137409, IMG submission 122059) | Vadose zone soil fungal communities from Angelo Coast Range Reserve, California, USA - CZODoug1_16fungal (Hybrid Assembly) | ecosystem: Environmental > Terrestrial > Soil > Vadose zone... | reverse complement strand
CCGAGGTCGTTTGGAAATTTATCCAGGAGAAGCAGAAGAACGGCGAAATCCGGCTGAGGCTGCAAGCGGTGAAAGTGCTTTCCGCCACGGTCGATATGCTGGATGCTTCGCTGACCGAAGAGAGTCAGGCTTCCAACAAGGCGGATTTGCACGTGATCTTCCTCAAGCCGCTGGCGGTCCCCCCGGACGTCGGCAGCATGATCGACGTGATCGGAGTGCTGGCCGACTATCAGCCCGAGCCGTTCATGTTCACCGTGCGGCAGGGTGAACTGCCGGCGGCGGAAGGTCCCGCGACCAAACCCAAACCGCGTGCGAAAGCGAAACCGACAGCGGCGAAGGCGGTTCGGCGCATTCGCGATGCATGGAACGGCCCTCAGCCCAAGGACTCGCTCTGCGAGGGAATCACGGACAAGGGTGTCCTCTACGACGCAATCTCGGTGGGCCTGAACGTGCTGGCGCGGAGGCACCTGCACGACCCGCGTATCTGGAGAGCGGGGGCCGCTTTTTCGGACCCGGCCGACGAGGATGGCGGCCTGTACGTGCCCGTGTTCAAGCGATACGCCGAGGACGTCCAGCTCGAACTGGAGGAAGCGCGGGCCGCTGCCGAACGCGAGGCGGCGCGGAGAACTGCCCAGGACGCGAAGGTGATCCAGCTCTTCGCGCAGGAACCGAAATGAGAATCTGTTGGCTGAACCGAGATGCCTGGGAACCGGGCGAAGTGGTGGTCACCCTCGAGCTGCGGGCCGACGGCGTGCGCGCCACCTGGCATGATGAGAACTTCCGCCGGTGGTTCGCCGAGGGGCTGGCACCCGCGGTCCTGGGCGACGACGGTGAGCTGGTCCGGGTGAAGACGCCCGAGCTGCTCTATCGCTACGCGGCGAAGCTGTACCGGCGCAGCCAGACGATCGTGGTCCTACCAGACCACGCGCGCCCTCCTGGGACTGCTCCCGCGCCCGCGGCGAGCACGCGCGACACTGCCCGGGCTGGCATGGCGGGACCTGCCTCCCCGCGTGCGCCAAGGCGCACGGGCGGCGCTCAGCGACGCCCTGCGCGGTGCTCTTCCCCTGGACCCGGCGGAGCACGCGGCCGTGACCTCGCGGGGCTGTCATACACCTGTCATACAGCGGCGGCAGCGGCACACCGCGCCTCCGCGAGAATCGCGAAAAGTCCCATTGGTCTGCGGTGTTGGTGGTGGGCGCTGCAGGATTCGAACCTGCGACCCCTGCCGTGTGAAGGCAGTGCTCTACCGCTGAGCCAAGCGCCCGTGAAGCGCGGTCAATTCGCACGCCGGGCGGGCCCAGTCAAGGGGCGTTACCTTCCGGCGGAATGCGCAGCCCCGCCGCAGCGTGCAGCCTGATCGCCGTGCTGGCGGCGTGCTCGGGCGAGAGCCCCCGCCCTGCCCGGCCGAGCTCGATCGCGCTGCAGGACGCGTTCGCGGGGCTCCGCTTCCAGGCCCCGCTCCAGGTCCTGCAGGTCCCGGGCGAGACACGCTTCGTCGTGGTGGAGAAGCGCGGGACGGTGCAGGCCGTCACGGGGACCGCGGCGGCGCCGTTCCTCGACATCCGGTCGCGCGTGAACTCCATGCCCGGCGAAGCGGGCTTGCTGGGCTTCGCGTTCCACCCTCGCTGGGCGCAGAACCGGCAGGTGTTCGTGAACTACACTGCGCCGAGCGCAGCGAGCCCCGCGAATCTGAAGACCACCATCTCGCGCTTCACCAGCACCGACGGCGGCGCCACCCTCGACCCGGCCAGCGAGCAGGTGCTGCTCACGGTCGAGCAGCCGTTCGAGAACCACAACGGCGGCGGCGTCGTCTTCGGCCCCGACGGCCTGCTCTACCTCGGCCTCGGCGACGGAGGCTCGGGAGGCGATCCGTTGGGGAACGCGCAGAACGTCTCCGTCGTCCTCGGCAAGCTGCTGCGGATCGACGTCGATTCGGGCGTGCCCTACGGCATCCCTCCCTCGAATCCGTTCGCCGCCGGAGGCGGACGCGCCGAGGTCTACGCGTACGGCCTGCGCAATCCATGGCGCTTCAGCTTCGATCGCGCGACCGGCGCACTATGGCTCGCCGACGTGGGACAGGACGCCTGGGAAGAGGTCGACATCGTCCACGCGGGCGGGAACTACGGTTGGAACCGGCGCGAAGGCGCGCACTGCTACGGGCCCCCCTCGTGCACGGGTCCGTTCATCGATCCCGTGGCGGAGTACTCGCATGCCGAGGGCGCGTCGATCACCGGCGGATACGTCTACCGCGGGTCCGCCTTGCCCCACCTCGCCGGGCAATACGTGTACGGGGACTTCGGCTCGGGACGGATCTGGGCCGTTCCGGCGGCGGGCCCGTACACGCCGGTGCAAGTCGGCCAGGGCAACGCCATCTCTTCCTTCGGCGAGGACGCGCAGGGCGAGCTGTACGTCGTGGACCTGGTCGGCGGCCAGGTGTCCAGGCTGGTCGCCGCGCCCTGAGCCCGGCCCGGCCCTTGCCACGCGACTTTCCTGCGTTATGTGAAAGGCATGGATACCGCCGGCAGCAACAATGACAAGCGCGAGATGGAGGTCGACGGCGGCTGCACGCTCTGCAGCGGCCCGGTCTCGGTGAAGTTCTCCCGGTCGCGCGCGGTCAGCGTGTGCCGCGCATGCCACCACATCGCCATCGCCAACGTGCACGTCGAGGACGGCAACCTCGTCTTCGAGCAGGTCGTCCGCGCCGCGGCCTAGCGGAACGCATCCCGCAGCGTCCGCGAACCAAAGGCAGCGCCGCCGAATACGGCGGCGACTGGCTACTTCTTCACGGCCAGGAGCTGATCGAGCTCGTCGGCCAGCTCGGCGCAGCGCCGCTTGAGCTGCGAGAGGCGTTTCCCCGCCGACTTGAAGTCCTGGCGCGTGACGAGCCCGGCGGCGTGGAACGCCTTCTCCTGCGCATCGTCGAGAGTGGCTTTCGCCCTCTGCAGGCCGCCGATGGCGGAGGCGATCGCCTCCGCGCGCCTCGGGTCCTCGAACAGCTTCCCGACGACCTTCATGCCGACTTCGGTGGCGCGCTCGCGCAGGGTCTTTCCCACTGCCTACTGCCCTCCGAAGACCTTCCGGATGGAGGCGAAGATCCCTTTGCGCGGCTCGTCCTCGGCCTGCTGCTCGGCGAGCAGGCGGCGCCGCTCGTTCTCCTCCGCCCAGGCCGCCTTGAGCGTCTCGGGCGTGTCGCGCGTGGCGAGCAGCACTTCCTTGGGCTGGGTCTCTCCCCGCAGACCCTCGACGGTGACGTGGAGCAAGCACTCCTCGTCGAGGTTGAAGTTCACCCGCTGTCCGGCCGCTTCCGGCGGAAAGCGCAGCGTGCCCAGGTACTCGTTGTCGATGATGCGCTCGCTGTCTCCCTGGAAGATGTCCAGCTCCATCACCGCGCCTCTGGTGGGCGGCAGGCGGAAGCTTCGCTGCACCGGGATCTGGGTGTTCTTCTCGATCACCTTGCGGAACCGCCCGCCCGGCATGGCGAACCCGATGGGCATCGAGAGCGCGTCGACCAGCGTCACCGAGTCGATCTCGGACATCGACTCGGCGAGCAGCGCCGCGCCGAGCGCCACCGACTCGTCGGGATGCACGCCCTTGCGCGGCGGCCGGCCGAAATGCTGGTGCGTCTTGCCCTGGACCAGCGGCGTGCGCGTCTGCCCGCCGACGAGCAGCACCTCGGCGATGTCGGAGGGCGGGATGCTCTTCTCGCCCAGCACCCGGTCGACGATCTCGAAGGTGCGGTCCACCAGGTCCATCACCAGCGTGTTGAGCCGCTCGCGCGAGAGCGGGATCTTGAGGTCCACCGGCTTCCCGCGCCGCTCCGCGATGTAGGGCAGCTCGATCACCACGTTGGAGAGCAGCGTGAGGTCGATCTTCGCCGCCTCCGACGCGTTCTTGATCCGCTGCATGGCGATGGGGCTGTCGGTCAGGTCGATCTTCGTCTCCTCGCGGAACTCCTCGAGCACGAAGTCGATGATGCGGTTGTCGAAGTCCACGCCGCCGAGGAAGGTGTCGCCGCCCGTCGCGAGCACCTCCATCACGTTCCCGTGGAGCTGCAGGACGCTCACGTCGAAGGTGCCGCCGCCCAGGTCGTAGACCAAAACTTTATGATCGAACCCACGGTTGAGGCCGTAGGCGAGCGCCGCCGCGGTGGGCTCGTTGACGATGCGCTTCACCTCGAAGCCGGCCAGGCGCCCCGCCTCCTTCACCGCCTGGCGCTGGTTGTCGTTGTAGTACGCGGGCACCGAGATCACGGCTTCCTTGATCTCCTGACCCAGGGTGGCCTCGGCGACGCGCTTGCAGTGCTGCAGCACGAACGCGCTGATCTGCGGCAGCGAGTACACCTTGCCGGCCAGCGCCACCGCGGCCTCGCCCTCCGACCCCTCGACGATTTCGTAGGTGAAGTAGTGCTTGATGTCCTGCACCACCTTCGAGTTGTACTTGCGCCCGATCAAGCGCTTGGCGCCGTAGATGGTGTTGCGCGGGTTCACCACCATCTGGTCCTTGGCGACGTTGCCGACCAGGAGCTCGCCCTTCTCGGAGACGGCCACCACGCTCGGCAGGATCAGCGCACCCTTGTCGCTCGGGACCACGCGCGCGATCTTGTTGCGCACGTACGCCACGCACGTGTTCGTCGTGCCGAGGTCGATTCCGAGGAGGATGGGTTTTTCCGCCATTTCCGTGGCTCGAAGAGTTGCCCGATGCTACGGTGGGCGGCAGGGAGGGCGCAAGAAAACCCCGTGCCGGCGCGAACCTACCACCGCACTCGGTAGTGAACGCTCGCACCTGCGAGGGTGGACTCCGAGACGTCGGCCTGGCCCACCTCGCCGCTCACGCGCGTCTCCCCGAGCCTGGGCGCCTCGCTCGCGCGGGCGGTGGCGGTGGCGGCTTGCACGGTGCGACGCTAGCACGCGCCAGCCGCCGCCCATAACGCGGCGCTGCGCGGCAGGTGAGGCGCGCTACTCCGTCAGGCGCGGGGGTGCGCCCTCCACCTCGATGGCCCATTTCTCGTACGGGGGATGCGGCCGCGTGGGCAGCTCGTCGAGGAAGCGGCTGGGCTTCATCAAGACGCGCGCGCGGTCCTGCTCCTCGTGCATGAGCGGATAGCAGAGGTACAGCTCGTCGCGGGCGCGGGTCACGCCCACGTAGAAGAGGCGCCGCTCCTCCTCCTCGCCGCCGTCGTCCTTGAGCGCCGGCGCGCTGGGGAACCGCCCGTCGGCGAGCCAGACCAGGAAGACCGCGCGCCACTCCAGGCCCTTCGCCTGGTGGACGCTGGAGAGCACCAGCCGCTCGTCGGGGTCGGCGCCCTCGATGACGTCTTCGCCCTCCAGCGAATCGAGCAGCGAGAGATCGGCCAGGAGCTGCTCGAGCGACTCGGCCTGCAGCGCGTAGTCGGCGAGCTGGCGGACGTCGTCCTCGCGTGCCTGGAAGTTCGAGTAGCGGATCTTCAGCGCGTCGCGGTAGCCGGCCTCGTCCAGCACGAAGCGCACCATCTCCGAAGGCTGCGAGCGCATCGACGGCGCGGCGAGCTGCGCGAGGGCCGCGCGCAGCTTCCTCAGGCCCGGCCGCGCCTTGGGAGGAACGAGCTGATCCAGCTCCGGGCGCGAAAGCTCCATCCGTGGGTCCCGTCCCTGCTCCGCCCATGCGCGCAGCTGCGACCACAGCGCGTCGGCGCTCGCGGCCCCGATGCCGGGCGCGAGCTTGACGACCCTCTTGAAGGACAATTCGTCGAGCGGATTCTGTACGAAGCGCAGGTGCGCGAGCACGTCCTTGATGTGCGCCTGCTCGAAGAAGCGCACCCCGGCCCGCACGTAGAACGGGATCCCGCGCCGCGCCAGCTCCATCTGCAGCTCCATGGCGTGGTGGTGCGCGCGGTAGAGGATCGCCGTCTCGCGCAGTGGGATGCCCTCCTCCCGCAGCTCCAGGATGCGCTGCGCGACGAACTCCGCCTGCTGGTGCACGTCGCGCAGCGGCACCAACGCGGGCAGCACCCCGTCCTCGCGGCAGGCCGACAGCTCCTTGGGGAACTGGCGCGCGTTGCAGGCGATCGAGTGATTGGCGAGCTTCACGATCTGCGGCGTGCTCCGGTAGTTCACCGTGAGCTTGAATTGCTGGCAGTCCGGGTAGCGCTGGGGGAACTCGAGGATGTTCTCGAAATGCGCCCCGCGGAAGGAGTAGATGCTCTGCGCGTCGTCGCCGACCACCAGCACGTTGCGGTGGGGCGCCGCCATGCGGTCGACGATCTCGCCCTGCAGCAGGTTCGTGTCCTGGTACTCGTCCACCAGGATCGCGTCGAACTTGCGCTGCACCGCCTCGCACGCCTGCGGCACTTCGGCGAGCAGCCGCTTCCAGTTCATCAAGAGGTCGTCGAAGTCCATCGCGTTCATCTGCGTCTTGCGCTCCGCGAAACGGCGCGCGACGCGCAGGATCTCGTCCTCGAGCGCGCCGAACTGCGGCCGCTCGCGCGCCAGCACGTCGGCGATCGGCCGCTGCGTGTTCACCGCGGTGGAGTAGAGATCCACGAGCACGTCGGCGCGGGGAAAGCGGCGCTGGCCCACGCCCAGGCCCAGGTCGGCCGTCGCGCTGGCCATCAGCTCCTTCGTGTCTTCCCGGTCGAGAAGGCCGAACCGCTCGCCGTAGCCGAGGCGCCCGGCGTGCTCCCGCAACAGCCCGTGCGCCACATGGTGGAAGGTGCCGCCCAAGAGCTTGCGCCCGTCGATCCGGCACAGCCCGGCGACGCGCGCCATCATCTCGCGCGCCGCCCTGTTGGTGAAGGTGAGCAAGAGGATGCGATCGGGCGCGACGCCCTCCTCGATGAGCCGGGCCACCCGATAGGTGAGCGTCCTCGTCTTCCCCGAGCCCGCTCCGGCGACCACCAGCGTGGGAGCCTGCGCGCACAGCGCGACCGCGCGCTGCTCGTCATTCAGGTCGGCGTCGAAGTCGACCAGGCCTCGCCGCGGCTGCGCGCCCTTGAGCGCGTACCTGCGCACAGCAGAAGATTTGTGCGGGACCAGCTGCTGGGCGGAAGCGCTCTCGTGAGGCATCGGCGCACGGTAGTGAACATCCGTGCAGTCCGTCAAGTTCCCGTTTCGGGATCGCCCCCAGCCTGCTGCACGGTGTCCGCCTCTCGGCGGTGATCTCTTTGACCTTTGTGGGTCGGTGCGAGGCGGTTGTGCGCCAGCTCCCCGGAGCTCTTCACCAGGAGGATCTCGGCGAGGATGGAGATGGCGATCTCGCCCGGCGACTTGTCGCCCAGCTTGAGGCCGATCGGCGCGTGCAGCCGCGCGTCCGCGCGCGGATCGCGCCCCAGCCGGCGCGCGATCGAGCGCAGGATCAAGGCGACCTTCCGGCGGCTGCCGATGAGCCCGACGTAGCGGGCAGGAGCTCGCAGGGCCGCCTCGAGCACCGCCTCGTCGAGCGCGTGGCACCGGGTGAGGACCACCAGGAAATCCTCCGGCCCGGGTGACAGCCCGCCCAACGGGTCCTTCTCCAGATCGGCGCAGCGGACCTCGGCGGCGCGCGGGAACCGCTCGCGCCTGACGAAGTCCGGGCGGTCGTCCACCACCACGGCGGTCAGGCCGGCCTCCGCGGCGAGGTTCGCGAGCCGCTCGCCGACGTGCCCGGCGCCGTAGATCACCAGGCGGGCGGCAGGACGGACCACGTCGATGAAGACGCTCGCCTCGCCGCCGCACTTCATGCCCAGATCCTCGCCTGGCGACGGCGCCGCGGGGAGCGGCTCGGCCGCATCGCCGGCGGTGGTCAGCGCGAACCGCCGGATCCCCGATTGCCCGCCCCCGCGCAGCAGCTGCACCGCCTCGAACAGGACACTGGCCTCGAGCGGTCCGCCTCCGACCGTGCCGCAGATCGATCCGTCCGGAGCGACCAGCATCTTGGCGCCGGCGTCGCGCGGCGCGGACCGATGGGTCGAGACGACGGTGCAGAGCGCGAACGGCTCCCGCGCCGCCGCCCGCCGCGCCACCTCGGCGAACAGCTCGGCGTCGCGGCGCGGCCCGCCGGGCGCCGCCGCACCCTTGGCGTCGATCACGACTTCGCCTCCACAGGAAGAGTCTACAATGGCTCGAAACTTCGTTCTTGCGAGAATCGGCTCCGCCCGGTTATTCAGCAAATAGTGCAGGCCACTCCGCTCGCGATCGTCTGCGATTTCGACGGCACCGCCACGCTCCTCGACATCGGCGACGAGATCAGCAAGCACTTCGGGGGCGCCGCGCGCTGGGAGGCGGAGAGCGCGCGCTTCCGCCGCGGTGAGCTGGACACGCGCGGGATCATCCAGGCCATCTATGCGGAGGTGTCCGCGAGCGAGGACGAAGTGCGCGCCTTCGCGGCTCGCCACGCGAGGCTGCGGCCCGGGTTCTCGGACCTGGTTGCGGCATGCCACGCGCGCGGGGCTCCGTTCGTCCTCGCGTCGGGCGGGCTGCGGCAGTACATCGAGGCGGTCCTGGAGGAGCACCTTCCAGCCGAGCTGCGCGCGCACGTCAGGATCGTCGCCAACGAAGGCGTCTTCGGCCGCGGCGGCCTCCGGGTGAGTTTCCCCACCGAGGACACGGCTCGCGAGCTGGGCTGCACGGTTTGCGGCTCGTGCAAGCGCGTCGCCGTCGCCGAGGCGCGCAAATCGGGCGCACGCCATGTGATCGGTGCGGGAGACGGGTTCGCGGACCGCTGCCTGGCGAGATCGGCCGACTCGATCTGGGCGCGCGAAGGCAGCTACCTGCACCGGTGGTGCGTCGAGAACCGTGTCGCGCACACGCCGTTCTCGGCCTTGGACGGCCTGGCGAGCGCCGTCGCCGGATTCCCGGCCTAGCTTCCGGCTACGCGGGCTGCTGCGCGACCTCGAGCGCTAGCATGGCGAGCGCCCGGTTCAGGAGCGACAGCCGGCGGCGCGCTGCGGCAATCGCCGCGCGTGCCCGCGGCGAGTCGTCGTGGTAGCGCTGCATCGTCTCCTTCAGGTGCTCGTAGGCCAGTTGCACGCGGCCGATGAGCAGGATCCGGCTGGCCCTGTCCTGCCCTGCCTGCTTCGCCTGGCTGCGCATCTTCCGTCCCTCCGACGCGAGCGCTGCTGCCCACGCTGACCCAGGTTGGATGCACACGGCCGGCCAGTTCTTCAGTTGCACCACAACCCCCTGAAATCACTACGGAGCGCTGGCGCGTAGACGTCGAAAGGTGTCGGAAGATCCTGCCCACCGTCTAGGATCTGACCGGCAACGTCCGTATTTTTTCCCAACCAGGTGACAGCCTGTCACTCCGCCTCGGGTCCGACCAGGCGTGACAGCGTCTTGCGGTCGATGCCGAGGGCCTCCGCGGCACGAGTCTTGTTACCGCCCAGATCGCGCAGCACGCGCTCGGCGTACCGCCTGTTCAGCTCGTCAAGCGTCGGGCGATCCGCCAGCAGCGGATCCGGCGCCGGCTGCGGGGGAAGGACGGCCACCTGGGGGGCCGTGGGCGCGGGCTCCGGCAAGCCGCGCGAGTTGCGCCACGCATCGCGCACCGCCTCGGGCAGGTCCTCGGGTAGGATCGTGCCCCCGGGGTTCAGGGCCAGAGCGCGCGCGACCGCGTTCTCCAGCTCGCGCACGTTGCCGGGCCAGTCGTAGGCGAGCAGCGCCTCGCGGCCCTCGTTGGTGATGTTCGCGCCGCGGACGCCCGCATGCCGCGCGGCGAAGTGCTCCGCCAGCAGCGGGATGTCCTCCGGCCGCTCGCGCAGCGGGGGCAACCGGATGGTGACGACGTTCAGCCGATAGAAGAGGTCCTCGCGGAACCGTCCGGCCTTCACCTCGGCGGAGAGGTCCTTGTTCGTCGCCGCGACCACGCGCGTGTCCACCTTCACGGCCGACGACTCGCCGACGCGGCGGATCTCGCCTTCCTGCACCACGCGCAACAGCTGGCCCTGGATGCGCTGTCCGATGTCGCCGATCTCGTCGAGGAACAAGGTTCCGCCGCTCGCTTCCTCGAACAGGCCGCGCCGGGCGCCGGTCGCGCCGGTGAAGCTGCCCCGGGCATGGCCGAACAGCTCGCTCTCGAGGACGCCCTCGGCGATCGCGCCGCAGTCGACTGCGATGAAGGCCCCCTGCGTCCGGCGCGACGCCCCGTGGATCGCGCGCGCCACCAGCTCCTTGCCGGTGCCGGACTCCCCGACCACCAGCACGGTCGCGTCCGTGGACGCGACTCGCGCCGCCGTCTTGTAGACCTGCAGCATGGCCTCGCTGCGCCCGACCACGTTCTGCAGCGAGTACTTCTCGCTGATCTCGCGCTTGAGCCGCCGGTTCTCGGCGCTCAGCCTCCGGTGCCGGAGCGCCCGGTCCACCACCAGCTTGATGGCGTTCACGTCGTAGGGCTTGGAGATGTAGTCGTACGCTCCGCGCCGGATGGCGTCGACCGCGCCGTCGACGTTGCCGAAGGCGGTGACCAGGAGCACCGGCGTCTCGACGGCGTTCTTCACCACCCAGTCGAGCACCTCGAGCCCGTCCGCCTCGACCATGCGGATGTCGCTGACCACCGCGTCGAAGCCCTCTCCCCCGCGGTGCTGCTCCTCGCGCAGCAGCTTCAGCGCCTCCGCCCCGTCGCTCGCGACCACCACCTGGTGCCCGTCTTCCCCGAGGATCTGCGCCATCAGCCCGCGCGAGGCCATGTCGTCGTCCACCACCAGGATGTGAGCCAGCTCGCCCATGCCGCCCCAGCTTAACGCGTGTTTGCCTTCAGGAAGACCGCGACTTGCGACTTGTCCGTCCTTCCCTCCGCAACTCCGAGTACCAGCTGTACGAGGTCATCCGGATCGGCGATCAGCTCGAGGTCGTTGAGGCCGAGGAACGCGATCGCGCAGACGAGCCCGGCTCGTTTGTTGCCGTCGATGAACGGGTGGTTGCGAATGATGTGGAACAGGTATGCCGCGGCCATCTCGTGCAGGGTGGGATGGAGCCACTGCCCGCCGAACCTCGCCTGCGGCAGCGCCAGCGCGGACTTGAGCAATGCGAGGTCCCTGACGCCGGCTTCGCCACCGTACCGTGAGATCTGATCCGCGTGGAGGGCGAGGACCTCGTCGAGCGAGACGAATGCAGCCTTCACTCCGCGAGCCGCTTGAACACTCCCGCGTACTTGCGGTGCGCCTGCTCGACCACCTTGCTCAACTTCGCGGAGCGTTTCGGCGACGGCACGGGCGACACGACCAGCACGCGACCGTCCGTGGAGACTTCCAGCTCGGTCTCCGCGTCGATGTTCGCCTCTTTCAGGAGCGCCTTGTCCAGGACGAGCGCCAGGCTGTTCCCGGTCTTCACGAGCTTCTTGCGCATCGTACGTACAGAATACCCTGCCGGTTCGTACCAGGCAAGGCGGCTCCGGCGAACTGGCCGGAAGGAATTCCCCACTCTCACCGGACGGTTGTGGATGCGCGTGGTCTCCGGGTTCCTGCGTAGGTCCGGCAGTCGTGCGGGCTACCGTGCTGCTGGTCCTGGTCTGCGGCGGGTGCGGCCACGTGTCCAACGGCGCCGCGACCGCGATCGGCTTCGCGGCCGTCGCCGCGACCGCGCAGCTGCTGGCGCCGCGCGCGCTCGAAGGGCGGACGGGGATCTGCCCCGAGTATCGCGAGCTCCGCTGCGTCACCACGGCGCTGTGCGCGCACGATGAGCGTCTCGGTTGCGACGTCTGCCGGTGCGCGGCGATCCTGCGCGGATCCATGGTGATTGCTCCGGGCGGAGCGGCCACCACTGGCGACGTGACCATCGACCTCTCCCTGCCGGCCTCGCCGTGGGTGCCGCCGCCGCGCTGAGGAGGCGATCAGGACGTCGCTTCCGCCGGGAACCGTACCGTGAAGGTCGACCCGCGGCCGGGCTCCGACTCCACGTCGATGCGGCCCTTGAGCGCGCGGGCGATCTCCTTGCAGATGGCCAGGCCCAGCCCGGTGCCCATCCCGGCGGCCTTGGTGGTGAAGAACGGCTCGAAGATGCGGCGCTTCACTTCGGGACCCATGCCGCTTCCCGTGTCCGCGACCCGCAGGACCACCTCCGGCCCGTCGCGGCGCGCCTGTACCTCCAGCTTGCCGCCGTTGGGCATCGCGTCGACGGCGTTCGCGACCAGGTTGGTGAGAAGGTGCCGGACGAGGCCCGGATCGGTGCGCACCACCGACGCGCCGTCCAGCACCTCCCGCTGGACCTGGATCTTGGCGCGCGCCTCGGTCCCGAGCGTCAGATCGAGCGCCTCGTCCACCAGCGGCTGCATCTGCACCGTCTCCGCCGACGGCTTGAACCCGCGCGTCTGATCGAGGAAGCGCCGGATGGTCTCGGCCATCCTCTGCACTTCCGCATTCGCGATCTGGACCTGGGCGCGGGCGGGCTCCGGCAGATCGGTGCGCCGCGCGAGCAACTGCACGTGGCCGCTCACGGCGTTGAGCGGGTTCCCCAGCTCGTGGGCGATGGTTCCGGCGAGCTGGCCGAGAGCCGCCAGCCGCTCCTGCGCGGTGAGGTCGCGACGGGCCGCCACCAGCAACTCGTTGAGCTCCTCCAGCGCCCGGTTCTTGCGGATCAGCTCGGCGGTGGCGTCCTCGATCTTGGCCCGCAGCTCGGCATTGAACCCGCGAATCTGCGCCAGCATCCGGTTGAAGCCGCGCGCGAGGTAGGCCAGCTCGTCGCCGCCGTGGGCCGGTCCGGGGGCGCTCACGTCGTAGAGCCCGTTCTCCACCGCTCGCATGGTCGAGGAGAGGAGGTCCACGCGACGTACGAGGATCCGGCCCAGCAGGATCCAGAAGGCGCCGATGAGGAAGAGGCTGGCCGCCACCGCGGTGGCGAGCAGGACCCGCCGTTCCGCCGCGACCAGCCGCTCGGCCTCGGCGAGAGAAGCGATGAGGACGAGCCGCGCCCGCGCACCGCGGCCGTCGGTGAACGGCTCCGCCCAGCGGAGCGCGCGTCCCTGCTCGGGCTCGTCGACGATGGCCGACGCGCGAGGCAGGCTGGGCAGCGGGCCGCGCCAGCGCGTCAGGGTGATCCCCTCGAGCGTCACTCGCGCCGACACGAAGTCCGAATCGAGCCCCAGCGCGGCGGGCCGGGCCAGCTCCGCGCGCAAGAGGCCGCGGTGCATGCGGATGGTGGCGGCCAGCTCCTCGGAGATCTGCTCGTCGTCGGTGCCGGCCCGCCGCAGCGCCGCGGTGGCGGCGCGAGCCAGCTCGACGGTGCGGTCCCGCACCTCGGTCTCGACCGATCTCTGCGCGATGCGGAGCCCGAATCCGGCGGCGACGAGCAGCGTCGCGGCGAGCACCGCGGCGAACAGTGCAACCAGCTGGAGCCTCAGGGACAATGCGGCTCCAACCGTACACCGGAACTGCGCCTACCGCGCGCGGGTCACGCGCCGGGCGGCGGAGGCAGCTTCTCCTGCTGCTTCTCTTCCTCGCCGAGCCCCGACACGCCCTTCTTGAACCCGCGGATCGCCTCGCCGAGGCTGGCACCCAGCTGCGGCAGCTTGGACGGGCCGAAGAAAAGGAGCGCGAGCGCGAGGACCACCATGATTTCGCCGAAACCGAGCCTCATCGATGCCTCCGGGGGGATGTCTACACCAAGACCCGCCTCGAACGCATCCGAAACGTCCTCGACGGAATACGCGCAGCGCGGCCGGATACGACGGCGGCCGGTCGGATGCGCCAAAAGCGGGCGCTCGGGCCCGATTCGAGTAATCTCGCAGAGTGCGCCTGCTGCCGCTCGCCCTCGCCGCCGCGCTGGCGCTTCCGGCTCGTGCGGGCCTCCCCGGCCAGCGGGCGCTCGAGGCGGCCCTGCGCGAGGCCGTCGCGGGATCGTGCCCGACGCTCACCTTCGCGGTCGATGCCGATCTCACGCGCGCCGCCCAGGCGTTCGTGGCGGCCGCGCAGGCGGGCCGCGCGCCGGTCACCGGAAGCTCCCTCGGGTTCTACGCCGCGCTGGAGAGCTACGAGCCTTCCCCCGTCTCCGGCATCGCGAAGGTCTCGCCGCCCTCGAGGGCGGACCGCGCGGTCGGGGACCTGTTCGGAAAGGAGTGCAGGTTCAATCGCGCCGGCGTGGCCGCGGCGGTGCTGCCCGGAGACGAGGCGGTGGTCGCGCTGGTGACGGTGGCGCACTCGACCGACCTCCTGGCCATCGCCGGGCGAGTGCAGCGCGGCGCGGTGGTGGAAGTGGATGCGACGCTTGCGCCTTCGCTCTCCTCGCCGCGCCTCTTCGTCCTGGCTCCCGGCGAGCGCACCGAAGAGCGGCCGGTCTCGGTCGACGGACGCCGGCTGCGTGCGCGGGTCACGCTCGCAGCCCGGGGAGAGCACACGGTGGAGCTGCTCGCCACCGGCCCAGGCGGGCCGGAGGTAGTGGCCATCCGGCGCATCTTCGTGGGCGTCGAGCCGCCCGCGTCGCCCCCGCCGGAGCAGCCGCGGACCGATGCGGGGCTGGCCGCCGTCGAGCACGCGATCGGGCGTCTCCGCGCCGCGCGCGGACTTCCCGTTCTGCGGCGCGACCCGGCGCTGGACGGAGTCGCCGAAGGCCACAGCCGCGAGATGGCCCGCACCCGGACCTTCGCCCACGTCCTTCCTTCCGACGGCAGCATGACCGATCGGCTCCGCAAGGCGGGCTATGCCTATCGATCGGCGGGGGAGAACATCGGCCTTTCCGTCGATCCTCTTGCCGCGCACGAGGCCATCGCTTCGTCGCCGGCGCACCTGGCAAATCTCATGGACCCGCACCACCGTCGCCTCGGCCTGGGGATCGCGAACGGGACCTCGCCCGACGGCGCCGAGGGGGTCTACCTCACCGAGGTCCTCGCCGCGCCGATCGAGCAGTCGCGCGACCCGGAGGGAGAAGTGGCGCGCCTGCTGCAGGAAAAGCGCCGTTCCCTGGGCCTCAAGCCGCTCGCTCGCGACGTGCGCCTCGACGCCATCGCGTCTCGAGAGGTGCGCGCGCTGGCCTCCGGAGGCGAGCTGTCGCGCGATTTGCAGCGCCAGGTGGTGGACGAGGCGCTGCGGTCGCAGCCCCGCCTGCGCAGCGCGATCGCGGAGGCGTTCGTGGGCAGCGGAGCCTCGGCGACGGGCTCCTCGCCCAACCTCGCCTCTCCGACCTGGACCCGGCTGGGGGTCGGCGCGATCTACGCCAGCTCGGACACGTATGGAGCGGGAAGGCTCTGGGTGCTGCTGCTCTATGCCCGGTAACAGGCCCTCAGTCGCCGCCAATAGGGCGGCGCTGCGCTTTTCACAGCGCGGCCTTATGGGATCCGGTTCAGGCGGACTTGCGCTGCGTCGCGAAGGCCTCGATCGAATGCTCCGGAGACTCCGCGATGCTGTAGTTCGGGCACCGCACGCAGGTGAAGCTGTTCCAGCCGCGCTTCACGGCCTCGTTGAGGCAATCATCGTAGGCGGTGCAGAAAAGGTTCCGGTGCGCCTCGACCGACATCTTCCGATTCCCCTCGAGATTGATCGGCGTGGTCAGCTCGGTTGGCATCGGCTTGGCCATGACGCGCATGCGGAAAATCCTCCTGGTCGAGCGATGAAGGCGGGGCGTATAACAGAACGCGTCAGGCCTCGCCAGTCGCTCATCGACCGACGCTGGATAGGCATTGACCGACTGGGATGCAAGGCATTGTGACCGAATGACAATTTTCACGTCGGGCGCCCTGCTCCAGGCGCTCCTCCTGGCCGCTGCAGGCGTTGGCCAGCCAACATCCGAGCAGGCGGGCGCTGCCCTGTCCGCGGGGCGTCTAGACGAGGCCACCGCGCAGGCCGAGTCGTGCCTCCCGGACCCCGGTTGCGCGTTGGTGCGGGGCCGGGCGCTCTTCGCGCTCGGCCGGCTGGCCGATGCCGCCCAGGCCCTCCATGGAGCAAGGACGGGAAACCTGGCGGCGCACGCTGCCAAGCTCCAGGGGGAGGCGTTGGTGCTGGCCGGCCGCCCGGCTGACGCGCTCGAGCCCCTGCGCGCCGCCGAGCAGGCGGACCTGGACGGGCCGGCCGGGATCCGCGCCTCGGCGCTGCTCGCGGACGCCCTGCTCGGGACCGGCCAATTCGCCCAGGCCGCGGAGCAGGCCCGGAAGGCGGCGCAGCTCCCCGCCCAGCCGGGCGACGTCCGCGCCGGCCTCGACCTGATCCGCGCCGAGGCATTTTCCGGCCGGGTCGACGCAGGCGAAGAGGAGGTGGCTCGCGAGGCTGCGCGGCAGTGGCGGGAGTTCTGGCTCGAGCATCCCGAGCACCCCGCCGCCCAGACTGCGCGCGCGGAAGAGGCGCGGCTGTCCGAGGTCTCCGGCCAGCCGCTGCCGGAGCCCAGCGGGCGCGAGCTGCTGCTGCGCGCGCAGCGGTTGCTCTCCGCCGGGAAGCCCGGCGCCGCGGTCGCCCAGGCGGAGGCGGCGGTAAAGGCGCTGCGCGGCGGCGAGGCGGCCGAGGCCCAGCTGACCCTCGCTCGCGCGCTGGCCGCCGACGGCCGGCGGGGCGAGGCCGGGCCCGCGCTGACCTCGGCGTGGAAGGACGGCCCTCCGCGCGTCGCGGCGCCCGCGGGGATGCTCTTCGCTCGAGACCGCGCCCGGCGCGGCAACGACCCCGAGGCGGTTCGCATCCTCGACCAGCTGGCGCGGCGCTACCGGCAATCCGGCGAAGCCGAGGAGGCCGCGTACGTCGCGGCGAGGCTGCAGCTCGACCAAGGCAACGAGGCGGACGCGCGCCGCCGCCTCGCCCGGCTGGCCCGCCGGCGCACCGGGGCGCACGCCTCCGATGCGCGCTGGACGCTGGCCTGGCTGTCGTACCGGCGCGGCCTCCCCGATGCCGCGGAGCGCTTCGCCGAGTTCACTGCCAGCGCCGACTCCGACGCGCAGCGGGCGCAGGGGCTGTACTGGCAATCGCGCGTGGCGGCTCCGCGCCCGGCGGGAGTGTTCCTGCGGCGCGTGGTGGAGATCGATCCGCTCGGGTACTACGGCCTGCTCGCGCGCCAGCGGCTGGGGCAGGTCGATCCGGAGCCGCCGGCCTTTCCGCCCGCCGCCCCGCCGGCCAGAGGCGATCCGCTCCCGCCGCGACTCGCGCTCGCGTCCGATTTGTTCCGCCTGGGCCTCCTCGCCGAAGCCGGCGCGGAGGCGGACCGGTTCGTGAGGCAGCGGCCGGCGGAGGCCGTGCTGGCGCTGCCCGTCTACGAGCGCGCGCAGCGGTACGACCGATCGCTCGCGCTGGCGCAGTCGTTGCTCGGGTGGAAGACGCCGCGGCCCGACGCGGACCCTGCGCTGCTCGAGGGCGCCTACCCCGCGGCGTACGCCCCCCAGGTCGGCTCCAGCGCGGCGCGCGCGCGCGTCGACCCGTACCTCTTGCTCGCGGTCGCGCGGCGCGAGAGCCTCTTCAAGCCGGACACCCGCAGCGCCGCCGGCGCGGTCGGGCTCATGCAGCTCCTGCCGGCCACGGCGCGGCGCGTAGCCATCGTGCTCGGTCGGCCCTCGCCGACCGACTCCGACATGGCCGAGCCGCGCACCGCCATCGATCTGGGGGCCTGGTACCTGTCCGAGCTGCTCGGGCGGTTCGGCGATCCGGCCATCGCCGCGGCGGCATACAACGCGGGCCCACGCGTCGCCGCCCCCTGGGCCGTGCGCTCCGCGGGCCAGCCGCTGGACCGGTGGGTGGAGGAGATCCCCTACCGCGAGACGCGCACCTACGTGAAGGTGGTGCTCGGCGCCTGGAGCGCCTACCGGATCCTGGCCGGCGGCTCCGCCCCCGCCCTCTCCGACGCCGTCCCCACCCCAAAACCCGGCGCCGCCTTCTAGGCCAAAACGATTGCACCACAGAGGACACGGAGCCCACGGAGAACAATTTTCTCTGTGCCCTCCGTGTGCTCCGTGGTGCGATTGTAGAAGTTTTAGAGGAGTTGTTGTTGGGAGCCGGTGTGGAGGGCGGAGAGCATCTCGTCGCCGTATTGCTGGAGGCGGAAGGGGTCCATTCCCTCGACGCGGCCGAGCTCCTCGAGGGTGCGCGGGGCGGTGCGCGCCACGGCCATCAGCACGGCGTTGGGAGCGATGACCTGCACCTCGACCTTGCGCGCCTCGGCGCGTCCCTTCCGCCAGGTCCGCAGCTTCTCGTACCGCTCCTCGACGTCGGCATCCGGCCCGCCGCGCCGCCACGGCGGACCGCGCTCGGGCCGCGGGAGCGGCGGCGGCGCCCCGGACTGCCCGGCGCGCACGGCCTCGAGGATCTCCGGTGCGAGGCGGCGCAGCACGGCCGCCTGGGCGCCGGGGACCCGCAGCACTTCTTCCTCGGTGCGCGGCTGCCTGCGGGCGACCTCCGCGAGCAGCAGGTCCGAGAGCACCTTGAAGGGCGGCCGGTTGACCTCGCGCGCGCGGCGGTCACGCAGCAGGTACATCTCGCGCAGCACGCCCCGGCCGCGGCCGTCGAGCGTGCGCGCCGCCTTCATCTTCTGCCAGCCGTCCGCGTCGAACGGGCGCGGCCGCGGCTCCTTGGCGGTGAGGCGGGTGAACTCCGCCTCCGCCTCGGACAGGAGCCCGCGCTCGGCGAGCCGCGCGCCCAGCCGCTCGCGGAGAGCGAGGAGGTGCTGCACGTCGGCGAAGGCGTACGCGAGCTGTCCCGGAGTCAGCGGCCGGCGTCCCCAGTCGCTGCGCTGCTCGTCCTCGGTGAGCACCACGCCCAGCTCGTCCGACAATAGATTTCCCAGCCCGACCCGCTCGATGCCGAGCACCTTCGCGGCGGCGTGCGTGTCGAAGATCCGCCCGAGGGTGATGCCCCACTCGCGCTTCAGACAGACCACGTCGTATTCGGCGGCGTGGAGCACCACCTCGCGCGCCGGGTTGGCGAGCAGCGGCGCCAACGGCCCCAGGCCGCCCGCGAGCACGTCGATGGCGTAGTCCGCGCCCGGGGTGGCGATCTGCACCAGGCAGACCTGCTCGCTGTAGGCGTGGAACCCGTTGGACTCCGTGTCCAGCGCGACGCGAGGCTCCGCGGCGACCGCGTCGGCGACGCGCGAGAGCCCAGCTCCGTCCCCGACCAGCACCTGTTCGCGCATCCCTCCGCGAGGCTCTACCACGGCGGCGGCGGAGCGATGCTCGGACGCCCGGAGCGAGAGCGGGCGGCGTCTCACGCCAGCTGCCCCCGCTCCTCGATCTCGCGCAGGATGGGACGGAAGCGGCCCTTGACCTTGAGGAGACGCAAGTCGTGCGCCAGGCCCGTCGCGGCCCGGTAGAAGAGGATGGCTTCCGCGGGCGGTTTGACCGCCAGCGCGAGGCGCGGCTGCGACTGCACCAGCCGTCTCACGTCCTGCACCATCGGGTCCGCGCCGAAATCGTACGGCTCGTCCGTCTGGATCGGCCGCTCGACGATGTCGGCCAGCCTCTGGCAGAACTCGTACGCCGCCTGCACGTCATCGCCGATGAAGCGGAAGCCCGCGCGCTCCAGCGCGGGGCCGACCTGCAGGGCGGGCTTCCCGTGCGCGTTCGCTTCCAGGAAGCTGCGGTAGGTGGCCGCGAACGGCTCGGAGAGCAGCTTGGTGGCGCCGAAGTCCAGCACGCCGAGCCGGCCATCCGGCAGGAGGAGGAAGTTGCCCGGGTGCGGGTCGGCGTGGATCCGGCGAGCGGCATAGAACGGCCCCCAGATGGCGAAGATCAAGAGGCGGGCCACGCGGAACCGTTCCTCCTCGGACGCCTTCGCCTCCATGAAGTCGACCAGCAGATCGGATTTGCGTGGTTCAAAGAGAGGGCCGAGGCAGGCGACCCTGTCGCGGCCTTCAATCTCGGTCTCTGTCTTGCCGGTACGCCGGTCGATGGCATCGCGGCGATGATTTGGTTTCGTCGCGCCGCGGGCGCTCAACTTATGCTCGGCCGCTATCTCGCCCATGGCGTCGGCGGACCACCCGATACACAGCAAGCTGCGCACTGGCTGCAGCGTGCCCGCGACCAGTGAGACGCTGGTGCGACGAACGCCGAGCATCTGCGCGAGGAACTCCTGCGTCAGCTTCAAGTCGTCGGATTGAGTCAGGTCCCGCATCCGCAAAAGCCACCGGCACATCCGGGCTTCGACCGTGTGACTCGCATTGCAGCCGGCTGATTGCTGTGCCTGGGCGAGCAGGACCTGCTCATGCCGGATCAGAAGCGACTGTAAGGGGTCAAATTCATGGGAGAGCTTTCGCAGCATCTCTGGTCCGATCGACGCCGCTGCGGGCCGAGAGGCTGTATCCCGCGATTCCACACATGGTCGTGCATCCTGGCCGAAACCCCGGACGGCGAACCGTCCTACCGTGTAATCGGACGAGTCCTCGTTGTCTGAAGTTAGAAACGGAATTCGCGCGCGGCGGCTGCGTCCCTCGTTCGAGGGTTGACGGCGCGCTCAAGACTCGCCCGAGGGACGCCGATACCGGTGGGCATGGAGCAGCGGCCGCTCCCCAACGACGTCTTTCCGCCCCCGGAGATTGCCGAGCCACGGCTCGAGCTCGTTCCGGTCGCGGCGGATCCGGCCGCGCTCGACGACATCGAAGTCGAGGAGGTCGAGCTCGAGGACGAGGTCGAGGTTGAGGTTGAGGTTGAGGAGGAGCAGGCCGACGAGGCCGACGCCGACGAGGTGCGCGCCCTCCCGCCGGCCGGTGCCCAGACCCAGGATCCCCTGAAGCTGTACGTCAGATCTATCGGCGGTGGCCCGTTGCTGACACGCGGGGAGGAGCGCGAGCTCGCGCGACGTAAGGATGCCGGCGACGAGGTGGCGAAGCGCCAGCTGATCGAGGCGAACCTTCGTCTCGTGATGTCGATCACGCGCAACTACACGAAGGCCGGCGTTCCACTCCTCGATCTCATCCAGGAGGGCAACCTCGGCCTGATCCGCGCCGTCGAGAAATTCGACTACAAGATGGGCTACAAGCTCTCGACGTACGCGACCTGGTGGATCCGCCAGTCGGTTACGCGCGCGCTCGCCGACCAGGGTCGGACGATCCGGCTTCCGGTCCACGTCGCCGAGCAGGTGCGACGGCTGCTGCGGTCACGCAGGGTGCTCGCGCAGAAGCTCAACCGCGAGCCGACGCTCGCGGAGCTGACGAAGGAGACCGGGCTGACGGAGCAGCGCGTCGAGGATCTCCTCGAGCTCGTCGAGGATCCCGTC
>Ga0137409_10002192_pt1 | contig 21066 bp, 22 predicted proteins | sample CZODoug1_16funga_FD_122059 | JGI IMG/M metagenome (GOLD analysis project Ga0137409, IMG submission 122059) | Vadose zone soil fungal communities from Angelo Coast Range Reserve, California, USA - CZODoug1_16fungal (Hybrid Assembly) | ecosystem: Environmental > Terrestrial > Soil > Vadose zone... | reverse complement strand
CGCGCGGATGGCCTCGCGCACGCTGTGCGGGATGGGGCCCTCGAGCCCGAGTCGAGCCACTTCGGTCACGAAGTACGGGTTGCCGCCCGTCCGGGCGCGGAGCGCCTCCCCGGTGCCTGCATCGACCGGCACGCCCGTGACGGCGGAGACGATCGAGGCGACGTGCCCGGCATCGAGGCCCTCGAGCGCGAGCAGACGCGCGGCCCGGCTCGTCGCGACCTCGCCGACGATCTTCTCGAGGATGTGATCTTCGCCCGGCTCTTCGTCGCGATACGTGCCGAGGATGACGATCGGGCTGGACTCGAGCTCGCCCAGGACGAACGCACGGTCGTGGGCGGACGAGGTCCCGAGCGCTCGGCGCTCTAACGATGCTAGAGATTGCCTACCAGGTCGATGTTGTCATCGACACAGAGCCTGTACCTCAGGCTGAGAGTCTAAAGAGGCTCTTCCAGTCAGAAGCATTCCTTCGTTACGTAAACGCTTACTTGTATTTCGGTATTCGTTGTCATCAGTCCGGGCGCAACAAAAGCATTTACCAGGCCATGCTGGATTGACGGAGTGATGGCCCGGGCCGAGAGCGTTGCGAAGCTTGCAGCGTGGATGATTCCTGGACGAGCCTCATTTTGTCTGACGCGAATTGCACGAATCGATAGGGGAAACGGTGAAGTGTTGGATCGTCTTTTCGAGGACGAGGACTACCGCCGTCCGTCATACCAGGTAAAGCAAGCTTCACGATTGCTGAGGGTGCGATTGCGGAAGAAGCTGGCTTTAATCAGAAATCCGAAGTGTTCTCGGAAAGTGTAAAGGTGAAGTTTTCGCGCGGAGGTTATCAGCGGATGTTGACGCAGGATGACGATGCGCTTTCGCCGTTTTCGCGCGAGTCGTTTGAGCCGAATGCTGAGATCGATCTCTTCGCCGGCGACCAGGCCCGCGCGGTGTCGGTGCTGAAGGTCGATTGGCAGGGCGTTCCGGTCAACCTCGCCATCTACACCTTGAAGGAAGAGCGCGGCGTTCTGAAAGCGACTCCGGCCGGGCGCCCCATCGAGCGCGCCGGCATACAGGCGGTGACCCAGCTCCTGTCTGCCCCGGCTTAGCTCAAAAGCGGTCCCCAAAACCCTGCGAAAGCCGGAAAATCGCACTTTCGAGCGTCTTTAAAAGGCAGGATCGTGACGCGATACCACGGCAAAGTCGACGATAAGTTCGGAAATGTGTCTATCTCCATTCTTAGGGTCTAGTGAGAAATTCGCCCCTGGCCCACCGGGCGCGGCAGTCCGTGTGGCGGAGCCGGCTTACCCGCGGAAATGCGGCCAATCCTAGACAAGTTCCGACATCTACGGCAAACTCGCGGCCATGTCCAAGATCAGGCGCAAGGGAGCCCGCGCTCGCGGACGCCCGGCAGAATCCTGGTCCTTCACGGTCCGAATCTGAACATGCTGGAATCCGCGAGCCCGCAATCTACGGCCGAGAAGACCTGGACGGCATCAACCGGTGTCTAGTGGCAGTTTGCGATGCAATCGCGCTGAGGCTCCCGTCAACCTGAATCTCGGGCGCGCGACCGGGCCAGAAGGAGGCCAGCATGGACCTGCGTAAGTTGAAAAAGCTGATCGACCTCGTGGAGGAGTCGGGGATCGCCGAGCTGGAGGTCACGGAAGGCGAAGAGAAGGTCAAGATCGTCAAGGGCTCCGCGGGGAAGGAGATGGTGGTGCTCTCACCCGCGGCCGTTCCGGGGAGCGCTGCACTCGCTCAGGCGGTTGCCGCCCCCCCGGCGGCCTCCCCAGCACCCGCTGCGGAGGCACCCACGGCTCTCGAGGGGCATATCGTGAAATCGCCGATGGTCGGCACCTTTTACCGTGCCGGCGCGCCGGGTGCGAAGCCGTTCGTCGAAGTGGGGGACACGGTAAAAGCCGGCCAGACCGTGTGCGTCATCGAGGCGATGAAGTTGATGAACGAAATCGAAGCCGACAAGGATGGCGTCATCAAGGCCATCATGGTCGAGAACGGCCAGCCGGTTGAATACGGCGAGCCGCTGATGATGATCGGCTAGCGGCCACGACGGCGGACCATGTTCGAGAAGATTCTGATCGCCAACCGGGGAGAAATCGCGCTGCGGATCCAGCGCGCGTGCCGGGACATGGGCATCAAGACCGTCGTCGTCCACTCCGAGGCCGATGCCGAGGCGAAATACGTCAAGCTCGCCGACGAATCGGTATGCATCGGCCCGCCGCCGTCCGCCGCCAGCTATCTCAACATTCCGGCCATTATCAGCGCCGCGGAAGTCACCGATTCCGAGGCGATTCACCCCGGCTACGGATTTCTCGCCGAAAACGCGGACTTCGCCGAACGCGTGGACAAGAGCGGCTTCGTGTTCATCGGTCCTACCGCGGAGACCATCCGCCTGATGGGCGACAAGGTGAACGCGAAGCACGCCATGGAAAAAGCGGGGGTGCCATGCGTGCCGGGTTCGGGCGGTGCGCTCCCGGATGCGCCCGAGGAGGCGCTCAAGATCGCGCGGAAAGTCGGCTATCCCGTCATCGTGAAATCGGCCGGCGGAGGCGGCGGGCGCGGGATGCGGGTCGTCCACACCGAGGCGGCGCTCAAGAGCGCGATCAGCGTGACCCGTGCGGAAGCCGGCGCGGCGTTTGGCAACTCGACCGTCTACCTGGAGAAGTACCTGGAGAATCCGCGACACATCGAAGTGCAGGTGCTGGCAGACACCCATCGCAATGTGATCTACCTCGGCGAGCGCGATTGCTCGATGCAGCGGCGGCACCAAAAGGTCATGGAAGAGGCACCCGCGCCCGAAATGACGACGAAAATGCGGGTCCGCCTTGGCGAGCGCTGCGTCGAGGCGTGCCGCAAGATCGGGTACCGCGGCGCCGGCACATTCGAGTACCTCTTCGAAGAGGGGGAGTTCTACTTCATCGAGATGAATACGCGCATCCAGGTCGAGCATCCCGTGACCGAGATGGTCACCGGGGTCGACATCGTCCAGGAACAGATCCGCGTGGCGGCCGGGGAGAGGCTCTCCGTCCGGCAAAAGGACATCGAGATTCGCGGCCACGCGATAGAGTGCCGTATCAACGCCGAGGATCCTTTCCGCTTCACGCCCTCGCCCGGGCGGATTACTTCCTACCACGCCCCGGGAGGCCCGGGCATCCGGGTCGATTCGCACATCTACCAGGGGTATTCCGTACCGCCCAACTACGATTCACTGATCTGCAAGGTCATCGCCTACGGGGCGAACCGCGACCAGGCGATCCGGCGCATGCGCATCGCGCTTTCGGAAATGGTCGTCGAGGGTATCCAGACCAATATCCCTCTTCACCAGGAACTGCTGCTCGACAGCCGGGTCATCCGGGGGGGAGTCAATATCCACTTCCTCGAGCAGAAGCTTGCCCAGCACAAGAAGCGCGACACCACGAGATGAAGGGGCGGGCGGGTGACGCTTACCGCGCTCGTCCTCGATCTGCCCGGAAGGGAAGCCGACAGCCTTTCCGATGCGCTGCTCGAAGCGGGCGCGCTATCGGTGTCGTGCGAGGAAGTGCTTCCGGCCGCGGGGGCGGCGGATCTTGCCGAACGCGGCGAGCCCGCGTCATGGCAGCGGGTGCGCCTCACGGCGCTGTGCGCGAGCGGGCAGGCACCCGAGCTGCTGCTGCGTCGAGCCTGCGAGGCGTCGGGCGTCGCGGTGAGGGAGCACGGCCTGAGCAGCATCCCCGACGAAGATTGGGTCGCCAAGTCGAGGGGCGCGCTCGGTCCGATCCGCGTATCGCGCCGGCTCTGGATCGTGCCGAGCTGGTGCACCTCTCCCGAGGCGGACGCGGTGAACTTGATACTCGATCCCGGCCTGGCGTTCGGGACGGGAAGCCACGCGACCACGCGCCTGTGCCTGCGCTGGCTCGAGAACCGGATCGCCGGCGGGGAAACGGTCCTCGACTACGGCTGCGGGTCGGGTATATTGGCCATCGCGGCACTCAAGCTCGGGGCGAGTCGGGCGGTGGGCATCGATATCGACCCGGGCGCCGTTGCAGTGGCCAGGGCGAACGCAAGATCCAACGGCACTGCGGGCGAATTCCTGGAGAGCGGCTCGCTGCTCACGTTCACGGCTGATCTCGTGGTCGCAAATATCCTCGCCAATCCGCTGAAGGTGCTCGCCCCGATACTCGCACAGCGATGCCGCCGCGGCGGCCACATCGCGCTTTCCGGAATCCTCGCCGGGCAGGCTGCAGAGGTCGAGGCATGCTACGCAGCCTGGATTACCTTCGCGGCACCCGAGGAAGAGGAGGGCTGGGTATGCCTCTCCGGAATCAGGCATTGAGCATGATGACCCGTTGCCCGACCTGCGACACGGCGTTTCGGGTGACCGAGCAGCAGCTCGGTGCGCGCGCGGGCCAGGTGCGCTGCGGGCGCTGCGACACCCTGTTCGATGCGATCGCCACGCTCAGTACTGACCCGGTAACCCGTCCGCGTGACCCGCCTTCGCCCCCGACCTCGGGCAGCATGGCGGTCCTGCTCGGAACCGAAAAGGACTCCTCCTTTGATTTCGGGCCGCACGCACCGCAGCCGCGGAGCCGTCTGTGGTGGATCGGGTGCCTGCTATTGCTGCTTGCTCTCCTGGCTCAAGGCGGCTTTCGCTACCGGGGCGAGATCGCAGTGCTGGTTCCCGAAGCCAAGCCGCTGCTCGAGCGCGTCTGCGTCGAGCTCGGCTGCGACGTGCCCCTGCCGCGCCGCGCGGAACTGTTGAGCATCGAGTCCTCCGACTTGCAGGCGGACGGAAGCCACCCCAATGTGATGGTGCTGACCGCGACGCTCAGGAACCGCGCGGCCTTCCTCCAGGCGTTTCCGGCCCTGGAATTGAGCTTGACCAGCGCCGATGGCCAGACCGTCGCGAGACGCGTGCTGTTGCCCAAGGACTATGTCGCGCAGCCTGCGCGCTCGGACGCAGGCTTCGCCGCCGGAAGCGAGCTGCAGATCAGGGTCTACATCGAGGCCGCGGCGCTCAAGCCGACCGGCTATCGCTTGTACCTCTTTTACGCGTAGGGAACACATGCAAATCCTGATCTGCGGCTCGATAGCCTACGACAACATCATGGTGTTTCCGGGCCGTTTCAAGGAACACATCCTGCCGGAGCAGATCCACATACTGAATGTGGCGTTCCTCGTTCCCGAGCTGAGACGCGAATTCGGCGGTTGCGCGGGCAATATCGCCTACAACCTGAAGCTTCTGGGCTCGGACCCCCTGGTCATGGGCACCGTGGGAGAGGATTCGCCGCCGTATTTCGAGCGGCTCAAGCGGCTCGGAATCAACCTCGCCTGCGTGCGCCAGGTTCCCAAGACACTCACCGCCCAGGCGTTCATCACCACCGATCTGGACGACAACCAGATAACGGCCTTCCATCCCGGGGCGATGAATCATTCGCACGAAAACCGGATTACGCGGGACCTGGGAGCGGGCCTCGCGATCGTTGCGCCCGACGGGAAGGAGGGCATGCTGCAGCACGCGCGCGAGCTCGCCGGGCTCGGCATTCCCTTCGTGTTCGATCCCGGCCAGGGCTTGCCCATGTTTTCGGGCGGGGAGCTGCTCGCATTCGTGGAGCAGGCCGCGTACCTGGCGGTGAACGACTATGAAGGCCGGCTCCTCGAAGAGCGCAGCGGGCGCAAGCTCGAGGACCTTGCACCGAAGCTGAAGGCCCTCGTCGTCACGCGTGGCGCGCAAGGATCGGTCATTTACGCGAACGGGCAACGCTTAGACATTCCCTGCGCCAAGGCGCAGGCGGTCGTGGATCCCACCGGTTGCGGCGATGCCTACCGCGCCGGCCTGCTCTACGGTATCGCTTCGGGCTTCGACTGGCTGAAGACCGGAAGGCTCGCTTCCCTGATGGGCGCGATCAAGGTCGCATCCCGGGGCGGGCAGAACCATTCCGTGACCCGGGACGAAATCAGGCGCCTGTTTCGCAGCAATTTCGGGTCGGACCTTTAGGCCCGATGGCGGCCGGGCGAACTCCGGTTCTTCTGCGTCTGCTCCGCTTGGCTAGGGTCTCGCTGCATCTGCTGCGCGGCCTCGCCATCACATCGGTGATTTTCCCGTGGCTCTCGAAAGCCGCGCGCGACGCGCGAAAGCGCCGCTGGTCGAAAAAGCTGCTGTCCATCCTCTCGGTGTCCGTGCGCGAAAGAAATGCGCCCGAGAAGCTCTCCGACCGCTGCATGCTGGTGCTCAACCACATCTCCTGGCTGGACATCTTCGTGATCAACGCGCGGTCCCCGGCGACATTCATCGCGAAATCGGAAATCCGCAGCTGGCCGTTCGTCGGCTGGCTGTGCACCCTGGTTGGAACGCTGTACATCGCGCGCGGCAAACCCTCCGCGGTCAGGCAGGCGAGCAGGGCGATCGTCGCCGAGCTCGAGCGCGGCGTGCTGATAGCGGTATTCCCGGAGGGCACGACGACCTTCGGACGAAGTCTCGAGCCTTTTCACGCCGCGCTGTTCCAGCCGGCCCTGGACGCGGAGGCGACGTTGCAACCCATCGCCCTGCGTTATCTGGACACCGCGGGCAGGCACACCGATGCCGCGGGCTATGTCGGCGAGACTTCGTTCCTGGAAACGGTCTGGACCATCTTGTCGACGCGCCACATCGTCGCCGACCTCAACCTCCTCGCCCCGGTTCCGGTGCGCCACCAGACGCGGCGCTCGCTGGCGGAAAAAACCGAGGCGGCTATCGCCGCCGCCCTGGACGTGCCGGCGCCGGGCCGTTCGCATCTGCGCCACAGGAGACCTGATAAAGACGCCGGTCCTCCAGCCGGATAGCGCTCAGCTGTCCTCCCCAGACACAGCCGGAGTCGAGCGCAAGAAGCCCGGGCGAGAGGCGCAATCCCAGCGCGGACCAGTGCCCGCAGATGATCGTGCTCCCGGCGCTTTTCCTGTTCGGAACATCGAACCACGGCAGGTAGCCTTCGGGAGCGCGCGCGGTCTCGCCCTTGGTGTCGAACTCCATGACGCCTTGCGGCGTGCAAAAGCGCATCCGCGTCATCGCGTTCACGATGACCCGCAGCCTGTCGGCTCCGCTCAGATCGTCGCTCCATCTGTCGGGCCGCGGACCGTAGAGCGTCTCGAGAAATTTCGAATGTCGCGGGCCGCGGAGCTCGGCTTCGACTTCCCGCGCGAGCGATTGGGCGGCGGCGATGTCCCACTGCGGCAAGAGGCCCGCATGGACCATGGTGGTGTTCCCCGCGACGTGGATCATCGGGCGGCATCGCAGCCAGTCGAGCAGGTCATCCCGATCAGGCGCGGCGAGCACTTCCCCCAGCGTGTCGTCCTCGCGGCTCTTGACATGGCCCTGGGCGAGCGCCAGCAGATGCAGATCGTGATTGCCGAGCACGACCACGGCGCGATCTCCGAGATCGCGCACGAAGCGCACGGTCGCGAGCGAGGCCGGGCCGCGGTTGACCAGGTCGCCGACGAACCACAGGTGGTCGTTCGCACGATCGAACCCGAGGGCCTCGAGCAGCGCCTGCAGTTCGTCGAAGCAGCCTTGAACGTCGCCGATCGCGTAGGTTGCCAGCCTATTCCTCCTGGACGATCCCGTTGCGGCGGATGAACGCCGCCCAGCCGTCCCGCTCCTTTTTCAGGTCCGCGGCGAATTCCTCGGGGGTATCGAACACCGGCACCAGCGCCTGCGCCTGGAGTTTCTCGCTCAGCGCCGGAGATTTCATGGCCCTGGCGATCTCGGAGCTCATTCGCTGGACGATCGCACGCGGGGTGCCCGCAGGCGCGACCACGCTGAACGAAGTGAACACCTCGATGGGGAAACCCGCCTCGGCGAGCGTGGGCACGCCGGGCAGCAGCGCCGTGCGCTGATTGACGGCGAGCACCACCACCTTGCCCGAGCGGATGTGCGGGAGCGCCGAGGCCACGTCGGGGAACATGAACTTGATGTCGCCGCCGAGCAGATCCTTGTACGCCTGGCCGACGCCCTTGTACGGGACGTGCACGAAACGCGCGCCCGATACTTCTTCGAGCATGCGCACGCCGAGATAGGTCGGGCTGCCGGTGCCCGCGGAGGCAAAGGGGATCTTCCCGGGTTCGCGCTTGCCCAACTCAACCAGTTCGCCGACGGATTTCACCTGCAAAGACGGGTGCACGCAAATCACCTGCGGGGCGATCACCGCGCGCGCCACCGGCGAGAAATCCCGCTCCGCGTCGTAGGGAAGTTTCTTGTAGAGGCTCGGATTGACCGTCAACGCGGGATTGGCCGAAACCAGGAACGTATAGCCGTCCGGCGCGGATCTTGCGGCCGCTTCGGCGCCGATGTTGCCGCTCGCGCCGGGCCGGTTGTCGATGATGAACTGCTGCTTCAGCGCCTCGCCGAGCGCCTGGCCGAGCAGGCGCGCGAAGAGATCGGTGCCGCCGCCGGGCGAGGAAGGAACGATGAGCTTGACCGGCCGGGCCGGCCAGGTTTCCTGCGCCGCGCCGGGAAGCGCGAGCACGGCAAGCGCGAATGCGGATGCGGGGACAAGCTTCGCTAGCGTCATCGGTTCATCCTCTCAGCGCCGCGTTCCGGGGCGTTGTAATAGAATGCGGCATCACCTTTCCAGAGCCCCCATGGCCGAGAAGCGCTCGAAGTCGATCCTCAGCGGCTTGAAGAACATGCTGCATCTGGACTCCGGGAAATCCTCGAAGCCGGCTCCCAAGTCCTCCGCGCCGGCGCGGAAGAAAGCCGCCGCGCCCGCGAAGGAGAGCGCCAAAGAGCAGCCGCCCGCCGCCACGCCGGCGGATCAAAAGCCGGCCCCGGAAGCAAAATCCGAGAAGAAGGTCAAGGATCAGCCCTGGTACCGGCATCGCCAGCGCTGGTAGCCCTGTGCCGGTGCAGCTCAGACGGCCTCGAACGCCTTGTCCTTCATCGACGCGGCGAATCCGTAGAACACCTCGTGCACCTTTCCCCAGTTTTTCAGCGCCTTCATCCGGTCCAGCCAGCGGCTGACGTTCGGATACGCCGAATAGTTCGCCCGCACGATCTCGCCTAGCGCGACAAAGGGACCGCCGAAATAGTCGGCGATGGTGATCTGATCGCCACACAGGTATTTCTTCTTCGAGCCGAGCAGGCTCTCGTCGAGAACCTTCAGCCAGCCTTGGGCCTTCTCCTTGCCCCAGGCGAGCGTCGCAGCGTGCGCCTCGTCGCTGCGCCGCTTGTGCGTGGGGAAGATCTGGGGATAGACCAGACCGTATGCGAATTCGCGGCAGACCTGCGTGTTGGTCCAGTCCATCATCTCGTTGACTTTCGCGCGCGCCTTGAGATCCTTGGGATACGCCGGCGAGCCGATTTTTTCCGCGAGGTACTTGAGGATCGCCGAGCTTTCGGTGAGGCGGAAATCACCGTCTTCGATCATCGGCACCAGGCGGCTGGGATTTTTCGCCACGTACGCGGGCTGGGTGTGTTCGCCTTTCATGAGGTCGACGACCTGCAGCTCGCAATCGATGCCGTTTTCGGCGATGAAAAGCCAAACCGGACGGCTGGTCGTCGAGACAGGGTGGTAATAGAGTTTCATCAGTTTCTCCTTTGCGGACAACCGGGAACGCGGGCGACGTGCAATCATACCGAAGCTGGAATTATCGGGAGGGCACCCAGTGCAACGCAAGATCTCCAAGACGCCGGCCGGCGCCGCCGCTGCGGACTGGCCGGGCCAGATTTATCGCGTGCTCAAGTCGCACCGGGTCGGGCAGGTTTCGTATGTTCCGGACGCCGGTCACAAGCGCCTGATCGAGCTTTGCCACGCCGACAGGGGGATGAAGGTCGTGCCGCTCACCACCGAGGAGGAAGGAATCGGCCTGGCCGCGGGTGCCTGGCTGGGCGGAGAGCGCGCCGCGCTCCTGATGCAATCGAGCGGGGTCGGCAATTGCATGAATGCGCTGACTCTGTCGGCGAACTGCGGTTTTCCGCTGCTGATGGTCGTGACGATGCGCGGCGAATGGGGCGAGTTCAATCCCTGGCAGATTCCGATGGGGCAGGCGACGCCCGAGGCGCTGCGCCTCGGCGGCGTGCACACCCTGCGCCTCGAGCGGACGGAGGACGCGCTCGAAACAACGGTCGCGGCCGCGAAGCTCGCCTTCGAAGGATACGGCGCGGCCGCGGTGCTGATCGCCCAGCGCCTGATCGGCACGAAATCGTTCGGGGAAAAACCGTGAGCGACGCCAAGCTCGATCGCCGCAAGGTCGTGCAGGCGCTGCTCGACCAGCGCGGAGATCTCCTCGTCGTCGCCGGGCTGGGCTCGAGCGCCTGGGATTGCACCGCGGCCGGGGATCATCCGCTCACGTTTCCGCTGTGGGGCGCGATGGGCTTGGCGTGCGTGATGGGACTCGGACTTGCGCTCGCACAGCCGCGGCGGCGCGTGCTCGTCGTCACCGGCGACGGCGAAATGCTGATGGGACTGGGAAGCCTCGCCACCATCGCGGCGCAGCGCCCGGGAAATCTCGCGATCGTCGTGCTCGACAACGAGCGCTATGGTGAAACCGGGATGCAGCCGACGCACACCGCTTACGGGACCGACCTCGCGGCGGTCGCCCTGGCTTGCGGGTTCGCCGAAGCGAAGCTCATCCGCAGCGACGCCCAAGTAGCCGCCGTGCGCTCGGGCATCCACCGCGGCAAAGGGCCGCTTTTCTATCAGGTCAAGGTAAAGCGCGACGCGGCACCGCTGGTCCTGCCGCCACGCGACGGCGCCTATCTGAAGCAGCGGTTCCGCGAAGCCCTGATCGGCAAGACCGCCGCGGCGGAGTGACCCTCGCTCACTGCTCCATCGAGCTCGCGGCGAATACCTCCTCGAGCGCGAGCAGGCGCGGCGTCAGCCCCTGCTCGTGCGAGTAGCGCGCCGCGGTCTCGAGCACCTTGCGGTTGGCCACGATGCCGTGGCGCACCAGGGGCGCCCGCAGCGCGTCCCCCGCCTCGCGCGTCACCAGGCCGGCGGCGCGGTAGTACTCCGCGTGCTCGACGCGCTCGCGGTCGGCCATCTCGTTCGCCCGCGCGAACGCCTTGTAGAGATTCAGCACGGTCCACGGATGTTTCTCGACGATCTCCCTGCGGATCACCATGCCGTGGTTGATCGGAAAGATGCCGGTCTTGCGGTAGTAGCGAACGCCCTCGGCCAGGGGATCGGGAAACAGCGGCTTCACGTCCGGATGATTCCACAGGTCGGCCGTGCTCCTGTCCACGAGATTGGGATTCACGATGTAGTGGATCACCGCCTCGAGCTCTCCCGAGAGCATCATGCTGCCGATGCTTTTTTCGGCGGGTATCTGCTTGATCGTGACCCCGGCCGGCGGCGAGAAGCCGATCGCGGCGCGGTGGCTGTGCGAAGGCGTGCGCTCCATCCAGAACTCCATGTCCCTGGGCGCGACGCCGAACTCGTGCTCGAGCACCCCGCGCGTCCACAAGGCCGCGGTCTGCTGGTACTCGGGAACGCCGACCCGTTTCCCCTTCAGATCGGCCGGCTTCTCGATCCCGGAATCCTTCCTCACCAGGATTTCGGCGTGGAAGAATTTCCGGGTGGTGAAGATGGGCAGGCCCACCCAGCGGTCGTCGCCCTTGGCTGTCGCCATCAGCAGGGAAGAAAAGGACATCTCGGACACGTCGAAGTCGGCAAAACGCAGCTGCCTCCAGAAAAGCTCCGACGGATGCACCGCGCTGGGTATCAGCGTGATCCCGTCCGGCTCGATTTTCCCGTCGAAAATAGGCCAGGTTCGCGGATTGGACGCCATCGCGATGCTGATGGGTAGGTTCATGGTTCTCCCGGACGGGCAAAGTGTACCCCAGGGCTGACACGAGTCCGGGGGCTGCCATAGAATGAGCGTCCCCCGAGACCGGATAGCGCATGGCGGACCTGAGCAACTGGGCGTTTCCGCCCGAGATGCAGCCCAAAACCGAGGAAGCCCGATTCGACCTCGGAGCGGCGCTCGACTCGATGGTGCTGTTGCGCGCCGAGGTTCCCGAAGACGCCTTCACCGCCGGAATCCTCGGCACCGAGCGCATCGGCAACGGTGTCGTGATCCGGGACGACGGACTGGTTCTCACCATCGGCTACCTGATCACCGAAGCGACCACCCTCTGGCTGAACACGAACTCGGGCAAGGCGGTCGCGGCGACTCCCCTCGCGTACGATCAGTCGAGCGGATTCGGGCTGGTGCAACCTTTGGGCAAGCTGGACGCCCCGGCGCTCGCGCGCGGCACCGCCGCCTCGTGCCGCGTGGGTGACGACGTCGTCGTCGCGGGCCACGGCGGCCGCAGGCACGCCCTCAAGGCCAAGCTCATCGCCAAGCGGGAATTCGCCGGCTACTGGGAGTACGTGCTCGATGAAGCGCTGTTCACCGCGCCGGCCCATCCTCACTGGAGCGGCGCGGCTTTGATCAGCGGGGAAGGGCGCCTGCTCGGGATAGGCTCGCTCATGGTTCAGGAGGAACTGGGCGGACGGATCGTGCAAGGCAACATGATCGTGCCGATCGACCTGCTCGAACCGATCCTCGAGGAACTGCTGAAGCTCGGCCGCACCCAGCGAGCCGCGCGCCCCTGGCTCGGGCTGTACGCGACGGAAGTGAAAGGGCATGTCGTGGTCTCGGGGCTCGCGGACGGCGGCCCGGCGGAGCGCGCGGGAGTGCAGGCCGGCGACATCGTGATCGAAGTCGCGGGCGCGCGCGTCGGAGGACTGGCCGACCTGTTCCGGAAAATCTGGAGCGTCGGCGCAGCCGGCGTCGAAGTGCCCATGACCCTGGCGCGCGAGGGCTCGGTGTCCCGCCTTCGGGTACCCTCGGCGGACCGCCAGGATCTCCTCAAGAAGCCTTCCTTGCACTGAGGCCGGCCGGGCAACCTAGTCCGGGTTCGCGGGTCCAATAGCGACGAGGGAGTCCCATTCCGCCTGCGCCAAGGAGCACCTGCGGTGGAGAACCGGCAGCATGAGCTGATGCGCCAGCAGATGATCGCCGAGGTGGTGGCGGACGCGGTGTTTCTCACCCAGCGGCTCGGCAAGTCCGCCCTCGATGCGCGCGTCATCGAGGTGATGGGCAGGACTCCGCGGCACGAATTCGTCCCGGTCGAGCTGCAGGCCTACTCGTACATCAATTCGCCGCTGCCCGTCGGCTACGGCAAGACCGTGTCCCAGCCTTTCATCGTCGCGCTCATGACCGATCTGCTCGAGCCGCAAGCCGGCGACACGGTGCTCGAGGTCGGCGCCGGCGTCGGCTACCAGGCGGCGATCCTCTCGGAGCTGGTGAAGCAGGTCTACAGCATCGACATCATCGAGGAGCTCGCGCGCGATACCCGGCGGCGCCTGGCGCGCCTCGGCTACCGCAACATCGAGATCGGGGTCGGCAACGGCTATTACGGCTGGGGCAAGCACGCTCCCTTCGACAAGATCATCGTCACCGCCGCGCCCGACCTGATCCCTGCGCCCCTGATCTCGCAGCTGAAAGCCGGCGGCAAAATGGTGATTCCGACGGGAATCCCCGACAGGCAGCAGCTGATGGTCCTGGAGAAATCCGCGGACGGCAGGCTCGCGACGCGCGAAGTGCTCCCCGTGCGATTCTCCGAGCTCGAGGAAGGCGAAGACACCGCCGGAGCGGCGTGACGACCGCTCGTTTCTACTTCTTCTTCGGCGCGAGCCCGTTGTAGAACACGCTGAAGCTCAGCGCCGCGGCCGCGATCGCGAATAGCGTTTTCTTCATGCCGCCTCCTTTTCGTCGTCCCAGGCCTTCTCCGGAAGCGGCAGGCCCGCGAGGTCTGCCGCCGTCAACCTGCGGTCGGGTTCGATGTCGAGCGACTCCAGGACCAGCATCAGCTGGCGCGTGTGCTGCGTCGGATGCCACACGGTCCGCTCGAGCACGATGTGCAGGGGTTGCTTGCCGAAGTAGGTGTTCATCGTCTTGGAGCAGCTGCGATCGGGAAAAGCCGCCCACCATTTCTGAAAGCGCGCCAGGACGCTCTCGCCGAAGCTCGCGATGGCCTCGCCCGTGCGCAGGGCCGGCGCCTCCTGCATGATCCGCTCGTAGGTCAGCTCGCGGCCGTCCTGCATCGACTCGAGAAACCCCTCCACGATCCGGAACACGTGGTGGCACAGCACGCGGATCGGCCGGTTGCGGTTGCGGAACGGCCGGTCGAGCCACTCGGGCGGGATCTGGCGGATGTAGCGGCACGCCGCGGGCAGCACGATCTCGAGCTTCTTCACCAGCTCTTCCGGACTCAAGCGTTCCTGCATCCGCACCTTCAGGTCCAGGAACTGGATGACGTCCCCGAGACTCTGGGCGAAAACGAACTTGCCGCCGCGCGAGACGACCGGGACGCTGCGCGCTCCGAGCTTGCGCAGCTCCTCCATGCCGGCGGCGTTGCCGTGCACGTTGATCGATTCGTAGTCCACGCCGCTGTTGGTGAGAAACTCCTTGGTCCGGAGGCAACTCGTGCACCCCGGTTGCCAGAAGACTTTGACGCGTTCGGTTTCGAGCATGTCGGAACTCCCGATCAAGCGTAAACACGAGGATAGCGCGCCTATTCCGCCAAAGCCACCCGCGTTCCGGATAGCAGACCGGCGCGTGCTACGATTCCCGCCCGAGGAGGAAGCATGAACAAACGCTGGATTCTCGCCGCTTCAGTCGCTGCGGCCGCTTCGGCCGCGCTAGCGCAGGATTTTCCCGCCCACCCCGTCAGGATCATCGTGCCCTGGCCGGCGAGCGGCAACGTGGACATCACGGCGCGCACCGTCGCGCCCGCTCTGTCGGAGGCGCTCGGCCAGCAAGTCATCGTCGAGAACCGCGCCGGCGCGGCGGGCAGGATAGGGACCACCGCCGTCGCCAAAGCGCCGGCCGACGGCTACGCGCTGCTGCTCGGCTCGAGCGGGACCATCACCGCCGGCCCCGCGGTGTTCAAGAACATCGGCTACGATCCGGTGAAGGATCTTCTCGCGATCGGGCCGATCCAGTCCGTGCCCATCGTGCTCACGGCGGCGCCGAAGACTCCGGTGTCGACCTACAGGGAGTTCGTCGCGCTCGCGAGTTCAAAAGCGGGCGGCCTCACCATCGCTTCCGCCGGCAGCGGCTCCTCGAACCACCTCGCGATCGAGCTGCTGATGCGCCAGGCGAACTTGAAGCTGGTGCACGTTCCCTACAAGGGCAGCGGCCCGGCGATCACCGACCTGCTCGGCAGCCAGGTCGAGACCATGATGGATCAGCTGACCGCTTCCATCGAGCACATCCGCAACGGCCGCCTCAAGGCGCTCGCGGTGAGCTCGAAGACCCGGTCTCCGCTGCTGCCGAACGTGCCGACGCTGGACGAGTCGGGGGTGCCCGGATACGAGGCGAGCACCTTCACGGGAATTTTCGCGCCGGCGGGCATTCCCGGCCCGGTGGCGGACAAGCTCACCGACGCGCTCCGCCGCGCGCTGTCGAACGAGGCGGTGCGCGAGCGCTACCGCTCGATGGGCGTCGACATCATGGACATGAGCCGCGCGGAATTCGCGGCGTACGTGCGCGCCGACTACGAGAAGTGGCGGATCATCGCGCGCGAGGGCAACATCGTCGTCGAATGATGCGCGCCCTCGTCGCGGCGGCCGCCGCAGCGGCGCTCTGCTCCGCCGCCATCGCCGCGGATCCGGCCACGGTCCGCGTCAACGCCTTCCCCAACGCCAAGGCGCTGCCGCTTCACGCCGGCCTAGCCCGGGGTTTCTTCGCGAAGCACGGCGTGGCGGTCGAGCTGTCCTTCACCGAGAACTCCACCGTCCAGCGCGAAGGCCTCGCGGCGGGCCGGTTCGACGTGGTGCACGCCGCGGTGGACAACGCCGTCGCCATGGCCGACGCGCGAAAGGACGTGGTGATCGTCACCGGCGGCGACAGCGGCATGAACGAGTTCTTCGTCCAGGCCGGCATCGGCTCGTTCGCCGATCTGCGCGGGCGCACCCTGGTCGTCGACGCTCCCAATACCGCCTACGCCATCCAGGCGAAGAAGATCCTGCTCAATCACGGGCTGAGAGAAGGCGCCGACTACCAGGTCGTGCCGGTCGGCCGCGGCGAGCTGCGCCTCAAGGCGATGGCGGAGAACAAGGGCTACGCCGCGGCCATCCTCAACTTGCCGTTTACGATCCAGGCGGAGCAGCTGGGGATGAAGAGCCTGGGAAACACCGTAGACATGCTCGGGCCCTACCAGGCGGGCGGCGCCTTTGCGCTGCGCGCCTGGGTCGCCTCAAATGCCGCGCTGCTCGAGCGCTATATCGCGGGCTACCTCGAATCGCTGCGCTGGGTGCGGCGGCCCGAGAACCGCGCCGCGAGCGTGGCGCTGCTGATGAGCAAGCTGGCAATCCCGCGCGACGTCGCCGAGCGCAGCTACGCGGTGCTCGTCGATCCGGTGCGCGGCTTCACCCCGGATGCGCGTTTCGACCTGGAGGGCTTTCGCAACCTGCTCGCCCTGCGCGCCGAGATCGAGGGCAAGGGCAGCGAGACTCGAGCGCCGGAGAGTTATCTCGACCTTTCATACCACCGCCGCGCGCTCGCGGCGCTGGGAAATTAGCTTTTTGCCGCCCTTCATCAGCAAGACAGCGAGCGCGTACCCCGCCGCCAGCGGATCGATCAGGGTGTCCCACAGGTTGCGCGATTCGTACACGCCGCCGAGCCAGGCGAGCGCGCCGGCGAGAACCACGAACACGACGAGCTTCAGTCCCGCCCACCACGCAAGCAGGGTCGCGAGAAGCAGCGCGGTGACGAAGGCCATCGACCCGTAGCCCAGCGCGTAAGGATCGAACGCCGTCCACCCCAGCGCGAACGGGTACAGGAACAGGGCCGCCCCCGCGACCAGCCCGAGCAGCGCATCGACCTCCCGGCGCTCGAACAGCGTGCGTCCGGTCAGCCGCGAGAAAAGCGCGCTCGCCGCCAGCGCGAGCGTCGGCGCGCTCAGGTCGCCGGTCGCGCCGCGCACAGTGCCCGCGATCGAAAGATCGCCGATCGGAACGAACACGGCGAGGGCCACAGCCAGCTCGACGACATAGCGGGCTTGCGCCGGAAAGGCCTGCAGACGGAGCACGCTTGCCGCCAGGGCGAGGCACAGCAGCCCGCAGCCCAGGAGCCCGACGAGATTCGTCATCGGCCGCCGCCCTCCAGCCAGGCGCGGTTGAAGACCACGTGCTTGATGCGCGAGCGGCCCCAGGTATAGAGAACGTGCACGTCGCCCGCCCGGTCCTGCATGATCCAGGGGTACGAGTACTCGGGGACCGGAGCGCGCGGCAGGAGCGCCTCGCCCTCGAGGTTGCGCGCCACGCGAAAGGTCTCGCCGAAGTCGCTCGAGAGCGCGAGCGACAGGCCTTCGCGGTTCTCCTCGGCGTTGTTGAACGCGAGGACCAGCGGACCGCCGGCGAGCAGCACGCCGGCCACCGCGGCGTTCGGATTGGGAAGGGCGGTCTTCACCGGCTCGCTCCAGTGCGCGCCCGCGTCGCGGGTGCGGATCATGAGGATGCGCGCGGGCGGGTCGCCCGCGTAGCGCATCAAGGCGAGCGCCTCGGTCTCGGAGCGCGGCACGACCACCGGCTGCAGGGAGGATTTCCCCCAGGAGAGGCGGGTCTTGCCGACGACACGGCCTTCGCCGTCCACGCGCAGCAGCTCGCCGAACTTTCCCAGGAACTCGTGATACGCGGGCAGCGCGAGGGTCCCGTCGGAGAGCAGCAGCGGCACGCCTTTCACCAGCGTGCTGATATTGAAAAACGGAGAAGCGACCAGGCGCCGCGGCGGGCCCCAGGTCTCGCCTTCGTCTTCCGAGACCATCAGGTTGATCGCGCTGCCGGCCCAGCCGCCCACCGAGACGCTCACGAAGAAAAGACACAAGCGCCCGCCGCGGTCGCGGCCGGCCACGGGATTGCCGAGTTTGCGGACGTGACGCTGGAGGCTGCGCTGCGCGAGCTCGCGCGTCATCACCGCGCGCTCCGGGCTCCAGCGTGCTTCTTTCGGAGAGTAGACCGAGGTATAGATCGCGACATCCGCCGCCCCTTCGCGCGTTCCCCCATACCAGAACGCGCGCAGCTTTCCGTCCTTGAGCTCGGCCGCGGTCGCGCTGTGGACCGACTGCGTGCTGCCGTTCGGGAGGAGCTGCGGCTGGTAGAGAGGCCTGGCGGATGCCGGAGCCGCGGCGCGGGGCGCGACGAAGCGCGCCGGCGGCGGTGCTTCGAGCGCGCGCAGGTAAAGGGCGGCGAACACCAGCGCGATCGTGGCGAGGCTGGTCCACTTGAGACGCGCGCTCACCGCCGCTCTTCTTTCCGCCGGGCTTCCGCGGCGTGAGGCCGGGCCGGATTGTGGTAGAGCAGGTATTTCGAGGTCTCGTAGAGCGCCTCCTGCAGGCGCTGCAGGTCCGCGAGCTTTTCCGGATAGCGCTGGTGCACGTCCTCGGCGCCCGTCTCGGAGCGGTAGCGGAACAGGCGCGGCCCGCCCGGATCGAGCCGGAAATAGAACTCGTCGTCGAGCACCCCGTTGAACCCGATCATCGAAAAATGCCGGTCGCCCGGGCCGAGGTTGAGCAGATCGCGGCCGAGCGCGGTGTTGAGATAGGGAACGCCGAGCAGTCCCAGGGACGTGGGGAGTGCGTCGGTCAGGCTGGCGGTGAAATCGACGCGGGCGCCTCCTTTCACCAGGCCGGGTGCGTAGATGACGCAAGGCACGTGATAGCCGGTCAGCAGCAACTCCTGCCAGGGCGTCTGCCGCGTGGAGGGATTGCCGTGGTCCCCGTACATGATGAAGACCGTGTTCTTGAAGGCGGGCGATTGCCTGACCTTCGCGAAAAAGGAGCCGAGCGAAAAATCGAGGTAGCGCATGCCGTTGTAGGCCGCGAGCCCGTCGAAACCGTTCTCCGCGAGCACCTTTGCGTCGACCTGGGCGAGCTCGAAGCCGGGGTGATCGTCGGGGATGCCGAAGGGCCGGTGATTTCCCGAGGTCTGGATGAACGCGAAGAAGGGCTTTTTCTCCTTGCCGAGCACCTGCTGTGCCTTGTCGAACAGGACGACGTCGGACACGCCCCAGCCGTCCACCTGCGGCGCGTCGTAGTCGCCCTCCTCGAAGACGTGCAGGCCCGGGATGTTGTGCGTGAACAGGCCGCGGATGTTGCCCCAGGTCGCGCTCCCCCCGAGAAAATAATACTTTTCGTATCCTTCGAGCGCGTTCACCAGCGTGTGCTGGTTCACGATCAATGGGTTGCGCGACGCCGTGGTGGTCGGGTTCACGTCCGGAACGCCGGTGAGCATCTCGAACACCGATCGCGGCGTCGGAACCTCCGGCACGAAGAAGTTGGTGAACAGCAGGCCCTGCTTCGCGATCGCGTCGAAGTAGGGCGTGGCGTTCAGGCGGTTGCCGAAGGTCCCCGACTTGAACGCGGCGAAGGATTCGAGGTGGATGACCACGAGGTTGTACCGGGCGGCGGGCTTCCGCGGCGGCGTCACGTAGCGCGCGAAGTCGAGCTTGCCCGGGTCCGGCCCTTTCACTCCGAGCAGCGCGGCCGTATACGCGTAGTGCTCGCGCACCTTGTCCGCGTCGTAGGGAAGGTTGCGGTTCTCCGCGGTGTCCGTGAGAAACAGCACCGGATTGAGAGCGAGCGCGGCGACCGCCTCGCTCGCGGAAAAATAGGCTTCGCTCCAGCGCAGCGGATAGCGTGACCACTTGCCCCAGATCCCCGCCACGACCAGCGCGGCGAGAGCGGCGATCGCCGCGCGCTTCGGCCATTTCGTGAAGGGATTCGAGGCCGGCGCCAGGCAGCGCCGCGCGGCGCGTCCCGCCACCCAGGCGTACGCGCCCGTGAGCAGCGCCAGTCCGAGCACGCCCGGCAGGATCGGATAGGTTTCCCAGGCCACCCGCGCCGCCACGCCCACCGGCGTCAGATGATCGACGAGGCTCGCGTTCAGGCGCACCCGCACCCAGGCGTAGTGTCCGAAATCCACGAAGTAGAGCAGCAGCACCAGGCACTGCGCGGCAGCGAGATAGGCCAGCCAGCCGACTCGCGCCGCGGGCCGCCGGGCCGGATCGAGGAAGGGGATCCACCCGAGGAGGGCGAGCGGCAGGCAAAGAAGGAGCGCCAGCCGCAAGTCGAATTTCGATCCCAGGTAAAACGCCCTGGCCAGGTCTTCCCAGGACGCCCCCGCGAGCGTTTCGCGAAACGCCACCCAGAACACCACCCGGAACGCCACCAACATGGCGAGGTCGATCGCGACGAGCGCGAGCAGGAAGCGCGCGAGCGCCGGGAGCCGGTTGAGCATCGCTGCTTTACGCGGCCTGCGCGGCCGCCTCGAGGTGCGACTTGAACCGCAGGATCCGCTCCAGCGTGTTCTCTCCGGTCTGCTGCGGCGGCATCACCTCCCACAGCTCGGACTGCGGCATCAGCTCTTTAAGCGCCCAGGCCGCCGACCGCGTGTGCCGGCCGTCCGCGCCCGACATGATCAGCGCCGGGATCTGGATCCGCATCAGCTCCTCGCCGCTCGCGCCGGAGGGCATGGTGTCGTTAAAGATCGCGTCGCGGCTGCGCGCGCAAATGTCGAGATACCGTCCGAGATCCTGCTTCAAAAGCTCGCTTGCGAATTCGGGATAGACCGCGGCGGGCGATCCCCACGGCCCGATCTCCGGGTCCAGCCAGAAATTCTCGCCGCGCGGAGCGCGCGCCACCACCGCGGGCAGGCCGTTCTCGCGCGCGAAATCCATGTGGCGCCGGAAAAAGCCGTGTCCCTTGCTCATCCACAGGTAGCCGCCCACCGGCCAATGCAGGATCAGTCCCTTGCACGCCGCCGGATGGCACACCGCAAAGGCGAGCGCGAGCGACGCGCCCATGCAGCTGCCGAGGACGATCGCGTCCTTCGCGCCGGCCAGATCGAGCAGCGCCTTGGCTTCGGCGACGTACACCTCCCAGCCGAGCGGCTCGACGCGCCCGCCGGAGAGGCCGCATTCGCGGCGATCGTAGGCGATGCAGGTGAAGTGCCGCGACAGGGCCGCGATCCCGTCCATCTGGCCGAAGGCTTCCTTGCCGCCCGCCGCGGTCCAGCGCGAGATCACCGAGCGCCATCCGCCCGGCGCGAACATCAGCAGGTGCGG
>Ga0137409_10001865_pt1 | contig 21078 bp, 24 predicted proteins | sample CZODoug1_16funga_FD_122059 | JGI IMG/M metagenome (GOLD analysis project Ga0137409, IMG submission 122059) | Vadose zone soil fungal communities from Angelo Coast Range Reserve, California, USA - CZODoug1_16fungal (Hybrid Assembly) | ecosystem: Environmental > Terrestrial > Soil > Vadose zone... | reverse complement strand
ACGCAGCTTGCGTATGAGCACTTCGGGATCACGCCGAATCGGCGGCAGAGCTCTCTGTTCTGATCGCGAGACGCGCGCGCCCCTGAAGAGTTCACGTGGGCCGTCCCTACGGAACTTGATCTCTATTGTCGGCGTACCCCGCGCTAAAGCGCGGGGCTAAGTTAGGCCGCCCCTACGGGGCTGGGAACCGGTCAGTGAATTGGCTGCTTCGATTGCTGGTAGCCCGGTTGACTTCTGCTCTGCGAATCTGTGTTAATCAGCGATCGTTAATTAGTGCGGTGGAAACGCGTGTTGCCCCGTTCCCCCCGTCCCGGAGGATTCATGCGCGATGTGATCGCCACCGATCAAGCCCCCAAGGCGATCGGTCCCTACTCGCAGGCTATTCGTGCGGCGGGGCTCGTCTTTACCTCGGGACAGGTCGCGATTGATCCGGCGACGCAGCAGGTCATTGCGGGAGACATCGTTGCCCAAACTGATCGCGTGCTCAAGAACCTCTCTGCGGTGTTGCAGGCCGCCGGCACCAGATTGGACAAGGCTGTCCGCTGCACAGTCTTCCTCAAGAATATGGGAGACTTCGCGGCCATGAATGAAGTTTACGGGCGATATTTCACCCATGCTCCGCCGGCGCGCACGACGGTGGAGGCAGCTCGGCTTCCCAAGGATGTGCTGGTCGAGATTGATGTGATCGCGCTGGGGTAAAGAAGAAGTCAGAGGTTAGAGGTCAAATTGCAGAAGTAAAAGCCAGGAGGCCGGGAAAGGAATCATGAAATCATTTTTTGTAACAGCTGCTTTATCGGGACTGGCAACTCTGGCCGTCGCGCAAACCGCCAGTGCCCCCAAGAAGACGACCCCGGCGCACAAGCCGGCGGCGCGTCCTGCGACCGCAGGGCCGACGAAGGTCACGGGGGAAGGGTCCAAGACCCCGAGTGGCTTACAGTACTGGGACATCAAGATCGGCACCGGCGCAGAGGCGCACAGCGGCCAGCACGTCAAAGTCGACTACACCGGCTGGCTCACCAATGGGAAGAAGTTCGACAGCTCAGTAGGGACGGGACGTCCATTTGAGTTCCTGATCGGGGCCGGACAGGTTATCAAGGGATGGGACGAGGGTGTCGCCGGCATGAAGGTCGGCGGAAAGCGGCAACTGCGGATTCCGGGGAATCTTGCTTATGGCAAGGCGGGTTATCCGGGACTCATTCCGCCGGATGCAACTCTGATCTTCGATGTGGTCCTGGTGGGCGTGCGCTAGCTTTCGCTGGCTCCTTGGGGTAACCTAGGCCTTGACGACCTTGCCGCTGCGCAGGCAGGACGTACAGACCCGCATGCGCCTGGTGGCAGCTCCTACCTTGGCATGCACGGGGCGCAGGTTGACGTTCCAGCGACGTTTGGTGACGTTGTGGGCGTGGCTAATGTTGTTTCCGAACTGCGGCCCCTTGCCGCAGATTTCACAGACTCGTGCCATAACTCCTGATTCCTTTGGGGCTTGATGCCGAAAGACTGATTTTACAGGAAATTGGACGGATTCGCTAGTTTGGGGGGAATCACAGCGCGACAGTCTGTCGAGCTTCGCTCGACTGAACAGCCGAGGGCCGCGGCCCCGACGTAGTTTTGGTGATCCGTTCTACTTGCTCAACTCCTTCTTCACCGCCTCGCTGACCACTTTCCCGTCCACCCGCATCCCGGCAGCGGCAAAGCGCGCCATGGCTGCTTTCATCACGTTACCCATGTCTTTCATGCTGGGTGTGGGAGTCATCTCTGCGATGGCGGCGCGGACTCCGGCGACGATCTCTTCTTCGCCGGCAGACTTCGGCAGATAGGTCTCGATCAGCTTAATCTCGGCGGCTTCCTTGTCGGCCATCTCTTGGCGTCCGCCCTTGGTGAATTGTTCGACGGAATCCTTACGCTGTTTGATAAGCGTCGAGAGAACCTGCTGCGATTCCTTGTCGTCCAGCGGGGCCATCTTGTCGATTTCGCGATTCTTCAGCGCAGTCTTGACCATTCGCAAAGTGGAGAGACGGTGCTCGTCTCGGGACTTCATCGCGGTGACGATATCTTTCTGGATCTGATCGATGAGCGGCATGGTCGGAATTATAGAACTTCAAGAGCTTGGTACACAGTCAACAGGCTGCCGATAAAGATCCAAAGGACGAACACGGGCTAAGGCAGCGGGGAAGAATGGATCAGTCGCTCACTGGGCTATTTCATTGGCAGTTCTGGGTGGGACAGGCGGGGCTCAAGGGGTTATCGTCCTGGAGCAGCACCCAGGTGGTGATGCCGCCTACGATGGCGATCCCAGTGTAAAGAGCGCTGGGGGAGCTGAGGATTCCACCGCCCGCGGCTGTGGTCGCTCCCGGACGTTTCTTTGGGTTCTTCTTTGCCGCCACCTCGCAACCGTCGTCGCGTGTGGTTTGCTGACCTTCCGAAACCGTCTTCGATCCCTCGTGGTCTTCGACGATCACGTCGCCTTTCATGGCAATGACCGCCACGCGCCTATCGTTATGGGTAAATTGATATTGAGTTGGCGCAATGTTTGCGGGTCTCGCCTTCACCTCGCACGCATGGGCGGCAAAGCCTGACTGAGTGCTCACTCGAACCGACCCACGATCAACTCCTACGGAAGATCCTTCGTACTTCACGAGAGAATCCGAAAGCACCATGACCGACGATCCGTTGGTGTCGATGTTCGCGGAAGAGTCCTGCTTGGTTTGGAGCATGTCTCCCGAGGACACAGCGATGGATTTCGGTACTTCTGTGCCATTGACCCATGCCGTGCCATTGACGTGCACCATCCCGGAGGCCGAGTCCTGGCCCAACAATTGAGCGGGAACCAGCAACGTTAGTACGATACTCACAACTGACCGAAGCAGAATCTGTGACATGGTCGAACTCCACGTTGCAATCTTGATAGTTCAGGCCATCGTAGTGCGGCAGAAGGTTGCGGGGGAATGATCTTATTGGTACATCGAGGTATTATTCGCCGTTACTTTGGGCCTTCTACGGACCTCCTTAAGGCAAAGTGACGACAGTAGTCATTCCCCCACTCATGCAGGAGGATCCTTGGAACAAATCCGTTCCAGTGTTTGCACCCGGAATACCAGTGCAAACGGACTTTCAGAACTTAAAGAGCAGGCCCATGTGCATACCACCCGAGCTCTGCCCGTCTCTGAACCTACTTCCCGATACGACTTCGTAAAAATATACCCGGTGTTTAGTGATTGGAGACGGAAGTATGAAAGTCACAGTTAGTCCTTGAGAGCGGTCACCTGCAGACGGGCTGTTCTCTGGCCCATGCGGAGGGGAGTATAGGGCCGTTAAACGCATGCTGGTATCGCTCAGTATGAGATCCCGCCCACCGCCATACGACCAACCGCCGCTGGTCTTATTGTAGTTAGTAGTTGACAGCGCACCATACCCGTAATCTGCGCCGATCAGCCAAAGATTCGGCAGCCGAATGAATGCTTTGGCGCCAACGCTGCGCACATGTCCATGCGGATTATCGCCGGTGCCGTCGAAGACCTTCCGAGCAGCGTTGTAGGTGCCACGCGTTTCTAACGATATATACGGCAATTCGTACATCACGCCGCCTGTTATGGAAGCCGATGACGCCTGGAATCCGCCACCGTTCAGACTCAGAGCCGGCATTAGGTATGCGTGCGGGAAGCGGTCGAAGATCACTTCAGGATCGAGTTCCGTATGCTTGTCGAACCCTTTTTTGTCTTGAGCACACGCCAGCACCGAAACAGCAATAATTGTGAGTAAGAACTTCATTTGCGTCACTCCCGTAGTTGTTATCGGCGGGAGCCGCGCAATGCTTGACGACTACCATCCTCCGAGAAGAGGCACGATGGGTCGTGTTGACCCCTGATTCGGGTTCCGAAGGGTTCGGCTTTTTAACCGTGCGTTCGCGCGACATCGATGACAAAAAATCGCACGGCCATCTTCGGTTCCCAGACCTTAAGATAAGCAGAGCTAGGGGGAGGATTCACGATGTCCGCGAACGGAATTCAGTCCTTTGCGCGACGCGAAATCTTTACATACGCAGTACGATAAGGCCCTAATTCGTTCACGAGGGAATCACCCTCGTCTAATTCAAGGCTTGTTCCGTCGGCAAGGACCCACGAGGCGCGAAGGCAGACACCCACGGGTGTCTTTCGTTCTTCGCGTACGGTTGGCGGACCAAATCTTGTGGCAAACTGGTTGAACACGCCCGTCAAACTATTCATCCGCAAGGTTTTCATTCAGTTACCCCACATTCGCATAGCCAGACGAACGATTGGGCTAGGTAGCCTCGCGTTCTCTACGGAGAAATGTCTAGGACCACACAGTATTCCTTTTTTGGGAACTGCGTAGACAGGGGAATCATGATGGATCTGGCTCATCGGCGGTTGGCGAGCACAAACAGGCTTAAGCGGACCAAGACAAGAGCGCAGAGTACTGGACGATGGATTATGACGGCTGACCAGCGAACTTGCCCGTATTTCGGCAGCGATAAGCTCAACGACAGTTTGATTTCCCCCAATTTTTCGAATTTAGGACCGGGCCTAAACGTGCAATGTAGATTTCAATGTCAAACTCCGTCTTACTGGTAGAAGACGAAGCTCCATTGCGCGAATTATTTAGCCGCGCACTAGCCAAAGCTGGTTACAAGGTCTTCGTGGCCGACCACAGCGAAAGGGCTCTGGCGATTATCAGTGAGATCGACGGGGACCCTTTTGTTCTCTTGACGGATGTGGTGTTGCCGGGTATGAACGGGCACGAGCTTGCGAAGGCGATCCTTCGACTCCGGCCTTCGGCGAAAATTGGATTCATAACCGGGGGATTCGATCAACACAGAATAGGTCTCGGCAAGTGCCCGGATTGCCGGTGCATACTTCGCAAGCCGTTCACACCTTCCGCGTTAGCTCGTTTCGTCGCCGGGATTACGACCCAAGGCGCGTGCGAGGAATTGGCCGAATCATCGAGACTCCAACATTCGGATTTCGAACGGAATGCGAGGTAGCAGATCGTGAACTGGAGAAAACTATTGCATCCGAGGTTCACTACCGGCCTTTTCGGAGTATTAGTGATATTGATAGGGGTTTATCATCTGGCCATGAGACACGCTGTGAATTGAAATTTCGAAGTAAATGATTGCATCTGTTGCGATCAGCGCCGCTATCTCCCGGCAGCGCCTTTCCTCCACTGCAAGAGGATAATCGTTTACCACACCATATAAGACATGGAGACCGAGAGCCCGGCTCTTGGCTAAGGGAGATGCCGGTGCCGCGTGCTAGCAAACCACTTCTAACCCCAACGTACTCATCTTATCGGTCAACCGACTGCGGAAATGCCGACAGGCTGGTCGCTCAGCACAGTGATAGCATGCGCTTCTGCAGTGCCATGCGCACTTGGTTCTTATGGAAAGAGCACCACTGGTCTGCGGACAATGGAGCTGCGGTCCAGTTGGCGAAGAAGACCATTCGAGCAATGCAGCAAGACCGAAGGCACATGCTCAACGAGGCACAGGACCAAACTGGCGACTATGAACATCTGCGAGTACGTGCCGATGCCTTGGGAAAATGGGCCACACGTTCAGAATCGGCTTCTCGGATCATTGCCATGCTGAGGATGGCAGAATCGGATCCCCGCTTGTCGGTGGCGCCCGAGGACTTTGACAATGACCCGTGGCTGTTGAACCTGCGTAACGGCTCTGTTGATCTACATTCCGGATGCTTCAGAGAGAACCGACCTGAAGACTTGGCCACCAAGGTCGCTGGCGCGGAATATGCGGCCGGCAGCCAATGCCCGCAATGGAAACAATTCCTTGGCGAGGTGTTTCGACCAAATCCAGAAGTAATTCCGTTCCTGCAACGGGCGGTTGGTTACACTTTGACCGCCGAAACACGCGAGGAGTGTATTTTCGTTCTATCGGGCGACGGGCGCAATGGGAAGGGTGTCCTCGTAAACATTTTGCACGCACTTCTAGGTGAGTACGGCGGCATTGCTGAGGTGGAGACGTTCTTGGATTCCCACGGCTCCTCTATGAGAGAAGACATTGCCGACATGAGAGGCCGTCGCTTCGTGAGTGCCCAAGAACCGATGTTGGACAGCAGATTCGCCGAAGGAACTCTCAAGTGGTTATCAGGAGGAGACCGACTTAGAGCGCGGCGCCTGTACGAACACGCGCAAGAGTTTAATCCTTCACACAAACTATGGTTGGCTGTGAATCGTCTCCCACGACTCCGAGCCGACGACTCCGCCGCGTGGAACCGCATGCGGATAATTCCGTTCAACGTGTCGTTCGCCAGCAAGCCTAATCGGGAATTGAAAAGGGCGCTGCTTAGTGAGCTAAGCGGCATCCTGAATTGGGCCGTCGAGGGATGTCTTCTCTGGCAGCGGAACGGCCTGGGATCCATTGAGACTGTTATGAGAGCAACAGACTCTTGCCGCGAGGCTCAACGGGCACATGCATGAAGCTGTACAAGGTCAACTGGCAGACGCTTTTGGTGGAGCACTGTTATCTCGATATGACAGACGAATGCTACTTTACTGCCGATTACCGTAGCTATCGAGATTCAATAAAGCGGACGATATTGTCGCTGAAGCGTGGGCACGGTTGGGCGATTGCTCATTTGGCTCGGCAGCTAACGTTGGTCTTGCCTCGTGAATGGACGAATGCCTATACGTTCGTGCCGATGCCACCATCCTCGGGCAGCACCAGCCCTTTGCATTCAATGGTCAGAGAGCTACGGCTCAAAGATACTCGAGAACTCATAACACAGATCTACGACACGCCTGCTTCCCACAATGGCTGGCGTCCGACGCCGGAACAGAGGGTGAGGTTGATTCGGTTGAACAATCTAGAGGTGGAACCAAAGCCGCAGGCAGTTGTAATCATTGATGATGTGCTCGCTACTGGATCCCATTTCCGCGCTGCGAAAATGATTGTTCGCGAGAGGTGGCCACAGATGCGCGTGATAGGCCTTTTCATAGCGCGGGTGTGCCATGAGCCGGGAAGAGGCACGGGTAGGTCGGCGCAACTAGCCCAAAATCGAACTCTTCCCTTACCGGTTGGCGTAACATCACCTCGCACTCACAACCGAACCGAAGGCCGCGGCCCTCAGCAACATCACCAACGAGATTCATAGGCATGACATCGCATCGGATTCGCACTAGAATTGAATCCAAGAGTGTGAAAATCCGATTAGATAACTCCGGTCCAAGGGCGTCATCATGAAGGCTAGACTTGTTGCAGCCGTGGCCTCCCTCGCTGTCATGGCGTGCATTACCGCAGGTCAAGGTGCGATGGCCTGGGGTCAGGACCGGGTTCCCATCCTGGTTGAATTGTTCACCTCCGAAGGGTGCTCCTCCTGTCCGCCGGCCGACACCTTCCTTCAGAAACTCGATGAGCAGCCCATCGCCGGAGCCGAGTTCGTTGTCTTGAGCGAACATGTCGACTACTGGAATCACGATGGATGGAGGGACCCGTACTCCTCCTCGGACCTCACTGATCGTCAAAGAAACTATGCGACCAGATTCCACCTTGAAAGTGTTTACACCCCCCAGATGGTGCTGGACGGAGGCAGGCAATTTTCAGGCAGCAACATTGACGAAGCGCAAAAAGTGATCGCAGAAGCGCTCCTCCAGCCCAAGATCGCTTTACGGATTTCGAATGTCACTCTCGAGCAAAATCGCTTGCGGGCGCACGTAGAGACTGCATCTCTGGTGTCTTCCTGTGGAGCGCGGGCCGCGGACGTTTACGTAGCCGTGGCTCTCAATCACGCGGAGTCCCAAGTACTTCGCGGCGAAAACGCGAATCGGCGTTTGACACATACCGCGGTGGTCAGGAAGCTCTTCAAGGTAGGGAAAATCAGATCGGGCGAGCAGTTCGTCCGCGACATTGAACTGAAAGTTGAGAGCGGCTCCGACCCTCACAACCTGAGGCTCGTGGCATTTCTGCAAGATCCAGATTCAGGAAAAATCGTAGGTGCAGTTACGAAAACTGCCGATGTGGCCTCACCTCACTGATGGGAACTAATTTCAGCTTGGCAGCGCTGCTGGTGATGACACTCCCTGAAGGAATACCGGTGTCACACCCCGAATCCGCACAGTACTCGGCCAATCGAGCGGCCTTCAGGTAAAATGTTGCTACCGGAGGTTTGTGCCCCTATGCGCCGACGTGTGCTGACGCTATCGTCCGTGTTTGTGCTGGTCACACTATTGTCGGCGCCGTGGTTGCGGTCGGACGACCAAGGGGTTCCGCATTACAATGCCGCGCCGGCCAAGGGCGACAAGCTGGAGCCGATCCTGACCAAAGATCAGCTCTGGGGAGAGAATGCCCAGTTTCCGTATCAGACGCATGCCTATGAACTGGCGGCGAAGATTCCCAACGAAATTCATCAGCAGCCCTGTTACTGCTATTGCGACCGCGGCATGGGCCACAACAGCTTGCACAGCTGCTTTTCCGGCACCCACGGCGCGCAATGCGGAACTTGCCTGAAGGAGCTTTACTACACCTACCAGATGCACAAGCAGGGCAAGACCGCGCAGCAGATTCGCGCCGGGATTATCAAAGGCGACTGGAAGCAGATCGACTTGCAGACAGCCGCCAGCATCAATTGATCGTGTTCTTCTACTTTATTGACGAGGCGGTTTAATGGCACCGAAGCTCATTGCAAAGAAGCAAGTGGCCGAAGATCCACACCATACCCAGGCAGTACAGAACTACGAACTCGGCGTTCGGGCTCTTCAGGAACACAAGTTTGAAAAGGCCAAGGGACACCTGCAAAAGGTGCTGGCCGGACCGAACAAGTCCCTGCTGGACCGCGCGAAGGTGCACCTTCAGACTTGCGACCAACGTCTGGAAAAACCGGCGCTCCAGTTCAAAACGTCCGAGGAGCACTTCGACTTCGCGGTCTCGCTCATCAACACGGGCGACTATGTCACGGCACGCGAACACCTAGACAAGCTCCTGAAGCAGCAGCCGAAGGCGGACTACGTTCTGTACGGACTGGCCGCTCTCAGTTGCCTGACTGGACACGTTGAGGAAGCTCTGAAGACTCTCGACGAGGCGATCCATGTGAGTCCGGCTCTACGTTTTCAGGCTCGGAACGATTCCGATTTTCAGAACCTGGCGGAAGATCCGCGTTTTACCGAACTGCTGTATCCGGATCCGGGAGCGGAAGCCATACCGGAAGAAGAAATGAACACCTACTAACCGGGTGCTGCATTGTCTTGCAGCCGCGCATGAATTCATCCGACAAGAGCAAGGCTGGTCCGCGCGACTTGCGAGTCGTCGCGATCGGCGGCGGCACCGGCCTCTCCACCCTGCTCAAGGGCCTGAAGCGCTATGTACTGACGCCGGCGCTCGACGCCACTGGCCAGAACACGATTCGGGAACTCTGTGGCGTGGTCACCGTGAGCGACGATGGCGGATCCAGCGGACGGCTGCGCAAAGAGTTCAACATGCTGCCGCCAGGCGACATCCGGAATTGCATCGTCGCCCTTTCCGAAGACGAAGCACTGTTGTCGAAACTGTTCCAGCATCGTTTCCAAAAAGGGTCCGGGCTCGAGGGCCACAGCTTCGGAAATCTGTTTCTAGCCGCGTTGACCTCGATCACGGGAGACTTCGCGGAGGCGGTGCGCCTTTCTTCCGAGATTCTACTGACGCGCGGACATATCTATCCGGCCACGGGCTCGAGCGTGGAACTCGAAACGCTGATGGAAGACGGAACGCGGGTGCGCGGGGAAACGCAGATCACCGCCAGCAAAGGCAAGATCCGCGAACTTTTTCTTGTGCCTCCGGATGTGGATCCCCTCCCCCAGACCCTGGAAGCGATCGCGACCGCGGACCTGATCACGGTCGGGCCTGGATCCCTGTTTACCAGCCTCATTCCCAACCTGCTCGTTCGCGGGATCGCCAAAGGCATCGTCGAATCCCAGGCCGTAAAAGTATTTGTGTGCAATCTGATGACGCAGGCGAACGAAAGTCTTGGTTTGACCGCGGCCGACCACATCCGCGCCGTCAACACGCACGCCGGCGCTCAGCTTTTCGACTACGCGCTCATTAACCAGAAGCAGGCGTCGCCGGAAATGCAAGCCAAGTATGCGTTGGAAGGGGCGTCGCAGATCGTGGCCGATCTGGATGCGATTGAAGCTATAAGCGTGTGCCCGCTGCTGGGGGATTATCTCGATGAAGGCGAGGTGGCGCGCCACGCTACCGAGCGCGTCGCAATTGACTTGATGGCGCTGATGGCACAGGCTCCGGACCGGCAGGCGGCTTCGCGTCCATGACACTTGTGGAAGAGCCGGCCTAAAGACCTGGGCTTTTACCCTTCTGACGCGGCCCTGAAGGGCGGTCTTCCGCGGTGCACGGACAGTAGTCGCTAGAACGGGATGTTATAAACAAAGTGCATGCACAATCCACCACATCCCGGCTTGGTCCTGCGCGAGTATTTAGGGAAAATGACGATTTCGTCTGTCGCGGCATGCTTGTCCACCAGTCCGGCCAATTTAGCGCGAGTGCTCCACGGTAAGGCCCCCATCCCCGCTGACATGGCTCAGCGGCTGACCGAGACTTTGGGCACATCCTCCGCGCTGTGGTTGAATATGCAATCCCGTTACGACCTCTGGCGTGTCAACAATGGCGAAACCATCAGCTAAGAAATCATCACCCATAAAAGCTTTGCCGCCTCGCGTGGCAATTGCGATCATGGCCGCCGGGAAAGGCACACGGCTGAAATCGCGGCATCCCAAAGTTCTGCACGAAGTTGGCGGCAAACCGATTCTGGCGCATGTGATTGCGACTGCGACTCAGGTCGTGCCGCCAAAAGATATTTTCATAATCATTGGCCACGAAGCGGATCAAGTGCGCGCGGCGGTCGCCTCAACCGGAGTGCAGTTCGTCGTACAGGTCGAACAGCGTGGCACTGGACACGCTCTCATGGTCGCCCAGGAAGCACTTGCTCCCTACGATCAGGTGATTGTCCTATCCGGCGACGCTCCCTTGATCACACCTGAGACGATCCAGAAGCTCAGCGCCTTCCACTCGGCCCAACATGCCGCCATGACTCTGCTCAGTGCCGATCTCGACGACCCCTCGGGCTATGGGCGAGTGATCCGCAAGAGTGCCAAAGGATCCGACGTGCGCGCCATCGTGGAAGACAAGGCGGCCAGCGCGCAGCAGAAGAAGATTCGCGAGATCAACTCCGGGGTCTACGTCTTTTCAGTGCCTGCTCTCTGCGAACATATCGGCGGGCTTACGACTCACAACGCGCATCACGAGTACTACCTCACAGATATGGCTGCGGTCCTGGGCCGAGCGCGCCAGAAAGTAGTCGTGACCAAAACTCCAAATCCACCAGAAGTACTCGGCAGCAATAAGCGGTCGGAAATCGTGGATCTCGACGCCAGAATGCGCCTGGCGAAATGTCATCAGCTAATGGAAGAAGGGGTGACGATCTTTTGTCCGCAGACTTGCGTCATCGACAGCGATGTAGAGATTGGCCCGGACACTGTCATTGAGCCCTTCGTACAATTGCGAGGCAACACAAAGATCGGCTCCGACTGCCGCATTCGTTCCTACAGCGTGATCACTAACACCGAGATCGGCGATGGCGTAGTCGTTCTGCCCGGCTGTATCATGGACGATTCCCGCATCGCACAGAAGGCAACGGTCGGGCCGTACTCGCGTCTCCGCCCTGGCAGCGATATCGGAGAAGAAGCGCACCTGGGAAATTTCGTCGAGACCAAGAAGCTCAAGATGGGCAAGGGTTCCAAGGCCAATCACCTGACTTACCTCGGCGACACCGAAATCGGCGAAGGTGTGAACGTGGGAGCAGGCACGATTACGTGTAACTACGATGGCGTCCATAAACACAAGACCGTGATCGAGGATGGCGTGTTCGTCGGCAGCGACTCGACGTTAGTGGCACCGGTGCGCATTGGGAAAGGCGCGTACATCGCGGCGGCCTCGTGCATCACCGAAGACGTTCCCGCCGACTCGCTCGCTCTGGGACGGTCGCGACAGACCGTGAAAGAGGGTTGGGCACGCGAGAAACGCGGCCGCCCGAAGACATTAGGACCGGAGTAGGTGTCTCCGGCAGCCGTAGATATCTGAGTATCATTCACGCCTACACCAGAAATGTTCACATGCAGTTAACTTGACTTGACCCTTGTTGGCGGGGATAATCACGCTGTTCTATCACCCTCCCCTTCCGGCAGTTGGCCTCATTTTTCGAACATGGAGACCTCCATGAAGCTCATCGGTTCCCTCTGTTTGCTCCTGGTTGCAGCTGTCCCACTTAACGCTCAGTCCCGCGCCAATCGGCGGGTACCAGGGTCATCCACCGAGATGTCACAGGCTCCTACGCGAGTTCAGAGCCGGGTGCTCGATACGTACGGCAAATTGCCGCTTGCCTTTGAAGCCAACCAGGGTCAGACCGACCCGCAGGTCAAATTCGTCTCGCGGGGTGCAGGATACAACTTATTTCTTACAGCTACTGAGGCGGTGCTGACTCTGCGTAGAGGTTCTCGGCAGGAACACAACTCTCGCACCACGAAACCTCTGCCGCTACCCGGTGAAAAATCTGCCGTGCTTCACATGAGACTGATGGGGGCCAACGCACAGGCGGGAGTGTTTGGTCAGGATGAATTACCCGGCAAGAGCAACTACTTCATCGGCAACGATCCCAAGAAATGGCGTGCTGGCGTTCCGCAGTATGCAAGAGTGCGGTACGTGGACGTCTACCCCGGTGTGGATCTGGTTTATTACGGCAATCAGCGGGAGATGGAGTATGACTTCGTGCTTCAACCTGGGGCAGATCCGGGCACGATTCGACTGGCAATCGAGGGCGCCTCTAAACTCCGCCTCGTCCAGGGCGACCTGGTGCTCAGCAGCGCGGGAGGGGATGTTCATTTGCGGTCTCCGAAGATTTACCAGGAGTCTCACGGAGTCCGGCGCGAGGTTCGCGGCGGCTACGTACTTCAGGGCAAAAACGAGGTGGGATTTCGTCTCGGTTCCTATGATCGGCGCCGGACGCTGATTATTGATCCGGTGCTCGCGTACTCGACCTATCTGGGAGGCAGCGGCGTCAACGGTGACCATGCTTCCGGCATCGCCGTGGATTCTGCGGGAAATGCCTACGTCACAGGGCAAACTTGCTCAGCCGACTTCCCAACTGGGAACAGCATTCAGGCATACGCTGGGAACTGCGATGTTTTTGTAACCAAGTTAAATCCTGATGGTAGTGCGCTCGTTTACTCGACCTTTCTCGGAGGCAGCGATAGTGAAGGTGCTGGAGGCATCGCTCTGGACGGGGCGGGTAACGTGTACGCCACTGGGGAGACATCCTCAACCGATTTCCCGTCCGTCAACGCGATCCAAAACACCTCTCATGGAAATGTCGATGGCTTTGTCACCAAAATAAATGGCACCGGGAATTTGCTTATTTATTCCACATACTTGGGTGGCCATGGCGACGACCAGGGCAGCGGAATTGCGGTGGACTCGGCGGGCAATGCCTGTGTGGTGGGGACCACGGAATCAGGAAACTTTCCAACCAAGAATGCCATCCAGCCCACGTTCGCAGGGGGAAACCGCGATGCGTTCGTGACGAAAATCAGTCCCGACGGCAGCGCATTTGTTTACTCTACCTACTTGGGCGGCAATGATGACGACTATGGCGCCGGCATTGCACTGGATGGCGCGGGCAATGCCTACATTGCCGGGAGCACTTTGTCGACCAACTTTCCCACCCGAAACCCCATCCAGCCTGCCCTTAGCGGTGTCATCGATGCGTTTGTTACCGAGATCAATTCTGCTGGGAGCTTGCTAGTGTACTCTACCTACCTTGGCGGAAGCGGTTGGGACCAGGCTTTCGGCGTTGCTGCCGATGCAACAGGCAATGCCTACGTCACAGGAAATACCCAGTCAACCGACTTCCCCACGTCCAACGCCATCCAAAACAGCCTGGGCAGCAGCAAGCGGAACGCCTTCGTCAGTAAGATTAATCCCGCAGGCAGCGCCTTTGTTTACTCCACTTACCTCGGCGGGAACAATGATGAAGGGGGTTATGCCATTACCGCGGACGCGGCAGGCAGTGCTTTCGCCACTGGCGCAAGCGCCGATCCCGGTGGCGCCGAAAACATATTCGTCACGAACATCAACGCGGGCGGCAACGCGATTGTCTACTCCTCTGAACTCGGCGCGGGCTGCAACAACAACGTAGGTTCCAGCATTGCCGTGGATTTGGCGGATAGCGCCTATGTGGCCGGGTGGACATGCGCGAATAGTTTCCCTACAACTCCGTTCGCCTTTCAGAAGACCTTCAAAGGCGGAGCTTACACGAACGCAATCGTCGCTAAGGTTGCGAGCCAGACGTTTCTCACCAAGTCAGCAACGAAATTAGCCTTCACAGTCCAGATGATCGGGCACACCGGCCCGCCCAAGAAGATCACCCTGACGAACAGCGGATCCTACACGCTGACGATCAATCAGATTTCGCTCACGGGTACCAATGCGGGCGACTTCGCCCAAAGCAATACCTGCGGCTCGGCGCTCGCCGCCGGCGCGAGTTGCACAATTTCCGTGACCTTTACCCCTCTGGACAAAAACCAGCGGGTGGCGATGCTGGAAATCAGCGACTCCGATCCAGCCAGCCCCCAAGCGGTCTCATTGAGTGGAATCGGGACAGCGGTTTCACTTTCCGCGAAAAAACTGTCTTTCGGAAATCAGCCCGTGGGAACGACGAGTACCCCACAAAATGTCACGCTGACGAACGTAGGCAACACGCAGTTGAACTTCTTCGGTCTTACGATCGTCGGAAAGAGTCGCATGGACTTCTCGCAGACTAACAATTGCGGTGCGAGCATTGCTGCCCACACGAGTTGCACAATCACGGTGACGTTTACGCCGACCGTGGCCGGAACGCGGGGAGCAACGGTGAGAATCACCGACGACGGCGGCGGCAGCCCTCAGAAGGTACCCCTGACGGGAACAGGAACATAGCTGCGATTCACCCGCAGCCGCTGTCCAAGTTGGCGAGTTCAGATGGGAGAGGAGTTGCCTTGTCCAATTCTGGCTTGCTGCCCACTTTCCTGCGCTCAGTCCGACTGCACCGCTTCCGCCTGCATCTCGCCGTGCCCTTCGCCGCGCTGGATCAGCACGATTGCGCTAAGAATTACTGCCGTTGCAACTACAATTCGCAGGCTGATCGTCTCCGACGCCCACAACCATCCTACGATCACCGCCACCAGCGGATTGACAAACGTATGCGTCGCCACCAGTGTCGGCGAACAGTGTTGTAACAGCCAGGTGTAGGCGGTGAAAGCGATTACCGAACCGAACGTGATCAGGTAAGCGAGTCCGAGCCACGACCGCAGCGAAACCGCGCTCCAGTGGACAGCGGAGAACTCTCCTGAAACTTTTGCCGCGAGCAATAGCATCACGGCGCCGCATACCAGGGGTACGGCGGTGCGTCCGATGGGATCGCGGGGTAAACGCAGCCGCGGCGATATGCACACTCCCACCGCCCACGACGCCGCGCCTACCAGCACCGCAATCACACCAATCGTGAGAGAGCTGCGCGTGGTGAATTCGCGCGCTGTCAGGATACCGACACCAGCCAGGCCCATCAACAATCCCAAACCATTTTTCCAGTTGATGCGCTGCTGCCCCATGGCCGCGCCGAGCACCAGGATCCACAAGGGTTCACTCGCCACAAGCAGTGCGGCCAGTCCGGAAGACACATACTGCTCAGCCCAGTGCAGGGTGCCGTGACCCACCAGGAAGAACAAAGCGCCCAGAGCCGTGCCAGCGATCCAGTGTTCGCGTCGCGGACGAAATCCTCGCGACCAGGCGATGGCCAGCAGGATCAATCCTGCGGTGGTGTGCCGCAGGCCTACCGCAACTAAGGGCGGAATCGTCTCAATTGCGTAGCGAATGGCCAGATAGGTCGTGCCCCACACGACGTAGATCGCAAAGAACGCCAGGACCATCCAAAGTCGTGAGGGTTTAACGAGAGCGGTGGCCGTTGGCGAGTTTAAGGTTGCTATCGACATAACTTTCAATAATCAGTTTTACTGGTTATACCCTATCTCGCAACGCATAACCTGTCAACCGTGCATTGGACGGTTATAGTAGAATCTTGATGAGAGACCATTTGTGAAGTTTCAAATTATTGCGGGCGCGCTTTGTCTGGATTTCATTAATACCCTCGACAACCGTCCTGTACCCGCGCGGCGGCAGGAATTGCTGCAGTCTTACAACGATCTTGTCGAGTGGGCGATGCAAGCGGGAGCTTTGTCGCCTGCCCAGCGTAGTGCACTCCGGCGCTTAGCTGACTCTCATCCCAAAGATGCCGGAGCCGTTCGCGCCAAGGCGGTGGAACTTCGCGAGTGCCTGTATCGGATGGTGAGCGCGGTCGCACGGAATCGGAGGGCGTCAGAGGACGATCTGCGAACTCTCAACACCTACTTAGGAGAAGCGCTTTCGCACCTGGAACTGCGACCGGCACGCAGGGGATTCCGCTTGGCGTGGCCGGAGAATTCTCCCCGACTTGATTCGGTCCTATGGCCAATTGCGCGTTCAGCCAGCGACCTGTTAACCGGCGACGACCTTAAACACATTCAGGAGTGCGGCGTCGATACTTGCCGCTGGCTGTTTGTGGACCGAAGCAAAAACCATAGCCGTCGCTGGTGCAACATGAGAGTCTGCGGCAATCGAATCAAGGCCAGAAAGTTCTACCGCCGGCAGACCGCTATCAAGAACATTGGGTAGAGACGCGGCGTGCCGCGTCTCGGATGCGTATGAACAGGTCGTCTCCGACCGCCGAAAGAGACGCCCTCAAAATCCGCCGGAGGGAACTTCCACCCACGGCGAAAGAGACGCGGCGAGCCGCGTCTCTACGGATCGTTCTCTCGAGATGTGAACGCTACCGCGAAACCGCCGCAAACAATTCCGAGTGCAGCAGGGACTGGAATTTCTGGTCGTCGGTCTTGAAGTGCACTTGGAGGTTGGAGCTGTCGGAATCGACGGACGTGCTGTCGATGGCGGTCTTTTCAATCGGGGAGGCGTTCAGCTTTTTATAAAGCATTCCGGCCTTGACCAGCGACGAGAGCGTCGCCGCAGTCATCGAGTCCGAAGTCACCACGCTCAAGTCGAAGTTCACTCCGCTCTGGAAGTTCATGGTGTAGCGCGAAGCCAGGATGCGTTTCTTGAGGGTTTCGTAGTCAGCGATCTTGGAAGCGTCGCCCAGCGCCGAACGCATCATGGCCTGAGTTCCCTGCTGGTCGAGGATGCTCCACACTGGGGAGCCATCTACCGCTGCCATCTGCTCCGCCATCTGCGGATTCGAATCAAGCGTCGCGCGTTTGCCGTCGCGAGCATCGAGCGCGCTCTTCAAGGAAGCTGTCGTGCCGAACGCAAGAGTATTGTCGTCGAGGAACGTCATCACCAGGCCATCCGCCATAGGATAAAGCAACGTGGTCCCGTACTTGGTGGACATGATTTTCTTGAGTTTCATTCTCTTGAGGACAGCTTTCGCCGAGAACGATCCTTGCGCTACGCTGACCACCTGAAGCCCTTGCTTGCCCGAGCGAAACGAGGCGAAGGTAAGTTGATCGAGGTCGTGTTCAGCGTCGATTCCAATGCCTTTCAGGGCGGCCTCGAACTGCTTGAGGTTCTCCGGCAACACCTGCTGCTTGAGTGCCTGGGCGGTGGGCGAATCTTTGAGCGCGCGGTAATCGACGCCGATCAGCTGCTGAATTTCAGAAGGCACCATGGCGCGCGCCGAGGATGCGATTGGCATGGCGTAAGCGGCGGATGCACAGAGAAGCAACAAAGCGAGACAGCGATTCTTCATAAACGTCCTCGATAGGGTCTGCATGGTTGGATGCGATCTGCAATTTGTCGGTTAACGATCCAGGTATTATTTTAATGCGGAACCGACCGATGAAACCGGTACTAAAGTGTATATCTTGGGTCTGTCATTAGATCGATGGCGGCGGGTGGAACTTGCGCGGGAAATCGGTAGGATTCGCCAGAGCGACTCTTTACTAGAATATTACCCTTGTAAGGCCGCTGCTCTAGCTCTTGTTTGCTTGACGAACGCCTCGTCCTTCAGCGATTCCAGATTAATCTCCACATTTGCCAGAGCCCCGGTCAGAGCAGCCGTTGCCAACGCAATCGCGGTGTTCAGATCGGACTTCATGTTGGGATTAGTGATCGGTTTGAGTTTCTCGGCGATTTGCGACACCTCGACCGCGCGCTCGGCGACTCCTAGCGGGACGCTAGTGGCTTGCTTTAGGGCAGCATTGATCGCGCCGTCTCCATCGGTCGACTCTTTCGCCGCTTTGTAAGCCTTCATGACCAGGTTGTAGGACTCGGCGTCGGCGTCAATGGCAGCCTTGAGCTCTTCGCGAAGCTGACCCAGTCGCGCAATAGCCTCACTGAGCGGGGCTTCGTGCTGAAGATAAGCCTTCTTGCCGCGTGACATGGAAGCGACCATATTGGCGAGCCCGGCGGCCATGGCTCCGCTGGCGGCAGCGGCGCTGCCTCCGCCGGGAGTGGCAGTTGGAGCAGCGAGTTGCTCGATGAAGGGCTCGACGCCGGCGCGCAGCCCGCCGACAGCTATCTTGCCACTGATTAGGGCGGCGAGGCGGTTCTCCAGGATGAGCGACGAATCGAAATTCTCTACTTGCAGGAACCATTCCGCCGCCTGCTCGAGGGCCTTCTTCGGAATCAGTCCGACGATCTCGCTCGAAACCGGGATCACGCCGTAACGCGCCGCCTCGCGCTTCACATATTCGAACACGCGATGGATGGGCGTCTGCTCGAAGTCAGTGAGGTTCATCGAAACCTGCGCCAGACCGCGTACCAGGAATCCCGCGCCTTTGACGAAGCGCAACCCGCCACTCGAGAAGCGAACTGCCTTGGCAATTTTCTTGGCGATATCGACGTCGTTTGTGTTCAGGAAGACGTTGTAGGCAATCAGCGCTTTGCGTGCGCCGACAACGGTCGCACCTGCAGTCGGATGCACGCGCGGATCGCCGAAGTCAGGCTTGCGGGCCGGGTCGGTGGCAATCTCGTTGCGAATGCCTTCGAATTGGCCACGACGAATGTTTTCCAGATTCTGGCGCTCCGGAGTTGCCGCCGCTGCCTCGTAGAGATACACCGGAATCTGGTAGCGCTTCCAGATTTCCGCGCCGACGTGCTTCGCCATCGCAACACAATCTTCGATTGTGACGCCTTCAATCGGGATAAAGGGCACCACATCGGCCGCGCCCATGCGCGGGTGCGCGCCTTGGTGCTTGGTCAGGTCGATCAACTCCGAGGCCTTCCCTACCCCGCGAATCACCGCTTCCTGAATGGGCTCCCGCTCCCCCACCAGCGTGATCACGCAGCGGTTGTGGTCGGAATCCATCTCGCGGTCGAGCAGATAGACGCCGGGGATCTTCATGGCTTCTACAATGGCGTCGACTTTGGATTTATCGCGGCCTTCGGAAAAATTGGGTACACATTCGACAAGAGTGCTGGGCATACGCGAGAAGGATAATGGGATGCGACGGGTCCCGCAACTCTGCGATCTTTCCCCCGTGACCTCTGTGGCCCCTGTGGTTCAGGCTTTTCTTAACCACAGGGGTCCACAGAGGTCACAGAGGAAATCGCGATTTGACAACCTGCCACTCCCACAGGCAAATTGACTGGACGATGCCCCGTACGTCTCTCCTTTCCGGCCGCGGTTTTACTTGACGGTAGTCCCTCATAAAACGTCCGTTGGCCGTTTCCCAGAACTCTAGACTTAAGCTGAAACGAAAGGAAGCCGTTTATGCGTCGCTATTTGCTCGCGCTATTACTCGTATTGTCGTCGCTGTGCGCCACTGCTCAGAAAGAACGCCACTTCACGTTCCACTATTCATTCACGGTGAAAAATGTGACTCCGGGCGACCACGTGCGAGTCTGGATTCCGCTCGCCCACTCCGACAGTTCGCAGGATGTGAAGGTCGTCTCCACAACGGGGGACCTGCCGGTCAAGGAGGTTCGCCAGCCCGAGTACGGTAACCAGGTTCTATACGCTGAGACCGCTAAGGCGGACAAGGCCGAGTACAAGTTTTCGGTCGACTACGATGTCGTACGCCGGGAGCACATAGTGCTGGTTAACGGGAAACCAGTGCCTGACCTGAAAGCAGCCAGCGCACCCAAAGTCGAACTCGCACGCTTTCTCGAGGCGGATCGACTCGTGCCGGTCACGGGACTCCCAGCCGAACTGGCTGCTGAACAAACGAAGGGCGCGACTACGCAACTCGAAAAAGCCAAGGACATTTACGAGTACGTCTTCCGCACTATGAAATACGACAAGTCCGGTACCGGTTGGGGTCACGGAGACACTCTCTGGGCCTGCGATTCGAAGCATGGCAATTGCACCGACTTCCATTCCGTGTTTATTTCGATGGCTCGGTCGCAAAAGATTCCAGCCCGGTTCCAAATCGGATTCCCCCTGCCGGCCGATAAGACGTCAGCCGAAATCTCCGGCTACCATTGCTGGGCCGAGTTCTACGTCAATGACATCGGTTGGGTACCGGTGGATATCTCGGAGGCGTGGAAGCATCAAGACAAGCACGACTATTTCTTTGGCGCGCATGACGTGAATCGGGTGCAGTTTACGCAAGGACGCGATCTGAAACTCGCGCCCGCGCAGGACGGAGCACCGTTGAACTACTTCGTCTATCCCTATGTGGAGGTGGGAGGGAAGGAGTATCCCAACGTTTCGATTGCATTTTCGTTTGAAGAACCGGGCGCTCTCAATTCGTCGCACTAGCCTTCTGCGTCTACGATTTACTCTTTCAGGCAGGCTCCCGTTCGGTCCCGGAGGGACCACTGACAATAGCCCGCCGGTTTACTGGCGGGATTACGAATAGTGAAGCGGCGCAAGTGCCGGAGGCACGACTGGGACCGGGCTGCGGTCTGGCGGTATCAGTCGTCCCTGCCGGGACTTGCATCGCAAACGAATGCGATTTCTCCCGCGTTGAAACGCCGGGCTATTTTCAGATGTCCCTCTGGAGTCTGTGTCATAGCTGGGGATTGTTTTTTGTGAGCAGATG
>Ga0137409_10002189_pt1 | contig 21083 bp, 20 predicted proteins | sample CZODoug1_16funga_FD_122059 | JGI IMG/M metagenome (GOLD analysis project Ga0137409, IMG submission 122059) | Vadose zone soil fungal communities from Angelo Coast Range Reserve, California, USA - CZODoug1_16fungal (Hybrid Assembly) | ecosystem: Environmental > Terrestrial > Soil > Vadose zone... | reverse complement strand
CCCAGGATGGCGCCGGCCACGGCGATGTCCGCCGGGCAGTACCCGTCGAACCAGAAGTGATGCTCGGAGAGCCAGATCGAGTCAAAGCCCAGGGCTTCGGCCAGCTCGGCGTCCTCGAGCACGTCGCGGTAGAGCTTCACGTGATGATCCGGGCGCTGCGGAACCGACTGCATCCCGAAGATGCCGAGACCGAGCCTCACGGACGCGAGCCGATCCCGAGCAGCAACGCAGCAAGGGCCGCATCCTGTGTGCCGTTGCCCACGGACTTGTACACGGTGATGTCGTCTGCGCCGGTGCGGCCGGGCGCCACTCCGAGGACGACCTCGCCCAGCTCTCGCACCGAGGCGGCATCGATGAGCCCTGCGCGGATGGCGCCGACGATCTCACCGGACTCCTCGAGACACGTCGGTCGGTGATCGACGCGGATCGCGGCCGCGCGAGCGAGCAGCTGGGGCTCGACCTCCGAGGCCGCTGCGCTGCCGCTCCCGACCATGTCGATGTGCGTCCCTGGATCCACTGCCGCCGATGGGAAGAGCGCCGCGGTTGAGTTGGTGGCCGTGACGACGACGTGTGCTCCAGCCACAGCCTCATCTGCGTTCATGGCTTTCGCGCCGGCGTACTGTGCCGCCAGCGCACGCGCAGAGGCCTGGTTCCGGCCGACGACGCGTATCTCGGCGAACTCTCGCTCATGTGTCATCGCACGCAGGTGAGCCGCAGCCTGCGGACCGGTGCCGAAAACGGTCAGCACGGTCGCATCGGATCGTGCCAGCAGGCGGAGCGAGACGGCGCTGCAGGCCGCGGTTCTGGTCTCAGTTGCTGCTCGAGCATCGAGGGTCGCGAGCGGGCGACCAGTGCTGGATTCGAAAACTGTCAATGAGCCCTGGAGCCGCTCGAGACCGCGAGCTGGGTTTTGCGGCCGCACGTTGATCACTTTCACGCTGAGCAGATCGAGGTCGGGCAACGCGCCCGATATGAGGAAGGTTCCAGCTCCATCGCCAAGGTCGATGTGGGCGCGGACGGGCGCCACCGCCGCGCCACGCGAGACCATCGCGAGCGCGAGGGCCATGGCGTCGGCAACCTCTACCGGATCGAGGGCAAAGATCTCATCGCGAGTGAAGTGCCTATACACCTGCTTCCTCGCGGATGCCGGCCAGCGTCTCGAACAACTCCATCGACTCCTCGCCACGCGACACGGGAAACTCGAAGACGAGGTGCCCGACGCCAAGCTCCGCCATGCGCCTGAAGTCAGTGACCACCTCCTCCCGAAGGCCACGGAATGGAGTGCGGCCGGCGATCGAGAACTCATCCGTCTTCCATCCCTGCTCAGAGGGCGACTCGGTGATGCCAGTCCGGTCGCTTGCAACCTGGAGGCCGGTGCGCATCGCCACCTCCATCTCACGCATCTCGCGACCTTGCGCAGCCACTTCCGTGGCCAGCCTGTTGAGGGCGACCTCGAGCTCTTCGAACGTTTGCCCGTCACCTATCCACCCGTCGCCGAAGCGAGCTGCGCGCCGCAGAGCCGCTGTCGACGCGCCTCCGATCAGGACCGGCAGTCGTCGATTGGCATGAGGCCGCGGGGCAAAGTCAAAGCCGTCGAAGTCAAAGACCTCGCCATGAAACTCAGGCTGGTCTGCTTCCCAGCAAGCCCGCATCGCGGCGAGCGACTCGTCCGCGATTCGCGCGCGCCGGCTATGCGGGACGCCCATCAGATTGGATTCGCTCTCGAGCCAGCCCAGCCCGGCGCCGACGATGATCCTTCCACCGGACAGCTGATCCACTGTCGCCAGCATCTTGGCGAGCAGCAGTGGATGTCGGTACGGAACGATCAGGATCGCTGCGCCGATCTGCACCCGGCTGGTGATACCCGCAACGTAGGACATGACCGTGACAGCCTCGTAGATCGCAGGTCCGAATGACTCGACGCTTGCCGACGGAACGACTACGTGGTCGGTGACCCAGACCGAGTCGAAGCCAAGCGACTCGGTGAGCCGGGCAGCCCGGTGAATGTTTTCGGCCGACGCGAGTCCGCGATAGGTCGGGAGGACGACGCCCACCTTGACGCGTGTCTGGTTCACGCGAGCTGAAATCCGTAACGAAGCGGATCGCGAGAATCGATGCGAAAACGATGCTCACCGGTGATGAAGGCGGAGCCGGAGAGCTGAGGTATGAGCTCGCCGCCTCGATCGACAAGCCGTCCTCGAAAGAAAAGACCCAGCAGGTTCTCGCACTCCACCCACTGGTCGAGGCGTAGTTTGCGGGTCGAATGCAGCTGCGCCATGAGGGCGGAGAAGCACGAACCGCATGGCGAGCGATCCACCGAGTGGTCGCGGAAGACGACGAGGTCGCGATAGCGTCCGGCGGCAAGTTTCGAGTAGATGAGCGCCGAGACGACCTCACCCCAAGGGCCGAGCCGCCCTCTCGCCGCCGCCCACGCCTTCTGGGCCTGGGTCTTGATCTCCATCCCGGCATCGACCAGCGCGCGGAAGGCAGAGGCTTCCACATTGATTTCCAAATCGGCGCCGCGCACGATCGCGATCAGGTTGCCTCCGTAAGCAAGGTCGTACACGACCTCTTTGCCGGCCGCATGGGCCTTGAGCCCTGTCGCCACGCTGCGACTTGGTACTCCCTCCAGCTCGACCGCAGAGACCCGAGCCTTCGACCGCCGCAGGCGCACGCGCACCGGCGCGGCGGGTGTGTCGATAGTCAGCACTCCGTCCCGCGGCGGCTTCAAGCGGCCGGTCTCCACCAGCGCCGTCACGGCGCCGATGGTGCCGTGGACGCACATCTCGACAGCTCCGCCTCCGTCCATGAAGACAAGGCCCAGGTCGGCGGCCGGGTCGGCGGGAGGCACGACCACAGCGCCGAACATCACCAGGTGGCCGCGAGGCTCCCACATGAGGGCGCGGCGCAGGTCGCCGTGGCGGCGCAGCAGGTCGTGGGATCGATCTTTCAGCGTGCGGCCTCGAAGCTCGGGAAACCCACTGAGGACGATCCGGGTCGGCTCACCGAGCGTGTGCGTGTCGATTGTCTCGATCACCCGGCGAGTCATGCGCGGGCCGGGTGCGAAAGCTCATCCCGCACGGACTTCGCCACCTGGCCCCACAGCTGAGTCGCACGCTCCGCTCGCGCCGGGGCTTGGCCCGGGTAGTCGAGCCGCAGGACGAAATGGAGCCGGTCGCCGAACATGCGGTGGTACTCGAGCACCTGCTCCGCGACTTGCTTCGCGTTCCCCAGGATCAAGCGGTGGTTCGCGCGGTGGACCTCACGCACCGGTCGTCCCGCCCAGCGGTCGTACGTCTGCCTGAGATAGATGAAGCCGTCCCGCATCTCTTCCCAAGGATCGGAATCCTCGCTGATGAACCCATAGTTGAAAAAGGGCAGCTCCATCGTGGCGTGACCCGCGTAGGCGGCGTCGTAAAGCGCGACCAGGCGAGAGATCTCGTCGAGCGGAAGGGAGGGATCGATCATGTACCGCTTGCCCCGCTCGGCGGCGCGGACGGCGTCGCGATCGATCACGCCGTCCCCCGCCAGCATGATCGGCGGGCCGCCCGGAGTGAATGGAGCCGGAGTGATCATGAGCTGAGGTATGTCGTAAAAGCGTCCGTGGTGTGCAAACGGCCGGCCGGTGAAAGCTTTTTCCAGGATCTCCGCGACCTCGTCGAGCCGGGCCTCGTCGGTCTCGGGTTCGATGGCCATGCCGGCGAACTCTTCCGGGCGGTAGCCGGTCCCGAGACCGAGCACGAAGCGACCACCGCTTAGAAGGTCGGCGGCGATAGCGTCCTCCGCCAGCCTGATCGGGTTGTAGAACGAGGCGATCGCGACGCTCGTGCCGGCGATCAACCTGTTCGTCGCACCGAGGACGGCTGCGCAGACGGGGATCACCGCCGCCGCATAACCGTCTTCGGCGAAGTGGTGCTCGGCGATCCAGAAGGAGTCGAGGCCCACCTCTTCAGCGAGGCGAGCCTGGCGCAGCATGTCCTCATAGAGGCTGCGGTGGGTGCGCGGAGAATCAGGTGGTCTCTGCGCGCTGAACATGCCGATTCCAAACTTCATCACCAGGCGTCCCGGGGCGCGGTCGAGCGCTCCCCGCGCATGGACAGCGCGTAAACGCAGGCGGCGGCGATCGCCCCGACCATCAGGAGCGTGGTCGCAGTCATGGCGACCTGGATGCCGCGACGGTCCGCCACAGCGCCCGTGACCAGGGCGCCGGCGTTGCCCAGGCCGAGCCCGACGCCCATGATCAGGCTCGAGGCGGTGCCGACGAACGCCGGCAGCAGCCGCTGCGCGAGCGCCGTCACCTGGGCTTCAGACGCAAACATGAGCACCCCCGCGCCAACCATCCACGGCACCAGGAGTGGAGTGGGCAGCCATGGCACCGGCAACAGCCCGAGCAGGCCCGCGACAAGGGACACCAGCACCACCGGCGTGCTGCCGATGCGGTGCGCCACGGCGCCGCCGATGATGGCCCCGAGCGATCCAGAAAACAGAAAGGCTGCCAGGGCCACTGCTCCCAGTCCGAGGCTGCCAGTCCGGAAGACGACCAGCGTCGGCAGGAAGGTCAGGTAAGCCGTCAGCACCGCCGAGCGGAGGATCGAAACGACGAGCAACATGCCGAGGGGGAGGGCCACAGCGCGCACCGAAGCCGCTGCGGAGGCGCCTCCGGGCGGCCTCTGCAAGGGACGCATCCAGCTGGCGTAGGCGCGCAGAAAGAGCGCAGCCGCGATGACTGCCGGAATCACCGTCACGAGGGTCGCATGCGGACCGAACCTGTAGGAAAGGGGAACGATGAGCAGCGACATGATCCCGGTGCCCAATGACGCGCCGGTGAAAAACATCGCGATTCCCCATTCCTGGCTGCCCGCGCTGGCACGCGCAGCCTGCGCGACAGCCTGGGGGTGGAAGGCCGCGATGCCAATCCCTGAAATGAGCACCAGGGCGACCATCTGTATGTAGCTCGTCGCGAAACCCGTCAGTCCCATCCCTATGCCTGCGAGCAGAAGCCCGGCGGCCGCCATAGGAAAAAGCGGGTAGCGGTCGTGCGCGAAACCAAAAAGCGGCTGCGTGATGCTGGACGTCATCAGCAATAGCGTTGACAGGGCCCCGGCCTGCGCCAGGTTGATGTGCAGCAGTGTCACGAACAGAGGGAGCAGCGCGAAGAGCAGCGCCGCGTTGGAGTCGATCACGAGGTGGCCGAAGGTCATCAGCCACAGCCGCCAGCGAAGCCCGAAAAGCGAGCCTGGGGTGGGCAACGCGGGCGATGCGGTCAGAAAAGCAACCATCCTCCATCGACCACGAGCACGTGGCCGGTGACGTAGTCCGCTTCAGCCGAGCACAAGAAGAGCACCGGCCCGACCATGTCTTCGGGCTTACCCAGGCGGCCGAGGGGGATCTTGGCCGACGCCCTGGCCATCTTCTCCTCGGTATCCAGGACGCGCAAGGTGAGGTCGGTCATGATCGTCCCCGGCGCCACGGCGTTGACGTTGATGTTGTGCGGTGCCAGCTCGGCGGCGACCGAGACGGTGAGCTGGCGGACGCCGCCCTTGCTGATGTCGTAGGCGGTCTCCGGCGTGGAGGACGACACAAAGGCTGCTGTCGATGCAAAGTTCACGATCTTGCCGCGACGCTTGGGGATCATGACTCGCGCCGCCTCCTGAGTGGCAAAGAACATACCCTTGAGGTTGACGCCCAGCTGTTTGTCCCAATCGGCCTCGGTGTAGTCGATGAGCGGCTTGGCGATGCCGATGCCGGCGTTGTTGATGAGGATGTCGACGCCGCCGAATTCGGCGAGCGTCTCCTGGAAGAGCCGGCGGACATCGCTGACGCTGCTGATGTCGATCTTCGCAGCGAGCGCGCGCCCTCCCGCCTTCTGGATCGCTTGAACGACCTCTTTCGCCGCAGGCTCGTCAACCTCCGCCACAACGACGTTGGCTCCCTCGGACGCCAGCGCCATCGCGATCGCCCGGCCCATGCCCCGCCCGGCGCCCGTGACGATGGCCGTCTGGCCGTCAAATCTCCGAGCAGCGTTCACGCGTTGCATTCTATTGGCTAACGAGCGTTCGTTTATCAGCCCGTCCGGGTATATGATTTGCCGGCTCGCACGCCCTTTTGGAGGGGACATTGCTGGACAAGTATTTCGACCAATTGGCCGTGGGCGACGTGTTCGCCGGCACTCGCGGCCGCACCATCACCGAGACCGATATCGCATTGTTCAGCGCGGTCAGCGGCGACTGGAGTCCCCTGCACAATGACGCGGCGTACGCTGCCAACGGCCCGTTTGGAACACGCATCGCGCACGGCTTGCTGCTCGTCTCCATGATGACCGGGCTGGCCCCAATCTCAGGCCAGGCTGTGGTCGCCCTTTACGGCTTCGACCGGGTGCGCTTTGTGAACCCTGTCCTGCTCGGCGACACGATCACTTACACATCGAAGATCGCTGGGCTGCAGCCCAAGGGCGACGGGCGCGGCCTGGCCGACGTCGAGTTTCAGATCTGCAATCAACATCAGAATGTCTGCGTGGCCGGCACGATCAAGATCCTTCTCAACAAAACACCCAGTTCATGAACCCGGAGCGCCTCAGGCAGGCGCTCGCAGCGAAAAGCGTGCTGTTCGGCACCTGGGTGCAAACGCCGAGCCCGGAGGTCGTCGAAATCCTCGGCTGGTCGGGCTGGGACTTCGTCATCCTCGACCTCGAGCACGGCCCGTACGGGCCGGAAGGCTTGCCGCATTTGATCCGCGCCGCGGAGGCGTCGGAGGCGACGCCGTTCGTGCGCGTGCCGTTGAGCGCTCCGCAAGAGGTGGGCAAAGCGCTGGACCTCGGAGCCGCGGGCATCGTGATCCCTGGAGTCACGTCGGCCAAAGACGGCGTCGCGGCGGTGCGCCTGACGCGCTTTCCTCCGCATGGCAGCCGCGGATCTTCACCCTCGACCAGGCAGCTGCGCTACTCAGCCGTGCCATTCGCTTCTCTGACCGTGAAAGATGCACACCAGCCGCTGATCGTGCTGCAGGTTGAGGCGCGCCTGGCCACCTCCGACCTGGGCAGCATCCTTGAGATCGAGGGCCTCGACGTGGTGTTCATCGGACCTTACGACCTGTCGACCTCGCTCGGGCTGCCAGGACAGTTCGACCACCCGAAGGTCCGCGAGGCCATCGTTGAGATCGTCGAGCGGGCGGGTGAACGTGGCGTGGCGGTGGGCATCTGGGTGCCAGACGCGCCGTCTGCGCGCTTCTGGGTAGACCATGGAGTCAGGTTCGTGACTGTGAGCAACAACGAGCTGATGCTCTTCAAAGCCTCGTCGGACCTGAGGCACTCTTTAGAGCAGTAGGCATGGCTGAGACACGTTCGAGGATCCCACTCGCGCCGGTCTACGGGCAGGCCGAGATGCAGGCCGCTGGAGCCGCCGACCCAGAGCCGCCTGGACAGCCGCCGTTCACTCGCGGAATCACCCAGCGGATGTATGCGGAGCGGCCGTGGATCATGGGCCAGTACGCCGGCTTCGGATCAGCCGAGCAGACCAACTCGAGGTTCAAAGACCTTCTCAAGGCGGGCCAGACCGGATTTTCGGTCGCGCTGGATCTGCCGACCCAGCTCGGCCTCGACTCGGATCACCCACACGCCCGCGGAGAGGTGGGCAGGGTCGGAGTCGCCATCGATTCCCTCGCAGACATGGAAGCGCTGTTCGACGGAATCCCGCTTGAGAGCATCCGCCAGGTTCGAACCACAGCCAACTCGATAGGCCACCTGTGGCTGGCGCTCAATGTCGCGCTTGCCGAGAAGAAGGGACAGGACCCCAACGCAGTGCGGGTCCTCATCCAGAACGACGTCTTGAAGGAGTACATCGCGCGCGGCACACAGATCTATCCGCCTCGCGCGGGTCTTCGCATCGCCGCCGACGTGATCGAATACTGCGCCCGGCACCTCCCGAGCTGGACGCCGCTCTCCATGAGCGGCTACCACATTCGCGAAGCGGGCGCCAGTGCAGTCCAGGAGCTTGCATTCACGTTTGCGAACGGCATCGCCTACTGCGAGGCCGCGGTCGAGCGGGGGCTTACCGTGGACGACTTCGCGCCGTCGCTCTTCACGTTCCTCACCGCTGACATGGAGCTGCTCGAAGAGGTGGCGAAATATCGCGCGGCACGCCGGGTTTGGGACGGCATCATGGGTGGCCGCTTCCACGCCCAGAACCCCGACAGCCGCGCGCTGCGAATCTTCGCGTTCTCGGCCGGTTCCAACCTGACCGCGCAGCAGCCGTTGGTGAACGTGGTCCGCGTGACGTTGAACGCGCTGGCGGCCGTCCTCGGGGGGGTCCAGACGCTCCACACCTCCGCGTATGACGAAGCGCTCGGCGTTCCCACCGAAGAGGCGGCGACCCTTGCGCTCCGGACTCAGCAGGTGATCCTCGAGGAGACCGGCCTGACCAAGGTGGTCGATCCGCTTGGGGGCTCATACGCGATCGAAGCGCTGACTGCGGAGATCGAGCACCGCGTCCACGCCGAGATGAGCAAGATCGAGGAATTGGGCGGGGCGCTCGCGTGTATCGAGTCAGGTTGGTTCAAAGAGCAGATTGCTGCATCCGCATACCGGATCCAGACCGAGATCGACAGCGGTGAGCGCAAAGTCGTCGGCGTCAACTGCTACGTCGTCGAGGATGGCAGTCAAGGACCCACACCTTTTGCGATTGACGCATCGATCGAGGCAGGTCAGGTGGAAAGGCTGCGCCGGGTGCGCGAGAGGCGGAACGCACGTGACGTGCGCGATGCGCTTGTTCGCCTGGAGGGGGCGGCGCGGGACGGCTCATCCATCGTGCCTCCGACCATCGAGGCAGTGCGCGCGTACGCGACTGTGGGCGAGATCAGTGAGGCGCTTCGCGGCGTTCTCGGCTCCTATCAACCGGACGCAGTGATCTGAGGGTATGAGAGGGAACCCGGATGGTTCCCTCTCATCGCCCGGTCGCTTCGCGACGGGGACCCGGCCCTTCTTACCTTCCGACTTGTGTTTGACGATCGATAGGGCCGGCGCTCGCCCTCCGGTATACGGATGTGACTTGATTGAGAATCTGAAGCCAGACAAGGCCAGGAGACAAAGACACAAAGTCGCGACCGGGCCAAGCCCGGTCGCCCCGGCCACCCTAGAACCTATGAGATGGACTTCGGGCCTTAGCCGTCGACCTTCACGATGACGGCCTCACCTTCTCCGATTCCCCCGCAGAGCGTGGCGAGGCCGTAGTAGGGGCGCGAGTCGCCCGAGGCATGACGCCGGCGGCGAAGCTCATACATGAGGGTCATGATCATCCGCGCTCCCGTGGCGCCGGTTGGATGGCCTATGGCAATCGCGCCGCCGTTCACGTTGGTCTTCTCGCGAATCGCTTCGGCTTTCTTCTGATCGCGGCCCGCCATGATCAGAGTCGAGACGAGCGGCACCACCGCAAACGCCTCGTTGATCTCGATCAGGTCGATTTCGTCGATCGTGAGGCCCGCCTTGGCCAGTGACAGGCGAGCCGATTCAGCGGGGATCGAAGCGATCCTGTCCGGATGGCCGGACGCCATGGCCCACCCCAAGAGCGTGGCCAGAGGCTCCCTGCCCCGCCGTTTTGCCTCTTCCTGCGACATCAGCACCATGGCTGAGCTGCCTGTGCTCAGACCGGGCGCGTTGCCGGCAGTGACCGTTGGGCTGCCATAGATCGTGGGCAGCTTCGCCAGCTTCTCCAGGGCGACGTCCGCACGAGGCGATTCGTCATCCGCAAATGGGATCGGTTCACCGCGCTCTTGCGGCACCTGGATGGTCATCAGCTCATCATTGAAATTGCACGCCGCTTTGGCTTTGAAATAGAGCTCGTTGCTCCGGACCGCCCAGCGGTCCTGCTCTTCTCGGGTGATGCCGAACTCAACCCCTTCCTCACCGGCCTGGACAGCGCGCGGCTTGCCGGTCATCGGATCCGCGATGACAAGCTGATCTTTGAGGTTCACGTCGCCCAACCGGTGACCCCACCGAAAGTCGGTCAGGAAATATGGCACCCGGCTCATGTTCTCGGCACCGCCCGCAAGCGCCACCGCGACCTCACCAAGCCGGATTGAGCGCGAAGCCATGTTGACCGCGGCCATCGAGGAGCAGCAGGCGCGGTCCACCGTATACGCGACACGGTCGGTGGGTATGCCGGCCTCGATCAGCAGCTGGCGGGCGATGGATCGATCGGCTCCAGGCAAGTTGACGCCTGTCGCCACCTCTTCCACTTCTTCGGGTGTGATCCCTGCCCTGCGAATGGCCTCGGCGGCGACCAGGCCGCCAAGTTTTGGCAGCGTGAAGTCCTTCAACGCACCGCCGAATTTCCCGAAGGGGCTGCGGACGGCGCTGATGACGGCAACTTCCTCGCGGCTCACGGACACTTCTCCTTCACTAGATGACCCCTTCCGCCTTCAGCCGGCCGACCTCTGCCTCTGCATAACCCAGCACTTCCGTAAGGACTTCCGAGTTGTGCTCGCCCAAGAGCGGCGCCGGGCCGGTCAGCGGCTCGGTGCCGCCGGACAGCTTGGGGACAGGGCCGACCAGCTTGACCGTGCCGAGGATGGGATCGGGCACGTCGATCATGAGCCGCCTGGCTGCGACATGCGGGTCGTCGAAAATCTCCTTGGCGGTCTGGACGGGGCCGATTGGCAATCCAACTGCCAGCAGCTTCGACGTAGCGCCGGCTTTTGTCTGGTGGCGGAACCAGCCGCTGATGATCTCCCCGAGCCAACCAGACATGTTCTTTGCTCTTTCCGGACCTGAGCCGGCGCCCTCGTGACCCACCAGGTCGGGCCGTTCGATAGCCGAGCAGAACTTTGCCCAGTCGCCCTCGGTCGCGACGATCACGCCGATCCAACCGTCCTCGCACTCGAACGGCCCCCAGGGAGCCATGAAGAGCTCGCGCCCTCGTTCGAGAACCTGGTTGGTCAGTGAGTATGCGGTGACCGACCGTTCGGCCAGGCCGATGATCGTGTCGTACATCGAGATGTCTATGTACTGCCCGCGGCCCGTTTGGGCGCGCTGATAGAGAGCGAGCATGATCGCGTAAGCCGCGTTCATTCCGGACACGATGTCGCCCAGAGCCACGCCAAGCCAGGTGGGAGGGCCGCCGGCCTGACCGTTTGTGTTCATGAGGCCGCCCATCGCCTGCGCCACGATGTCGTATGCGGGCCGCTTGCTGTAAGGGCCTAGATAGCCGTCGAGGCTTCCGAAGCCGGAGATGCAGGCGTAAATCAGACCCGGGTTGCGCTCCGACAGCGCCTTGTAGCCGATGCCCATGTCGTCAAGCAGGCCTGGTCGGAAGTTCTCTACCACCACATCCGACCTGTCAGCCAGCTCACCGAACAGGCGGCGACCCTGTTCGGTCTTGAGGTTGAGCGTCACGCTCCGCTTGTTCCGATTGAACCGCAGGAAGTAGCCGCTCTGGGTTTCGCCCTTGTCGTTCTTGATCTTCGGAGCGCCACCGCGGGCGGTGTCGCCGCCTTCGGGACGTTCGACCTTGACGACGTCAGCTCCCTGGTCAGCCAACATCATCGTGCAGTAAGGGCCGGCGACCTGAACTTCGAAAGCCAGCACCCGAATTCCATCCAGGGGTTTGGGCGGTCGACTCATCCAGGCCGAATCATCGCAGCTACCGAAACTCGGGCAGAACACGCTTTCCGAGCAACCGCAAACCACGCTCGCGGTCCAGACCGAACGGCGCTCCGAACTCGACCCTGGATGCGCCGGCGTCGAAGATATCGCGGACCTGCCGGGCGACTTGCTCCGGCGTGCCTGAGAACGCAAATCGATCGAGGAGCTCGTCGGTGATCAAGCTGCCGGCGCCGCGGTCGTCGCCCACCTTCAAGAGGCGCCCTATCCGCTCGACCAGACCGCTCGGCACATCGGCTGTCGGGTCCAGCCTGGCGACGACCTCGAAGTACATCGCGACGGCCGAGCGAGCGCGTTCTCGAGCTGCGACACCGTCATCGTCCACCACCGTCACGGCGCCCAGCACGATACCTGTCGACCTTGAATCGCGACGGCGAGCCGCACCTTCCGCCAACCTCGACGTCATCAAAGGCACAAGGCGCGAGTTCGCGCTTCCGCCAACTTTGAGCTCATCCGCGATCTCGCCTGCCAGTCTCGCTGTTTGCTCACCCCAAGCCCCGATGAGGAGCGGGACTCGCCTGGGCGCGCCATTGCGCAGGCGAAAGCCCGGCTCGACGGTAAAGAGGTCCCCACCGTAACCCGAGTCATCACCGAAGAGGAGCATGCGAACCACCTCCGCGGCCTCCCTGATCGCACGCACCGGTCGGGGCTGCGCAACTCCAATCGATGCGAGCCACGCTCCCTTGGCCAGCCCGAGGTATGCCCTCCCGCCCGAGGCATCGTCAAGCGCCGCCACCTGCCCGGCGATCTCGACGGGGTGCATGGTGTAGGGGTTGAGGCAGGCGGCGCCGAGGCTCACCCGAGACGTCGCCGCGGCCAGCTCGAGCAAGGGTTGGAAGGGTGGCTGGTAGCCCAGGTCCGAGAACACCGAGACCACGTCGAATCCCAGCTGTTCGGCAAGATGCCCAAGGCGGCCGTACTCGGATGCCTGGCGATCCCCGCGCAAACCGATGCCAAAACGCACTGCGGTCACGTGAGCGCCTCGGTGGGGATCCTCCTCCGCCGGACGCGCTCGATCCGCATCACGAGCCTCTCGTCAGGATCTGGGCAAGCCACCAGCGAGTCCTTCTCCAGCCAGTCGCCGGCAGGCAGCTTCCGCTGTTTGGCGGCCAGCAGCGGCAGCGCCGCGGCGATGGCGAACATACAGAAAAAGCGCCCGTCGGGTATCCGGACCCGGCTTGAATCTGTCACCTCGAAGTAGTCGCCGACCGCCAGCCCGCACACGGACCGGCCTTCGATTCGTTCGACGGTGACCCGCAGGTCGTAAAGCACAGTGATCGCTCGCCGCCCAGCGGAAAACGAGCGTTCATTCATCGTGGAGTGGGCATATTATTGCAGCCCCGCTTCTGACGACTTTCGTGACCAGTTCCCGTTGGGAGACCGTTGAAGGAGGACACCGTGATGGTCGCAGCCAGAAGACCTGGGCCCAGGGTCGTGGCGAGCGTTGTGATTGCTGCGTTCGTGGTCTTGACCGCCTGCGGAGGTGGAAGCAGCACGACCGCCAACCACGTGCTCGTCGTCGACAAGTCCTTCGACATGAAGACAGCTGACCCGCAACGCGAGTTTGAGGTTTCAGGCGGGATTGTCGCCAAGGCGCTGTACAGCACGCTGCTCACTTTCAAAGGATCCGACTCCGCGACGCCGGTCCCCGCGGTGGCCAGTTCGTACAGTGGCTCGTCCGACGCGAAAACCTTCACGTTCAAGCTTCGAACCGACATCAAGTTCTCGGACGGCACGCCTTTGACCTCGGCCGACGTGCTCTTCTCTTTCAACCGGTTGATCAACATCAAAGGCAACCCGTCCTTCCTGCTCGACGGAATCACGGTGTCAGCTCCTGACAGCTCCACCGTCGTCCTGACCTCAAAAGCCGCGAACCCTGCGATTCCCTTCATCATCCCCAACCCGGCACTGGGCATCGTCAACTCCAAGGTTGTCAAGGCACACGGCGGCACCGACCAGCCAGGGGCCGACAAATCCGACACAGCCGAGACATTTCTCAACACCACATCGGCCGGCAGCGGCCCCTACACGCTCAAGTCCTTCAGCACCACCTCCGAGGTGGATCTGACGGCCAACCCGAGCTACTGGGGTCCCAAGCCCTTCTACAACACAGTGGTGGTGCGAAATATCCAGGCTCCCGCTCAGCTGATCAACATCCAGAAGGGCAGCAATGAGATCGCACTTGACCTCTCGCCCGACCAGGCGTCAACTCTGGGCAGCAGCAGCTCGCTCCAGATCAAAACACCCCCGGGCCCGAACGTCTTCTTCCTGTTCTCCAATAACAACCCCAAGATCTCGTCAACGACACCCAACAAGCACTTTCAGAACGCGATCCGCTACGGCCTCGACTACGCCTCGATCGTGCAGCTGGCGGGAGCGGGAGCGATCCAGACCCCGGGTGTGGTACCCAGCATGTTCCTCGGCGCCCTGCCGCAATCGGCCGCCGTCAAGCGCGACCTGACCAAGGCCAAGTCTGAGCTCGCGGCCTCCGGGATCGCGAACCCGACGGTCAATCTCGGGTTCCCCAGTGACTTCACCCTGAACGGCATCTCCTTCAGCACGCTCGCCCAGAAGGTCCAGGCGAACCTGACCGAGGTCGGGATCAAAGTCAACCTGACCGGCAGCCCGATCTCCACCGCCCTCGCCGACTATCGAGCCGGCACGGAGCAGCTCGGACTCTGGCTCTGGGGTCCCGACTATCCCGACCCCAACGACTACCTGGTCTTCCTGCCCGGCCAGCTGGTGGGCCTGCGCGCGGGCTGGGCTGCTGGAGCCAACCCGAGTCTCGAGGCGCTTGGTGTCCAGGCAGGATCGACCACGGACAACAACACGCGCAAACAACTTTTCCAGCAGATCCAGACCCAGCTCAACACAGACGGTCCGTTCTTCCCCTTGATTCAGCCGGGGCAGGTGGTGGTCGCGACCAAGGGCGTGACGGGCGCCGACTACAACCCGACCTGGACCCTTGACGTCAGCGGGGCCGGCGGCTAACTCGGAAACCCGGCCGGGACGGCGGCTCCGGCTGCCGTCCCGGCCCTTCGTCAGGTTCCTTGCCCGGCGCCTGGCCGCGCTCTTGCTGCTGGGGGTCGGCATCACCTTCGTCGCCTTCGTGCTGACCGAGTTGGTGCCAGGCGACCCTGCGGCTGCCAACCTGGGGCAGAGGGCGATCGCCGATCCGGCGGCGGTCCAGGCCTTCCGCGAGCACTACGGCCTGGACAAGCCGCTGCCTGTCCAGTACGCGGTGTACCTTCAGCACCTCGTCACCGGCGACCTCGGACAATCAGAGCAGAGCCACCGCCCGGTCCGGGCTGACCTCAGCGAGTACGTCCCGGCCACGGCCGAGCTGGCGGTGACTTCGATCCTGCTCGCTTTCGTCCTTGGTATCACGCTCGGCGTGGTGGCCGCGGTTCGCCGCAACCGGCTGACCGACCAGGTGCTGCGCGTCATCTCGCTCGGCGGGATCTCGATGCCGACCTTCTGGCTGGCCCTCGTCGCCCTTTACGTTTTCTTCTTCAAGCTTGGTTGGGTCCCTGGCAGCGGAAGGCTGGATCCGGGCGTGCTTCCCGCGCCACACGTGACGGGCCTCTACACGGTGGACGCGCTGCTGGCAGGGCAGCTCGACGTGCTGGGCACCGCCCTGCAGCACCTGATCCTGCCGGCTTTCGTGCTGGCCGCGTACAACGTCGGACTGCTCACACGATTCACGCGGTCGGCGGTGCTCGAGGTCATCAACAACGACTACGTCCAGGCCGCGCGCGCCAAGGGACTGCCCGAACGCACCGTGGTCTTGAGACACGTGTTGCGGGCGGCGCTGCCGCCGATCATCACCGTCGGCGGACTGGCTTTCGCGAACGTCATGACCGGCACAGTTCTGGTCGAGAGCATCTTCGCATGGCCCGGGATCGGACAGTATGCGTTTCACTCGGCGACGACGCTGGACCTGCCAGCCATCATGGGCGTGAGCCTGTTCGTCGCGATCGTCTACATCGTCGTCAACTTCGTCGTCGACATCCTGTACGGCGTCGTCGACCCGCGGATCCGGGTCACATGAGCGTGCAGCGGCTGCCGCTGCGGTTTCGCATCAGCCTGAGGCGAACCCCCGGCACGCTCGGCTCGGCGTGGACCCAGCCGCTCGCGATCGCCGGCATGATCCTCGCCGGAGCGTGGATCCTGATCGCGATCTTCGTGCCGCTGATCGCGCCTTATGACCCACTCGCTCAAAGCTCGCAGCTCGTCCTCGAGCCCAGCTCCGCTCACTGGTTCGGGACAGATGAGCTGGGCCGCGACGTTTTCAGCCGTGTCCTGTGGGGGTCGCGCCTCTCGCTTCCGCTCGCCTTCTTCCTGGTGGCGATGGCGGTCGCCGTGGGCGGAATCCTGGGCGGGATCGCGGGCTACTTCGGGGGATGGGTGGACGAGGTGATCATGCGCGCGACCGACCTCGTATTCGCTTTCCCGACCATCATCCTCGCGATGGCCGTGACGGCGGCGCTAGGGCCGAGCCTTCGCAACGCGGTGCTTGCGGTGCTGGTGGTCTTCTGGCCTTCTTATGCGCGCGTCGTCCGGGGCCTGGTGATGTCGCTTGGCCAGGCCGATTATGTGAGCGCCACGCGTCTCCTCGGCGCCTCGTCACGTCGCGCGCTGGTCGTCGACGTGCTGCCGAACGTCGCCGGGCCGGTGATGGTGCTCGCGACGCTGGATCTCGGAAACGCGGTGCTCCTGCTCGCCGGACTCTCGTTCCTCGGCCTGGGCGCACAGCCGCCGACGCCTGAGTGGGGCTCGATGGTCAACACAGGCACCCAGTACTTCGAGCGGTGGTGGATGGGCACCTTTCCCGGATTCGCGATTCTCTCCGTTGTGCTCGCCTTCAACTTCCTGGGCGACAGCCTTCGCGATGCCCTCGACCCCAGGTCGTCGTGGGCGGTGCAGGGGCGTGACCGGTGAGCAGCCTGCTCGAGGTCAAAGGCCTACGCGTTCGGCTGCCCACCACCTCGGGCCTGGTCACCGTGGTCGACGGCATCGATTACGAGGTCGAGCGAGGACAGGTCTTTGGCATCGCCGGGGAAAGTGGGAGCGGAAAGACGATCTCGGTGCTCGCCCTGCTCGGCCTGCTCCCAGACGGAGCCGAGGTCGAGGGCTCGGCCAGATTCGAAAACCAGGACCTGTTGACGCTCGGTCGCCGCTCCCTGCGTGAGATTCGCGGCAGGGAGATCGCGATGGTGTTCCAGGACCCGCTGACGTCGCTGCACCCGATGATGACTATCGAGCGTCAGCTCACCGAGCACGTGCGCTACCACCTGGGGCTTGACGGGACGAAGGCGCGTGTGCGGGCCGTGGAGCTTCTGCAACAGGTGCGCATCCCTGACCCGGCCGGCGCGCTCGGGGCCTACCCGCATCAGTTCAGCGGTGGGATGCGGCAACGGATCGCCATCGCGATCGCGCTGGCCTGCGGCCCGCGCCTCCTCATCGCCGACGAGCCGACGACCGCTCTCGACGTCACCGTGCAGGCCGGCATCCTGCGGCTTCTCGATGGGCTGCGCCGCCAGTCCGGGCTGTCCGTGATCATGATCACTCACGACCTTGGCGTGATGTCGTCGATCGCGGACTGGCTCAGCGTCATGTACGCGGGGCGGGTCATCGAATCCGGGCCCACGGCCGAGGTGCTGGCGCGACCTCGCCATCCATATACGGCCGGCCTGCTGGCCGCCCTGCCCCATCCCGAAGCGGCTGAGGACACACCGCTGGTCTCGATTTTCGGCGCCCCGCCCAGCCCATACGCGAGGCCGGCCGGCTGTGCCTTTCACCCGCGATGCACGTTCGCGATCGCCTCCTGTGCGACCGACGTCCCGGGTCTCCTCGACGTCGGCGACGGCCGCCGGCTCGCGTGTCCGGTGGACCCGTTGTTGGTGCGCGCTTGAGCCTGCTCGAGCTGCGCGAGGTGGAGGTCGAGTACCGTCGCGCCGGACGCAGCCCGGTGCGCGCGGTGGCCGGAGCGACGCTGTCCGTGGACGCCGGCCAGGTGGTGGGGCTGGTCGGCGAGACCGGCTGCGGAAAATCGTCGCTGGCACGCGCCGCGGTCGGCCTGCTAGCGCCAACCGCCGGGTCGGTGTGGTTCGAGGGCCGGCAGGTTCGCCCGCTGGGCCGGCGGGCGCGATCGCGCACCGACGCACGCCTCCAGATGGTTTTTCAAAACCCCTTCAGCTCGCTCAACCCGCGGCGCAGGGTCGGCGACCAGATCGCCGACGCAATGGCGATCCTCAACCTCGTGCCGGCCGGCAACCGGCGCGCTCGCGTCTCGGGTCTGCTGGAGCAGGTGGGGTTGCCCGCGGCGGCAGCCATGCGCTTTCCACACCAGTACAGCGGCGGCCAGCGGCAGCGCATCGCGATCGCGCGGGCGCTCGCGGCGGAACCGTCGGTGATCGTGCTCGACGAACCGCTCTCGTCCCTTGACGCGTCAGCCCAGGCACAGGTCGCCAACCTGCTGAAGGGGCTTGCCCGCGAGCTGCAGGTTGGCCTGCTCCTCATCTCACACGACCTTGCGATCGTTCGGCACGTCGCGGACACCGTCGCCGTCATGTACCTCGGATTGGTGGTCGAGACCGCGCCAACCCGACGTCTCTGGACCGCCCCACTGCATCCGTACACCGAGGCGCTGATCGAGGCCATACCACGGGCCGACGGAAGCGGATGGTTGCCGGAATCGCTTCCGGGCGAGGTCCCCGACCCGGCCCATCCGCCCGCGGGCTGCCGGTTCCATCCACGGTGTCCCTACGCGTTCGAGCGCTGCCGCACCGACTCGCCGCCGCTGGTCGAGATCGTGGACGGCCGGCACGTGGCGTGCTGGCTGCACGAGCGCGGCGACGCCGAGCGTCCGCCGTCACAGTTCGCGCGGCGAACCTCGGCGGTGGTCTCAGCCGGCGGCGACCAGATCCACCGGGTATGAGTTGAGCTTCCGGCCGCCCTTTTCTTCGCAAACGACGATATTTTCGATTCGGACGCCGACTTTGCCGTGCCACATGATCGACGGCTCGTCGGTGAACGTCATACCCACCTCGAGGGGGGTCTGGTCTTCCTCCGAGATGAAGGGCCGCTCGTGGACGTCCATGCCGATGCAGTGACCCATGCGGTGCCGGAAGTAGGGTCCGTATCCGGCCTCTTCGATTGGTCCGCGGCACGCCCGGTTGACCTCCGCCGCCGTCACTCCAGGCCTGGACGCCGCCTGCCCTGCCGCCTGCGCGTCGATCATCGCCTGGTGTGCGCGCCGGTATTCCGCAGTCGGCTCGCCGCAGAAGATCGTGCGTCCGAAGTCAGAGCAGTAACCCTCGAGCACAGCTCCGAAATCGAACAGGACGGATTCGCCTTCGCGGAGTGGCAGTCCACCGCGGTCATCGATCGACTCGCGTTCGTCAGCCATGCCCATCGAGAAGATGTGCGTCGTGAACGACGGCGCACGCGAGCCGCGCGCGCGCATCTCGTGCTCGACATGCTCGACGAGCTCGTGCATCGTCACTCCGGGCTTCACGTGAGACGTGACCGCTCCCATCGTCTCGTCGACAATGCGGCACGCCCTGGTCATCACCTCCAGCTCATCTTTGGACTTCACACGGCGCAGCCGATTGACAAGCGGCTCCGCATTCAGCAACCGAGGCGATCCGAACACTCGAATCAGGTTGATCACGGTCTCTCCCCACAGACGCGAACCGATGGCCAGATTGTTCACGTCTCCGAGGCTCTTGGCGACCTTGTCGAACATCGATCGCCCGTCGTCTGTCTCGTTCACGACCACGAGCTCGCCTGGCGCGCCATGGGGCAGGTCGAACTCGGCGAACATGCGCGGCAGCAGAAAGGTCGGCTCCTTGCCCGGTCGGAAGAAGGCGCCGGCGACCCAGCCGTGTGCGTACGAGACGTTGCCGAACGTCGGGATGTTGCGCTCGAGTCCTGTCAGGTATTCGAGATCTGATGAAACGCCCAGGAAAAGTGCATCGAGACCCTCCTGCTCGAGCAGCTCATCGAGCCTGCGGCGGCGCTCCGCGAAGTCAAACATCGGCGCCAGTCTAGTCACTGGCGTCGCCCGCCGGGCTCACTGGCGTCGCCCGGCCACGGAAGCGGAACCTTCGATTCGGACATCGCACGCGGGAAATGAGGCATTAGAACTTCAGGCGCCAGGTATCGCGACACCAGCGTCATGACCTGTCCGAGGTCAGCGCCGGCCGGCAGCTCGAGGAACAGGTGGGTGGCGCCCGCCTCAGCCCACGCGGTGACGAGCTCGCGGTCCGGCTTCAGGTCCCCCGAGATGGCCGCCAGGCCGGGCTCAACGAGCTTCGGGTTGCTCAGATGGCCAGGTTCCCGGGCCAACACCGGTAGTCCAGTGGCGTCGCCCACCTCGCGAGCCGCGCGCCCGGTCAGCCAGAACGGCACCTCCAGCTGCGCCGGCTTGGGCGTCACCGAGATCGACCTGGGAGCTGTGGTGTTCGCGGGCAGCCCAGCAGGGACCTTCCAGACCGAACCCTGGTGCTGAATCGGCCGGCTCGAGAGAGCCTCACGCAGGACGGCGACCTCATCCGCGGCCGCCTCGCGATCCAGGTCGCCAGTGTCGGCGAGCACGATGGTTCGCCCGTTGTTCACGTTGTCGAGGGTCGAGAGCTCCTCGGCGATCGTCACCGGGTGCTCGACTCCGAGCTTGACGCGAGTCACGACGCGAACGAACTCGGTTGCAGTTGACGCGTAGACGGCGGCGACCAGCGCTGTCAATGGATTACCCGTCCCAGCCAGGACGCCGAAAAGGCCATGCGCTTCCGCAAGCCGGCTCATCTCTGCTTCGCGCCCTTCGGGAAGCGCCAGCCCGAGCCTCATGCGGGCACCTTGTCGCGAAGACTTGGGATCACCTCTTCAGCAAGGCGCCGGATCTGGGGCTCGAGCGCGCGTCGTGGCGCTCCGTCGAGCATCAGCCGGAACGCGATGTGGTCGATGCCGATCACCTCGAACTGGCGCAGCTGGCGGATGCACTCATCGGCCGAGCCGGTGATCGTTGTCTCGACCGTGTCGGCGATCGCCTTGTCGGTTTCCTCGGCGAAGTCGGCCTGCACATGCTCGCCCACCGCGGGCAGCGTCCAGCCAAGCCCTGCGTACTGGACATAGCTGGCTCTCACCCAGTCGCGCGCCACCTCGCGTTCTTTCGGATCCTCGGTGAGCCAGATGTTTCGCAGCGCTCCGAGTTTCGGCTTTGAGGCGGCCGGCCGGCCGGCTTCGACCCACCCCTCTTCCCAGATCTTCGTCAGCGTCTTGCAACGTTCAAACGGGAGCGCGGCCGAGAACAAGATGGGATGCCCGCGCAGCCCCGCGCGCTTCACGGGGTCGATGAGCTGCGCGCCCATCCAGATCGGCGGACCGCCGGCCGCTTCAGCCGCCTCCAGGACCTCGAGGCCTTTCAGCATGC